>Ga0214164_1000480_pt1 | contig 26210 bp, 21 predicted proteins | sample TroBogepilimnion_13_FD_153003 | JGI IMG/M metagenome (GOLD analysis project Ga0214164, IMG submission 153003) | Freshwater microbial communities from Trout Bog Lake, WI - Practice 03JUN2009 epilimnion v4 | ecosystem: Environmental > Aquatic > Freshwater > Lake > Epilimnion/Euphotic zone ...
TCCTGCTAGGATCTGTTTTAATAGTTCGTTGCGATCCAGCACAATGCCTTTCCCGTCAACCACCTCTTCGAGATCGTCAATCACTTTGGCATCTTTTTTAATCTGATGATCCAGTCTAGCCTTGGCCAACTGCAGATTGATCATGCGTAACTTTTTGTCCATTTTGGCAGTTTTGGCAGTGATGGCATGTCCTAGCATGGTGCCCGCAGTCTGCATGATGACTCCGGCAAATCTGGGGTCAATGTTCATGCCCAGGTCCATGAGATCTTCGGCTTTCTCTTTTGCTAGTTGTGCCAGTTCATCTAGTTCTTCGTCACCACGTTCTAGATCACGCACCAAGGGCAATGCAGCATCAATTTTGCTGATAGCAGTATCAACTTCGGTGATAACATCTTGATTTTCTCGAATGAAATCCATGGCATCTTGTGCGCTAGTTTCTTCGCCAATGGAGTCGGGTAAATTTAACAGTGTTTCTAATTTTTTAGTCATACCAATATTTATTTGGCGCGACCTTGGTGAAACAAATCATTTTCGGTGATGATTCGAAATTTCAATTTTTGAGATTCGCAATAGGCTTTGGCTGCTTGCCATTTGCACATATTGAGTATGGCAGCGGCTTGTGCTCGTTTGCTATTTCCGGCCTCTTGAAGACTAGTTTCTTTTTGTGGTTTAATTTCCCAAAGTTCAGCATGTTGTTGATTGTTGGCATCAATGTAAACTACAAAAAAATCTGGCACATAAATTGTATTTTTATTGGTAAAGGGATTGCGATAGTTTATGTGTATAGCCTCGTTGGCCCATTGCAATATTGATGGATTTGCATCACACATGCGCATGACAGCATGCTCCCAACTGCTGCGATAGTGCGGAGTTTTTTTCCCCACATACTTTGCAGGGTTCAGCAATTGATACAATCCATTGGCGTATTTGCTCATTATGCCAGTATTGCTCGAGTAATGTATTTGTTCACAACAGGTTGATTGTTCAATCCCACTATGCTGGTTCCAACACGATTTAGATTTAAAAACATTGCCAAATACAAAGTCAGCTCGCCCGCAGGCACTGTTTGAAACTGTTGTACTATACTCATGGGATCAAGTCCTTGACTGATGGCAGTGTATATCACTGTGCTGGCCAAAATCTGTGCCGACTCTCGATTGCCGTTGGTTATTTTTTGAAAATATGCAGTGACTGCGTCATTTTGATTGCTGCTGATGTTTAACGCTCCCAGTGAGTAATTGTTAAAATATACCTGACTTGGAGTTGTTTGGTTGTTGCTATAATCAACTGTAGCAAGATTTGATGGTGTACTCATTGATTATAATCCTTTGGGCAACGGATTGCTGGGTATTGTTGCATTGCCAATATTTTCACCGTTGCTTTGTATAACAGATGCTGCTGTTGTGTTTCCCGGAAGCGGTGCTTGAGGTGTAATACCTCGAGCAATTGAATATATGCTCACTGCTGCAACTCCAGCAACACCTTGACGCGGAGTTCCGCCACTGGGGCCAGCTGGCCCATTACTGGTATTATAAATTAGATTAACTGTTTTGGCCATATCAATCTCCGTTTTGTATCAAGCTGTTTGTACCGTTTGATGCAGAAGCCTTGGGCAGAGCCAATCTGTTGAGCGAGTTACTGTCGCCCTGCAATATGCTTAGGCCAATATTTTTAAGTTCTGTCCCGGCCATGGCACCAAGATTTTGTCCTTTTAATTTATTAAAAGTCTGTCCGGCAATGAGTCCGGCTCCCAACAAGTTACCGCCGCTGATTTGTGAAGATATGCCTGATGCAGAATCCAATAACCCGCCGGCACCAAGCAAACTTGTTGTGCCCCCGCCACCAGGAGTTAGTGGGCTGGGTTGTTTGTCGTAGTCGGGCATGATGCCAGCTGGTTCGCCGCCAAACTTGAACGTGCCATAATTGTACAACACAGTTTCATATTCCAAAGTCATTGAGTTTTCTAAAAATTCATTTTGTCCTTGTTGATGTTGCCCGTGTTGGAAGCTGGTTATAATGGGATTGACCAAAATGTATTCGCTGAAGCGTTTTTGATGCAAACTGTAGATCTTAACATAATTTAATAATCGTTCAACTTTGCCTTGACCGTTAACAGTTTTGCCCGGCAAGTATCCCCAATGTTCGCTTTGTTGTGTGTTGTATTTTGTATTTTGTTGATAAAAACTGGGATTATAATCACTGTCTCTGTAGTAATGACTCATGTAGTCATACCAAAAATCTCTCACTGCATCTGCACTGTCATCATGAAATGTTATGGTCACAGGATCGTATTTTATTTTTGTCTGTACATAATTGGGTCGATTGTATGCATTATATGTTTTTACATCCATAGTATACTTGGGTAAATTTACACTTTTTACCATCATGCCTGTTTGTATTTTTTCCAAATTGGGCAATCGACTCAGCTCTGAATTTATCTCAAACGACACATGGAATAAAAAACTATATTTGGGGCTTAGTGCATAGTTGTCATTGGTGAACAAGTTGTGGGCATGTTTGAAATCGCGAAGATTTGCCCCAGTTACTGCACCGCCTAAAAAATCATTTATTACACTCATATTATTATTTAGCCATAAAAAAACCCACTCAAGTGGGTTCTTTTGTTTTTGTACTGTTAACCAGTGATTGTTTGGCCAATTGTGCGAGCCACTGCTGCTCCCACACCAGCACCGTTTTGGCCAGTTGGTAATTGTTCGGCATTGTCGTAGCGCACTGTCAATTGAACTGTGGCGTGTTCGTTGGTACCGTAGTTCACATCACCATAATCAATCTGGCTCAACAAACAACCATACAATTGCCATGATTCCAATGTGTTAGGCGTATTGGCGCCATTTCCACCATCTAGCATCTCTAATAACAATTGGAACTTATAGTCAATTCCTGAAGCTGCACTTGATTGTTCTTGGAAATCAAATTGTTTCTGAATTTGTTCGCCAACCAATTTAGAAATATTGCCGCCGGCATCATCACGTAACGTGACTGTAATTTCTTGCCATTCGGGTTTACCAGCTAGATATACTTTACTGTTATAAACATCAATGGTGATTGGATTAAAATTTAGACTCGGACGCTTGACGTCTTGTACTTGTTTTGTAAGTTCGACCACTTGTGCAGAACTAACACCAAAATTTGTAAAACTCAAACGGAATCTAAATTTTAATTTTGGCATTAACAAGCCCTGACTTGTTGCAGATGATCCACCTGCTCCAAGCGGTACTGTTATGTTTGTTAAGGATGCTGTTGACATTTCTTCTCCTGTGTACTTTTATTTATCTGTTTTACTTGCTACCTAATTTGGCGATTTGGCCTGGATTGTACAAGCGAATTGGTACATAGATAAACTCAACAGCCTTTTCTGGCTCGATTGCAACATCTGCATATAACTCGTTGTTGGCAATGACATCCGGTGTGTTGTTGGTTGTGTCACAAACCACCAAATAATCGTAAATTGCTCGCTTGGCCACCAAATCATTCATTGCACTGTTTAATATTGCAGCAAACTGATCACGTGTGATCTTGTCGTTAGGTTCAAACAAGAATGCATTACCAGCGCTGGCAAAAATAGTACGCAAGTAGTTTACCAAACGACTTACGTTTACACGATCCATGCTTTCGGTATTGGGATCACGTGTTTTCTGTCCCCACATCACCATGCCAATTCCTGGTAGAATTGTGATTGGATTAATCTTTAATTGATACAATGCGTCACGTAAACTGTGTTGAACACCGGTACGCACAAATTCTCCAGTTGTATAATTAACGTAACCCAAATCTGTTGCATTATTAACCAAGCCACGTCGTGTGCCTGCTGGTGCAAACCAAGGATAACTTACATTATCGCTGTACAAATACGTGCGCAATGCCATATGGCTTGGTGGAACCATGATTGTATTGCCACTTAGGTCTGTGCTCAGTCCACTTGGATAGTAAACTGCCAAGTATGGATCAGCAGTTGCTAGCCCGGTACCCAGTGTATCATTACTCCAATTGGTAATATCAACAACATTTGTACTTAGATTCATTGGTGTATCGCCAATAACAAATGCAGTGTTGACACGATCGTTATTCAATGCCACCATGTTGGGAATCAGTTCAGGGTAGCCTGGAGCACAAATTAGACTAAAGCCAAATTGGTCCTCACGAATTTCTGTGTTTGCTTCAAGTGCAGCATTCATTGCTGCAACAACAACTTGTCGTTGTGCATAGTGTCCTGCATAGGGACTGCCATCATTTTTTAGTCCACTATCAGTTACCCAAGCAGCAACTTGCAATGGTGACCAGTATGTAGTTGCACTTGATGGATTTTGATTAATATTAGATCCTTGCAAACTTACATAAATTGTTGATCCATAATACACTTGTGCACCTGTTGCGTATGTATTAGTACTGCTCCAAGTTGCCACATTGAATGCAGTTGTTGTAAAATAATCTGCAACATAACGTTTGACATTGTAACCGCTACGTCTTGTGTTCAGCAACAACATTCCACGTGGATATAGTTGTGGGTTGGGTGCGTCTAGATCTAAATAATCACTAGTCAATAAAGAAACTGTTGACACTTCGGTTCCGCTTGCTGGATCTGTAGTACCGCTATTGTCCCAACGTGCGTCGGCAAATAGTATGCCGTTTTGACCAATTTGATCTGTGTTGTCAATCGCAACCCAAGTAGTACCAGAATAGCGGCTCAATTTGGGCCAATTTTCTAAATCACTAGTATCTAACCAAATATCGCCAGGAACAAGACTTGATCCATCAGATTGTGCTACAGGAGTACTGGCACTTACTAGTACTCCCATTGGATCTGTATTTTGTAAATTGTATGCACGTACATCAGATGATACATTTTGATAACCCTTCCAAGCAGTTCCTGTATTGATCATGATATCAACCACAGTGGGATCACTGTAGTACCACAGTGTGCCGTCTGCGGGATCTGCAACAGGTTGTGTTGTACCGTATGTGTAGGTTAAATTGACAAATCCGGAAATAGTTGCTGTAGTACCATATGTAACAACGTTAGTAACACCGTTCACGAATCCTGCAGCGCTGATAACTGTGGGATAACTACCATTTGGTGTCAATGCAATTAATCCGCCTGTGAGATGAGTCAAATTGATATTACCACTCGATGTCAATGTTGCATTGACATTTGGTGCATTTGCTTTTAATATCGCTGATACAAAATCAGCAGCTCCAGTACCACCTAAGGTAATAGTATATCTTGTAGTTAAAGCAACTCCGGGTTCTGACACATCCATGTAAAATATTGCACCATTGGTGAATGTGGGATTTGCAGCACTTCCAGTGGCGCTGACCACTCCAGACACTTGACGAACTCTTGGCTTGAATCCAGCGTAACCCAATTTGGTGTAAGAAGTAGAGTTAGGATCATCAGTCAAGTATATTGCGCCTGACGCAATATTGATACCACCACCACTGGGATCTATGGCATACAGAGCAGTTTGCTCGGTAAAGGCAACAGGAGTTGCTTGTGTGTTCCATAATCCTGTTGTGGCGTTGTATTTTTTGAATACAAAATTTGCTCCGCCACCAACCGCGCCAACTTTGAACCAAACACTTCCGTTTGGCGCAGCACCAGCGCCAGGTACAGTTGGAGTTCCTGCCACATAGCCATCCGCGGTGTTCCAATATGGAACACTGGCATAATTGCTGTATTGAAAACTAACGCCGTTATATGTTCCCGCAGTTAAACCAGCTGCTGATATCAATGCAGTATTACCTGCACCGTTGTATGCTGTAGCAATATTAATTCTACCATCGCCAGACACTAGAGCAGTAGATGTACCATCGCTATACAATGCCAGCTTGTTGTTCAAGACATCTGCTTTGACACCGGTAATAGCAGCACTGTTAATGTTTGCTGCAAAAGCTGCTAGAGTTGTTCCAACTAGTGTAACAGTGGTACCATTGATATTTAAATTTCCACCTGTGGTCAATGTGGGATTTGTTGTTGTTCCACGAACCACTGGAGCACTTGCGTGCCATTTTGGTGTCCCAACCAAAACCCAAGTATTGTTAATACTGTTGGGATCAATTGTGCCGATGTCGGGACCAGCTTTGTAAAATACACGATTGTTTACAGTTGTTGTCACAACAGCATAACTACCAACTGGCCCAACAGTTTGCAATGGGGTTGGTTCGTTAGTCAAACTGCCTTGTGTACTGTTTGTAGTCAGCGATGTGGATGAAATAACTATTGGAGTTTGTTCTGAAAAACTTTGTGTATCTGCACTCCACTCGTAAATTCCCCAAGTTGTATCTGCAATATCAAACCAATAGGTGCCATCTGCAACTGGAGCAGTTGGACGAACGCTGGTTCCAGCCAGCTGATCTAGATCGATGTCTGCACGAATTCCGTACAATTGATTGCCCAAGCCTAATGCGCTATAAGCAGTCATCAAGCCGTATTCATTTAATTCATTACCGTGCAAAGGAGTTCCTGCACTGCTTTGCTGGAATACTGGATATCCCATTGCAGTGCTCAAGTCTCTTTGGCTTCCAAAAATTTGTAGTTTGCCTGCATTGGCCTTTGTAGTGCCTGCACATACCGAGCCATTTAATGTTTTGTCTTGTGCAGTTGCCATAACAACCAACGGAACGGTTCCGACTTGATTTGATACATACTGACTGTTGTCTGTTACGGTTACTTGTAACCCTGGTGATACTAATGCCATAGTAGCTTTCCTTTATATACTGTTATGAATATTTAGTTATAATGAAAAAATTATGGTGGTTTGTGTGCCCTTTGCAAAGGTTATGCAACTAAATACAGTATGAACGAACGAAAAATATGCCCGTTGTGCAACCAACGTCCTGTAGCTGTAAATTACATCCGTGAGGGAACAACACATTATCGATCACGATGTGATCCGTGCAGTCGTGCAGGCAAAAAGAATAAAGAGATACCGGCTTGGGTCAAAAGCGGATATAGAAAAAAGCCGTATTGCGAAAAGTGCGGCTTTAAGTTTAAATTTCCCGCAGAACAAAGTGCGGTGTTTTATCTAGACGGAAATCTTAAAAACAACAATCATTTCAATCTCAAGACTGTGTGTTTGAATTGCGTCCAAGAGGTACATAAGTCCCGACTACCCTGGAAGCAGAGTCCTTTGATACCAGATTTTTGAGTTGGGCATACAACTCGTCAATGGTGTCGTTGTTGTTGATCTCGGCATCAAACACAGTTCCGGCCCAGGCAGTTTCGCTGGGATGTACTCCCAGTGTTTTCAAGTTTTCCACAAACACCAATTCTCCACGATTGGCTCGTACAGCCGAATCAAACCACTCGGGCAAAGGCCCACGTTGTATCCAAATTATTCGGCCGCCTTGGGCCCGTATGGCACGAATTTCGTTGGGGAATCTGCAGTCAGTGATCACAACGTTGTCTTGGCTGGTACGAATTTTGTTTTCTAAACTGGCAATCCACATGTCGTCGTGGAACCCGTTGCGTATCACTTCGGTGCCCCAATATTGCAACACATGCCTCGGAGTGATTGTTTGGCCCAGACGCTGGCTCCACCACTCGTCGGGTTGTTCTCGCCAGGCACGGCTTTGTGCAGTTCTGCCCTCAAGCAGTTGACGATCCCAACCAAATACCTGTGCCACTGCATCTTTTAAACTTGCAGCAAAACTTTCTCTGCGATATCCGTGAAAGTTAACCAAATAATCAGCGGCAGTGTCCTTGCCCGAACCAATTAGACCACAAATTCCTATAATCATAAAAAATGCCCCCTTAGGAGCATTATTACACATTTGTGTATCAGTGTCAATGATTGTTTAACCAGTTACCCAAGTTAATGGTTGACCATTGTCTATGTAATTGACTATTTCGTATTCCAAACGATCCATTTCTTCTTTGGCTTCACTTTTTAACGTTGCTCCATTGAGACTTGTACCGCCTTGTGGCCCAGCAATTTGACTAAACTTCTCTCTTGCCTCGCCCAAAATACGTTTAGCAAATGCATAGGCATATTCCTGTACCCATGGAAAAGAATAAGTATCGTTTAGTATCATTTGATCAGGCTTGGTGTTATAAATCCAAAGCAACACACTCTCATAAGGATTTTGTCCGCTGTCGTTACCGGTGGTGCCTTGATAACCGTAAGGCATTTTGCGTACAATTGTTAGGCGTTTTGTTGTTGGATTGAATGTAAAGTTTAAGTGTCCACCAAACATTTTCATTGCTTGTTTTTGATAGTCTACAAATAATTCATAATTGGTTAATCCGCCTACACGGCCTGCCACCAACATGTATGTGTTTAGATAACCCGAGGCGAATGGCTCAAATTGACTTGCTGTTGTACCGGTCACACTTCCAATACCGCGTCTAAAGGCGGCACGAACATTTTGTATTTCTCGCGGCAGTATGTATTCTTGTGTCTCGGGCAAGAGATCTAAAAATGCATAGCTTTCTTCCACTGAGTTTGCAGCACGTTGTCTGTATTTGATTAAAGCCTGATTGATGGCCATTTCGTAATGTTCTTGCTCGAGTTCGACATCCACAATACCGTCGGCTAGTCGCATACGAATGTAGTCGGTTATGGCACTGCGTTGTTTGTCTGATGTTGGTAGTGTGCTGGTATCAAATTGAATAGGCCCCGGCCCCGAACCTACATTTGGGTCGTATAAGCTCTTGGTAGGCATACTACCAAAAACTGTTAGATTGCCATCAATTTGAGGTGTTGTGTTAGGTACGCTGTATTCACTCATGAAGAATCCTGTTATATTGTATTTATAACAGGATTTGTAGTTTGAACTAGATTAGACTACTTTGAGTAATACAATTTCTGCGTTCATACGCCCATTTAGTCGACTTTCTGTGGCCTTGATGTCATCCAAAAACTTGCGTAATTGTACTTTGCCGGCCTTGGCAAATTCTCTAAGTTGCTCTTCGGGCTTTCTTAGCGTCTTACACACACTTTTACTTTCATCAAAGTTGATGATACTAGTGCCTTTAACACTCAGGGTTTTGTAGGTTTCAGCTATGTATTTTCCAAGTTTTCTGTACTTGGTGTTGTAGATCCAGAGCTCGGTGGCACCCACTATTTCTGCAGGGTTGATACTGACAATTTTTAGCTCAGTGTGTGTTTTGGCATACTTGAGTCGGGCAATCACCTTTTCTTTACTGGGCGCTTTTTTAACTCGAGCCTTCTTTGTGGCCTTCTTGACTCCGCGATATTGTTCAATAGCACTCATTAAGTTGTCAATCCAAGCAATCGTGCGCTTGAAGTCGGCGGCCTTGTAGTGTGCATAACCTTCTCGTAAGTCGGCATCTTTCTTGCTTAATGCCGCTTCAAGTTCCTGTTTACGAGCACTATAAACTGCTTCGTATTTGCCCAATTGGCTTTGTACTACATTGTTGGACACCAGATAGTCGTAAGGCTTGAATGTGCTTTTCACACTCAAAGTCACATCATCATAATGTCCTTCTAGTTCTCCAATGATCTCGCTAGTCTTTTCATTTAAGCGATCTTGAATTGTGGGAGCGCGGTACACTTCCTTGACTTCAGCAACCACTTCCACTGCTTCGGGCTCGGCACCCTCAATAGCTTCTAGTATACACTTGTCCAAAAACTCAATGTGTCTAGGCTTGAGCGGCATGTTGGCACGAATATGTGCCATAACGATACAACAAGCGGTCATTGGGATACTGCGATCGCCGGTGCGTTCAAATGTTCGTATTTGCTCTCGAGTAAATCGTTTGGTTTGTAAGCGCAACCACTCGATGACATTTTTACGTGCGTCTTTTTGACTGTAGTAATAGTTGTAGTAGTAAAAACTTTTTCTCAGTTTGTGATCAAAGTCTGCATCACTTAGTTCAATATCTGAGGCATCCCAGTCGGGCTCGCCTCCGGTGTACTTTTCATCGTGAAAAGCCGGATTACGAACTTTGGTTTGTTTAGTCTTGATTTTGATTCCGGCTACAGTGGCCATAGGTTACTCCGTTAAAATTATATTATACTACATCTTGAGCAAAGAGCCAAATGTCAGGTGTTGCTCTAATACAACAAGACTCTCGTCCAGTTTTTGGGCTATTTCTGTGTACTTTGGTGTTAATCGATTTCGGCGTCGACATTCTACCAATTCTCCGTCTAATCGTGCCCAAATTTGCACACAATTGGCATACAGTTTGTGCAAGTTTGCATCGCCCAAGCGCCGAACAATGGGCCTGGCATCACTGATTCTGTTGTAGAGCATGGGACTGTGTATCTGCATAACTGTAATTATACTAGATAAATCATTACCTGTCAAATTGGGTAAATACTAGATATATTAGGAATTTGCAGTGGCAAGACTCTCACTTTGGAAAGACGGTAAACACACCAATGATTACAAATTTTTTGATCGCAGGATCAGCGAAATGTTCACTATTGGTGGGACTGGTATTTTGTTACACAAATATCTAGGCCCTACAACTCAAGGCACACAATTATCCACTACTGCTGCACAAGGAGCCCCGGGCCCTGTTATTTCATTATCCAGTACCAGTGCCATCAATATTGGCGATACTGTGACTGCTGTGGGCGTTCCGGTCAATAGCACTGTGGTTGCTAAAGATGCCGCAACCATCACAATTAGTGCAAGTACAACCAGTGCCTTGGGACTGGGTGTTGTTGTGGGAATTAGTGCCACTGCTGCGCAACCCAGTTATGTGAATCAAAGTGAAAAAAATATTCAAGACTTGCTTTGGATGGAAAATCGCGATAGAAAATACGAGCCCAACTTGTACAAAATGCGCGGTATCTATCAACGTGCCGATCAAGACTTTGATCTAAGCCAATTTGGCCTGTTCTTGGCCACTGGTACCATGTTTATGACGTTTCATTTACGCGACATGGTGGACCTAATAGGACGCAAACTCATGTCAGGTGATGTATTGGAACTGCAACACTTGACCGACTACGATGCGCTGAATCAAGATGTGCCAGCAGCACTGAAACGCTACTATGTTGTGAGTGATGCCAGTTGGCCAGCTGAGGGTTTTTCACCCACATGGTGGCCACATCTATGGCGCACCAAATTAAATCCCTTGGTGGACAGTCAAGAGTACAAAGATATTCTCAACACCATTGTTCCCGGAACCAGCAACACCACTTCACAAATACTCAGCACATTAAACATTAATTTGGGCATTAATGATGCTGTCATTGCCGAGGCCACTGCCAATGTGCCCTTGAGTGGTTACGACACCACTTCGTTGTATACTATAACACGCGATCTTGCCGAACAACCAACCAAGACCTCGGATGATGTTGTAGACACTGGCGATGATGTGCGCAACACCGCCGACGAAGCTCCCGGCATTGCTGGTACTCCCATCACAGGATACTTGACTGGTTCGGCCAATGCTCCCAACGGAGTTCCAATTAAATCTGGAATACAATTCACTATCAATCCCAACAAAGGCGACTATTTCTTGAGAACCGATTACTTGCCCAATCGATTATTTAGATTTGACGGTGCTCGATGGGTAGCCATCTATGATGCACAACGTGCCAATCTCACACAGGGCGCAAACAACAACACCTTGTTGGGAACTTTTGTCAACGACACTAATACCTTTGTCAACAACGATGGTGCTACTGTAAATGAACGTCAAAGCCTAAGCACTGCGCTAACACCGAAAGCGGATAATTAATGAGTAATCCTTCAAACTATTTTTATGATGGTCAAATACGACGCTTTATAAGTCAATTCATACGCATGGTTTCAAACTTCTACGTGGAGTTTGGTGCTGATGCAAATGGGGTTACCAGTCTACAACGAGTTCCAGTAATGTATGGCGACCCCAGTAGACAGGCAGCACAAATCATTCGAAACAATAGCGAAAACACTATTAATTCTGTGCCAGCCATGTCAGTATACATCACAGCGTTGGCATACGATCAAACACGGCTACAGGATCCCACTTTGGTACAGAGCATGCAGATACGTCAACGACAATTTGATCCTGTCACTGGAACATATGGCGAGGCGCAGGGCGAGGCATACACAGTAGAACGACTCATGCCCAGTCCTTACAAATTGACATTGAAGATGGATATATGGACCAGTAATACCGAACAAAAACTACAATTGATCGAGCAACTGAGTGCGTTGTTCAATCCCGCAATGGAAATACAAAGCACCGACAATTACATTGATTGGACCAGTCTCAGCTATGTGTTGTTGACCGATGTGACTTGGACCAGTCGTAGTGTGCCCACATCGGGCGAAGAGCCAATAGATGTTGCTTCAATGACATTTGAATTGCCCGTATGGTTAAGTACCAGTGTCAAGGTCAAGAAAATGGGAGTTATACAGACAGTGATAACCAACATACAAGATCTTGACAATTTACAAAGTCTAGGACAAACCATTGTCAGCTTGCTGGGTTACAACGTATTGTTGTCCACAGGCCCCGCAGGCAATACCTTAAAATTGCTAAAACACACTGACACTACTACAAACGATGCGTTTGTCAACGACACTGTTGTCAATGGCGGTAATCATGCCTGGGCTCCGTTGCTGGATCGTTACGGCAAATTTATTTCAGGCAGTAGCCAAATTAGACTGACTCAGCCCAATGGCAGCGAAATCATTGGCACTGTGGCCACACATCCCACGGATTCAAGTTTGTTGCTTTATAATCCATTTCCAAATACTACTCCAGCAAATACATTGACTCCAATTCGTGCCATTATCAATCCGCAAACAATAAACGCCTCCAGCACCATAACCATAGATAATAATTCTTATCCCATATTAACTCCGCCCACAGGCACTCAATATTTAATTATAAACAATATTGGCAACTTTGACAACAACTCGGGCTCGGTAGCGTGGCGTGGATCAGATGGGCAGGATCTAGTGGCACACAGCAATGACATTGTTCAATTCAATGGTGTACACTGGAGTGTGGTATTTGACAGTCAGACGGTAAATGTGTTAAACTACACAACTAATTTGACTACAGGTATTCAATACAAATGGCAAAACAACACTTGGACAAAAAGCTACGACGGGGTATATCGAGAGGGCGAATGGAATCTAGCAATTTGATCAGTGCCGGTGCATTAATATATTGTAAAACAACCCACAGATATTTGTTTTTGTTACGCAATGGCGGTAGCTACGCTGGTAGTTGGGGGCTAGTGGGTGGCAAGATTGATCCGGGAGAAACTGTGGTCGATGGATTAAATCGCGAGATCTTGGAAGAACTGGGAGGGGTTATTCAAGATGCCAAACTGATTCCCATAGAAAAATTCACCAGCGACACCAGCAGATTTGAGTATCATACTTATGTGATTAATGTTGATGAAGAATTTGTACCAGTTCTAAACAACGAGCATCGCGGCTATTGTTGGGTACATTTAGATGACTATCCAAGACCCTTGCATCCTGGAGTTTGGCGCACTTTCAAATTTGCCAGCGTGATTGATAAAATTAAGACCTTAGAAACTATTTTATAAATCAACCTCGTGAACAAAATCTCTAAAGGTAATTTGTCTTAGATTGAGCTGAAACCTCCAACGTTCAGGCATGTAGTATTCCGGGGTGGGCATGACACGAACAAAATCTACATTGGAGTAAGTGTCCATGACCAATTTTAGTGTTTGTGAGAAAAATTCTTCAGTGGTGGGTTCATCAATTTCGGGATACCCGGGAGTTCCTGAATAAATGTTGTGATGATAGTAAGCATCATTGGTGTGCCCATCAAACCCCATCAAATAAACAGTTCGGTGTCCATCAAAACAAGCAAGATATGCAGCAATTGCACCCATATCCCAGCTGGGATCTTGCGGTATCAAATAGAATTTTCCAGGATAGTCTAATACCATGTTGGCATTGCCGTACACAATGGTTTGATCGCAATAGCCGCCATTCACCATCTCGTGCGCCACAGCGTCATTACAAACAACAAAATCTGGGACAAAATCACGAACGATAGCATTGCATCCGTATGTTTGTACTGCTCCTGCGGCCAACAATCCACCGCGATGATTTTTTAATAAACTCAACAAATCGCCCTGTGGATATAAATTTGCCCTACTAGTACCATTACCTAGTACCACCGCTCGTCCAGAAATTTGTATGTTTTCCACCATGTTGGGTGCATATTCCCGTTCGGCAATCCAGGTGTTATTTTCATAGGTCAGGCTCTTGATGATGTCTTCGCCAGCGTAATTTGATCTATATAGTCGTTTTATTCTATGCATGAGTTGTGATCCAGTATACTGTATTTATTAAAGTCTATTTTAAAACAATCGCTCGGTAGTCCAGGTTTGATTTGTTTCGTCCCAACTATACTGTTGTCCATCAGTTGGCATAGGTGTTGGTGCGGTCCAAAGCCAATTGGTTTCAGCGCCGATAGTCCAGCTGGGAAACGGTTGTGGCATGTAAAACACATCGTGTTCACTGTCGTAAATGTATCCGATGCCGGCATAATTGGCTCGTAACGGGACACCACCATCGGGAGTGTTGCTGTTTGGGGCATGATGAACATTGCCCCAGGTGTTGTAACTGGTCTGTATCCAAGTGCCTGGTTCGCCGTCATCGTAAGTGGCAATAAAATCTTCATCGGCCACTATGACATTAGTAACCACACCATCAACAACTTTTGCATAATGACTCATTGTGTTCTCTCTAGTTATTTTTTATGGGTATCGATAATAGACTATGACAATGCCTGATCCACCATTCTGACCGCCACCGTTGTTTTCTCCGCCGCCGCCGCCACCACCAGTATTGGCTGCGGCAACTGTTCCAGGATTGCCACCGTTGCCGCCACCGCCTAGTCCACCTGCATAACTTCTTCCGCCACTGTCAGATCCGCCACCGCCACCAGCAAAATATCCGCTGGCACCAGTTGCCGTCAAGGACGCCAAAGCAAAAGCTCGACCAATTCCGCCAGTCTGAGTACCCGGGCTTCCACCGTTGCCGCCAACAGCACCCGCTCCACCACCACCACCACCACCTTGAGTGTTGCCAGCGCCACCATCGTTTCCGTATCCGTATCCGTAAGTGCTTACTTGTGTACTGGAGCCTTTGACATACCCGCCGGCGTTACCACCATTGCCACCACCACCACTTCCGCCAGGCAATCCATTGGTGGGAGTGTTTGTGTTTGCTCCGCCACCACCACCACCCAGTGCTGTGAATCCAAATGCAGTACTGTTTCCGCCAGTGACCCCGGCAGTGGTGGTTCCATTTCCGGTATTTCCGCTGCCGCCACCACCAACCACTATGGGGTACGTGGTGTTTGACAATCCAATTAATGTTCTAGTTACTAGGCCACCAGCACCTCCGCCGGCTGCGAACCATCCGCCACCACCACCGCCTCCGCCACCCACTATCAAAACATTGATTGGCAAGTTGGTGGCGTTAGATGTCAATACCCAGTTCCCGGATGCAGCAGTAAACACATGATAGCGAAATCCCGAAACAGTGGTAACTGTGCCGCCAGTGGCCACCACTGAAACATGCGATTGAGCAATTGCTGTAGTTTTTGCAAACATATCAATTAGTAATTTTGATTGTAAAATCCATACCAATAAACACCGTCACTGATAAAACTAAACACGTCGGCTTTGTTTGCCGTGGCAGTTATGGTAGGAGCAGTTCCGCCGGGCCATCTAACACCTGTAAAAGTGGTCGTGATATAGGGACCAGGAGTTCCTGTGTTTGCCAGCAACGTAAATGATTTTCCTGAACCCACAGCAGGCATGGTGACAGTGCAGTTGGCTGTCCATGTAATGGTTTGAAATGTTCCATTGGCCAAAGATAATGTAAATGTAGATCCGCTACTACCGTTTGTTACTGTGGCTTCAGTAATGGTTGTCATCACTGTATTGCCAGTAATATTGCCTGAAACTGACAAGTTGCCGCCAACGGTTAAATTACTGCCAATGGTGATGGGATTGCCTGTGGCAACAAGATTAGCCAACATCTGTACATTGCCGTATGTGCTACCCGACCCCGATGTGCTACCCGACCCTGAACTGTATGCAGCACCATTGGGGTAGAATATTCCATTGCTGACAATCAAGTTGCCGTTTATTGTAACAACATTGGCCCCGGGATTGAATGTCAAATTAGGACTAGCGTATTGGGCGTAGACCCTACCAGCAGTGACACTTTGTAGACCCAAATAAAAATTAGTTGGGTCTGTGATTGCTGGTAAAATTTGACTCGTGCTCGAGGCCTGCATAGAGTCTCCTTAGGCTTGAGCCTCTGTCCAACTTAAACGTGCAACTAAGTTAGCAGGGAATGTGTAAGTTGAGGGAGTCAAATTGGTAGCAACGATGGTCATTACGTCTGGGCCATCAGGATATACCTGCACATTGCCACTACTTTGTCCACCACTTAGGATACTTGTGCCTAAGTCTTTAACCTGCGAAAAGTCTTGTTGTGTAGTATTATAAGTTGTTCCGGAACCTGGACCGCCCGCTAGAGTAGCACCAGTTGTGTTCATGTAGAATCCAAATACAGTTTCGCCGCCGCTTACTGTGGTGTTGGCATTGTGGAATTGATACTGGCTCAAGCTAGAACCTCCCACGTTTTGCCATCCAGGCAAGCTGTTGCTTACAGTACCGTTCAACACTACCGACATCAAAAAGCTACCGTTACTGTACGCATCAAGCTCAAACGGAACGAACTGCATACGATTTATGATATCACGTACTCCCAATGAAGTACCAGGTTGTCCTTGACTTGCACTTGGTGCCAATCTAAAGCTCATAATTGCATTACTCTGTCCTGGATACACGTTGGCAAACTGTGTCATGCCCTTGGTAAAGATGTACTGTTTATCGTTTGTAAACTGTCCGTCCATAATAGCACTTGTTCCCCAGTGATTGACTTCTGGGCTATATGATGGGCCATGGAATTCAACCACTGTTGGGGTAGTAGTTGGGCCATTGGGCGCGGTGTTGGCCACAAATGCCTGTGCTGTTTGTCCCATTGGAGCAAATATCAGTGATTGTGTGTTTGAATAAAACGGTGCAGTACTTAGTGTAATACTTGTATTTGCAACAATGCTACTAACATAAGCCTGAACTGGAATACCGTTTCCGGTTACATACATACCCGGTTGCAAGAACAAAGTGTTTGCAGTTGTCATAATTGCATTACCTGCAACATAAGTACAAGTTTGGTTAGCTCCGGGTTGTCCACGTGTCAATCCAGTCAAGTAAGCACTACCGTTACTGTTTATGGTATTACCAGTAAAGTACACGTACTCTTGTTGTGTGGTATTACGGATAACTGCTACCCCAGATGGCGGCCACGGTTGAGGCAAGTTGGTTAGTAGTATCTGTGTATCTGTAGATGCCACGTTGCCTAAAAGCACCGTGCTATTGGCAAATGTATTAGATTCATAGCGTGCCGGCAAGTTACCCGAACGCATGTAGGCAATTTGGTTAACGTTGTTGTTTAACATGGTGTGACAATAAATCACTTTGCCGTCGCTACCACGGAATCCCCAACGAATAAAACCAGCACCGTACCACGAATAATCCAGGTAGCACATTTGAATCTTGGTAAGATCAATTTTATAACCACTAGGACCTGTGCCATCGCAACGGTCCATGCTCCATTGACTTTGCGGTACCCGTGTATCAACTGTTCTGCTCATTACCGCTGATGTAATGTTTGTCAGCCCGCGATATGCCGGAGTAATTGTTAAAACCGTATCGCTTATGATGTTAACAACGCGATAACTCATTCCTTTGATCACAACAAAGTCGTTGGGAACCAATTGCTTGGTAAATGCGGTACCAGTACCAGTAATTACGTTGCTGCCTGTTGTGGCAGCAATAGTACCACTCAAGTTATACGTGCTGCTTCTACGCACCGCGTACAGGGTTTGTCCGTCAAATTCAAAGAACATACCGTTTTGACTGTCAAACATGCCCACACGAATAACACCACTGTACCAACTGCTGACCGCAGCAGTATAGTTACCACTGGCTTGTGGGCTGGTTGGAACCGAGGTTGGAACGTATGCAAATGTATAAGGATCAACCACAGTATTGACCAAGAATGTACCGTTGTAAGCAGTTTCGTTACAGTATAAAATATTAACATAAACCCCAGACACTGTTACGTTGTGTGGTTCTTTTGTTTTTACTGTTGCCAAGTTAGTGGCACTGTTGTACGTGATTGAATCAATAAACATATTTGATTTAAACGTAGTACCAGTACTCATTTGAATACCCTTACCCGATTGATATCTAAAATAGCGTCGTGTTTGTCTTATGTATTGTTGATTGTGACTTGAGCTATTGGTAGAAAAGCGCACACCAGCTTGTGTGGGTCTATGCACTGTTAGCCCCAACGGACGTGTGTATAAACTGGCAGCAGTTGATGTAATTGTACCTGTCGGCACATTGGTGGCATAATAACTAAATGCAGTACTGTTGGCCACAGTGCACACTGTCCAAGAACCATTTGGTGGATTGGTACTAGCAGTCAAGTTTGTAATACCAATTTCATTACCCAAACTCAATCCGTGTACGTTGGCAGTAATAACAGTTATCAAGTTACCCACATAAGTGACACTGCTCAACGCAATTGCTGCATTGGAATACGGTGTTGCTTGGTATGCATACGTAACACCAGTGTTCATGATACTGCCGTTTACATTGGAGTAAAAGCGACCGGTATAGGCCATAGTATTGGATGTGGGGTTACTGTCGATGATATAAGTGCCATCAGCACCACCGTACAAACTGTCAGTCACTGTGATTGCGTTTCCGGCCAAAGGAGCTGTAGCTGGAAACACGTTGGCAGTATAAGTTCTAGAGCCCACAGTAGCTTGTATATCAATCAAGGGCAAGGTGTTGTTTGTAACCAAGTACCAAGCAAACGGGCGATTGTTGATCATGTTCAACTGTTCCCATTTGGTTTGTTGTGTGGAATACTCGTAGTCGGTGTCAATTAACGACTGTGGCTGACTCACACGCAGTTTGTTCACGGGGTCCATCATGGTCTCTGCCGGAGTAAACTTTTCGTCGTATTCGTCAACAACAATTTGTAATTTATCTGTTGACGCCAAATTGGTTGTATTGTAATTCAGCACAATTGTGGTTGTTGTGTATGCACCAGTGGAATCTGTAGCAACTGCATAACTGGTAGAAGTTAGTGTGGGATCAGAAAAGTTATAAAGAACTTGATTTGTTGTTACGTCTGTGATCAAAATCAAGCGTTCTTTTGGTATGGCACGCGGGATAATCACCGTGCGAGTTGACGGTGAAAATGTGTAGTATGTATCAATTATAGCTTTTCTTGCCATGTTTTCTCCAATTAGTGTCTATTTATGTATTTAGTCAATTTACGATCCTAGCATAATATCTAACGGGCTAAAGGGATAGGTCTTGATTTTTTGAGTGTTTGTGCCAGGTTTTACGGTCATTAACACCTGCGAATTTTGCGGCACACTGTCGGCAAATCTCACGTTTCCTGCATAATCCAAACAATAGCCTCGGCTGGCAGTTAGTGCGTAGCCGCCCCAGACTACGTCACTATTATATCGAAATGCCGGTTGCCTAAAACCGTTTACGCTCACATCCAAATTCCAAGCATTTGATATTGAGACTTGTGTTCCGTTGTAGGTTGGGACAAAAGTATTGGTATATCCGTCGGTGTAATTGCTGATGTCGTCTAGATCGTAGGCTTCGGTGCTGGTTAGTCCCGCACTTGAACCTACATTTAATTGTGCTATAGATAAGTTGGTAGTCAGTATGTTACCACCAACATTTAAATTACCTGCAATACCTGCACCACCTGCCACTTGTAGTGCACCTGTTGTGGTGCTTGTTGATGTTGTGGTATTTGATGTAATAATCCAACTTGTAGTATTTGCTATTGTTCCTGCAGGTCCTGCAGGCCCAGTGGCTCCTGCAATATATCCTGTAGTAACTCCGGTGCCCAGTGTTTCACGACGTGTGGTCACTGTAACACTGTTGGTGGCTCCCGAGGCCCATAACGTGATGTTGCCGTTGTAGATGTTGCTGGTAAATGTGGCCACAGTAGCAGTGGGCGTACTAGTCAATACCCCGTATTCAGTGTAGTTTACAGTTGTGACATTGGCCAGGGCATCAATGGTGCTCATGCGCACATTGGCCGACACATTGTCGATTGCAGTCACAGTCCAACGCACTCCAGTGGTGCCGGCTACGGCCACACCGTCAACGAATGTGGGTGCAGTAGTCACTGTGGCCGATGTTACAAAAATTCCGTTGTTGACTGCACTTGTACTAGATCCCGAACTGTAGGGTTGTCCGTTGGAGCTCCATAATATGCCCGAGTTGCTGACCAAGATGTTGCCGCCCACATACACGTTACCACCAATGCCCACACCACCTGCCACCTGTAACGCACCTGTTCCAGTTGATGTAGAGCCGACAGTTTGCGGTATAATCACCGCGCCATTACTTGACCAGGTCAGTGCTTGTTGTGCAACTGATTGTGTGCCTGCGCTGTTGTTCCAACCCAATCCCCAGTAAGATACTGTGCTAGGCGATTGAAAACCAAGAGCACCCAATGTGCCCCATGGACCCGATCCTGGTGCGTTCAGTGTAATTTGAGGGCTGGTACTTGATGTTCCATTCAATAATAGATATCCTGATCCTCCCTGCACACCACTGACTAAGATGTTTGGAACAAAAACGTTACCTGAGCCCTTGCCTTGTAGTTGTAAACTGATGTTGGTATCTGAACCCTGTGCTGAGATCGTAGGAGCATTGGATGTAGTAGCTCCAGTAGTTTGAATGTAATTTACTGCATTCGGAGTTGGCGAAACACGATGTTGAACATATCCGCTGCTACCGCCTGCCGAAATATTAAATGATCCGCTAGTACCACCAGCTTGGAAATAAAAACTAGTATTGGGATTGCTACCACCCGACGATAATGTAATAGCCCCGTTATTTTGTGCTGGGCTTATTTGTAAATAGCCAGTAAGCGATCCCAAAGTGTTATCGCTTATTCTCAGCACAGGGCCGTTGGCACTGTTAATCCATAAATCGCTGTTTAAAAATTTAACTGTAGCAAGACTACCGCTACCGCCAACATAGGCATAAGCTGCAGCGCCTGACCCTCCACCACCACTGAAAGTAACTGTGGGAGGTTCTGTATAACCCACACCACCATAAGTGGGAGTAACTGTTTGAACTGTCCAGTTTGCAGTAAATGTGGCGCTAGAACCAGTTCCACCGGTTACGCTTACTGGATTCGTTGGTAATGTATAATAATTACCGAATTGCCCGCTATTAACTGTGACACTGGTAATTACTCCGCTTGAATTCCCGGTTACTGTTATTTTTGCAGTTGATGTACCAACTGGACTACCACCTGAAATTGTCAGTATATCGCCAACACTATACCCAGTGCCACCACTGACAATAATTGGAACATTGTATAATCCCATCGTGACGTTGGCAGTTGCGGTTGCCCCGTACAGGGTAGTGGGGGATGATACAGTTATAGTTGGTGTACTGGTATAATTTTGCCCACCAGCAGTGACGTTGAACGAACTGACTGTGGTATTTCCGTTACCGATCGTGACGTTGCCGCCCGACAGGTCGGCATTGCCCGATATCACCAATGTGCTGTTTACGGTTGCATTACCGTATATTGTTGTTCCGCCTAAGAGTTTTGCCATAGTAGTGTATTTATTATAATCCGTAACGGTGTCTTAATCCATTGAAGTTGTCGACAACTTCGCTGGCCAACAACGGACGATTGTACCAACGTACCACACCAATTTTTCCATTCATGGGCTTGGTTCCCTCTTCAGGGCCACCAATAAAGAAATAATTGCTGTTACCAGTGGCACGAGTGGGTGGTCTATATCCACCTTGAGCCGATATCGCAAATGCGCCATTCACGTACATGTTGGCAGTACTGATACCATCGTAAGTGACCACAACTTGTGCCCATTTTCCCAACGAGATCGGGTAACTGCTATTGGTGCTGGTTCTAATTGTGAGCGTTCCTCCGCTCTCTCCGCAGAAAAATACCGGTCCCGCAGTGGTATCTGTGGTCAAACTGTTAGGGGTTTCTAGCCCAAATCTAAATCCTGATACGGCATAGTTTTCTCTGATGGCAATAATATTGCCATCACCGCCAGTCTGTTGGGTGTTGAGTATGGTGGGATTGATCCAAACTTCTATGCTGAATGCCTGTGTTTCAATTGCGGGATAAGAAATGGTGTTTGTACACAAGGCTTGAAAATTAATGCCGTTGAAGTAGAACGAAGTGCCGTCATAAAGTGGAAATTGATTGGCTTGATTGTTGTAGGTAAAATTAACTCCGTTGCCGGTCATGTCAGTCACAATGTAACCTGAACCTGAATAGCATTGTGGAAACGCAAAGTCTATGTTCATGGCCAGTCCGTTTGTGGTGGCTACTATGCCTGTGACTTCATCATATTGTCCAGCAACACGATGTAGGCCAGTGTTGTCTATTCGTTGTACAAATTTAGAAACTGCGCCGGTATCTCCAGTGGGAACATAATTAGTTGCCGAACTGCCAATTTCAAATTGTGGACCCCATACATACACACCGCTATGTCCGTCCCCGACATAATTGGCGCTGACTCCAGGGAATCCTGTAAAATAAAAATTCATTTGGTCGTATGGCGCCCAATTTTCTGTGACTGTCAAACAACATCTCCACCAACCATTACCGGCATTGACCATTGTGGCCACTGTGGGTGTGGATGTATTTGATCCAGTACTGGTTACTTGTCCTGTTAATAAATTAAAATTAGCATTTCCACAAGCATAACAAGTCATTTGAAAATTTGTAAATTCTGCTGCTTGTGCGTAAATTGACAATGTGACTCTTGCTCCAAGCGGTGGGAATCCGGGCAAACTTGTTTCATCTAAATATGAATAATAAGTTTGCCCGTGTTGCATGGCATACAATTTGTATGCCGTTTGTGTACCATCGGGTGCAAGAACTTGTGTTGTAGGATCGCATATCATTGCCTCACCAGCATTTAGCGGACCAATCCAACCACCAGTCAAGTAATTGTTCATCTGTGTTGAATCTTTAATCAAATTAAGATTAATTCCAGATATAGGATTTATAGAAACTTCGTCAAAACTACCAATAGTGTAAACACCTGTAGCATCGGTGCGTGTGGTAAATCCCTGCGGCACTGCAACAAAACCAGTTGAGCCCGTAGGCTCGTATTCGGTGGCAACTGATCCTATTTCTAATTGCGGGCCCCAAATGTATATACCGTTTCCACCGGCACCAATATAGCCAGTGTCAGGATTGTCAAGATAAATTGCTATGTAACTGCCGGCATTAGCAGGAAGAGTAAAGGTGTTTGCGAATCGGTACCATCCATTGGGAAGAGCAACTACTATTGTAGACGTAACTCCACTATCGTTGGTGGTAGTCAATGTATTTAAGTAGAGACGGGCGCCAGAACTGCTACCATTTTGATATAAAGATAGTGTGGATAATTCTGCAGCTTTTACATAGCAACTAAATGTGTATGTTTGATATGGTACATACGATATTAATCCGCCGGTAAATCGTAAACTATGGTAGTTTGATGATACGTCTGCAGTATCAACTAAATGGTATGCAGTAGGCGTTCCGTCGGGTGCAAGTACAGAATTTGTGGGATATAGAAAACAATTGTTTTGACTCCAGCTGGCATTAGAAAATGTTTGACTATAGGCCAATAAATTCTTTTGATACCTTGAAGACAAATCCAGTGAGGCTTCATCAAACTGGCCGACGGTGTATAATGTACCTGTGTTGGTTAATCTAGTTACTGGTACTGCCATGATTATGCAAAGTAGGTGTCAATGCTGTTGGTAGCAGGATTGAAAACTGTAAAGGCCGCGCTTGAACTGTTGCTGACCCAGGTGAATCCAATCCTGCTGGTGCCGTACACATTGCCCACTATGCCCACACCGCCTGCGGCTATGGCATTGCCGGTCAAGGCAGTTGCAGTTAGGGCAGTATTGGCATATTGACCCACACCCAAATTTGCGCCAGTGACGTTGCCTGACGTTACTCCTGCAATAACCGTACTAGTAACAACTTTGATAACTTCACCTTGTGGCAACACAATGCTCAAATTGGCGCCTGTGCTGTTTATGCTGGTGGGTGAGCCCACTGTAGCATAAACAGCAGCTCCTGCGCCACCTCCACCTGTGAACGTGATTGTGGGTTGTTCCACATAGCCTGAACCGGCGTTGGTGATCGTGGGTTGATTGACCCCATACGTGACGTTGACTTGTAGTCCAGATCCACTGGTACTGGTGAATGTCACCGGATTGGCATTGGCGATCGCATAACTACCCGAAGTGGTAAGTGTTAGTCCAGTTACGTTACCGGTACCGCCCACACTGTTGCCCACTGCGGTAACTGTGAATGTGGCGTTAGCAAAGGTGCTGGCATTGCCCACCATTGTAAGAGTTTGACCTGGGGTGTAGTAAGTACCCGCAGACACAATATTGGCAACAAACACAACACCAATGTTGGCATTGGCAGTGGCCTGTACGCCACCAAATTGACTTGTGGGCGCTGATACGGTCACTGTGGGTGCTGCGGTATACAAGTTACCAGTAGCAGTCTGCGTGATACTGGTGATGCCGGTCAAGCCGTTGCTCAATACCAAGGCATTGGCTGTGATGTCTACATTACCGCCAAGTCTAGATTGCAGGGTGTTGTTGACTGCTAGGTTACTTTGTACTGTCAAGTTACTGCCAATAGTGATGGGATTACCAGTAGCAGCTAAATTGGCCAGCATCTGCACATTGCTGTATGTACCGCCCGAACCCGACGAGAACACTGTACCATTGGCATAGTAAATTCCATTGTTGATGATCAGGTTACCGGTATACACATTGGCCCAGTAGTTGCTGGCTCCGCCGGAATTAATGGTTAAATTGCCTGAAGGATACACATTGCTTGTGACAACACCACCAGTGTAGCTGGCACTGGTCCAGGCAGTTCCAGACGCAGTTGAAGTAATATACTGGCCCGGCGTACCGGTGGCGCCGTTTAGGTAGATGTTGCCATTGATGGACAACAAATTGCCAAAAGTCAAATTGGCATAACTGGTTACCGAAACATTGGAGTTTGTGGTGCCATCACTTGAGGTGTAGGCTGCATAGAAACTTTGTTGTGCCTCGTTCCAATACAGAGCCACGTTGCTGACCAAACCATTGGCTCGATTAAATAAAAATCCCACGTCAACATTGGCCAGAGTTGCACCCTGATGCAAAACCGTGATTGGATCCACGAAATACTCGATATTGGTATCAAGATCCCAAATTTTTGGCCTAGTTAATCCCATTGTTTTTCCACTCTATTGAGTATTTATAGCAAATATAACAAATGAAAAAAGGATCCAGGATCCTTTTTGTACAAGTTGCAGAACACTCGGTCAAATTCTGCCCACCACCACCTCAATTACACCTTTGGCTGGACTCACAAAGTCCTCCAGAGCCTTGCCAATTGCTTGTCCTGGTGCCGGTGAGTTGTTTGCTTTGGCAAATCCAAATCCTGCACTAACCATTATATCGCCTTTGGCCACTGGTCCAATTACCATGCAAGGCACACGTCCAGTAAGTGCAAGTGCCACCACGTTGGCACCGCTTAATGCAGCATTCATCAAAGTTGCTGGGTTGGTACTGACTACTCCGGCCACTCGAGTGGTGTCTGCTTCGGCTACGGTGACCTCGTTGGCACCGCCAAATTGCAAAACAGTTCCCGGGATGTAGGGTTTGTCGGCTTGATAATTCTCTGCCAAGTCAGCGTATTTGGCGCTGGTTGACGTACCCACAAAATTCACACCGTATATGTTATTCCACCAAACACTGGTGCTGCCCAAGTTAACTGATGTATTGGCATTGGGCACAATTGCTGCGCTCACAGTCAATCCCGCCAAGGTACCAACTGCTGTAATATTTGTTTGACTTGCACTTGCACTGTTCAGCGTACCGTACAACACCGCACTGGCATTACCAATTGTGGCAGCATTTACTGTGGCAGCAGTGACAAGTCCGGTCAGTGTAGCAGTTGCTCCACTATGAGCAGCACTGGCATTACCAATTGTGGCAGCATTGACGTTTGTGGCGTTGATCGTTGTCACATACTCTGTTGTTTCATATGTGGTATTATTGATAGTTGTTGTTGTACCGTTGACTGTCAAAGAT
>Ga0214164_1000483_pt1 | contig 26154 bp, 25 predicted proteins | sample TroBogepilimnion_13_FD_153003 | JGI IMG/M metagenome (GOLD analysis project Ga0214164, IMG submission 153003) | Freshwater microbial communities from Trout Bog Lake, WI - Practice 03JUN2009 epilimnion v4 | ecosystem: Environmental > Aquatic > Freshwater > Lake > Epilimnion/Euphotic zone ...
TTATTTACCTTACTTTCAACATTTTGAAAAATAAAATTAATTAAATTGTCTTTTACACCAAATGAATCTTTCTCAATAACATTTTGTATTATTGAAAGCATAGTGTTATCAATGTCACTAGTCTCTGCCATAATAAGACCACGCATATTATTGATATCTTGAACTTTTTTTACTGTTGTTTTTATGACCTTCCTGACTTTATCTTCAAAATCATCATTAGCTCTACCTGCACAATATGCTCCATCTATTTGATGATCTCTCAATGCTGCTCTAACTGCATCTTCCCCATCGGATGAATAAAATACAACTTCAGTATACACATCCATTTGACGGATTTTCTCCATTAATTCAGGTCCCTTTTCTTTTTTGCTCAAATTTAAATCCACAATTATAAGATCAAATTCTGGAAAATTTATCTCACCAATATTTTCTCCATTAATTTCATTTCTTGGTTCTGGCAAGTTAAAACCTAACTCTTCAACTATATCTTTTACAAAGGTCTTTTTTGTGTTAAATGATTCTTTAATGTCTTCAAACCATAATATGTTATAATCTATTCTCATTATTGTAGAGTTAAAATGAATTCAATACCCATCGGGGCTTTATTAATGTCAATTTTCCATTTATAATCGTTGATAAGGTTATTAATATGAAATAGTCCTAAGCCAGAGCTTTTTGTTGTTGAAAACCCTTTTTCAAATATTTCCTTCGGATCTTTAATATTTTTATTCAATCCATCTCCATTATCTTTAAAAATGAGATGAAATGATTTTTCATTGATTGGATTTGCTACAATAGATAACGTAGTTGCATTTGCTTTTTTAGCATTGCTTATCATATTGTCAATAATTATAGAAATATCAAGAGGTCTAAATTTCATAATAAATGGACTTCTCAATTTATTATGGAAATCAACCCTTAATTTTCTACTGCTATTAAAATATTTTGAAATCTTTTGGATATAATTTTCAATAAAATCAATAATATCGTATTTAGCGATCGTTGTAAAATCTTCAAATATAGCCCTTGTACCGAACTTTGAAATTGATTCAATTTTACTGTTATCAAAAGAAATTGTATTTATAAATTCCTTTAAATCTGGCTTTGAAATTATCTCGCCTTTTTCAAGTCTTCTTGAAATCAAAAGTAAATTATCTTTTATGTTTTCAGATATAACCAAAACCTGATGGTGCAGATTAGTAATTGATTCCAAGTCCTGAGATGAAATAGAAGTTACTATTCGCAGCTGTTGTGTTTTTTGTTCTAATTCAATAGAAATTATTTTATTTTCCGCCTCGGCATTTTCCGCCTTTAATTCAGCAATTTTCGTATCTGATTTTAAATTATTTACGACTTTGCCTATTTTTGCAGCTTCTTTTACAATATCAGGATTATTTGATTTAGTTCCAATATTTGCGATATTCTTAATAATCTTATCTACACTTTTATCTTGTTTGCTTTCAATTATATTTAGAAAATTTTTATCGTAATCAATACTAATTATATTTTCAGATTTAATAAACCCAGATATCATTTCTAATATTTGAATTTTTACATCTTTTGCCCATAACTCTGGATGTATGAGCTCTCCAGATTCTTCACTGAATTTTTCATCCCCCCATTTAATAACATTAACAACATAATTTTCGAGCCTCTTTAGTACATAGTCTTCAAAAAATTTAACTAATTGGTTATATGTTGCAGTTTTTACCAAACCGCCATCACGACTTGTTGTTTCCCTTAATTCTGGCTGCTCTCCATTTATTTCAATTCTGCCAATAATATCTCTGGTACCTAAAAAACGATTATAACCCTGCTGTTTTCTTCGATCTATTAATAATAAATCTTCCCCTGGTTCTCCGAAAGGATATATCCTAAAACCATTTTTATACATAAATACAGAACCATATTTTACTGATTCTAAACCCATCGCCTTTTTAAAGGCAAGTTTTGCTTTGAAATTTAATTGGAATAAATGAAAATCTATATTGCTTATATCTTCAAAAGGGTTTATTTCAACAAGTGTATAAATTCTATCGCCTCTATCTTGAAGTATACTAGTAATTGTTTTGCCATCTTCAGAAATTCCCACATTAATACTAGTTGTTTTAATTTTTAAATTTTCGAATACGTCATTTTTTACAAGACCATTAACTTTCTCATAATCGAATGATGTTAGGGTATCTTCACCTAATTCACTTTTTGCGAATAATTCTATTTGAAAATTATTACTATCATTTCCTTGATTTGGATTAATTAATTTAGCCAAAGACTTTTTTAATTTTAATAGCCGTTCTCTGTCCCAAACATCTCGAATTCCAGTTATTTCTAATGTTGTCCCAGGCACATTTGATTTACCTAGCGATTGATATTTTACATTAACATTAATGAATTCTTTTTTTGAATCTACTTCGAAATCGTCCCAATTAACAATTATCGATTGAATTGTTGCATTCTTTTCATCTTTTACCGTTCTCAGAGTTAGAATACTCCCTAATCTGTCGCAAGAAAATCTACCTACACCTTTAGCACCGGCGAAATATTTATTTAATTTAATTCTGTTTCTATAATCTTCGTTTTCTGATCCATCTTTTTTTGCTGAATATGCAACAAAAAGCCATTTATTTTTCAGATCATCCTCATTCATCCCTTTACCATTATCCTTAATTATTATTTTGCCATTTTTTAAATCTTTTTCTTTTTCAAATACAATGTCAACCTTAGTTGCAAATGCATCAAAGGAATTTTTTACCAATTCAAATATTGCTGCCAATTCATCAGTAATTAAATCTTTACCAATGATATTTTTTAAAGCTGAACTTACTTTAAATGGAATTCCTATACTCATGTTGATAATGTAATTTCTCGTAAAACAATTCCTGCTTGTTCTCCAAATAGCGGCGGAATCGCATTTCCCAATTGCGTATATCTAGGTACTTCTTTTTTTCTCAATATTCCACCTGTAGTATATTTTCCTTTCATTTCATACCAGTCTGGAAAAGTTTGTATTCTAGCATATTCTCTCACAGTGAGTATTCTTGGTTCAATATAATGTATATAGTCATCAGGATGTGATGTAAGTGTGGGTGCAGGTGATTGAGGATCTAAAACGGTGATAGATCGTTTTTTTACATTAAATTCTTCCTTTTTTAAACCAGTTACTTTTTTCCCTTTTACCGCATTATTCAATAATAATTGAAATAACTGAATTGTTTCATTTCCATGTTTAGCAAACCTGTGACTGTCCGCATTTTTGCTTGTGTTTTCCGGATTTATTCTCAAAAATTTCTGATAACAAGAAACGGGTGAAGAATATATACCAGACTCAAATCCTACACTGTCCGGACAGGGGATTGATCCGGTAATCATAAGCAAATCTGAAATTGCTTCTTCTAGATTTGTATTTATAGACAACCCTTTTGATAATAAGAATGCTTCTTTATTACTTTTGATTTTCTCAAAAAATGTTTCAACATAATTAGGTGTACTTAAAGAAATGTCTTTCCTTATTCCAACCAAGATAAACCTCGTTCTTTTTTGAGGAATTCCATATTCAGAAAAATCTATTAATTTACCAACGACATTATAACCAAAACTACCTTTAACCTTTCGGGACAGCGATTTCATTACAAATTCTGAATATTTCTTTCCCTTTGTTTTATTTTTTTCAAACCTTTGAGTAAAACCTTTTACATTTTCAAAAAAAATAATTTTAGGTTGAACAATCCGAATGAAATTTATATACGATGCAATTAACCCATTTCTGGAATCATCTTCATTACGCTTACCTGCAGTTGAAAATCCTTGGCAAGGAGGGCCACCAGCAACCATATCTATTTTACCTCTTAAATTATATAATTCTTCTGAATTATTTTTCAGAATTTCATTAATATCATGTTGTGTTTTAGGTAACCATTCTGGCCAGTCAAAATGATTAAGTTTGTCAATTAGATTGTGTTGAAGTGTTTCGAATGCGAATGGACTCTTCTCAATAGCAAAAAGTCCTTGCCAACCAGCATTATGCAGGCCTAAAGAAAGCCCTCCACAGCCTGCGAACAAATCTATATAGGTTGGTTTTATTGCCATTAGGCGAATTTAACTATATTTCAATATAATTACCAAGATATTGACAATATTTATTAAAGTAAAATTTATAAATAAACAGCAATAGACATAACTACATAATACCTCAAAAAAATTTCTATCAATTTGATTTACTTTTCAACTAACCCATAACTTTTCTAAATTATTAAAGGCAAGCTCCATAGAATTACAACTCTCAAATGGTGCCACCGCCACTGAAACTACATAGCGGCAAAATGCCGGGAACAAAAACCTTTTTTGCAATTGCAAACGGAAGATTATCCGGTAAAGGTGTTGGGCTATGTAAAGGTGTGATTAGCCTAATAGTATCACTAAACATATTACGCCCCTTGCGCCATGGCGACACTCAGTCAGGGCTTGGGGTAGTGGGATATTATACCGGGGGCTTCACCCCCGGCTATTATATTTCGCTCCTTGCGCCAAGGCGGCACGCGGTCTGAGCAATTGGAATTCTTAAGTCAGATATGGAATTGATCAGTATAAAATATCGCGCTTAACAGCATATGCCTGGGTTGCAAATTCACCATATGAAGCCTGTTGTAAACCATTCGAAGTGGAAAATCCGATATCAATAAAAGTTTTTCTATTTTTTGTTGTAAATTTACATCATGGCATTTTCAACATACAGCTTTTCGGGAATTCCTAACAGAGGTGATAAAATCAGGTTCAATCTGAGTAAGTGCAATACATCTTTATTGCTGAATGCGATCTCCTTCATTAATAAGGATACCAAACAACATCTTTTATATATTCCCTCTCTGGACATGTCATCTTATGGTGAAAATCCGGAAAAGGCGAATGAAATGATGAGAGCAAGCCTGGAATATTATTTTGCCAATCTTCTTTGCATGGATCTGGATGCCATAGCAGAAGAATTGGGCAAATATGGATGGAGCAGGACTATGACCGGTAGTGAATTTTTCATTTCACCTATTGAGATAGGTGGCCGAAGTGAGGATTTTAATGCTGAAAACAACATTATAGAATATCTCACCCTGCAGGCTGCGTAATATGGGCAATTTCAGACCATTACCGCTTAAGTGCTGGGAGGCATTTCTTGCTTTACATGGTTTCAGAGCAATAAGAATTCAGAACTCCTTACCCATATCTACTTTGGACAATTATTCGTAGATTGAAACTACTATAATATAAAATTATTTACATCCCCCTTGCCCCATTCGCACACCCACAAAACCCGCGCGGCAAGGGGGAATACGCCATCAAGCTCATTTGACTTCATCACTATTTTCAGCAAAATGCCGCATTACATACTGCGAGAGATCAGGAGTTCTGGAATTAAAGGAAGTCATTTCCAATGGACAAAAAAGGGTGCGTTACGCCCTATACCGGTATGGGGATGTGAAAAAGAGATACCCGCCCCACATTTAAAATCAGGCTGTGCTGTCATTGGTTGCACACTGAGTGAATTGTATAAGTGGGCTGAAAATAATTGCTAAAGAATAGAGCTTACAAAGCTATTGCAACAAAGGGAACCCACCTATCGGTAGGCAGGTTTGCACTATCAAGGCCATCAACTTCATCCCGTTTTTCAGTACAAATCCCAAATCCCAAATCCCAAATTCCAAAATCCCAAATTCCCATTCCACCAAACCTACGCCATATCCTCACTATGCCTACTAATGTACCCTTTCATAATACCGCGGCCGGTTTCGCGGACGAAGGAGATGATTTCATCGCGCTCGTCGGAGACGGGTATTTCGGTTTCTATGATGCTGAGGGCTTTTGATACGTTGTAGCCGCGCACAAAGAGAATACGGTATATATCGAGTATGTGGTTGATCTTGTCTGTGCTGTAGCCACGGCGCTTGAGGCCCACCGAGTTGACACCTACATAGCTTAGGGGCTCGCGGGCGGCTTTTACATAGGGTGGTATGTCTTTGCGCACCAGGCTTCCGCCGGTTACAAATGCATAGCTGCCTATGCGCACAAACTGCTGCACGGCGGTGAGGCCGGCCAGCACCACGCAATCGCCCACCACTATGTGGCCGGCAAGGGTGGTATTGTTGGAGAAGATGCAGGAGTTGCCCACCTCGCAGTCGTGCGCTATATGAGTATAGGCCATTATGAGGCAGTTGTTGCCTATACGGGTCTGGTTGCGGTCCACGGTGCCCCGGTTGATGGTAACACATTCCCGTATGGTGGTGTTATCGCCAATAATGCAGAGGGTGTCCTCGCCCTTGAACTTGAGGTCCTGGGGAATGGCAGATATCACACTGCTGGGGAATATGCGGCAGTTTTTGCCTATACGGGCCCCTTCCATAATGGTTACATTCGATCCTATCCAGGTTCCTTCACCTATCTCCACATTTTTGTGGATGGTAGTAAACGGATCAATTTTTACATTTGGCCCTATTTTAGCGTCAGGGTGAACGTACGTAAGTGGATGGATCATTTATTTTCTTTTCTCACTATTTGCGCCACCAGTTCCGCTTCGGTAGCCAGTTTGTTACCAACATATGCTGTGCCCTTCATTTCACATATTCCGCGGCGGATGGGGTTCAGCAATTCGAGTTTCAGTATCAGTGTATCGCCGGGGCGCACCAGTTGTTTAAAGCGCACCTTATCTATCTTCAGGAAGTAAGTATCGTAGTTCTCGGGGTCCTTGATATTGTTCAGCGCCAGTATGCCGCCGGTTTGCGCCAGGGCTTCTATCTGCAGCACACCCGGCATTACCGGATTGCCGGGAAAGTGCCCCTGGAAGAAATGTTCATTGAACGTAACATTCTTAATACCCACCACATGGTTATCGCTCAGCTCTATGATCTTATCTACAAACAGGAACGGGAACTTATGCGGCAGCGCCTTGGTAATGTGGGTAATGTCGTAAATAGCTTCCTGGCTCGGATCGTAGTGTGGTATATCGCTCAGGTGCTTGTTCTTCTTGATGTATTGTTTTATCTTCTTTGCAAACTCCACATTGGTAGCATGGCCGGGCCTGCTGGCTATGATATGCGCCTTAATGGAGTTGCCCACCAGCGCCAGATCGCCCACCACATCGAGCAGCTTGTGGCGCGATGGTTCGTTGGTGAAATGAAGCTGCACATTGTTGAGGATGCCTTCCTGCTTTACTTCTATTTTCTGCTTGTTGAAAATTTTGGCCAGGTGGTTCAGTTCATCCTGGCTCACTATTTTGTCTACCACCACTATGGCATTGCTCAGGTCGCCGCCCTTGATGAGGTTATTATCGAGCAGGTATTCCAGTTCGTGGAGGAAGCAAAAAGTTCGGCAAGGGCCAATCTCTTTACGGAATTCCGAAAGATGCTTTAATGTGGCATGCTGTGTACCCAGTACCGGCGAGTTGAAATCTATGAGTGTGGTGATCTGGTATTCGGTGCTTGGCACCGCCAGCATATCCACATTCTTCACCGGGTCGTAGTAATGTATATTGGTATCAATAGAGTAAACTATACGTTTGGCTTCCTGCTCCAGCACACCCACACTGTCTATAGCTTCCATAAACATACGGGCGCTACCATCCATAATGGGTACTTCAGGGCCATCGAGCTCTATGAGCGCATTATCCACCCCCAGGCCCACCATAGCGGCAAGTGTATGCTCAATGGTGCTAACACGGGCGCCGTTGTATTCAATAGTTGTTCCGCGCGATGTATCTACCACAAAATCCACATCGGCCTTTACTATAGGCCTGTCGGGCAGATCAACCCTCATAAACCTGATACCATAACCCGGATTGGCAGGCTTAATGGTCATGGTTACTTTTTCGCCGGTATGCAACCCTACGCCTTGCAAGGTAACCGGCCCCTTTAAAGTCTGCTGATTCGGACTGTAGCTGTTAGAAAGCAAAGGATCGGTTTTAGATTTTTCTGTTTTGATTGAAATATTGTCACTCACTTTTTATATTCAAGGTTTTGAGTACTTGTAATATGGTTTGCAGCATATTGCAGAGGAATATAGATTCCAGTATGTATTATGCCTCACTAAGCCGCTTTATTTGTATACCAGTTTTTAATTTCAGTTACCATTTTTTCCATTGAGGTATTATTCAATTCCTCGGCTTCTTTTTTCAATGAATCCACTGTAAGCAACATTCCGTTTTCAGCAGGTTTTTTAATCCATAAATAATAGCCATTATCAGTTTTATTATCAAAGAAAACCATAACTGCAGGAAAATGGATATTTTTATACTTCTGCTTTGTTTCCTCATCAATAACAGAATTGCCGTTTTTTATAGCCTTTACTTCCACACCAAAATATCTGCCGGCAGGTTTATGATCGTTGCTGATATCTATTAAGTAATCGAAAAGCGGTGCCTCCATATTTGGCTGCTCAATGAGCAGATCCTGTAATCTCGAAAAATAAACGTACCCTAATTTCTCAGCCCTCCAATGATCAAAATCAACTCTTTTTTCCATAATACCTGTGTTTAGTTGAATGAGGAAACAAAATTCGTTATTTCCCGACTATTATCCCAATATTCGGAGACTTCCTGCCATAATAATTTAAGAAAGACTTTATTCATATTGTATTTAACTGGTATCCCATTAAGGCCTTGCAACTCACTAAAATTATTTGCATTTATAAAATATCCTGATTCCGATTTTTCATCAATACCAAAAATATAAACCGGCACGGTAAATTTCTTTAATGCTGCCAGTTCATTCTTATCAACAGTTATCAATAATTTTTAATTATCACCAGAATAACCCGTTGTTGTAGTTTTTACACTGGCGAAAAAAAATCCCCGTTTAGAAGGGTAATTAAGCAAATCAACGTAAAAATCTACCGAGGGAAATTTGCTTTCCATAAACCAGGGTTCCAGATATTGTCCTTCCGGTTCTATAAACCTGCTGATAATTGTGGAAAAAATACTTTCGCCTCGTTTCCCTATTTTATTACACATCCTGTATTTAAAAAAATGATTTTATAAAATATTTTCAAATCCAGAATCCAAAGTTACTTTTTATATTCAAGGTTTTGAGTACTTAATAATGCGCTTAATTCCTGTACCATTTCTTCGAGCTTCTGTATACGCTGCTGCATTTCGGGCAGATTGCGGAAAATGGCCTGGCTTTTAAGTGAGCTTTTATACTCGAATGCAGGAGTACCATTCACAGTTGTATTGGGTGTGGTAATAGATTTAGATAAGCCACTCTGAGCGTTTATTTTGGTTCCATCGGCCAGCTGAATATGGCCCACTATACCCACCTGCCCGCCTATCACACAGTATTTACCCACTTTGGTGCTGCCACTCACACCGGTTTGCGCAGCTATTACCGTATGCTCCCCTATCTCCACATTATGGGCTATCATTATCAGGTTATCGAGTTTTACCCCCTTGCGTATAATGGTAGAACCCATGGTAGCCCGGTCGATGGTGGTATTTGAGCCAATCTCCACATCATCTTCTATAATCACGTTGCCCATCTGGGGAATTTTTTTATAAGATCCGTCTTCAAGCGGCGCGAAACCAAAACCATCTCCACCTACAACACAACCAGAATGGATAACCACATTATTTCCCAGCCGACAATCGTCATAAATCTTCACACCAGCATACATAATACCGCCCTCCCCTATCTTTACATTATTGCCTATGTAGCATCCGGGGTTGATTTTTACATCATCGCCAAGCGCCACATTTTCACCAATATAAGTGAAGGCACCTATGTACACATTCTTACCCAATCTGGCAGTTTTGGCAACATAAGATGGCTGTTCTATACCGGTCTTTATGCCGCCAGATATCATTTCATTATACTTCTCCAGCAGGAAGGCAAAACCACTATAGGCATCCTTTACCCTGATGAGGGTGGGCGCTACAGGCTTGGTAAGCTCCAGCGAGTCGTTTACGATAACTATAGATGCTTTTGAATTATAGAGATATTCCTCGTATTTGGGATTAGATAAAAAACATAGTGATCCGGCAACTGCCTCCTCAATTCTGGCTACATCGCTCACCCTGGCTTCCGGGTCTCCCTCCAGTTTGCCCTGTATCAATGTAGCTATCTGCTGCGCTGTAAACTGCATTTATAAATTGGTTTCTATACTCCCCCGGCTACCCGGAACATTAAATAATAGTTGTCTTTTCAGATTGCCGGTCATTGAATGTAGCAAATGTAGTTTTTATGTACGGCTCTGGCAAGTGTCTGTGTAACTAATGAATCATCAATTTCAGTGATATTCTTTATTTTACCGCTTTTTGTTTCTATTTTAATGCGTTCATCATCATTACTATAGGTATTATTAGAGGTAATTCCGGTAAATGCAAAATAGGCAACCTCATCATCATTAAGATTTAATATTTTTTTTACAGCAATCTGTTTTTCCTGCAGCATACTTTCGAGGTTTTCTGAGCTTAGCTGCACCTTGTACAATTTGCGCAGCACCAGCATCCTGCACATTGCTGAGAGTACTTTGTCTTCATGCGTTTGCCAGACTTTTATTGAAACCATCACATCATTATCATCGAGCAGGCAAAAGTTATCCAGGTGAGCAGGGTCATTGCGGAAATCGGTTTCCGTGAGGTTTCTGTGGAGGAAGTAGCTAAGGGCAGGTGAAGCAAAAAGCTGCACTCCCCGGTTTACCAGTTCTTTAGCCCTTTTAAAAATATTGATCAGCAACATTTCTGCACCTAGTACCGTCTTGTGCAGGTATACCTGCCAGTACATAAGCCTGCGGGCTATAATGAATTTCTCTACCGAGTGCACCCCTTTTTCTTCCACCACCAGTTCATTATCCCGCACGGTGAGCATTTGCAATATGCGGTCGTAGCCTATTACCCCTTCCGATACGCCTGTGTAAAAACTGTCGCGGTTGAGGTAATCCATGCGGTCTACATCCAGTTGACTGGAAACGAGTTGATGCAGGTAACGAACACCCCCAGCCCCTGAAGGGGAGCTGACCGGATGCGAATAATCAAAAATTTGCAATGCCTTATCCAGCATTCCGCCAAACTCTTTATTCATGCGGTGCATCATCATCCCTGATAATGCTTCGTGCGATAATTGGCCAGCCAACAGACACTCCAGCGAATGAGAGAAAGGCCCATGGCCCATATCGTGCAGCAATATAGCCATACGGGCTGCCAGGATTTCGTCTTTATCGGGTACAATATCTTTAGCCTTCAGTTCATCGAGCGCCTTACCCATAAGATGGCAGGCGCCGAGAGAGTGGGCCAGGCGGGTATGCACAGCACCAGGATATACCAGGTGGGCCAGGCCCATCTGCTTGATGTGGCGCAGCCGCTGAAACCAGCGGTGGTCTATCACCCGCATTACTTCCACCTCCGGGAAGCGGATAAAACCATAAACCGGGTCATTAACTATTTTTACTTTTACAGACATTCTGAGGGTGCGAAATTACCGGAAAAAAATTCTTTAACGCTTATTTGTATATCATTACATTTTACTGAGGTGGGAAATGTTTATAAACCTCGCCTCTGGCCAGGATTCGGATAATAATTATTTCAGGATATAGATATTCAATACCTATTCGCCAGTTGTCCAACCTGATGCGATAGTAGTTTTCTCCTTTCCATTGTCCTTCCATTTTTGTATAGTCCACACCAGATTTCTCAAGACTTACAGCATCCTCCAGATCAGTGATCAACTCCCGAACTGCTTGTATAACAGTTTTAGGTTTTGATCTTAAATCCTTCTGAAAAGATTTTGCAATTTTTACTACCATTTGTTTATTTCCTTTCTGAATTCATCCGCGCTTATAGTTTCATCATCCTTGGCAGCCCGCATCAGTTGCAGCATCAGATAGTCTTCTACATCTTCATTTTCAATTATTTTCATGAGTAGCACCACATCGTCCGGGGTCCAGTTGCCACGCTGCTTTTTTGCAGAAAATGTTGCCGCAGTTAACCCCATTTTCTTACTCAGGTAATCATTCCGGTATCCGCTAATATTTATCAGTTCAGGCAGCAACTGCAGCAGGGTTTTATAATTATTGGCGATCTCAGTTACCATTATTTTTGATTTTAAACAAAATTATGAAATTTCTGGTAAACAGAATAAGTCTTTTCCCTAAAGATGCTCCGAATTTACTATAGTCTCCATCGCAAACATTCCATCGATACTGAATAAAAAACAGTTTTAATTAGCAAACAAAAGGAACTAATTTTACCACCTATGAAATGGCTCCTGGTTATAGTAGTTTTTATCACTAATTCATTGGTTATTAGTGCACAAAATCTGAATACCAATGATACCTCCTTCCGGGGTCAAATTTATAAATTTACTGAGCAGATGCCTAAGCCAGGCTATGATATACACAGGTATTTAAAAGAACATCTGAAGTATCCCGACAGCGCTTATAAATATGGGCTGCAGGGGCGGGTAATCCTTACATTTATTGTGAATGAGGATGGCAATATCAGCAATTGTGCCGTAGAAAGAGGACTGAGTTCCGATTGCGATGAAGAGGCCATAAGGGTGATCAGGAATATGCCCAAATGGAAACCAGGTCAGAAAGATGGTGCAGCTGTAAAAGTATGGGAAATGCTTCCTGTTTCTTTTGATCTTACCAGTGTTGCAACCGCTGAAGTATATGATTATGTTCCGGAATTGCCGGCATTAGGGTGCAATTTTGATAAATATTTAGCCGATAATCTTTATTACCCCGATTCGGCCAGAGAAAATAACATTAATGGACAAGTTTTTTTAAGATTTGTAGTCAACGAAGACGGATCGGTTGGCAATATGATGTTATTAAGCGATGTAAAAGGAGGTTGTAATAAAGAAGCATTGCGATTAATAAAAAACATGCCGCCCTGGAATCCTGGCAAAATTAATGGCAAACCCGTAAAAGTCTGGTTTAATTTACCCGTAACATTTGATTTAAAAAATGGCTCCGGTGCTGTAAATAAGGAAATGGACATTTCGGCAATAAAGTCGCATAACGAACAAATGCCAATCCCTCCTTATGATATAGATATGTATTTGAGAAACAGTATTCACTATCCCGATTCAGCCAGAGAAAATGGGCTTACTGATCGGGTTATTGTCAGATTTGTAATTAACGAAAATGGCAGCATAAGTGATTGCACCGTTAAAAGAGGGGTTTATTCTATTTTAAACGAAGAAGCGTTGAGCGTAGTTAAGAGAATGCCCCCCTTTGTACCCGGTATGCAGGACGGCAAACCTGTTAAAACTTATTTTACATTGCCAATAGTGTTTAATCTCGAAAGGACAACTATATGTAAAAAACCGGATAATTACATTTACTCACTCAATTTTGACCATCCTGATTCCTGGCCAAAGGCTGAGTATGATGTGGTAAAGTACCTTGCAGAGAATGTAAAATATCCGACCACAGCAAAACTAAAGAATATAGAGGGGGAGATATTGGTAGGCTTTGTGGTCAATAAAGATGGGATTATTACTGAATGCGAAAATAAGAATCATCTGGATAGAGCCTGTGATTCTGAAGCCTTAAGGGTGGCAGAAAGTATGCCTGCGTGGAAGCCCGGTTTTTTAAAGAAAAAACCAGTAAATGCGGAAGCGCTGGTTGTCATTCCATTCTACCCTTCTGAAGAAGCAAAGCAGCGTGCTCAATCAAAAATAGTATATCACTATGTGGATCAGATGCCCGCTGCAGGATACGATATTAATCAATACGTTGAAGTACATCGCAAATATCCGGATAGTGCCAAAAGAAAAGGGATTACCGGAAGGGTGCTGGTTAAATTTATTGTTACCGAAACAGGCGCTATAGATAGTGTAGTTGCCATCAGAGGTATAGGGGGTGGTTGCGATGAAGAAGCTATAAGGGTAATCAAAAACATGCCGAATTGGAACCCAGGTAAGCAAAATGGTAAACCTGTTAAGGTTTTCTATACCCTATCGATACCATTCAGCAGGACCCTCAGTAATGAAGAAATAGTTGCCGAAACAAAAGCCATGAAAGCAGCTATACCTAAGCGGACCTACGACTTTCTGAAATATGTAGCAGACTCTCTTCACTATCCAGATTATGCCAGAATAAACAATAAAGAGGGAAAAGTGCTTATCAAATTTGCCGTAGATGAAGATGGACTGATAAGTGATTGCACTGTTACCGAAGGAATAGGTTATGGCTGCGATGAAGAAGCGCTAAGGCTTGTACAAAATATGCCACCATGGACACCCGGTAAAAAAGATGGCAAAAATACCAGGACCTATTTCACGCAAAGTATTCAATTCAGCCTGGACAGTTCAAACCATAAGGGTGAGAAAAGGAGAAAAAACAAGAATGAAAACTCAGATGAGTAAATCTGCATCCTCAAAATCCTTTATTTAGCACACTTCTTCATAAAACCAGGAAGGTTTACTATAACGTCAGTTCTATGATATACTATTTATTATTATTTAATTGAATCGGATCTTTGGATTAGATTTGACAACTTTTTAAAAAGTTGTCAAATCTAATGATATGTAATAGCTTACGAATAATTTTTTAAATATATTATGTAAATATGCTTATATTTAATACTAATATAACTATAAAAATGCTCCTAATTCCCGATCCCTATAAAGTGATAAATAAAAACTCTAAAACCCCATATCAGAAATTCACCTACACAAGCGTTATTAAAGCCCGATTTGTACCGGTACTTTTCTGCCCGCTCCGGTATACAATTAACAATATAATTTTAATAATTTTCTCTATAGCATGTGTATCCGGTTTCCGGGAAGCGGATAAAACCATAAACCGGGTCATTGACTATTTTTACTTTTACTGACATTTTGAGGGTGCGAAATTACCGCTTTTTCAGGTATGAGTTACACAGGTTAAATCATTGGACAAATGCCTATACAAAATAAGTTTTCCGGCTAACGATATGCTTGTTACCTATGCCCAATTTAAATTACAACTAAAATAAGCTCATTATATTTAATTGTAGAAATTACCCTGTACCTTCCTATGCAAATACGATACATATTATCTTCGCTTCAAGTTTTATATATATAAGCGACGGGGATTATTGATAAGACTGTCAATAGCTTTTGAAATGCGTTATGCAACTGCTTTCGGTAGGTTCTTTAATTCTTTAAGGATACGATGCTCAATTAAAACAGTATACCTTGCCGGCACTAAATTTTAAACCCATGATGGCTCTCAATTTCCTTTATGGCTTCGTCCCATGCAACAAATTTTCCGTTTTTCAAACACTGTTTAGCTTCAAGAGCATCAAGGTAATCTTCCAGGAATTGGGTATGATACTTCATATCAGGCATTACCTTCCAGCCCAACGACTTCAGAATTTTCGAATTACTTAAAATTAATTCTCCGGGGTAAGATCAAGAGATGCCTTCCCTGTTTCTACATTAAAAGGCACCGAACTATGGATATGCGTGATTGTCCAGATTCCTTCGGTTTTGGTAAGGCAAGAGGTTTCGCGCCACCACATCGCCAGATTTTTCCCATCATTAGTAGTTGCAGACACATGGCACAGGCCGTGGCAAAATGCCAATCCGGTATTGTTACAAATTTTAAGGTCGCTGATCTCCAGACCGATAGGTCCGCTGAATGATGATACCCATTCTTTCAGCCTTTTCCTTATTTCATCCTTGCCTCTATATACCAGTGGGTCAACTACATCATAAGAAATGACATCCTGAGCATAGCTCGCCAGTGCGCCTTCTATGTCTCTATTCCTGGTAGCCTCAAGCCTGTTATGGATCAGGTCCCGGATGAGCATTTCGTTGGTTTCGGTAGTATTTGCTGTTTCCATTTTTCTATTTTAATTATAGCATTATTGTTATGGACAGTAGAAGACAATTACAGTACAAAGTTGGCAGGTTAAAGTCCAAACTATTTGTACAATTATTTCTAAGACTTGCAGAAATCTCACATTTAGCAAGAATCAAACTTTCTGTTACCCAAATTCAACTCAATTTTCAGCCCTTTTTATTCTGATTGGAATCATAAGAAGCCGGAGATGAACCTTTCATTTTCAGCTTCCTTGTTTCTTGCGAAGCCAAAAAAATCCCGTTCAGTAAAACTAAACGGGATCATTAATATATTCTTTTTAAATTAATAAAAACTACGCCAGTTTCTTCAGTTCTTCTACACGTGCCTCACGGTCTACTTCATCTTTCAGCGATCCGCTCTTGTCGGTATCTACCAGTACAGGAGAAGCCAGGAAGATAGAGGAGAAAGTACCGGTGATAACACCTATGAGCATTGCAAATGCAAAGCCACGGGTTACCTCGCCACCCACCACAAACAATATCAGTACCACAATAAACACAGTCAATGAAGTCATTACTGTACGTGGCAGGGTATCATTGATAGCGCGGTTGATAACGCTGGTTTTATCTTCATTGGGTGATTTACGGAAGTACTCCCTGATACGGTCGAATACTATGATGGTATCATTCATTGAGAACCCTATTACCGTAAGTACCGCTGCAATAAAATGCTGGTTGATTTCCATTGCAAATGGCACCAAACCCTTCATGAAGGAGAACACTGCCAATGTAGCACTCACGTTGAACAACAGCGATACGAATGTACCTAGTGAATATTGCCATTTACGGAAACGAACGAGAATGTAGATAGAGATAGCTATCAGCGAGAATATCGTGGCATATTCGGCACCGCGTATCAGGTCGTCAGAGATAGTAGGCAGTACTGTCTGTGAACTCATTATATACTTGCTTTCAAACTCTTCTAAAGTTACTGTTGCAGGTATAAATCCTTCTTTGGTCAGACCCTCATACAACTTACCCTGTACTTGTTGCTCGATCTGCTGGCCGGGCTTGGTTATGAGGTAAGAAGTAGTGATATTTATCTTATTGTCGGTACCAATTGTTTTAACAATCGGATACTCACCAAAATAATTGTGCATTTTATCCCTGACATTGATAGTCTCCAGTTTCTTATCAAACTTGATGGTATAACTACGGCCGCCCGAAAACTCAACTCCATAATCGAAACCATGGAACAGGGAAGCTACGCCACCTAATAATACCAGTACGAAAATGACATAGGCAATTTTGCGATTTTTCATAAAGTCGAAATGGGCTTTCTGGAATACCGCTTTCGATACCGGGGTAAAGTATTTGAAATGATGCTTGCCGCTGTTGGTATAGATTTCTTTGATCAAACGGGATACAAGGATACCGCAGAACAGGGAGATGGTAATACTCAGCAACTGTGTGGTAGCGAAACCAAGAACCGGGCCAAGACCGAAAGAGAACAGGATAGCCGCAGTTATCAGCTGTGCGATGTGACCATCGAGTACAGGTGCGTTACTTCGTTTATACCCATCTATGATGGCCTGCTTATGGCTCTTGCCCAATGCGAGCTCCTCCTTGATACGCTCAAAGATCAGTACGTGTGCATCTACCGCCATACCAATACCTAATACAAGACCCGCAATACCAGGCAATGTAAGTGTTGCGTGCAGGGCAGAAAGCACGCCGAGGGTAAATGTGAGGTTCAATGTAAGTGAAATACAAGCCACCCAGCCACTGGTGCTGTAATAAACCAGCATCAGGATAAAGATAGCGAGGAATGAAAGCGCTATCGCGTTGAAACCTGCATGGATTGATTCTTCTCCCAAGGTTGGTCCTACTACCTGCTCCTGAACAATATGAGCCGGAGCGGGCAACTTACCCGATTTCAGGATGTTGGCAAGGTCAAGCGCTTCTTCAGTGGTAAATGACCCGGATATTTCTGTGCTTCCGGTTGCAATTTCATTATCAACACGAGGGCAGGAATAAACACGATCATCAAGCACCACTGCTACATAACCACCTATGCTTTTTCCGGTCATATCTTTCCAGATACGGGCACCGGAGATATCCATTTCCATGTTTACATCCGGCTGGCCGGTCATAGGGCTGTAATCGGCACGGGCAGAAGTAATATGATCACCTTCCAGCCTTGCAGAACCACCTGGCGGCACCTTTACAGCATATACCGGAAGAATGGCTTTAGGATCAGCTCCCTTCTTGTTGTCATCGTGACCATAAAGGAACTTAACATTGGATGGGAACTTATTTCTAACCACATCCATGGCGAAGAACTTATTCAGTTTTGCAGTATCCCTTTTCAGAACATAACCTATAACCGGTCCATGTATGAAGTCGGTCTGGTCGGCATTGATAGCAGCCTGGAAAATAGCGAAGAGCGGATTCTTTTTGATAGCTTCCTGCTCCTTCTGCTTGGCTGAATCAGTAGTAGCTGTACCACCTGCAGTTTTACCTGCGGCAGGGGTTTTGTTATCCGACAGTAGGTTATTCAGGTTAGCTGTATCGCTTCCTGCTTTACCCTTTGTAGAATCAGATAAGGCAAGTGCTTTTTTGGTAGAATCATTTGCGGTACTGTCTTCGTTGGTTCCTGAAAGAAAACCATAAAGAGCGTCATTGGCTGGTTTCAGCAATGGCCCGATTTCCTGCATTGTATAGGTTTCAAAAAACTGCAACTTGGCAGTAGCCTGAAGGTAGTTACGCACACGGTCGGGGTTATGCACACCGGCAAGTTCCACAGTAATGATACCTTTCTTTTCATCCAGGTTCACGTTGGGGTTAGCCACACCAAACTTATCGATACGGGTAAGCAGTACATTATAGGTACGTTTTACCGCGTCTTTAGCCTCAGTATTCAACTTGGCAAGCACTTCGCCATTCGATGAGTTGCGGGTAATGTCTTTTTCATTAGGCTTGGTAAACAGGTAAGCCATATTGATACCCTGATTTTCGCTCTGGTATTTCTCGCCGAAAAGGGTAATGAAATTGGCTTCGCTGTTGGCTTTAGCTGTATTTGCGTCAGCAATAGCTTTGTTTAAAGCAGCATCATGCGGGTTGTTTGACATAGACCGAACCAGGTCATCAAGACTCACCTCAAGGGTTACGTTCATACCACCCTGCAGGTCAAGACCAAGGCTAAGCTCTTCATTCTTGGCTGCCTGATAGGTATATTTTTTGCCGGGCACACTGAAAATCACTTCAGACTGCATACTATCGGTAATAGCCTGGTAATGACGGGCATATACCTTATCTGTATCCTGGCCGTTGGAACCAGGGTTTTCCAACTTTGCCTCACGGAGGGCGTGACTGCGCATCTTAGCCTCTTCGTTGCGGACAATTAAAGTTAACGAAAGCTGGTACAGCGATATCAAAATCAGAGCGGCAGTAAAAAACTTCACCAAACCTTTTAAATGCATGGGTTCCTGTTAAAAATTATCTTTATAAAATGTTTAATCCGCCGAACCGGAGTGTTTCCGTTTCGGGCGAGGGGCTGCAAAGATAGGATTTAATACAAAAAAATAAAGCCTTGCATAAATAATATATTATTCAGCCCTAAAAACTACAATTTCTCTCATGAAATCAGGAGGAAACAAATAGTATTTATTAAAAATATGGAAGTGAAATCAGCCCTATTACAAAAAAGTTGTAATCCTGCATTAGCAGTCGGCAAACCTCTAACTCTATTTCTACTCCTCAACTTTATTGCCCGCCATAATCTCTTCCACTATCAGATGGCTTACACCTGTATTAGAGAAGCCGCCATCATGAAACAGGTTCTGCATGGTTACCATACGGGTATAGTCGCTGAATAACATCACGCAGTAATTGGCACAGTCTTCGGCGCTGGCATTACCGAGCGGAGAAGTTATATCGGCATAATGCAGAAACACATCAAAACCCGAAACACCACTGCCTGCCGTGGTTACTGTGGGGCTTTGGCTTATCGTATTTACCCTCACCTTTTTGGCAAACCCATAAGAATATCCGAAGCTACGGGCAATGCTTTCCATTACCGCTTTGGCATCGGCCATATCATTATACCCGGGGAAGGTGCGCTGGGCGGCAATATAACTAAGAGCCACCACGCTGCCCCATTCATTTATAGCATCCAGCTTCATGGCAGTCTGCAAAAAGCGATGAAACGAAAGCGCTGAAATATCCAGCGTCTTCAGGAAGTTTTCATAGTTGGTATTGGTATAGGCTATACTCTTACGCACATTAGGGCTCATGCCTATGCTGTGCAGAATAAAATCCATTTTACCGCCAAAGTGTTCCATACTTTTCTGCATCAGGTTCTCAATATCCGCAATATTGGTGGCATCGGCAGGTATCACCGGGCAGTTGCATAATTTGGCCAGTTCATTGATCTTGCCCATGCGCATAGCTATAGGTGCATTGGTCAGCACGATTTCAGCGCCTTCGGCCACACAGGCCAGTGCTGTTTTCCAGGCAATGCTGCGCTCGTCGAGCGCGCCGGAAATAATTCCTTTCTTTCCTTTCAGTAATTGGTGGGACATATTATGAAGTCTAAAGTAAAAAGTCTAAAGTCTAAAGTAAAAAGAATCCGGGGTAATATCCGGATTACGGGGTAAAAGTAGAAAAAAAGAGGGATGTTTGTTATTTTTTGCTTTTTGCACTACCGGCCTGTAAATTCTCTTTGCAGTTAAGAATTTCTGCAAAGGTTATCTGTATTTATTTTTAGGATTTTGCGGAGTATTAAAAACAGAGACTATCCTGATGAATCCGTTATTTTTATTAATTCGATAAATAATAACAAAAGAAAATGTAAGTATTCCGGTTTCCCGGTAATTCTTGTATTTAACCAGATATCTTTCAGGATTAAGTTCAATCTTCCGGATTTTATTAATAACCTGTTTTACAAATCTGGTGCCTTAACCATTTAGCTGATCCTCCTACCAATCGAAAGATTTTTGCATTTCTCTATCAGCCCTTGGAGATATTAAATTTATGTTTAATCTTATTTGCTATACCGGGCGAGTCTGCGCTTTTCAAACGAAATTTCCAGTTCTTCAGTCGTAATGCCCTTTTCTTCACCCGATTCCAGGACATCGTACCTGCGGTCTAATTCTGCAACAAATTCTTTATCATTCCACAACTCTCCTTTATTCTGATCTATCTCCAGTATTGCGTTTACCCTGCGCAGTGAATCTACATTGGCATTTGCTCTATATTTCCTCACCTGATTCCGAAATGTTTCAGTTCTTATCATAAAAACCCCATAGTACCAATTTAATGATGTTTCAAGGAAGCATAAAACAGAAACAATTTTTACAGTTGAACAAACATTTATCCGCATTTTCTCAATTCTCCGGAAGTTTCTTTTACATTCAACTAGAATATCAGATACTGGAAAAAGTAATTACCTTACCTATTTTCCATTTAAATGATAATAAATATCGGCAATATTATACAAAAATGAATTATAAATTTTTAATGTACCAGCCTTGGGCTTTAAAAAGCAGTAAGGTTTTGATTGCATAATTTTCCCCTATTTTTACCAAAAATTCTTATGTCAGTTCACATAGGTTCTCCCGCTCCTGATTTCACCCTTCTGGATTCTGAAAAAAATAAAGTTACCCTTAGTGCCTATAAGGGTAAAAATGTAGTGCTGCTGTTCTATCCGCTGGCCTTTACAGGCACCTGCACTAAAGAGCTGTGCTACATGCGCGATAACCTTGTGCAGTACAACAACCTGGATGCTGTGGTTTTCGGAATTTCGGTAGACTCGCTTTATGCCCAGGCTGAGTTTAAAAAGCAGCAGGGAATCAACTTCCCGCTGTTAAGCGATTTCAATAAAACAGTCTCTTCGGCTTACGATACCATTTACGAACATTTCTTTAATGATATGGATGGTGTTTCCAAACGTTCTGCTTTTATAATCGATAAATCGGGCATACTCCGTTATGCCGAAGTACTGGAGAATGCCACCCACCTGCCGGACTTTAACGCTATCTTAAAGTGTCTGAATGATTTAAAATAGTATATTTGAGCAATAAAATTCCATTTATGAATAAAATTTTCCTCTTTATTTCGGCTATTGCCATAACATTCACTTCAACCGCACAAACCATACCTGGCGGCGATATGGAAACGTGGCGTACCGGCTCTGCTGGTACGATTACTGTTACCGCGCCTTCAAACTGGTATGGCGATGATTCAATTATTATAGGTCTGGGCCAGACATACGGATCACTTTTAGGAGCCATGCCCAGCTCCTGGGAACGAAATCTGTTTCGGGAAGATGTTAATGTGCATTCCGGAAGCCATGCAGCCAAAATAATGACTATGGTGGAGGATACATTGCTGATACCCGGAGTGCTGACCACCGCCCAAACGCACATAGGCATTACTTTTATACCGACACCCGGAATTACCGGGGTTTCATTCAGTGGCGGAGACCCGCTGACTGTAAAACCAACCACCGTAAGTGCATGGGTGCAATATTTCCCCGGCAAAGACAGCACAGGAGCTACAGGTATCGACAGTGGCGTAATGAATGTACAGGCGCTCAGCCTGATTGGTGGTAAAGATTCGGTGATCGGTACCGGTACTATTACTATAGGCGCTAACTCAAGCTGGGTGCAGGTAACCGTAAATGTCAACTACCCGCCTGCCGACAGTACCCACCCCATTGATACTATGCGTATTACATTTACCAGCAGCAAAGGCGGTTCGGCGCTGGACAGCAGCACACTTTATGTGGATGATGTAACCATGACAAGTACGGCCAATCCGGTTAACGGGGTGAAAATTATCAACCCGTCTGAAATGGTCAGGGTCTACCCTAACCCAGCCACCGGCAAGCTGTATTTCAGCACATCAGGCAACCCGGGCATGGAAGCAGTTATCTACTCAATAAGCGGCCAGGTAGCCACCGAAAAATTCCTTACCGGCTATGATGCTGTAGATGTTTCTCAGTTACCATCCGGTTTTTATTTCTATTCGGTATTTGATAAGAATGGAGATGTGGTGCAAAGAGGAAAAGTGTCGGTGAATAATTAAAAACTGATTTTAAGGCAAATTCGATCATAGAGATTTTTTATGCCTCACAGAGATGTGGGGCTTTTTATTTTATTGATCTTATTCAAAACTTTGGATTACCTGAATATTAAGAAATGGTTTTTGTATTTTTAGAGCAGAGAATACTACCAGAGTATAGAAAACCGATAAAATATCAACCAAAATATCATGAAGCATGTACCGGCACTAACCGCTGTTATTATAGCATTTTCAGTGTTCTGCCTTCAGGCGTGCTTTCCCAAAATGAGGAGCACAATAATAAGCTCGCATTACGACAAAACAAAAAATACAACAACCTATATGGTACTGCCCTATGGCACTGCAATAATGCAAGGCGAATGGACTACTGGTAAATATTTTCAACCGGCCCGTCAGCAATGGTTCCGTAATAAAGATTCGGTATCGGTATCCCTGTCTTTTGGGCCTGCCAATAAATTTGAATTTTCACAAGAAGGGTTAAATGGGTTTGCCTTTGCAATGGCGTTTTATGAGTGGGAAGCAAAATATGAATCTGAGCACCTGAGGCAAAAGATAAAAATCATTGAAGCGGACAGCTTAAACAAGTATGTTATAGCTAAGGTATACAGTGATTCCATGAACACTATAGCTTTATTTGGGGGAAGAGCATGCACCTGCAAAGACGGGGCATACCAACACTTCACTATAAGCAGCAAGAAAATAAGTGACGATGAGATGATCAAATTTCTTCAAAGCATTTATCTGAATAAGTAATTTTTTATTCCTGTACTTATTCCCGTACCCAACTACCTTCCTACTTGCACTTAAAAGCCCGAAAGCAGTCTGCTGCGTGACAATTAAAAAATCTAACCTGAGGTGCAAGGCTTTTTGCTGCAGGATGAAAATCAACCCGCACACGTAATCAATCTTCTATTGCCTCAATTCCCAATTGCTTAGCCCGCTCCATGCCTTCTTTCATCGCTTTAACCTGTTCAGGAGCATGTCCCTGCCAGATAGTAATTTCCCCGACGACCCTGAACGGATGCAATGACCGGTAAGACTTCGTTGGATTCCCCGGAAATTTTTTATCCGTTAAATTGGGATCGTCTTCAATTGGCCCTGTTGGCTCTACCAAATAAATTCTCTCTCGTGCTTCCCCGAATGCAAGTTCAGCACCCCATATAGCTGCATCCAGGGTTGCTGTCAGGTAACTATATTTTGCATTTTTTCTTTGCCCAAAATTCGAGTTTAAACCTGCATTAATAAAGTGTCCGATCTTCAGGTCTGCTTTAGTGCCATGAAAGTAGGTTTGAGCAAAAGGGCTTGCGCCTGGCACATGCGCACTATTTTCATTTTTTTCCATTTTCCTGCAATTAGGGATGATTATAACTTATGCAATATCCTGGTTTGTACCCCGCTCCCAAAATAATGAATTTATTTACATCATTTTTTTTCCAGAAAAATACTATCGCCTGTTTTTTTTATGTCTAAAGGCTTATAGCCGTTTTTAATTAAAAGAACACTGTATCCGGGATATCCCGTTGCCATACCTATCAAACCACTGGAGACCGTAAAGTAGCCGGAATCGTTGCTGAATGACCGGATGCGCATGCCTTTTGAATCTTCCAGCCTAATGGTATCATTCGTTTCCAGTATAAGAATTGCCTCTACACTATCTATCGGCATTCTGTCTGTTTTGTCGTAAACATATCCGTGGGGTTCAATCATTCCCTCACAAGAAGTAAGTGCAATGGCAAACATTAAAACTATTATCGCTTTCGACATTCAGCGTAAGATACTCAAAAGATTAAATGATGTGAACAGATCAGTTCAACTACTCAATCCTGAGCTTTTGTAAACAGGCTTCAGTGTTCAGGTATTCTATGATAAGGAGAAGAAAATCAAAAAAAACAGAAAAAATATTACAAGTCACTTTGTGTTAAATATCATGTTCATCAGAGTTAATCGGGCAATACAAAAAGTGTTTTATCAGAAAAAATAAAACAGCCTCAACCCAAAATACACAGGCTGGTAACCAACTGAAAATTCCTTCCTGTTGTAATTGATCTGATAAGCAATTTTTGTGCCAGGCTCATAATAATTCTGCAATGTTGGTTCTACAAGCAGTTGCGCTTTTATGTGCTTTCTGATATCGCACAAAACCCCTAAGGATATATAGGGAATTAGTAAGCGGCTATTTGAATTGATTGTTTGATAATTGGTATCTACATTGATATAAGAGACTCCCGATGACTGAGTACTCGAAGAAGATGAGAAATTCTGACCAACATTTATCAAACCACCTATACCAATATTAAATTTCAGATTATCCCATTTGCTCCTGATCAGCACTGAGGGATTGATATTCAGATAAAATAATCCTGTAGAAATTTCACTTCCCGGCTCCGTTTGAAAGGATCTTTTATCGTTCAATAAACCCATAAGCAGTAAAAAGGACATTGAATTTTCATCCGGGCCGTTTACTTTTATTGCAAAATCTATTCCGCTTGCACAGGTAACTGTATTCTTTAATTGCGATGTAAAATCCGTGTTTACTTTAAAAAACAGGGGCACAGAAAAACCAGCTTCAATTTTAGATGATTGACCAGAACAGATTAGCGGTAATAAAACAACAACACACACAAAAGTCTTTACCATATTATTTTATTACTTTTTCACTTTAAAGGTATAAACAGGGGGAAGAACACAAAATAGCAGATGACTATTGGAAATTGGACCTGCTAACCTAAAAACATTTCATGGTTAACGTATAATTCTGTAATTTATTGTATTTCAATCTCTACCCGCCTTTGCCTAATTTTAACCCACGCAAACCGAAAATTATGTTCCGAAATATCCTTTGCTTATTTCTTTTGGTTACAACTGCATCAGCTCAAAAAATGCAGTTGCAGGTTATGGATTCCAAAACCAATGCATCTTTTCGTGGTTTGTCGGTCATCAACGACAGCACTGCCTGGGTAAGCGGCAGCAATGGCTGTGTAGGCACAACTATAAACGGCGGCAAAGACTGGCATTTCAGGCGGGTGAATGGTTATGAGCAGTGCGACTTCAGGAGTATTTATGCATTTAATGCTAAGAACGCGGTTATTGCCAATGCAGGCGCACCTGCTTATATTTTATACACAACAGACAGCGGAAATACCTGGCAGAAAGTTTATGAAAATAATGATAGCGCAGCTTTTATAGATGGCATAGATTTCTGGGACCATAAATACGGGATCATGTATGGCGACCCTCTGAAAGGCCATATGTTGCTGGCCCGCACAAAAGACGGCGGTAAAACCTGGACGGAATGCACCAATGC
>Ga0214164_1000484_pt1 | contig 26058 bp, 27 predicted proteins | sample TroBogepilimnion_13_FD_153003 | JGI IMG/M metagenome (GOLD analysis project Ga0214164, IMG submission 153003) | Freshwater microbial communities from Trout Bog Lake, WI - Practice 03JUN2009 epilimnion v4 | ecosystem: Environmental > Aquatic > Freshwater > Lake > Epilimnion/Euphotic zone ...
CGACGCGGCTGCAGTGGGCATACCTGATGCAAACTATGGCCAAGAAATTTTGGCGTGCATTGTTTTAAGACCAGACATTAATTGCACTGAGGCTGAGATACGCAATTTTTGCTTAGAGCACTTAGGTAAATTGCGGACGCCCAAGATTATTCTATTTATTGATGAGTTACCGCGCGGCGCTTCAGGAAAAATTCAGCGCTTAAAGTTATTAGATTTAGTAGCTTAAAACGTCTGCCTGGCTTAAGAAGTCAGTACGCGATACATGACCCAAGCACATAGGGAGATGAGATATATTCCCAGAAGCTTTTGTCGCAAGCGATCATTCATACGCTTTAAACGCTTAGTTGCAAATAGTTGTGTTATTGCAGCAACAATTCCTAAAATAAGGATCAAAATGATCTCTGCTGAATTTATTCCATTACTACCGTGAACTCCTGCCCAGGCCAAGGAGAGCGAACTCAAGCTAATGATCGATGTAGCAGCTACGAAGATAATGGATATATCCACGCAAACTGCGATTGGAAGACTTACCCACATCGTTAGTAAAGGCATCAATAGGGTAGCGCCCCCTAAGCCAAAGAGTGCAGAAGAAATTCCAGAGATTGCGCCAACAGTGATTAATTTTCTAACTGGTGGTTTTTTTAATGCCTTTTGAGAATGGCTCGGGGTTTTGCCAAAAAAAGTCCATAAGCCAATAAGACCAATAATGATTGCAAATCCAATTCGTAATACTCCATCACTCAATTGAGTTGCAACAACACTTGAACCGATAATAAATGGGAGAGCGCTCAAAATTAGGATTAGTGCTGTAAAGCGCTCTACTTGAACTTGTTTTAGGGTTTGAATTGCGCGAGGCATCGATGCTATAACAATAGTACAAAGGCTGCCGATTACGATGAGTTGAAAAGGCGGGTGAGTCGTATTTGGAACAGCTAAAAATGCTGCATCAATAGCGGGGACAATAAAGGCCCCACCGCCAATTCCAAAGAGTGCCATAAAAAACCCAGTGAGTGCTCCAGTTAGGATGAAGTAAAGAAAGTGCATGCAGAAGAACGATTTAAATTAGCGATTGATAATTAATTATATCAGCCGCTTTCTCCGCGATCATTACTACGGGCCAATTGGTATTGCCTGATACCAGCCGTGGCATGACAGAACAGTCGATGACGCGTAAACCCGAAACGCCGCGAACATGTAAGTCGGCGTCGACTACCGCCATCAAATCATCATCTGGCCCCATTTTGCAGGTTCCAGAGGGATGAAAAATAGTCGCGCCAGTTTCGCGACAAAACGCCAAAATGGCTTCATTGCTTTGCGGATTATTGGGCTTTACTTCACGCGCGATTAAGTTACTGAGTGGCTGCGTTTGCGTAATACTGCGGGCAAATTTAATTGCGGCAATACTAATATCGCGATCATATTGGGTATCTAAATAGTTGGCAACGATGCGTGGTGGCACGAGTGGGTCAGCCGATTGAATGCGCACAGAGCCACGAGATTCGGGGCGCAATTGACAGACTGACATCGTAAATCCGGAGAAGGGGTGAACTGTACCCCCTGCCATATCTGCAGAGAGGGTACCTAAGTGAAATTGAATATCAGGCCTAGTTGAGGTGGGCATGACTTTAGTAAATAAGCCACCCTGGTTAATGCCGATCGACAACGGCCCACCACGAAATAGTAACCAATCTAAGCCCATCTTGACTTTACCAAGAATAGAGCGCAGCTGATCATTGGTCGAGATAGGTTGATTTAACTCATAAATTAAACGGTACTGCAAATGATCTTGCAGGTTTTCACCTACACCTGGTAAATCTTGAATCAGCGGGATATTCAATTCTTGTAAAAGCTCAGCTGGACCAATTCCAGAAAGCTGTAAGAGTTGGGGGCTTTGAATTGCGCCTGCGCATAAGAGCACTTCTTTATTCGCTTGTAGCGTGATTTTTTTGCCTTGGTGAAAAAGTTCTACCCCACTGGCTTTGCGACCTGTAAATAAAATCCGTGTAGCCTGACTATTAGTAAGTACGGTTAGATTCGAGCGCTTACGCACAGGGCGCAAATAAGCAACAGCCGTACTACAGCGCAGACCCTTATGGGTTGATAGCTGGTAGTAGCCAACCCCTTCTTGGGTGAGATTGTTAAAATCATCGGTAGTAGGAACTCCGAGGGCATTAGCAGCTAACTTAAACGCTTCTACGAGGGGATGTTTTTTGGGTATTGACGATGCCTTTAGTGGCCCATCTCGTGAGTGCAACGGTTCGCCTAAGCGATCATTTCCTTCCGCTTTTTTAAAGTAGGGTAGTACGTCATCCCAACCCCAACCGACATTACCTAAGTCACGCCATTGGTCGTAATCTTCCTTTTGCCCGCGAATAAAAATTAAGCCATTAATTGAACTCGAACCACCCAGACATTTACCTCTTGGCCAATAAATTTCCCGGTTATTCATACCCGGTTCTGGCGCAGTATTTAATTTCCAATTTACCCTCGCGTCCCACATCGTCTTACCATAGCCAATGGGTAAATGAATCCAAGGTAAGCTATCCTCTGGTCCAGCCTCAAGTAAGCAGACACGATTCTGTGAATTAGCCGAGAGCCGATTCGCTAGAACACAACCTGCAGATCCAGCGCCAATGATGATGTAATCAAACTGTTGGTTTTCTAAAGAAATCGCTTCGCTCATACGGCGATTGGCCTTAAGCCTAGTATTTCACGCGCTTGCTTGCCGCTTGCTACAGGGCGATCGCGATCGCGTGCCATTTTTGCGACCCGCGCAACCAGTTCGGCATTATCTTTCGCAACCCGTGTTTCATCGTAGCGTAGATTGTCTTCTAAGCCTGTGCGGACATGGCCACCCAGCTCTAGTGCCCACTCATTCACAGTTAATTGGTGTTTACCAATACCTGCTGCTGTCCAGGTGGCAGTCGGCATCACATCTTTTAGCTCTTGAATTAAAAATTCTAAAATAGAGCGCCGTACCGGCATTGCATTAGGAACTCCCATGACAAATTGCACATGGGGCGGTGAGTGAAGCAGACCTTTTTTAACTAAATTAGCGGCGTTGTAGAGCATCGCTAAATCAAAGATTTCAATTTCAGGTTTAATTTCGTATTTCAGCATCTCACTCGCTAGCCCCTCAACAAAATCAGTAGGATTTTCGTAAATACCTACTGGAAAGTTTGTTGAGCCGGTTGCTAAGGAAGCCATATCGGGTCGATGAAAGAGCATCGCACCCCGCGCAGCTTGATCTCGACCACGCCCGCCGGTAGAAAATTGCACGATCATCTCGGGACAATATTTTTTCACCCCTTCCTGTACTGCGGCATATAGGTCTGGGTTAGAACTCGGGCTTTCATCGGGATTGCGTACATGAATATGTACCAAAGATGCTCCAGCCTCATAGGCTTTCTGCGTTTCTTCGATTTGTTCTGGTGGTGTAACAGGTAAACCTGCACAATCTTTTTTACGCGGTACTGCACCAGTAATAGCAACAGTAATAATGACGGGTTGATTCATGTAAGCTCCAAAAATTGGCTTGAGATTGTTTATTGGGTAAGGCTATTTTCTAATTCCGCAGCAGCGGCTTGCAAAGTCGCCACCGATTGTTCGGCGAGTTTTAAGGTAAAGCGGGGAGTTGGTCCATGGGCTGCAAGAGCAGCAAACACGTTATTTTTGCTTTCGCGCACGGGTACAGCTACACAAATTGATCCTTCTAAATATTCGCAGTTATCTAGGGCATAGCCGCGCACGCGAATTTTATTAATTTCTGCCATTAATTCAAAGTAGTGGGTCATGGTTTTGGTGGTGTAACTTTGCAGGGGCTCTGCTCCCACAATCCGTTTAATTTGGTCATCGTTCATGAAAGATAAAAATAGTTTGCCACTAGCGGTGCAATGCAATGGCACATGCATGCCCGAGTCGATATGCAAGCGAATTGGCGCACTCGTTTCGATGCGATCAAGGTAAAGGACCTCATTGCCATCCAAAATATTAAAGTTACAAGTTTCTCCAACGGCCTCTACTAAACGCTTCATGACTGCAATCCGTTGCGAACGGATTGAGTCGGTTGAGAGTAGGCTGAGGCCCATAAGACGAAATTTTGCACTTGGCTGGAAGCGACGCCCATTTGGGTCGCGTTCGACAAAACCTTGCGCGACCAGCGTATTTAATAGGCGGAAGGCAGTCGGTTTAGCTAAGCCAATACTGGACGAGATATTTTCTAGTGTGAGGGGAAATTCCGAGTTAGCAATGACCTCCAAAATCAGCAAGACCTTTTCCGCCATGCTCGATTTACTGCCTTCTAGAACTGTTACAGAAGCCAGACTGCCTGCAGTTTTTGATGAGACTGCACTTAATTTATGCATTGTGTTCATTTACCTGGTTTATTCGGGTTTTTAGGTATTTACCCTTAAATCATTTCATCTAGTGATACTTTATATTTCATTAGAGAAAAGATCAATCAAAAACTACTGTCATGGCAATTAAAAAATCACCCCTTACTAAGGCTAGCGCCAAACTCAAGCCGAAGCTGAAGAAAAAGACAAAGCCCAAGATTAAGCCGACTTCCCCGCTGAAGAAAAAACCCATAGTCAAGGCTAAGAAAGCCACTGCGCCAGTTGCCACAATTTCAATGCAACAAGTGAAAGAAGTGATTGGCCTCATTAAAGATGCTGGCCATTTCAATACGTTTTCTTATAAAACACCAGAATTTGAAATAGAAATTGAAGTTGGAAATAAGCGCTCTCCTGAGGTGAGTTCCAGCATAAATCTAGTCGGAGTGGCACAAACTACAACTCCCCAAGCTACACTAGTTAGTAAATCACGGAGCCAAGCGGGTCATTTCGAGGTCTTAAGCCCAATGGTGGGAACTTTTTACCGCCGCCCCAATCCGACTTCACCGCCTTTTGTCGAGATTGGCTCAAAAGTAAGCGCTAATACTCCGGTGTGTATTGTGGAAGTGATGAAACTACTGAATACGATTGCTGCTGAACATGCTGGAACAATTATCGATATCTGTGTGACTGATGGCGCAACGATTGAGGCAGGTCAAGTCTTAATGGTGATTGAGTTGTGATGTTGAAAAAACCTGTCACGCAGGGTCCCTCAGCCCCATTCCAAATGATTGATGTCACGCTGCGCGATGCGCATCAATGTCTGTGGTCAACGCGCATGACCACCGCGCAAATGTACCCGGCTTTAGATAATATCGACCGTGCAGGTTACGGCTATATCAATATTTTGGGTGGCGCCGTGTTTGATGTGATGGTGCGTTTCTTACGTGAAGACCCCTGGAAACGCATGGCATTTCTTAGCCGCGAGCTAGAAACGCCTACCGATGCCTTAACTCGTGGACAAAGTATTTACACCTTCGAATTATTTCCTGATGATGTAGTCGATCTGAATATTGCTTTATTAGCAGAATCAGGTATTAAGGTACTAACAGTCTACGATGCGCTCAACGATAACCGCAACATTACTTCTTCGATTGTCTCTGGTAAAAAACAGGGCATGCTGATTAATGCGATGCTCACGTATGCATTAAGCCCGGTTCATGACGATGCTTATTTTGTGGCGCGCGCCAAAGAGCTAGTTGACTTAAAAGTCGATTTTATTTCTGTTAAAGATCCAACAGGATTATTGACGCCAGAGCGTGGCGCTACTTTATTTCCGGCGCTGGTGGCAATAGCCAAGGGCATTCCCTTGAAATTGCATTCCCATTGTCAATCAGGCTTAGCCCCATTAGTGTATGAAGAGGCCATTAAAGCCGGCTTTAGTTATGGTTACGTTGCTACGAATTGCTTAGCCAATGGTGCTTCGTTACCCTCGGTAACTGAAGTGTTGGCTAGTGCAGCGCGTCTCGGTCGGGCGCCGAAGATGAATTTATCAGCCCTGCAAGAGGTTGATGACTATTTCGCTTGGATTTGTACTCGCGATAGCTTGCCTCAGGGTAAAAAACTCGCGTATGACCCAGCGCTATATGAGCACCAAATTCCAGGCGGCATGATTTCTAATTTGCGAGCGCAGTTAGCAACGCTTGGCATCGCCCATCGAGAACAAGAAATTTTAGAAGAAACTGCGCAAGTGAGAAAAGACTTGGGTTACCCCATTTTGGTAAGCCCTTTTGCCCAGTATATTGTCACTCAGGCCGTTCTCAATGTGATGCAGGGTGAGCGCTATAAAACCATTCCCGATGAAGTGAAGCTCTACTTGCGCGGACATTACGGCAAATTAGCAGGTCAGGCAAGCGCAGAAGTAATGGCACGCGCTGGGGTGGAGTATGACCCGAGTCAGCGACCAGGCGATTTCATTAAGCCTGCTTTAAGTAATTTAAGAAAGCAGTGGGGTAAGTCAGTGTCGCGTGAGCAACTGTGCCTGCATGCCTTTTATCCCTCCAATTTAGCTTTGGGTCTGCACGACGGCACCTTAGTCGCCCTTAAGCAGGGTAAGCAGTTAGAGCCCTTTGCTGAACTGATGAAATATTTGGTTCAGGGGAAGGATTTTTCAAGGGTTAAAACCCGATTTGGTAGTGTAGAGTTAAGCTTTTCGTATTGAGTAAACCGCAGTCAAATTGCTGTAGACTTTATTATCAAAAGCAGTATTTTATAAAAATGATGACAGGAGATAGCTATGACAGCTTTAACAGTTTCTCGCAGAGTATTTAGTGCTTTAGCCATTGCCATGGTGGCTGGTTTAGCTTTGCCAGTTGCTGCACAAACCACCCAATTTTCTGATTATGGCTGGCCAGAAGGGGCAGATGAAAAAATCTCCCCTAAATCGATTGCCTGGCTTAAAGAAAAAGGCTGGTGGCCAATTCAGGTCGCGTTTCAACCGCCTTGGTCAGGTCAAAATACGATTAACTTAGTGATGGATAAAAAAGGCTTATTAGCCAAGCGTGGGGTAGAAGCGAAGTGGCAAGCTTTTCCTTCGGGCCCAGCGATTAATGAAGTGATTATTTCAGGCCGTTTTCAATTTGGTAATGGCGGTAATTTTCCCTTCACTACTTTAGTAGATAAAAATATTCCTGTTAAAACCATTGCCGTTATTAATGTGAATTTGTTGCACGCCATGCTGGTGCCGACCGATTCAAAAATTAAATCCATTAAAGATTTTAAAGGCGCTAATCCGCCTGCAACGATTGGCATTGTGACGGGATCTTCAGCTGAATTTTATATTCAGGCAGCTGCTAAGGCCAATGGCCTGGAAGTGGGTAAAGATATTATTTTGAAAAATATGCCTCCCGGCGAACAAATGGCAATGCCTAAGGGTATTGATGCGGTCGTTCCCTGGGATCCAACGCCAACGATTATGGTGAAGGAGCGTAAAAATGCACGTATCGTCAGCGATAGCTTCCCTTACAACATTTACGAGGGTACTTTTTACGCACGTCAAGAAATGATTGATAACGCACCAGACGTAGTCCAGGCTTTTACTGATGCGATTGCTGAAGCCACTTTATGGATTCGTAAAAATCCGGATGCTGCAGTAACAGCAATGCAAGAAGATCCTAATTTGAAGAATTACTCTACAGAAATTTTACGGCAACAAGTTACTGCTTATAACCTCTTATACAAGCCAAACTATATCTATCCAATTCCGTTATTTTGGGGCCGTGCCAATGAACCCATTTATAACTGGCTTTATGAAAGCAAGCGAATTCAAAATAAGCTCACTGGAGTGGATTTTGCACGCGCTGTAGATACCCGCTTTATGGATAAAACATTTTCTAAGTTAGGTTGGAGCATTCCTAAGCAGCCCTCGTTCTTGCCGGCTAATTGGAGTACGCCAATGGATAAAACACCGTATCCAACTTATATGACTTCACTTAATACAACGAAGCCTCAACCGTTTCCAGAAAAGGGCGATTTAACTAGAGACTGGTCGTTTGATGGCAAGGTATACAAAAAGTAATGCTTTTTTTTCATTCAGTTAAGCAGTTACGGCGTTTAATCCTGCTCTTGATATTACTGGCTGGCTGGGAGTTTGCCAGCCGGTATATCTTGGATAAAACCCAGGCCACACTTTTACCGCCGCCGTCTGCAGTATTAAACGGGGCAATTGAATTGGGATTTTCAGGTGAATTATGGAAGCATATTCGTGATAGCTTAGCGCGTGAATTTATTGCTTTTTGTTATGCCAGCGTAGCAATTCCACTGGGCATTGTGATGGGATGTTTTAAGTGGGTGAATGAACAAGTTGACCCCATTATTGAAATCTTGCGACCCATTCCGCCGATTGCGTGGATTCCATTGAGTATTTTATGGTTTGGCGTTGGCAATACCCAAAACCAATTCATTATTTTCTTAGGCATTTTCTTTCCGATTCTATTAAATACGATTGACGCAGTAAAAAATATCGAACCTAATTTAATCCGCGCAGCTCGTTGCTTGGGTGCGCGTGGTTGGAAGGTAATAACGCGAGTCGTATTACGCGCTGCATTACCGCAAATTGTCACTGGTATACGAATTGGCCTGGGAGTAGGCTGGATGGCTTTGGTTGCTGCTGAGCTTGTTGGTGCTAACTCTGGGCTCGGTTTCTTAATTAATGATGCGCGCACCGTGTTACGTACCGACTATATTTTAGATGGCATGTTGGCGATAGGTCTGATTGGCTTGACACTGGATCGGCTTATACGGTATGCCGCTAAAAAGTTTATGCCATGGTCACGGGCTTTAAATGCGTAATGTTTTCTTTATAGATGGTGATTAAATTAATGTCAGCTTTAAAAGTAGAACACCTTAGTAAAATTTACCCCGCACTAAATGGTCAAGGCCAAGCGGTTCAGGCTTTGGAAGATGTCTCATTAGAGGTGAATAAAAACGAGTTCGTCTCGATCTTGGGTCATAGCGGATGTGGTAAGACAACGCTCCTGAATTTAATTGCTGGCTTTGAAGTGCCTACTGCTGGTCGAATCGAATGTGCAGGAAAAGAAGTAAGAGAGCCCGGCGCAGATCGTTCAATGGTTTTTCAAGACTATGCTTTATTTCCTTGGCTTACTGTGCGTGACAATATTGCGTTTGGTCTTAGCATTAAGGGAGTTGATTCAGCAACGATCAAAAAAGATGTTGAGCATTTTGCTGCCCTAGTAGGTCTGAGCGCCTTTATCGAAAGTTACCCCCATCAATTGTCTGGCGGTATGCGTCAACGGGTATCGATCGCGCGGGCCTTAGCGGTTGATCCTACGGTGCTACTGATGGATGAGCCTTTTGCTGCCTTAGATGCACAGAATAGGTCAATGATGCAAAAAGAGATGATTCGTATCTTGGCAGAAGAAAGTAAAACCGTAGTACTTGTGACGCATAGCATTGAAGAGTCAATTAATCTATCAGACGTGATTATCGTCATGACACGCAGGCCTGGCCGAGTTAAAAAAGTGATCCGAGTACCAGAACCCAGGCGGATGGTTGAAGATACCCCAAGCTATCTTGAAGTGCGTAAGCAAATTCGTGACTTAATTTCTGACGAACATGATTTAAGTGAAGTTAGTTGAATTCATTTGATTGGTTTGCAATCGCCCTGTTAGCAATTTCTGCTACCTTAGGGGGATTATTTCGGCGTTTAAGTGGTTTTGGGGGCGCGATGGTCATGTCGCCTTTACTAATGGGCTTCTTGCCATTGGCAGTACTCATTCCTGTGGTGATGTTCATCGAGCTTCTTGGGGGCGTTTGGTTGGCCCGAAATTGGCGCGTTACTAAGGAGGATCGGCCGCGCATGTATCGCTTACTGTTAGGCGCTGCCATTTGCTTGCCGATTGGCATACTTGTTAGCATGCAATTTCCTGTGCAATTTTTAAAGATTGCAGCTAGCTCGGCAGTACTCTTCTTTTCCCTGTATTTATTACTGCAACCCCATGTGCAAGTTACCCTAACTAAGGTGAAAGATAATTTAGTTGGGTCGGGAGCCGGGCTCTTGTTAGGTTCATGCGGTATAGGCGGGCCAGTAGTGGCACTCTATTTAAATGCTAGTCCGCTGGAGTTTACGCGGGCCCGCGCACTCCTGTCGCAAGTGACTTCAGGCATGGCCCTATTTGCCATTATTACTGCGAGCCTTATTGGTAGCGATTTATCTTGGTTACCTCTGCTCTTAGTGGGCTTACCTGCATTCTTACTCGGTTTTTATTTCGCCCATCGCATTGATCAAGAGCATCTCATTTCACAAGCAAAGATAAAAAAAATCTGCTTATATCTTTTAATCGCTAATGCAATTTTTAACTTAGCTATAAGCACACTGATCTAAAGTGGAAATCATCCTCCCCCTCATTGCGTCAGCAAGCATTATTTTATTGGCCTATTTTATTTTTGGTATTACGGGTTTTGGTTCGTCCATTGTCTCGGTACCATTATTAGTGCAGTTATATCCTTTGCAAACCGTAGTGCCGCTAATTGTGGTTTTAGATTTATGCGCTTCTTTTTATCAAGGAAAAAAATCATTTAAACAAGCCAGCTTTAAAGAGCTTTATTGGTTAGCTCCTTTTACCTTAGTGGGCCTTATTATTGGTGTGACTTTGTTATTAGACGCGCCTAAAAGCCCCTTACTCATTACTTTGGGAATTTTTGCTGGCTTAAATGGGATTCGTATTTTAGTTGGCCGAAATTCCACAGCCGATAAGACAATTCCACAGTTTTGGTCAATTCCTTTTGGGGTGAGCGGTGGTATTTTTACCGCCTTATTTGCCACTGGCGGACCTATCTATGCCTCGTATCTAGCAATGCGTATTCATGATGCTGTTCGCTTAAGGGCAACCATGACCGCCATTATTTTTTCATTGGTATTTTTGCGTTTAGCATTAATGATTATTACCGGCTTACTTCTTAAGGCCGACGTTGCATTATTGGCTCTATTTTTAATTCCCTTTATGGCTCTAGGTGTCTGGGCAGGAACGCGAGCGCATATTGGCATTCAATTAAGTACATTAAAGTTAATGTATGGCTTGATCTTAGTGTTATCGGGCTGTGGTTTATTATTTAGAGAGGTGTTCTAAATGCGTAAAAATCATTTTTATTCTAGGTGCTTTCAATTAGGGTTATTTTTTGTCATTATTGGTCTAGTTTGCGGTGTCAGTAGCTTAGCAGTTGCGCAGAATTTTCCTGATAAACCCTTGCGCTTAATTGTGCCATTTCCCCCTGGCGGACCAACCGATATTGTGGCCAGACCGCTTTCGCAGTTACTGGGCGATGAGCTCAAGCAGCAGGTGATTATCGACAATAAAGGCGGTGCTGGCGGCACGATTGGTGCTGATTTTGTGGCCCGCGCTGCGCCAGACGGCTACACGCTTTTTATGGGCACTGTTGGTACCCACGCGATTAATCCTAGTTTGTATAAAAAACTATCTTATGATGCCGTGAAGGACTTCACGCCGATTGCTCTAGTTGCCAGCGCACCCATTGTGATTGCGGTTAATGCGACTAGCCCAATAAAAAGCTTGGATGCATTAATTAAACTAGCCAAGCAAAACCCTGAGTCATTGCAGTTTGGTACAGCAGGTAATGGCACACCGGGGCACTTAACCGCGGCATTATTTGAGTCGACTACTAAAGCAAATCTCAAACATATTCCTTACAAAGGCAGTGCACCAGCCGTTACTGACTTACTAGGCGGTCAAATTGATTTAGTTTTTGATCCTATTCAATCGGTTTTGCCCCATATTGTTTCTGGTAAGTTGCGCGCCTTGGCCGTAACCAGCAAAGTCCGCTCACCAGTGCTACCAAATATCCCCACAGTAGCAGAGCAGGGCTATCCTCAGTTTGAGTCGACTGCTTGGTGGGGCGTATTTGCACCAGCCAAATTACCCAAAAATGTTTATGCCCTACTTAAGGCTGATACGGAGAAGATTGCCGCTTCAGCTGCCTATAAGGATAAGCTGGGTAATTTAGGCGTTGTACCAAATACCGACTTTAGTGAACCCTTTGCTGATTTTCAGGCGAAGGAGCTGACCAAGTGGTCACGGGCAGTACGTGATTCGGGTGCGACGTTAGATTGATTAAAATAACTGCTAATTTAAAGGGAGGCTTCAGTGGCTAAAGTAGATTCTAAAATCGTCAGTCAATATTTAAATGTATCAGCTTCAAATGTGTCTGATGCGCTAGATCGGCTTGGTGTTAATGGTGCCCCCCAAGGCATATTACCAATTTACCCTTGCGCAAAAATTGCTGGTCCAGCAGCCACTTTGAAGTACTTACCATTTGGACAGGCAGAAGAGTCAACCGTTATCGGCACGCTAAAGGCAATTGTTCTTGGTGGAGCAGGCTCAGTTCTAGTGGTCGATGCGTCAGAAAATCCCTTTGTCAATTCCTTCGGTGGTGTTGCCGGAGCAACTGCCAAACACAATGGATTAGTGGGCTGCGTCACTGATGGCGTAGTACGTGATGTAGATGAATACAAAATTTATGGTATGCCTGTCTATGCCAAAGGTATTGCTCAGCAATCTGTGCGTGGGCGCTCTTCTTGTGCAGGTTATGGCATACCGGTGATGTTAGCTGGCGTACCTGTGCGACCTGGCGACTTTATATTGGCAGATGAAAATGGTACCGTGGTTGTGCCGATGGAGCACATTGTAGAAGTGCTCGCTTTTGCCCAAAAAGTAAAAGCTACTGAAGATCGTGTCATTGCTGAAATTCGCGCGGGTGCTGATCCCGTAGAGGCACATCTAAACGTCAATTACGACAATATGTTAAAAAAATAAGTCTGCAATGCCCGATAATTCAAAGAAAAATCATTACGCTTCTTTATTTTGGGGTGGATTGCGCCTCGCTGAATTAAATAATGAAGCGGAATGTGCTGCCGATATTGTTTGCATCGATCTAGAGGATTCAGTGCCATTAGACCGAAAAGAGGAGGGTCGCTTAGCCCTCAAACAATTTTTGCAAACCTATAAACCCACCAAAGCAGCGCAATATATCGTGCGCATAAATTCACTGGATTCAGCAGATGGGCAAAGTGATTTAGCGATGTTAGTCAATCAACCCGCCTTTATTTCTACCTTACTCATTCCTAAGCTTGAGTCCGTAGAAGAGTTAATCCAGGTTGGTCATTTTTTGGAAGAAAAAAATTCTCCACTGAATTTATTTGGCATCATCGAAACAGCCAAGGGTCTAGAACATGCCTCACTTATTGCTTGCGCGCATCCAAAGTTAAAAGGACTATATTTCGGCGGATTTGACCTTTCAACGGCAATTGGTTGTGAGATGGATTGGGAGCCATTACTTTATAGCCGCTCTAAGGTGGTCCATGCTGCTGCCTTAGGAGGTATTTTAGTATTTGATTCTCCTGCACCATTTGTTGATGCATCTGCAGACCAAGAAAAGCTATATAACTATTGCTTAAGATCCAAAGCGTTAGGCATGATGGGAATGGTGACTAAGCACGGTAGTCAAGTAAGTGCGATTAAGCGGGCGTTTTCTCCCAGTGCAGCAGAAATCGCGCGGGCGGAAAAAATACTGGCGATGTATGCATTAGATCCTAGTAGGCCCATTGTTTACGAAGGTAAATTAATTGAGTTACCAATGATCAAAAAACTAAGGCAACTTTTTTAGTAATGGCAACGATTCAATATTTAACTCGTATCGAGTTTGATTATGGTGCGATTAAGACGCTTGCCAGCTTACTAAGCAGTTTAAGTATTAGTAAACCACTATTGGTCACCGATCTATTTCTTAGCAAAACTCCAATAGTGAGTGATATTGAACAATTGCTGAGCCAATTTAATCCCATTTTATTTGCTAAGACGCCACAAAATCCCACCGAAGACGCAGTCGAGGAAGCCGTCCAAGTTTATTTAGCAGAACAATGTGATGGGATCATTGCCATTGGCGGTGGTTCATCAATTGATCTGGCTAAGGGCGTGGCCTTATTGGCTACGCACCCTGGACCCATTGAACAGTATGCAGTCATTTTGGGTGGTCTAGAAAAGATTAGCGCTAAAGTTGTACCGGTAATTGCAGTACCCACAACTGCCGGTACGGGTAGCGAAGTAGGGCGGGCAGCGTTAATTTCTCTTCGAGATGGTCGTAAATTGGGTTTTATTAGTCCTCATCTCATTCCTAAAATAGCGCTTTGTGATCCTGAGTTAACTCTGGGATTGCCTCCTAGTCTTACTGCGGCAACGGGCATGGACGCCTTGACTCATTGCATAGAAACATATCTTTCTCCACGCGTTAACCCGCCAGCTGATGCCATTGCTCTAGACGGAGCGAAACGCGCCGTAACCTGGATCGAGGTCGCATTTAAAGATGGTTCTAATCGCGATGCTAGATGGAACATGATGATGGCTTCGCTGCAGGGCGGTCTAACGTTTCAGAAAGGACTTGGCGCAGTGCATTCGATGTCGCATCCATTGGGCGGCATTAAGTCGCCGATACTGCATCATGGCACCTTAAATGCGGTAATTCTGCCAGCAGTGCTGCGCTTTAATGAGTCGTATTGCACGGAAAAGTTTGCCGCATTAAAGATAGCTATGGAAGTGCCTAATGGCACTTCACTGGATCGATTTATTGAGAATTTAAATCAAAAACTCAATCTACCTAAATCGTTAAGTGCAATGGGGGTAACACGCGAGATCATTCCTGCAATGGTGGAAGGTGCCTTGAAAGATCATTCAAGCGCCTCAAATTCCCGCCCACTAAATAAAAAAGATTTTGAAATGCTATTTGCAGAAGCGTTAAATTAATTGATTAAAGGGCTAATAATCATGAAATTTTTATTTGTCCGGGTGTTTATTGTTTTTATCGCCTTCATCGCTAATGTCAGTGCGGTAAGCGCGCAAAGTCAGCCTTATCCTAATAAGCCCATTAAGATTATTTCGCCGTTTGCGACCGGTGGAATTGCCGATACTTTTTCGCGTGTCATTGGCCAAGGATTAAGTGAGTCCTTGGGTCAACCCGTCGTGGTTGAAAATAAAACCGGTGGTGGCGGCAATATTGGTGCAGATTTTGTGGCAAAGGCGCCAGCGGATGGATATACCTTGGTTATGGGTAATATTGGTAGTCATGCGGTAAACCCATATCTCATGAAAAATATGCCCTATGCCCCGCTTAAAGATTTTGAGCCCGTTGCTTATGTTTTAGACGCTGAAGGCCTATTGGTTGTTAACCCAACAATTCCAGTTAAAAATGTTAATGAATTCATTGCTTATGTTAAAGCGCATCCAGGTCAAGTTTCCTATGGCTCTGGTGGCGTGGGAACTACAAGCCATTTGGCTGGCGAATTATTTAAGTCCTTAGCAAAAGTGGATATGACGCATATTCCTTACAAAGGCAATGCCCTTGCAATTACAGATTTAATTGGCGGGCAAACCCAAGTGATGTTTGCAACGATGCCCACAGTTTTGCCTTATGTTAAGACCGATAAATTAAAGGCTTTAGCAGTGATCGGTAGTAGCAGAGCCAGCTCACTACCTGATGTGCCAACAGTGGCCGAATTTTTACCCGGCTTTGATGTCAGTAACTGGATTGGTATTTTTGCTCCAGCAGGTACGCCAAAACCCATTATTAATAAGCTCAATGTAGAGATTATCAAAATCATGCAACAGCCTGCAGTGCAAAAGCGCTTAGAAACTGAGGGCGCTAAATTTAAACCAATGACCCCTGAAGCTTTTGGTGCTTTTCAAAAGAATGAAGCGCTGAAATGGGCTAAAACGATTAAAGATGCTGGTATTAAGGCAGAGTAAGTCAGAATTAGGGCTTGCTATGAGCTTGTAATCAGTTTGTCATAAATTTCCATTATTATGGAAATATGAAAAATACAGAAGCTGTAGAAGCATTTGTTGCATTAGGTCAAGAAAGTCGACTGAATGTCTTTCGCCTCATTGTGCAAAAAGGCGATATTGGTTTAACACCCACGCAAATTATTGAGAAGTTAGGCATTCCCAATGCCACCTTGAGTTTTCACCTAAAAGAGCTAGTGAATACTAAATTGCTGTTAGTTGAGCGGCAAAGTCGCAACCTGATTTATAGACCCAATGCCGACTTAGTTAATGCACTCAGTGATTTCTTGCTTGAAAACTGCTGTGGTGGAAAGTTATGTGAGACAAAAAAGAAAAAGAAAGTGAGTTGAAAATGAAGCCATACAACATCCTTTTTTTATGTACTCATAATTCTGCTCGCTCAGTCATTGGTGAGGCCTTAGCCTCTACTCATCCGAGTGGGAAATTTATTGGGTTCTCTGCAGGCTCTACACCTGGTACCAGCGTAAACCCAATTGCTGCAGACATTGCTGAAGAATTGGGAATGGTGCGTAGCCAATTGAAATCGAAAAGCTGGGATGTGTATGGTGAGCCTGATGCCCCCAAGATGGATTTCATCATTACTGTCTGTGACAATGCGGCTGGTGAGCAATGTCCATTTTGGCCAGGGCAGCCTGCTACAGCGCATTGGGGCTTTCCTGATCCATCGCAAGTTCGGGGCACAGAACTAGAAAAGCGTAAAGCGTTTAACGAGGTGAAAAACGGGCTTAAAAAACGCTTAGATATTCTGGCCGCTCTTCCTTTGGAAAAATTAGATTCTATGAGCCTTAGAGAAATTCATACAAAAGCATGAGAAGTTATCTGAGCGAATTTATTGGCACAGCTATCTTATTAGCCATTATTGCCGGCTCTGGAATTATGGGCGAAACCCTGGGTGGTGGTAATAATGCTGTGGCATTACTAGGTAATAGCATTGCCACGGGTGCTGGTTTATATGTCTTAATTACCTTGCTTGGGCCAATATCAGGTGCGCACTTTAACCCTGTGGTGAGTTTAATGTTCTGGAAATTAGGTCATATCGATAAAAGCAAAATGGTCGCTTATTGGATTTGTCAATTTACTGGTGCGATTGTCGGCATTTGGCTTACGCATTTCATTTTTAGCTTACCCATTTTGCAACAGTCCAGCAAAGTCAGAACTGGTATAGGTATGTGGGCTAGTGAATTTTTTTCAACCCTAGTTTTACTCAGCGTCATTTATCTTGGCGATCGAAATGCAAAGGACCGTATTCCCATGCTAGTTGCTCTAACGGTGACAGCAGGTTATTGGTTTACTTCATCCACTTTCTTTGCTAACCCTGCCGTAACAGTAGCAAGAAGCCTAACCAATACCTTTGTCGGAATCGCTCCAGCCGATACCTTAGGCTTTATTGCTGCTCAAATCGTGGCAGTCGTTCTACTAGCGCTATTCTTAAAGCGTTAAGTCCTGGCTTTAGTAAATACCTTCGATCCCCTGAGGGATTAATTTATACTATTATAAATTAAGGGTACCAACCCGCGGGGTTTAAAGCGCTTCTACGACTTTGTATTTATTCTTTTAAGGCCATAACAATAATGAAATTAAACCAAAAAGAACAAGCGATGCTAGCTGGTGAATTTGGGCCTGTTAAGCAAGCAGCAATCCAGCATCAAATTAAAGTCGGTGATTTTTTTGAGGCTGAAGATTTTGTTGAGGTAGCGCAGGCGCACATTATGGCCGACACAGAAAGTCTTGGCGAGGCTGGCGTAGTTTGGCTTGAGGGCTTAGCGAAGAACTCTTCTAAAGATCGGGTGGTTAGCATTCCGACGATTACCGACCCACGGGGTACAGACTTTACTAAAGCTAAGCAATTAGGCCAAACTGAGAAAATGCTTGATCTCGAGCGGCGTGCTATCGCTGCCTTTGTGAAGATGGGCGTATCGATGACCGATACCTGTATTAATTACCAAACCATCATGGCACCGATTTATGGTGAGCATGTGGCTTTTGGTGACACGGGTGTTGTCATCTATTCAAATTCAATTTGTGGTGCACGCTCCAATTTTGAGGGCGGTCCATCGGCATTATCGGCAGGATTAACGGGAAGAACACCGCGTTATGGATATCACCTGGATTCCTATCGCAGGCCATCACAACGTTTTTCGATTGATTGGATGCCAAACTCCTTAAACGAATGGGGTGCTTTAGGCGCTTATATTGGGAAGCAAACAGGCAATTATTGGGCTGTACCCATTTTGGAAGGGGTAAGTTCAGTACCCACTTCAGACAGCCTCAAGCATTTTGGGGCAGCGATGGCTAGCTTTGGTTCTACGGCACTATTTCATATTGCTGAAATTACCCCTGAAGCACTGAGACCGCAAGATTTAGGAATTGATCAACTATCGCCAAACAAGATTGCTTATGCAGACGTGATGGCTTTGCAAAGCTCGTATCGAGTGACTGATGACGTTGACGTGGTGGTTTTTTCAGCGCCACAGTTAAGCTTAATTGAAATGCGTTCAGTAGCTGATTTGTGTGAAGGCAAGCAATTTAAAATTCCTTTACTTGCAGTAACTAGCCCACAGGTCAAAGCGGATTCAGATCGCATGGGGCTTACTAAAACCATTGAAGATGCTGGTGGCACCGTATTTTCTGGGATGTGCTTTTATCAATCGTATGCCAGAGAAATTGCCACCGCCAATGGCTGGAAGCGGCTTGCTACCAATAGCGCAAAAATGGTCAATATATTAGGTGGGTATGGCTATATTCCGATGTTAGCTTCAATGGAAGAGTGTGTAAGAGCGGCTGAGACAGGGAAATTATCATGAGCACAATTTATTATGCTAAACATGCTTTAGGCAATGTTGTTGAGGGTGAATGTTTATGTGCGAGCGATGGTTTCTCGGCGCGCTACGATTTAGACCGCATTAACGGCACTTTCTCTAGACCTAGTCATAAGCTATTTGGACAATCGTATAAGGATAAAATTTTAGTACTCGATACCGCTAAAGGAGGTGTTGCAAGTGCTTGGATGTTGTATGAAATGAAGTCACGTAATATTGCGCCGTTGGCCATTATTTTTAATTCTGTAAATCCAATCTTGGTGCAAGGCGCAGCGCAGGGCGATATCAGTATGCTGAGTGGCTTTACTGAAGATATTACTCAGGCCTTACAGAGCGGACAAATTTTACGGGTTGACCCCAGCAAAAAAATGGTTGAAGTAATTGGCGGGATAGTTAATTAAGCAAAGTCACGCTTATTAGCCTGACATTTTTTAACAATTAAAGAAGTGCGAAATACTATGCGAATTAAATTCAGATTTTTATTACCACTTCTGTTTTTAGTTGTAAGTTATGGATCTGGGGCTTTCGCCCAGTCTTCCTATCCAGATAAGGCCGTGAAGATTATTGTGCCGTTTCCACCTGGCGGCGCAACCGATGTTGTTGGTAGAGCGCTAGCGGTAAGGCTTAGCCAATTATGGAAGCAACAAGTGCTGGTAGAAAACAAGCCTGGAGCAGGCGGAAATATTGGCGCAGATTTGGTCGCTAAAGCTCCCGCTGATGGCTATACCTTGCTCTTAGCATCGCCTGCTGAAATCACAATTAACCCCTATTTATACGCGCAGATGCCGTTTGATCCTAGTCGAGATTTTATTCCGGTCGCACGCGTTGCTTCATCCCCTTTAGTCTTGGTAGTTAATAGCAAGTCAGCAGTAAAAAATATGCCTGAATTACTGCAAATGATTAAAACCCAAGGCAGTAAAGTCAATTACGCCTCTTCTGGAAGTGGCGGACCGCAACATCTAGCGGGCGAACTTTTTCAATTGATGGCCGGCGTTTCAATGACGCATATTCCCTATAAAGGTGGGGCTCCAGCAATTACCGATTTGTTAGGTGGTCAGGTTGATTTATTTTTTGCCGGTATTCCACCAGCATTACCGCATATCATTGCTGGAAAATTACGGCCTTTAGCGGTCACGACCCTTAAGCGATCACCTTTGTTGCCACAAGTGCCGACTATTTCAGAATCTGGCTTTCCCGGTTTTAATATTGAAAATTGGCAAGGCATTTTTGTGCCCAGAGGAACAAATAGTCAGATTGTCGATAAGATCGCTGCTGATATTGGTGTAATTGCGGCAGAGAAAAATTTTTATGAACTCTTATCAGCGCAAGGCGCAGTTCCTGCAACACTAATGCCCAAAGAGTTTGCAGTATTTGTGAATGCTGAGGCGCAAAAATACAGCAAATTAATTAAGGATTCTGGGGCTAAGCCAGACTAATAAAACAACACATTCATGAGACGCCATGAGTGGTTATGAACTTTAGAATGTGTAATTTACTTTGAGGCTTTCATGGAAATTAAAAAAATCGCCTTTATTGGCCTAGGAGTGATGGGGCGCCCAATGGCATTGCGACTTGCTCAGGCTGGCCATGAATTAGCTGTTTATGACATTAATCCTCAGGCAATGGCTGAATTTAAGTCCTTTACAAATTGCCGGCTTGCCAAATCTCCTGCCGATGCTGCGCAGAACGCGGATTACGTTTTTACGATGCTACCCGACTCTGATTTTATTGATGAGGCGCTATTCGGTACAAATGGAGCAGCGGCAAGCATGCCAAAGAATGCGCTTTTAATCGAAATGAGTACGGGCAATGCAACCCGTTTTATGAAAACTGTCGAACGTCTTAAAGCGCTGGGATTAAGAGCCATTGACGCGCCAATGGGGCGCACTCCCGCAGATGCTGAAAAAGGCGACTTACTCGTTTTGGTTGGCGCAGATGAGGCCATCCTAAATGAGGTTAAGCCCTTATTAGAAAATTTTGGCAAAGACATTATGCATATCGGCCCAGTAGGTAATGCGATTAAATTAAAGCTGATTAATAACTATATGAGTATGGTGAGCATGGTACTTACTGCTGAAACACTCATGTTTGCTGGCAAGCTGGGCCTCGATCGTGACACGACAGTGAAGGTATTACAAAATACCGTTGCTGGTAGGGGGCAAATTAATGTTAATTTTCCGAAAAAAGTTTTAGCTGGTGACATTACTCCTGACTTTCCTTTATCGCTTGGTTTAAAAGACATTAGTTTGGCAATTGAACTTGCTAAGTCTGAAGGGGTGCCACTCTTTTTAGGCAGTATTTCTCGCGAGCTATTTTCCTTAGCAAAGCCATGGGGTAGATCACAGCAGGACTGTACTGCGATGCTGCTGCTCTTAGAAGATATTAGTAATACCCCAATACCATCGAAATAATCGCATATTTCTATAAATTAATACCATCTTGAGGAATCATCTACTGGATTACTTTAATATTGAACTATGAAGCCTAATTACTATTTATATATTTCCATCGTCTCTTTTTTGCTGATCATTGTGGCGATCTTTTTGCAGCAAGTCGGTTATCAAGGTGTTTTCTATGCACCATGTCCCTTGTGTATTTTGCAGCGGGTTGGCTTTTTGGGCATTGCAATTATGTGCTTCATGGCTGCCAGCTTTGCCTATTTTGCACGTTGGTTTCAGGCTCTTGCCTTGATCTTTAGTATTTTTGGTCTTAGTGTTGCTATTCGGCACGTATGGATTTTGTCTCATCCTGAGGTGTCCTGCGGAATTGATCCGCTAGAAACCTGGATTAATCAGTTTCAGATCGTCAATGGCCTACCTTGGCTATTTAAGGCCGATGGCTTTTGTACAGCGCAATTACCCTTGATCTTTGGGCTCTCAGTACCAGTTTGGTCTTTAATTTGGTTTGTGCTTTTAACAGGCATGCTATTAGTTACCCTGTTAAAAAAGAAATAAACCCAATTTTACTTCTAACTTTTAGCGCTTAGCTAATAGCAACTTCATCTTTAATTAATGCCTTTTTAAGGTATTAATTTGCATACAATCTTTATATGCGGGTAAAACGATTGTGGTGGTACTGCCAGATACAGCTGAGCGTTATTTAAGCTCAGCCTTGTTTGAAGAGGCGTATTCGATGAAAAAGGGTTGGCTGCCGCTTAAGTTTGTTAATTAAACTATATTCAGCAGGGAAAGTCTCATTCTTATTACCGCTAATATTGCTGATTTATATAGGGTTTTAAGCTAATGCTATAAATAACTAGCTGAAATGAATGTAAAACTAGTTGACAGGATGAAAATTAGTTGTAACACTTGCAACTACTAAATTAGTAGAGTTACTATGTTCAGGCATTACCTATCCATTTCCATTGTCAGCCTTTTATTAAGCGGCAATATTTTTGCCCAGGCTTGGCCTGCAAAAATAATTACTATTGTGGTGCCATTTGCACCCGGCGGGAACATAGATATTGTCGGGCGTACAATTGGCCGAGAGTTATCCCTTATTTTGAAGCAGCCGGTAGTGATTGAGAATAAGCCGGGCGCTGGCGGAATGATAGGGGCAACTTATGTAGCTAAGAGCAAGCCAGATGGCTATACTTTTTTAGTCAGCAGTAATGGCCTTATTACTACAACCTTAATTCGCAATGACCAACAACATCGTGATGATGAATTAACCCCTGTCATTTTATTGACTCTAGCACCATCCGTGATTGTTACTAATGTTAATTCAAGCGCTGCAAATTTAAAAGATTTTGTAAATAATTTACAAGCCAATAAAACAGAGCGCGTCATATTTGCTACGGCTGGAGTTGGCACTACGCCACACTTTGTTTCGGCTTTATTTAAAATCGCTACTGGTCTTGATGTGGATCCGATTCCGTATAAAAGTGGCTCAGATACTATTACAGCTATTGCTGGTGGACAAGTTCAGTTGGCGGCCGAATCAACTCAAGTGGTAACGCCAAAAATTAAAGGGGGCTTAGTCAAGCCATTGGCAGTTACTTACGATCAACGCTCTATAAGTTTACCGGACGTGCCAACGACGAAAGAGTTGGGCTATCCTAGTATTGTAATTACGCATTTTGTGGGAATGATGGCGCCAACTGGCACTCCGCCAGATATTCTAGAAAAAATGAATCTAGCTTCACAAAAAGCATTGCAATCGCCAGAAGTAAAGAATGCCTTTGCCTCTTCTGGAACAATTATTGTAGGGGGTTCTAGGGCGAGCTTTGCCGAATATATGGTTAAAGAGCGAGAGCGCCTAAAGAAAGTTGTACAAGAAGCTGGCATGACTAAATAAATAGTCAAGATTAAAAAATAAATGCAGATTAAAGTAATAACAACTGATCAACTAATTCCTGTTCGCGCAACTCTTATGCGCGGGGGCTCAAGTAAAGGCGCCTTCTTTCTAATTGATGATCTACCAAAAGAACAGACTGATCGCAATGCGTTGCTATTAGCTTGCTATGGGTCACCCGATGGAAGGCAAATTGATGGAATCGGTGGGGCTGATCCATTAACAAGTAAGGCAGCTATCGTGTCCTTATCTAAACGTCCCGATGCAGATGTAGAGTTTACTTTTTGTCAAGTTGGCATAGAAAATGCAACAGTATCGACCGGTGGAAATTGCGGCAATATGCTAGCAGCAGTCGGCCCTTTCGCTGTTTTACGAGGTTTAGTGAAGGGGGTAGAGCCAATAACACAAATTCAGATTTTTGTTACAAATACCCAACAAGTTGTTACAGCTCGGATACCGGTAGCAAGTGGAATACCATTATGGGACGGCGAATGCGTAATCGCGGGTGTCCCAGGTTCGGGTGCGACGATTCAATTAGATTTTGGCGATTGCAGTGGTGCTGTCTCAGGCAAATTATTACCAACAGGCAAGCCATGTGATGTTGCTGAAATAAATGGCCACTCGATTCCTCTCTCTTTGATTGATGCCGCTACTCCATTTGTTTTTGTGCGTGCAGGGGATATTGGCGCGACGGGATATGAAACGCCAGAGGAAATGCGCGCTAATTCCCAGCTAATGAATACCCTTGAAGAGGTGAGAGGCTGGGCAGCACTTCAATTAGGTCTTGTCTCCTCAGCTACTCAGGCTTTACTGAAAACGCCTAACGTACCTAGAGTCATGATGATTGCAGAACCCAGAGATTTTCAAAGCATTCGTGGTGAAATGGTTTTAAAGGGCGACATGGATGTGTGTGTGCGGCAATTGAGTATGCAAAAGCCACACAAGGCATTAGCGGTTACTGGCGCCGCTTGCGCTGCAGTGGCAAGTGCTGTACCAGGATCTTTATTGGCAAAGATGGTTGGTAATTCAAAAGCACTGGTTCGCCTAGGGCATCCTAGCGGAGTGCTGCGGGTAGCAGCGAATACTGAAGTGATTAATGGTGAACTTAAAATTAAAAGTGCCCAAATAGAACGAACTGCACGACTATTAATGGATGGTTTTCTTTATGCGAAAAAAAGTAAAGTAAACGAAATCACTGAATTATTAAAAGGCTAATTATCCTGATGATCAAACCTCCTACTTCCCTTGCTTTACCTCAGCCCGATACTAAGCCACGTAAAAAAGGCCTTACTTCCATTATTGACTATGGTCCAGATACCCTAGGCTGGACTGGTGAGCGTGGAATTGCTGATTTATTAGCGTGTGCAGGACCTTACATTGATTTTGCCAAGATCTATGCCATGAATTCATTACTAATCCCAAGTGATACGCTTATTCGGATCATTTCGCTTTACCGTAATGCCGATGTCATTTGTTATTCAGGCGGCATTCTTTTTGAATACGCACATCGACGCGGTGACGTGGCTGGACTATTGTCTTACTTAAGTCAACTTGGATTTAAGGCAATGGAGATTTCGGAAAATTACATCACCTTAAATGAATCAGAACGAAATCATTATTTTGAGCAATGCAAAAAAGCTGGCTTAGAAGTTATTTATGAGTTTGGTCGAAAAAATCCCGAAACAGTTATTAGCCTCGAGGAATTAGGTCAGTTAGTGAAAGATGTAACTGATACAGGGATCAAGCATATTATTTTGGAGGAGTCTGAAATTACGATGACGGCACGCACTGATCCTAGTGTTTTAAAAAAATTAGGGGAACAGAGTTGGTTTCATCAGGTTTTAGTTGAGGCCGACCCATTTCGATTTCCACAGCATCATTTAGGCCTTTTTAAGGATTTTGGCACCGACGTTAGTTTGGCCAATATTGCTCCCGGGCAAGCTTTGAGGCTGGCTGGCTATCGACTTGGTATTGGCAGGGCTGTCGATTATTCGTTATTTAATGCTTTGGGAATCTAGCGATGCGGTATCATAGTAGTAGCTATAGCAACAACTTAATATTTTGATAGGGATACGCCATGACACTTAACACTGAAACAGCAAAAGCAGTTGAAGGATTAACGCTCAAATTTGCTGAACTTGTCCATGCAATGAGGTATGAAGACATCCCTCAAGAAGTTACTAATAAAGCAAAACTCATTATTCGTGATGGCTTAGGAAATCAAATTGCTGCTTCTGCAATTAGCGATCCAGCGCGCCGGGTAATTGAGATGGTCAAGGAATGGGGTGGCAAACCCGAGAGCACGGTGATTGGTTATGGTTTTAAGGTGCCTGCCCCGATGGCGGCAATGTGCAATGCGATGATGGGGCATGGTGTAGAGCTTGATGATGCTCATGGGTCTGGCTTGATTAAAGCGGGTTCTGTCATGGTGCCGTCACTGATGGCGCTGGCAGAATGCAATAATAAAAGTGGCAAAGAGGTAGTAACAGCATTAATTGCTGGATACGAAGTTGCTATACGCATTGCTAAAGCGATTAACCCAGGTCACCGGCAACGTGGTTTTCATACCACTGGCACGGTATCGGCTATCGGCGTTGCAGCAGCTGGCGCGAAGCTTCTTGGCTGCGATGTGAATGCGATCGCATCGGCAATTGGTTTGGCTGCAATGCAATCGGCTGGCATTCAATCGTATTTAGATGACCCTTGTATGGCTAAACCATTTAGCCCTGGTAAATCTGCATTGAATGGCACTATGGCCGCGATCATGGTCAGCAGAGGTTTTACAGGCCCAAAGAAAGCACTCGAAGGACGAGAAGGCTTTTTTAATGCCTATTGTGACGAGATTCGCGTCGCTGATTTATTTGATGGTCTAGGTAAAAAATTTGCAATTATGGAAGTCGGATTTAAGCCGCATGCAGCTTGTCGCTATGCTCATGGGCCAATTGATTTAGCGCAGCAATTCTTTCATGAAGATAAGATTAAGCTTGAGGATGTCGATTCTATCCGTGTCAATATGTGCGAACTTTCAATTCGACAAGCCTCTAAGCCTACGCCTCCTAACTTAAATGCAGCCATGGGGAGCACTCAATTTAGTGTTGCCTTGGCGCTAGAGAATGGTAGAAATGGCTTGCGTGAATATTGGGATGGATTTAAGAACCCTAAAATCCATGCTGCATCAGCAACCCAAACTACTTTAATCTGTGAACCAGCTTATGGAGTAACTGGGCG
>Ga0214164_1000485_pt1 | contig 26049 bp, 9 predicted proteins | sample TroBogepilimnion_13_FD_153003 | JGI IMG/M metagenome (GOLD analysis project Ga0214164, IMG submission 153003) | Freshwater microbial communities from Trout Bog Lake, WI - Practice 03JUN2009 epilimnion v4 | ecosystem: Environmental > Aquatic > Freshwater > Lake > Epilimnion/Euphotic zone ...
GGGAGTAGGTGGAAGTGACAGTAGGTGTAGCGGTCGGGTTCTGAACTGTAGTTGAAGATAAGTTTGATCCGCTCCAGGTATATATACTGGTACTTCCTCCCGGATTGGCGGTAAGTGTAACTGTTCCCACATTACAGATCGGGCCGCTGTTGGTTGGCCCGGCAGTTGGGGTAGGGTTAACAGATACTGTAGTAGTGTAACTGTTGCTGCAACCAGAATTGGCAGTGCCATTGGAAACAGTTAACGAATAAGTTACAGTTGAAGTTGGTGTAGCTGTAGGGGCCTGAATTGTGGCAGATGATAAATTCGGGCCTGACCATGCATAAGTATTTGTACTGCCTCCGGGATTTGACACAAGTGTAACTGTTCCGCCATTACAGATCGGTCCACTATTGGCTATTCCTGCGGTTGGCGTTGCATTCACTGAAACCGTGGTGGTATAATTACTGCTACAGCCTGGATTAGCAGTGCCATTAGTAACAGTCAATGAATATGTAGCTGTTGCAGTGGGCGTAGCTGTTGGATTTGCAACAGTTGTAGAAGAGAGATTTGATCCGCTCCATGTATAATTAGTAGTGCTACCTCCGGGATTCGCAGTGAGTGTAACAGTTCCTGTGTTGCAGATTGGCCCGCTGTTAGTGGGTCCGGCAGTTGGTGTAGCATTTACAGAAACTGTTGTTGTATAGTTTGAACTGCATCCTGAATTAGCAGTGCCGTTAGTAACAGTTAATGAATAAGTAGTTGTAGCAGTAGGTGTAGCAGTAGGGTTAGCCAAAGAAGTAGAAGAGAGATTTGATCCGCTCCATGTATATTTAGTAGTGCTTCCGCCCGGATTTGCTGTGAGTGTAACGGTTCCGCTGTTACAGATAGGCCCGCTGTTTGTTGGTCCGGCAGTTGGTGTGGCATTTACAGAAACTGTTGTTGTATAGTTGGAGCTGCAGCCTGAATTAGCAGTGCCATTGGTAACAGTTAAAGAATAAGTAGCTGTTGCAGTAGGAGTAGCTGTTGGATTTGCAACAGTTGTGGAGGAGAGATTTGAGCCGCTCCATGTATAATTTGTAGTGCTGCCTCCGGGATTCGCAGTGAGTGTAACAGTTCCTGTGTTACAGATAGGCCCGTTGTTGGTTGGGCCTGCAGTAGGCGTAGCATTTACTGAGACTGTTGTTGTATAGTTGGAACTGCAGCCTGAATTAGCAGTGCCATTGGTAACAGTTAAAGAATAAGTGGCTGTTGCTGTCGGAGTCGCTGTTGGATTTGCAACAGTTGCAGAAGATAGATTTGATCCGCTCCATGTATAATTTGTAGTGCTTCCGCCAGGATTAGCAGTGAGTGTAACAGTGCCTGTGTTGCAAATTGGCCCGCTGTTGGTTGGGCCTGCAGTTGGTGTGGCATTTACAGAAACTGTTGTAGTATAGCTGGAACTGCATCCAGAACCCGCGGTGCCGTTAGTAACAGTCAATGAATATGTAGCTGTTGCTGTTGGCGTTGCGGTAGGGTTGGCTATAGTGGTAGAAGATAAATTGGATCCGCTCCAGGTGTAATTTGTTGTGCTTCCACCGGGGTTAGCAGTGAGTGAAACTGTTCCGGTGTTGCAAATTGGCCCGCTGTTTGTTGGTCCGGCTGTAGGCGTAGCATTTACGGTGGCTGTGGTTGTATATGTATTTGTACATCCGAGACCTGAGCCATTGGTTACAGTTACAGAATAGGTGCCTGCAGCGGCTAAAGTTGCGGCAGGTACACTGGCAGTGGCAGATCCAGAGGATGTTATGGATACAGGACCTGACCAGGCATATGAAGTTACATTCGCTGGTGTATTAGCAGTAAGGTTTAAAGTGCCGCCTGCACAGATAGGCCCGCTATTGGTGGCGCTGGCAATGGTTGGCATAGCTGTTACTGTCACCACAGAAGTTGCTGTGCATCCGGTAGAGAGTGTATAAGTAACAGTGGTAGTACCTGTAGTAAGAGCTGCAACAATTCCCGAAACAGGGTCTATGGTTCCAACAGCTGTGTTGCTGCTGGTCCAATCACCTCCTGTAGTAAGATCATCTAAGTCAGTTGAAGAACCAACACATACTATGAGATTACCTGTAATTCCGGATGGTAACGGATCAACAGCTATACCAGCTACTGTATAACACCCTGTTGAAGTAAATGTATAGCTGATGGTAGCCGACCCAACAGCAACGCTGTTTGCAATGCCACTGGCAGAGCCTATGGTAGCTATGGTATTATCACTGCTTGCCCATGTTCCACCGCCATCAGGGTCCGTCAGCGTTGTTGATTGTCCGTTGCAAATTTCTGTTGTTCCTGCAATAGGTGAGGGAACATCATTTACTGTTAAAACATTTGTTGCAATACAACCTGTAGACAACTGATAAGTAATTGTTGTTGGTCCGGAAGAAACAGTTGCTATTACACCTGTAGATGAACCTATTGTTGCATTGGTAACATCGCTGCTGCTCCATGTTCCTCCACCTGTTGCGTCTGTAAACGTTTCTGTTGATCCGTTGCAAATAGTCAGTGAGCCTGCAATAGCTGCCGGAACAGCATTTACAGTTGCCGCGGTTGTGGTTTTACATCCTGTTGAAAGAGTGTACGTAATTGTCGGATTCCCGGCAGCCACTCCGCTCATAATACCACTTCCTGAACCTATTGTAGCCTGGCCTGTATTACTGCTGCTCCAGGTACCACCTGTTGACGCGTCATTAAGAGTTGTGGTTTGACCGGTGCACACTTCAGCAGTACCGGTAATTCCGGCAGGTAATGGATTAACAGTTACAATTCCGGTTATGATACAGCTTGTTGGTAAAGTATAGGTTATTGTGCTGGTACCGGCTGTAACACCGTTTACAAGCCCTGTTGAAGAACCTACAGTTGCATTTGCATTACTGCTTGTCCAGGTGCCACCACCTGCATCGCTTAATGTTGTCGTTAATCCGGGGCAGACATTCAGCGTACCTGTTATTGCAGAAGGTAAAGGATTCACTGTTACCGGTGTTGATGATGCACAGCCGGTAGCCGTTAATGTATAAGTTATAGTTGGTGTACCTGCAGCTACGCCTGAAACTGTACCAGTGCCGGAACCAACATTAGCCATAGAAGTATTGCTGCTGCTCCACGAACCGCCACCTGTGCCATCACTTAGGGTAGTGGTCAGGCCCACGCATACATTTAATGTTCCGGTTATTGCAGCAGGAAGTGCATTGATAGTAACCGGAGCAGTATTGATACAGCCAGTAGGCAAAGTGTAAGTTATGGTTGAATTACCTGCTGTTACACCTGCTACAGTTCCCGAAGTACCGACTGTTGCATTTGCATTGCTGCTGCTCCAGGTTCCACTACCCGTAGCATCGCTTAGAGTTGTTGCTGAGCCGGCACATACACTCATAGTTCCGGTAATAGCCGCTGGCAATGGATTTACGGTTACTGTTGCAGTAACATTACAACCCGGGCCGGATATATAAGATATTGTGGCAGTTCCGTTTGCAACACCACTTACAATTCCACTGGTACCAATATTAGCAATAGCGGAATTGCTGCTGCTCCAGGCACCACCTGAAACCGACTCGCCAAGTGTAGTTGTGAGACCTGTGCACACATTTAGTGTTCCTGTAATTGAAGCAGGGACTGCATTTATTGTTACGGTTACATTTCTGGTACATCCCGAAACCAATGTATAGGTGATGCCTACTGTACCTGCAGTAACACCCGTTACTATGCCTGTACCTGATCCGATTGTTGCTATGGCAGTATTACTGCTGCTCCATGTTCCTCAGCCTGAGGCATCACTGAGTGTAGTGGTTAACCCTACACATGCATTTAGGGTGCCTGTTATGGGCAGCAAAGGCCCCACTGTCATGGGCTGGGTTACATAACAGCTTGCTCCGGAAGTGTAGGAGATAGTTACGGACCCTGATGCAATACCTGTTACATTGCCAGAAGCGTCAACAGTGCCAATAGTTATATCACTGCTGCTCCAGGTTCCACCGGAAACAGACTCAGTTAAAGAAACAGCAGATCCTGAGCAAACATTGGCCGGGCCGGTTATTGTTGTTGGTACCGCATTTACGGATACAGGTGCTGACGCAGTGCAGCCTGTGCCGGGAGTAATGGTTATTGCGGCTGTTCCTAAAGCTACCCCGTTTACAATTCCGGTAGATGTCCCTACTGAAGCCACAGAGCTATTACTGCTGCTCCATGTGCCGCTTATATTGCTGTTAAGGGTTGTGGTGGATGCCAGGCATACGCTGGTAATGCCGCTGATTACAGGCACAGGATTAACTGTTAATGTATAAGTTCCGGTAGCTGTTAATCCATTCCCATCGGTTGCTGTCACTGTGTATACATACACTGCAGCTACTGTGCCCGTTGCTGTTGGCGCTGCGGTTACAACTGTCCCGGTAGTAGAAGAGAGGCCGGTTGAAGGGGCCCATGAATAAGTAAAAGATGGGTCGCCGCTGGGATTGGCGGTAAGCACCGCAGAACTGCCGCTGCACATACTGGCAGTAGGCGATGTAATATTAACTGAAGGATTAGATGAATTTATTCCGGTTATATCTGTACTTGTATTTGTGATAGTACCGGTTGCAGATAAGGTATGTGTGGATGTATTTACCGAACTTCCCGTTACTTTAATCCAGGGTAATGAACTGTATGCTCCCAGAACCATACTTCCTTCAGTGCCCGTTACATCACTGGCTGCATAAGATGCTCCGGTTACCTGGTATACAGGGCTTGTAATTCCAGAGGTTGCTATACTCCAGTAACGGTTCAGAAAATTGGTTGTATTTGCATTCTGAGGGTGTTTGGTGTTAGTCACCTTTATCCCCGCATACGCGCCGCCGGCAAATGTACCTCCTGTAAAATTCAGGGTTACAGGAGAATATACCGGAGAATTGTCGCCTGTCGGGAACAGAAAGGAACCCGTTGTGCTAAACTGTTTTTGCACCTGCCCGCCACCATTTGCAATAATCATTGCTGAAGAGGATAAGGTACCGGCAACAGCAGGAGCTGACGGGCCGAAAGTAAAATTGTTGGTGCCAATATTAAGTTTACCTGAGGTTAAAGTCAGTGTGCCGTTAACGGTTACATTGCCGGTGGTACTGAATCCGCCGGAATTATTTAATTTGAGGTTACCAAGTGTTACACCCGAAATGGTTGCACCACTCCCGGTCATGCTTATAGCACCGGTTCCGGTATGTGTACCTGCTCCGTTTAAATTTCCAGCGAGAGTAATTGTTACACCGTTATCATTTAGCGATGACCCTGAAGTTAAAGTCAGGTTACCTGGTATGCTCACAGTTCCGGCAGCCACAACGGTATTGGTGCCACTGTTATTGCTATTGGTAAGCCCGCCGCTGTAGGTGCCACTTACAATGGTCTGCCCGCCGGTTGTTGCATAATAGGTTATCAGCTGAGTCCAGGTCTTGCTTGCAGTTAGCGGGGTGGCTGATGTATTGGAAGTCTCAATCGTACCTCCACCAGAAATTGAAGACAGGGTTCCGCTAAGTGTATATGTACCCATGTCTGCAGTTCCTCCCGTTGATGTAGTCAGCGCACCGTTCACTACCAGGTTGGCTGCAGTTGTATTGGTTCCGCTGGTATTGCTTAGTGTCAGGTTATTATAGGATGTTTCTGAAACAATAGTCTGTGAGCCAGATGCTGCGCCATAAATAATTGTTCCACCCCAGGCTTTCCCTGAAGGAATAGGAGCAGCGCTGGTTGTAGTTGGCACAGAAGTTTTAATGATTCCGTTGTTGGTGAAAGTAGCTGTTCCGCTTAAAAGATAGGCAGTTCCCATATCAAGCGTACCACCGGCCGTTGTGGTCATTGTGCCGGTATTTACGGTAATGTTTCCACCGGCTGTATTTATGCCGCTAGTATTGCTGCAGTTAAGGTTATTATAGGTGCCGCTCACTACTGTCTGGGCTCCTGTTGCAGCCCCGTAAGTAATTGTTCCTGCCCAGGTAAGTCCTGTTGGAATTGGAGTAGTAGTGACAGATGTTGGTACCTCAGTCTGGATGGTACCGTTATTAGTAAATGTTCCGGTTCCGCTAAGCACATTACCGGTACTCATATCCAGTATTCCACCGGCGGTGGTAGTCATAGTTCCGGTATTTACGGTAATGTTTCCTGTAGCAGTATTTGTCCCGCTGGTATTGCTGAAGGTAAGTGTCTGATAAGTGCCCGATGGGATATATTGCCCTCCGGTAGTAGCAGCAAATGTTACTGCACCGGTTGTTCCCGACCAGTTCAGCCCGGCAGGAATTGCTGGGTTTACTGTGCAGGTGCTTGTTATTGATCCGTTGTTTAAGGGGGTAAATGCACCAAGCAACTGATTTGCTCCCATAGCTACAATACCGCCTGAGGTGGTAATAAGTGAAGTAGTTACCGTTAATGCTCCGTTGGCTGTATTTGTGCCGCTCGTGTTGCTGAATTTTAGTGTTCCGTAGGTACCGGCAGGTACAAACTGTGCACCTGTTGTTTTGGCAAAGATCACATTACCTGTAGTCCCAGTCCATGTTTTTCCTGAAGGCAGGGCAGGGTTAGTAACAGACATGGTGCTGATCGTACCGTTATTGACAAAAGTCCCGGTTCCGGCAATCGCGTATGTAGACATGTTCAGTATTCCCGCCGTTGTGGTGGTCATTGTCCCATTCATAGTTATTACGCCGCTGGCCGTATTAGTTCCGCTTGTATTAGCAAGGGTAAGGTTACAATTGTAAGTGCCTGCCATTACTGTCTGGCTGCCAGATACCGCGTTATAAACAACTGTTCCGGTACCATTCCATGTTGCTCCGGAATAAAAAGGAGTTGCACTTATAGCAGTAAGTACTTCTGTTTGAATTGTTCCATTATTCGTTATAACTGGAGCTCCGCTCTTTTTTAAAATATAGGCTGAAGTCATATCTAATGTGCCTCCTGCTGTAGTAGAAAGTGTTCCGGCTTTGATTGTTATGTTGCCTCCTGCAGTATTAGTGCCACTTGTATTATTAAGGGTAAGGTTTGTATAATAAGTTTCAGAAACAATAGTTTGTGAACCGGACAGGGCCCCGTAAATCACAGTCCCTTTTAAAGATTTTGCTGCAGGAATAGGCAGCGCGCTCACCGAAGTGGGTACCGAAGTTTTAATTGTTCCATTATTGGTAATCGTTCCGGTAACTGCAAGTATATTTGCAGCGCCCATATCCAGTGTGCCTCCGGCTGTGGTCGTCATAGTACCACCTGCCGTTATATTTCCTCCGGCGGTATTTGTGCCGCTGGTGTTGCTGAATGTCAGAATATTATATGTAATTCCCCCTACTGTGGAACCTCCGGTAAGATTACTATAGGTGAAAGTATTACCAGTTGTAGTAAATGTTACAGCGCCAGTGTAAGTAACCGAAAAATCACCCGCCACTTTAATAGTTCCCGATGCTAAAGTGATTGCGGGTGTTCCAGTACGTGCACCTGATAAAGAGAGATTGCCATATGTTGCAATAGCAATTGTTTGAGCACCGGTACCGTTATAGTCTACAGTACTTGCTGCATTCAGTGTTCCCAGCGTAGGGTTTGTTGTGTTTTGCAATGTTAATGTGGCTCCTGCACTAACGGCTACAGTGCCGGTTCCTGTAAGGCTGAAAGTGGGTGGTATAGTCAGGTCCATTGCAGCAGAACCATTGCCGACATTGAGCGTAACCCCGGTAATTATCCATGCTGCACTGATGGTAGCTGATGAGCCATTGTAGAGATTGAAAATATCGCCTGAAGTTATAAACCCACCTGGCGCTGTACCTGTACCATCCGTTGCAGTACCCCAGTTTGACAGGGTTTGCAACGCACCCGTTCCAGAAGCTTTATTGTAATAAGTAGTAGCTGAAACAGCCAAACTTAAACTGAAAAGGGCGAGTAATAGAAATATTTGCTTCATACCTTAGTATTAATATGTATTATTTTATTGGTTTAATATTTAAACTGCATATAATAATTTTAATATAATATAACATAAATAAATATTTGAGAACATAAAGGTACAGAATTCTTTATTGTAATCAATATTATATTACTGTTGTAATTATATTTATATCTTAATATTTAATTCATTTAAATTTCCTGTAACATCTAAGGAGTTAAGTTTTGTATAAAAATATACATAACTAAAAATAAAATATTATAAATAATCACTATTAGAATTTTGATTCTTTATTAAATCTTAACAATCCAATGATTTTCTACGCATCATGTGCTCCATTTGCCAACTATTATCAAAATGCGTACCAGATTTAAATCATTGCAGATAAACCAGTAATAGATAATTAATTTTAAATGCATCTCATATTTGGAATATTTTTCCAGTTTGTGGTCGTTTCAAATCAATAAATTCTTGACTCCCAGGTGTAGGCTAAATTAAGGAAACTTATCGAATATCAAAATTCAGTTACGGTAGTTCATTGATTAATAATAATTAGTGACTTCTTATCAGATTGAAACCGTCAAAATTCTAATCCTCAAATGGTCTACGTATTCTTTCACCTACTTTGGTATACCTCCATTTAGTATAAAAAATCGTACCATTAAGCGACTATTTAGTTCATGGAGCATAGTTGCACTCCACTTTCACAAGTGAAGCACAACTAAGTTCTGTAAAACATAAGTTCAATTAGTAGTTTGGCAAACATGAATATTCTGCCTTTTATAAATACTCACGTAGTGTTTGAGCATTAAGTTCACAAACCGGAATTGGATTTTTATCTTTTTATGAATTCTAAGAACCTTTTTCATGCATCAATTGCATTAGTGTTTTGGAAATGATTATAAGTTTCATGGCAAAAAGTAAAAATTATTGCTAATGAATATCCAAAGCCATTTTAGTTTTTAATACACTTAATTATGCCCGTTTTGGATGCAGCATCAGTAACATAAATTATGTACAAACCTGCAGGTAAAGACTGCATATCTATCTTTTCATTGAGTAATCCATCTGTGATTATAACCGATCTGGAAATCACCACGCGGGAAAGCTGATCGAAAACGCTGATAGTTGCAGGTCCATCTGTAAAACCTTCGCCTGAAATTGTCAGGTAGTTATGCACCGGATTAGGATAATACTTAAGGCCATTGGCAATTGCAGGGGGAGTAACTTCTGTAGGGAAAGCTGGCGGGCCATAGGTAGTGATGGTAATACTGTTGCTGGTTACTGAATATCCCGTGCTGCAATCGGGAATAATGGTAAGTACACATGTATATATATTCCCGCTAACCACGCTGTAATCCGTGTAATTATTATCAGTAGCGCCGGAAACAGGAGATCCGTTTATTTGCCATTGGTAAGACAGATTATTCACCAGTGAAGTATTTGCAGTAAATGTTGCTGATGTACCGGCTGGTATAGCCGTAGTATCAGTTGTAATCATAATGGTACCATTAAATGGAGAAACCCTTACTCTGTGGTTATTGGCATCTGAAACATACAGGTAGCCATATTTATTTACTGCTATACCTCCGGGAAATGAAATTTTGGCCGAGGTGGCCGGGCCGCCATCGCCCGAAAAGCCTGCAGTGCCGGTGGCGATAGCCGTAGAAATGAGCCCTGTAGTGAGGTCTATCTGCCTTATTTTATTATTGCCCTGATCTACAATGTAAAGATTATTTCCTCCATCGAAGGTAACCCTTGCAGGACCATTAAAAAGAGCCGCCGTAGCCGGGCCGCCATCGCCAGAACTGCCAACCGCCCCGGTGCCGGCAAAGGTGGTGATTATGCCTGTAGCAATAACATATTGCCTTATTACATTATTTCCATAATCAGCAATGTACAAATTCCCATAATAATCTGCTGCTACATCTCTGGGAATTGATACTCTTGCATTGATACCGAGTCCGCCATCTCCCGAGTAGGCGTTGGAGCCGGTACCAATTATAGTACTGATATAGCCGGTGGCAGCATCAATGCGGCGGATATGGTAAGTAGAAGCATCTGCGAAGTATATGTTGCCGGAAGTATCTTCACAAATTCCAATAGGGTTATAAAGCAAAGCAGCAGCGGCGGGTCCGCCATCGCCTGAAAAGCCAGCTGTTCCGGCAGTACCTGCTATAGTTGTAATTATGCCTGTTGAAGCGTTTACCTTGCGTATCGTCTGGCCTGCTGTATTGGAAATTAATATATTGCCTGCCTGATCTACCCAAAGACCACCTCCGCCAGTCATATTCAGTGATGCTGCGGTTGCCTGCCCGCCATCTCCTGAATTTCCGGCTGTCCCGTTTCCGGCCACTGTGCTGATATACCCATTAACAGAGATCTTTCTGACATTATAGGCATTGAGATCGGATATATATATGTTTCCGGAAGTATCGGATGCAAGAGCACGGGGCGATCTGAGGGTAGCAAGTGATGCTAGTCCTCCATCGCCGGAGTATGCACCAACGCCAGTGCCAGCACAGGTATAGAAGAATAATGGAACATCTTCTACAGTGAAAGGATAAGAAACAGAGGTGCTGCATGATGCGGTTGTAACAGTGTAGGTGATATTTACAATGCCGAGAGCTGCACCGGTCACCATGCCCGAGCTGCTCCCTATGGTAGCTACAGAGGAGCCGGAAGTCCAGACACCACCACCTGTAGCGTCACTAAGGGTAACTGTTGAGCCATTACAGACGCCTGAAGGTCCGGTTATCGGACTAACGGCCGGGAATGGATTGATTGTTACAGTAGTAGTATTTGCCCCGGATGCATTACAGCTGTTGGCATCAGTAACTGTCAGCGTATAGATACCGCCTGCGGCAGTTGTAGCGGCAGGTATTGAAGGATTCTGTAATGAGGAGGAGAAAGAAGAGGGGCCGGCCCATAAATAAGTATAACTGCCCGCACCTCCGCTGGCTGCAGAAGTAATGTTTAAAGTTGCAGTACCATCGCATAAAGGACTGTTGTTACCTATTGAAGTAATTGCAGGCAGGGCATAAACTGTTGCAGTAGTTGTATTAGTGCCCGTTCCTCCGCAAATGTTACCGTCAGTAACGGTAAGCGTATAAACGCCACCTGCCGCAGTGGTTGGAGAAGATATGGACGGGTTCTGCAGCGCAGAACTGAAAGAGGAAGGTCCGGACCAGCTGTAGTTGTAAGTGCCGGGGCCGGTTCCACCGCTAACGGTGCAGCTGAAACTTAATAAATTATTTGCACAGACAGGGCCGGAGTTACTGATAGCCGTAATTGCTGGCAATGAATTTACAACAACCGAAGTAGTATAAACGGTAACCGGACTGCAACCGGAAGCACTCCCGCTGCTTACAGTAAGAGAATAGGTACTGGTGATTGTTGGCACTGCTGTGGGATTGGCATCTGTAGCAGATGAAAGGAACGGGCCAGACCAGGAGTAGGTAGTAACACCACCGGTAGGGTCGGAGGACAACGAAACAATAGCTCCCTGGCAAACAGGTCCGCTGTTTGATGGGGCGGCACTTGGGGTAGGGTTAACTGATACCGCTGTAGTAAGATTAACCACACAACCAGGGTTTGAAGTTCCGTTAGATACTGTTACAGAATAGACTACAGAAGCAGTCGGTGTAGCACTGGGGGCGGCTATAACTGATGAAGATAAACCAGGTCCCGACCATGCATAAGCTGAAGCGCCACCGCCTGGATTTGCATTCAGATTAACGGTTCCCCCGCTGCATATAGGACTGTTGTTTGAGGGCGCTGCAGTAACCGCCGACGTAACATTGAGCGTATAGGTATTAGTGGCAGTATGAGTTAGCGCATCTGTAATATTCACCGTATAAACGGTTGTTATAGTCGGTGTTGCCGTAACACTCATTCCTGTAGTGGCCGAAAGGCCTGTTGAGGGCGACCATGTGTACGAAATAGCTGGTATACCAATTGCATCGGCATTAAGAACTTCGCTTCCGCCGTTGCATATGGATGACGGACTTGATGAGGTGATGATTACCGAAGCTACGAGGCCATATGCCCCTGTGATTTCCTCATAAGTGCTGGTAAGCGCACCTGTGGCTGATAATGTATGCGTACCTGTATTTACAGAACTGCCCGCTAAAACCGAAATAGCAGTACCGTTATACGCAGCAGTCGACATTTGGTTTTCAGTGCCTGTTACATCACTAACGGCATAGGTAGCGCCGGTTACTGTATATGAAGGGCTTGTAATGCCGGATGTGGTAACTGCCCAGTAGCGGTTCAGATAATTTGTTGCGCTCGGGTTATGACTTTCCTTTACGTTATAAACCACCACACCCACATATGCACCAGCAGCATAAGCAGATGCCGTGAAATTGAGGGCCAGCGGTGAATAAACACCTGTATTATCACCTATTGGGAAAGTAAAGGATGCATTGGTATTAAAAAGCTTGTTCAGAGAGCCGGTACCGGATGAGTAAATCATATTGGTAGCAGATGCTGTGCCGGCAAAGGATCCTGATGTGCCAAATGTGAGGGTATAGTTGCCAATATTAAATGTACCTGTAGTAAGGGTAAATATACCATTGATCTGCGGATTGCCAATCAGGCTGAAATTAGCGCCGTTGCTTAATGTAAAGTTGTTTACAATCACTCCGGAAATGGTTTTTCCTGTACCATTCATGCTGATTTTTCCTGATCCCGTATGGGTGCCGCTCCCGGCAAGATTACCAGCGAGAGTAAGTGTAAAACCACCATCGGCTAATGAGGACAAAGCAGAAAGAGTAAGGTCTCCACCTACGGTTATTGCTGCAGCCAGCGTATTGGTGCCACTGGTATTACTGTTGGTAAGTCCGCCATTGTAGGTCCCTGCCACAATAGTTTGGGTACCGGTGGCATTGTTGTATACAATGGTCTGAGACCATGTTCTGCCGGATGTAACGGGCGCAGCTGTGGTATTGGTAGTCTGTATAAATCCTGTGCCTGATGTAGTAAGAGCGCCGCTTAAGGCAAGGGCATTCATATTCAGTGTGCCACCGGATGTGGTTAATATGCCACCAACGTTAACAGCAGCTCCTGCAGTATTGGTGCCACTGGTATTATCCAGAGTCAGGTTATTATAAGTAATGCCTCCTATTGTTTGGCCGCCACCGGTAGCCGTATATTCAAAAGTATTGCCGGCTGTGGTAAATGACGTAGATCCGGCAGTAACAACAAAATTGCCTCCTACTTTTATTGTGCCGCTTGCCAGCGTTACTGCCCCGGTGGTATGACTGGATAAGGTAAGTATATTATAGGTACCAGTTACTATGGTTTGTGCAGTAGCCGCTCCGCTTACATAACTCACAGTGCCACCCCATATGTTGCCTGCCGGTAAAGGTACCGCACTGGTACCTGTGAGGCATGCTGTGGTTATTGTTCCGCTGTTGGATATTGAAGTTGGGGTGCCACCCAAAATAAATGTAGACATAGCAAAAGTGCTGCCTGTATTTACTGTAAGAACACCGTTAATACTTATATTGTTACTTGCAGTATAAGTAAAAACGCCATTGCCAATGGTAAGATTATTGTATATGCCTGTAATTACGGCTTGGGTTGCACCATCATTATAAATAACGGTACCTGCAGAGCCCCAGTTTGTCGCGCCAACAAAAGCGCCCGCTGCTGCTGTAGTTTCTACCGTGCCGTTATTGGTTATTGTTGCACCGGTAAGTGTAAGGACATTGGCAGCCATATTTAATATTCCGCCTGATGAGGTAGTTAGAGTTCCTGCTACAGTTATTGCGGCTCCTGCTGCATCAATGCCACTTGTATTGTCTAACTGAAGGTTGCGGTAAGTAATACCTCCGATGGTCTGTCCGCCGGCAAGAGCGGTATATTCGAAAGTATTACCTGTTGTTGTAAATGAGGTGGAACCTGCCGTAACTGTAAAATTACCGCCAACTTTTATTGTTCCGCTTGCCAGGGTTACTGCCCCGGTGGTATGGCTGGAAAGGGAAAGATTGTTATAGGTGCCGGTTACAATGGTTTGTGCTGTAGCGGCTCCGCTAAGGTAGCTTACAGTACCTCCCCAGGTATAGCCTGCTGGTATCGGTAGCGCGCTTGTTCCGGTTAAACATGCAGTAGTTATTGTTCCGCTGTTGGAAACAGATGCGGGTGTTCCTGCCAGTTGAAATGTACTCATACCAAATGTACTGCCGGTATTAACAATTAGCGCGGCTGAAGAGCCTAAAGTTATTGTGCCACCTGCATTAAATGTAATGGTGGTATTGATGGTTAATGTTCCGTTTACAGTTATTGCACCACTTCCGGTATAGGTATGCACTCCGTTCCCCACTGTAAGATTATTATATGTGCCTGTAATTACCGTCTGATTTGCTGCAGCGTTGTAAATGACGGTACCTGCGCTTCCCCAGTTTGCTGCACCCACAAAAGCGCCTGCCGCAGCTGTTGTTTCTACGGTTCCGTTATTGGCAATTGTAGCGCCTGTGAGGGTAAGAATGTTGGCCGCCATATTAAATATTCCTCCGGAGGTTGTTGTCAATGTTCCTGCCACTGTTATAGCAGCGCCGGCAGCATCTATGCCGCTTGTATTGTCAAGTGTAAGATTATTGTAAGTTATTCCACCTATTGTCTACGCACCGCCTGTGGCTGTGTATTCAAATGTATTTCCGGTAGTCGTGAAAGAGGTTGATCCTGCAGTAACAGTAAAATTTCCCGATACTTTAATGCTACCACTGGCAAGTGTCACGGCGCCGGTGGTGTGGCTGGAAAGTGTAAGGGTTGTATAAGTACCGGTTACAATAGTCTGGGCTGTAGCCGCACCGCTTATATAACTCACTGTGCCACCCCAGGTATAGCCGGCAGGCAAGGGTGTAGCGCTGGTTCCGGTAAGGCATGCAGTTGTTATTGTTCCGCTGTTCGATACAGAGGCAGGTGTGCCGGCAAGCTGGAATGTGCCCATGGTCATTGTGCAGCCTGTATTAACTATGAGCGCTGCTGATGAGCCTAAAGTAACGGTGCCTCCTGCCGAAAAGGTCAAACCGGTATTTAATGTCAGCGTTCCGTTTGCAGTTATTGCTCCACTTCCGGTATAGGTATGTACACCATTACCGATTGTCAGGTTGTAATAAGTTCCGGTAATGATACTCTGGTTGCCGGCAAGGTTATAAAGCACTGTACCCGAGCTGCCCCAGTTGGCTGCATTTGAAAAGGCCCCGGCGGCTGCAGTAGTTTCTACTGTACCATTATTTGCTATGGTGGCGCCGGTAAGGGTAAGTACATTGGCTGCCATATTAAAGGTGCCTCCGGCAGCTGTAGTGAGTGTACCTGCCACCGTTATTGCCCCGCTGGCAGTATTTACCAGGCTGGTATTATCCAGAGTGAGACTGTTATACTTCATGCTGCCTATAGTCTGGCCGCCGGTAAGGGAAGTAAACTCAAAAGTATTACCGGTATTGGTAACAGTCGTTGCGCTGCTGGCTGTAAAATTACCGGATACTTTTATAAGTCCGCTGGCTAAGGTAAGAGCGCCTGTAGTATGAGCCACACTTACAGTAAGGTTAGTAAACGTACCGGTAACCAGGGTTTGTGCTACAGTATTTGCTCCGGTATAACTTACCAGACCATTCCATGTCAATCCTGCAGGAAGCGGTGTAGGGCTTGTTCCGGTAGGACAGGCGGTTGAAACAGTGCCACTGTTGGCGATAGTTGGTGTGCCGTTCATTACAAAGGTGCTCATAGCTAAAGTGCTGCCGGTATTCACGGTAAGTGTTCCGTTGATAGTAATGTTTCCGCTGGCTGTATAAGTAAATGCTCCGTTCCCTACTGTCAGATTATTGTAGATACCTGCTATTACGCTCTGGGCTGCGCCATCGTTGTAAATTACAGTACCTGCCGATCCCCAGTTCGTTGCACCAACAAATGCCCCGGCGGCGAGGGTTGTTTCTACTGTACCGTTGTTTGTTATAGTAGCGCCGGTAAGGGTCAGTATCAGTCCAGCCATATTCAGTGTTCCGCCGGCGGTGGTGGTAAATGTACCTGTGGCCGTAACAGCTGCTCCGGCAGTATTTATGCCGCTGGTATTATTAAATGTTAAGTTCTTATAAGTAATACCCCCGATCGTCTGTCCTCCTGTTAGTGATGTATAGATAAAAGTGTTGCCTGTAGTGGTAAATGAAGTTGAACCGGCTGTTACCACGAAATTACCAGCTACATTTATTGTGCCGCTGGCTAGTGTCACGGCGCCTGTAGTATGGCTGGAAAGAGATAGGTTGTTATAAGTGCCGGTTACTATGGTTTGTGCGGTTGCGGCTCCGCTGTTATAATTCACGGTACCTCCCCAGGTATAACCTGAGGGCAATGGAGTTGCGCTGGTTCCTGTAAGACAGGCCGTAGTAATTGTTCCGCTGTTGGATACAGATGCAGGTGTACCTGCCAGTTGAAAAGTACTCATAGCAAGTGTACTTCCGGAATTAACTGTAAGTGTTGCCGAAGAGCCTAAAGTAGTAGTGCCACCTGCTGTATATGTACTGTTCGTATTTACAGTAAGCGCTCCGTTCACTGTTATCGCACCGCTGCCGGTATAATTAAAAGATCCGTTGCCTATTATGAGGTTATTATAAGTTGCTGCTATAATGCTCTGAGCCGCACCTGCATTGTAGGTTACAGTTCCGGATGAACCCCAGTTTGCCGCACCAACAAAAGCGCCGGCTGTGGCCGCAGTCTGCACAGTGCCTGAATTAGAAATAGTTGCACCAGTAAGTGTAAGTACGTTGGCACCCATACTCAATGTTGCGCCTGATGAAACAGCAAGTGAGGTGCCCACGGCCATCGCGTTTCCCACCGTGGTAATTCCTCCCGATCCGTTTAGGGTCAATGTCGCTATTTTATTAGTTGTACCAGGTGTTACCTGACTGAAAAACAGGGTTCCTAAAGATACAGTGGAACCTATGGTCAGGTTAGATGTTGCGCTGCCGGTGATAAAATTAGATGCCGACATGCCCGAAACCAATTGGTTAAGCGTCAGGGTATTTGATCCTATAGTTAAAGTTCCCGATGTAAAAGTTAAGGTGCCTGCTACAGTGACATTTCCGCTCATTGAAAATGCTATAGCATCATTCAGTGTAAGATTGCCAAAAGTTATAACTGGTAAAACGTGAGAAGCTCCGGCTCCATAATTAATCTGGCTCAGGGCGCCCTGCGTAGAAGCCATAGCAGGAGAAGTGGCTGTACTGGCAGCGTTAACATTCAAAATACCGCCATTGTTTACTAGTATATTTCCGGATGTAAAGGTTGGACTTGCAGTAAGAGTAAGCGTTGCGTTAGACATAACATTACATCCTCCAAGGGAAGGTGCAGTAGAAACAGTTACTGTATTTACTGAAGAACCATCACCAATTTGCAATGTACCAGCTATGGTCCATGCAGTATTTATGGTCAAGGCGGTATTTACAATCCAGGTATCGGTAGAAAAAGTAAAAACGCTTGCAGGCGAACCACCTCCGCCGGGTAGAGTATTCCAGTTACTTGCTGTGGTAAAAGACCCAGATACATAGTAATAGGTCATGCTCTGGGAAAATCCATAAGTAAAAGCAAGACATAGCGTGATTAAAAGTATTATTTTTTTCATTTTAAATTTTCCTCTGGTTTTATTTTGTTTCCAGAATTTTTGTGCTTTGAAAATTTCATAGTTTTTGCTTGTCGCTGAGATAGTATTCAACTATTATAATATGAGTATATTCTAAAAATTTATTACATCCATTCATTTGTCATATCGCAATAAATATTTTATTTTTTGTTTGTACCCAAATGCAAGGAAGAAATTGATTGTGCGATTTAATAACTTTTTCTTTCTCAATCTAAGGTATTGATCTGTTCATTTATCTCTGGTAATTTTTAAAGTCATGAGCTAAGAAGGATGTTTCATTCCGTATGGTTCTATTTGCCCGGCAAAGATTTACCATCCGGCTTTCTTGAATATTACATAACTAATGGAGAGAATTGCAAAATTTACATTTTGATTAAGAAGGATGTGAGATTCCCCGCCAATTACTTACTGAATATCCCAGGAAAGTTTCCTGGATGATTTCTTTTTTTTGCTCAAACTCTCGTTTTATCATATTTACGTAGATAGTATTAGTTTGGTTTGAGTTTCGCACAATTAAGGCCGTGTTTAATTATTGGTAATTAAACATTCGGTGCCTGAGGCTACAGGAAAAAAAATGAAAAAGTATTGTATGAGTGTATAACAAAAATAATCAAAAACGTTCATTAAACATTAACAATTATCGTTAATATTAGTTAATAGGAGTGAATTGAAAGTTAATGAGATAAATATTTATAAATATAGCTTATAATTTTCAATGAAAAGGATATGTACCAACGTTATTGATAAAAATGATGTAATATTTCAATTAAACATCCAGAAATGTGTCACATGAATTCAAAGGTTGAGCTATGAAAGTCTCTGTATTTATAATCATGGATTTTTTTATTCTGGAAATCAGATAAAGCAGTAGTTTCATTAGTTTTAGTTTAGGCATTCAAAATGCTACAATAAGATGCAATGTAGTGTTGAACAAAGGCTGCATCCAAAACAAGTTTCTAAACGGTCGAAAAAGTTTCTAAACGGTAAAAATTGTTAGAAATTGAAAATATATATAAAATTAATACTAATTCGACTTAGGTATAAGTAGTGCAATATGTAAAATATGTTCAACATAGATATTCCAGAACGAAACTTTTAACCATTTTAACAATCTAACTGTGGCCTGACTCCCGATTTTCCATATATTTGCATCCCTTTATGCAATTAAAGCTGAAAAATTCCATCTATTTATTGATTTGTATAGCCATGCTTGGCTCCTGCGGCGGATTTGAAAAAATCCGGAAGAGCAGTGATGTAAACTTCAAGCTGACCAAGGCTAATGAATATTATGATAAGAAAGATTATCAGCACGCCAATGAATTATATAAGGAGCTGATGCCCATAATGAAGAGTACACGCAATTATGAAACGCTTTATTACAGGTATGCCTATACCTTTTACAACCTCCATGATTATGTGGAGTCCTCCTACTTTTTCAAGAATTTCACCGAGACATTCCCTACAAGTAAAAACGCTGAGGAGTGTGAATATATGAGTGCCCTAAGCCTTTATAAATACGCTCCAAAGCAAGGCCTGGACCAGACCAATACTGTAAAAGCGCTCGAAGCTCTGGAATCGTATGCAAACAAATATCCCTCCTCTGCAAGGTTGGCAGAGGCAACTTCCTATATTGATAAATCAAGGCTGAAACTGGAAGCAAAGCAGGCTAATGCTGCTAGCCTGTACTATAATATATATCAATACAAAGCCGCATCGGTAGCATATAAAAGCGTAATGCACAATTACCCTGATTCGCCAAATAGCGACCTTTATCAGTTTATGATAATGAAGTCAATGATGAAATATGCAAGGGCTAGTGTACCGGCAAAGCAGGAAGAGCGTTTTGCCAATGCAATCGGGGCTTTCCAGGAATTAAAAGATAATTATCCCAAATCAAAGTATCTTGCAGAGGCAGAAAAGATGTATGCGGAAGCAGATACTAAAGTTAAAAAAATAAGAAATGAGCACTAGCAGAAGATCACTTACATCCGTTAACCCACTTGTGGAGACCCGCGATGTCATAGCAATGAAGGAAAAAACCGGCAATTTGTATGAATCCATTACGGTGGTTTCCCGCCGTGCCAACCAGATTGCAGTGAACATGAAGGAAGAACTTCACCGCAAGTTGGATGAGTTTACTGTGCATGGCGATAACCTGGAAGAAGTGCATGAGAATAAGGAGCAGATAGAAATATCAAGAATCTATGAGCGTATGGCTAACCCTGCACTGCAGGCGTTGACTGAGTTCAACGACGATGCAATTTATTATCGTAAGAAAGGAACTGAATAGTTATTTCCTTTTTGTTTGAAATATTATAAACAGGACCGTTGCATTTGCCGAATGCAGCGGTCCTTTGTCAGTTAATATCACTTTCGGTTCTCACTTCCGTTGCTGAGAAGCAAAGCAGACAAGATTTTATATTATTTTGCCCCTTTTTATAATGCCTTTACAAGAAAAAGTTATTTTGGAATTTGAGCAGGGTCTTCAAATTATTTTTATAGCACGGCCATGTTGAAATTATATAAACAACAAAGAAATGATTACTGAATATTGATTTTACATAGAGTACATAAGAATAGGCTATATTTATCAGGGTTAATCTGCACATAACACTACTGACGATAATGTGATTGTGCTGACAGTAATAATAAAATCGTACTTTTGCCAGCCTGAAAATTTAAACATAGGAAAGAAAGTGAATAAAGTACCTAAAAAGACCGGGAGTAAAAATGATTCTGCCGCTGCAATTACACTGCAATCAAAACCAAAGGCAGAGCATCTGCAGGAACCAGTTTCTGAAGCAAAGAGCACAGCAAATAATTTAGAGATGCCAACCACTCAAACAAAGCCGGAAAATAGTCTGTCCGAACAAAAAGAAAAGGTATTCAGGTATAGCGATGAAGAACTCAATGAGTTTAGAACATTGATAATGGAACGACTTGAAGTAGCCAGGGAGGAATTAATGTTTCTGCAGGGCCAGATGTTGGGTAAACATCCAAGCGGAGAAGAAGACAGCAGTGATCTGCGGCTGAGCCTTGAGGACGGAAGCGGAGCAATGGACCGCGAGCAGCTGAGCCAGCTTACAAGCAGGCAGGTGATGTACATCAGCAACCTTGAAAAGGCGCTTATAAGGATACATAACAAGACTTATGGCGTATGTCGCGAAACAGGTAAGCTGATAGATAAAGCCAGGCTCCGCGCTGTGCCACATGCTACATTGAGTATTGAGGCTAAAAACGCTGCTTCTAAAAAATAATTAACAATACGAGTTTTCCTTTTGCTGTATCGCTCTGCAATGCAGCCGCAATTGTATTTGCAGCATATTCATTGCGGTAGGGTGGTTATTCATGATTTTTTGGCGAAGGCTAAAAAATCTGTTCTTCAATTGCGGTATATTTGCCTGTTTTAGTCTGATTGTTGATTCAATTGATATCTGTTGCAAATGAAAAATACAAGACCAAGAGTGTTCTCCGGGATACAACCAACTAGTGAAATGCATTTTGGCAACTACTTCGGGGCCATAAAAAACTGGGTAGAGTTGCAGGAAAAATATGAGTGTATTTATAGTGTAGTGGATTATCATGCTATGACGATGCCCTATATACCCGGTGAACTGCAAAATAATACCATGAATATGGTAATAGATTTAATGGCATGTGGTGTAGATCCTGAAAAATGTATTTTATTTATTCAGTCGCTTGTGCCGGAACACACTGAGCTTACCTGGATATTGAGCTGCTATACTTCATATGGTGAACTGCAGCGGATGACGCAATTTAAAGATAAATCTGAGAGCGAGAAGGTGCAGGAAAAAGGTAATATTGTTTCAACTGGTTTATTTACATACCCCATACTGCAAGCAGCAGACATACTAATATACAAGGCCGAATATGTGCCTGTAGGTAAGGATCAGGAGCAGCACCTGGAGTTATCGCGCAATATTGCCAACAGGTTCAATGGCAGGCACGAGATATATTTTAAGGAGCCGAGGGTTTTACTCACTGAAGTTCCCAAGTTGTTATCGCTGGCAGACCCGGCTAAAAAGATGAGTAAGAGCCTGGGTGACCAGCATGTAGTGCGGTTGTTTGAGCCTGAAGCCAGCATCAGGAAGAAAGTAAAATCTGCCGTTACAGACATAGGGCCGAAAACGGATACTATGAGCCCGGGAGTTGCCAATCTTTTTGAATTGCTGAAAGCATGCGGTAAAATGGATGAACATAAGGCGCTGATGGAGGATTACAATGCAGGTATTCTGAAATATTCTGCACTCAAAGAAAATGTGGCCAATGGACTTGTGGAGTTATCCAAACAATTTATCGACCGTAAAGCAGCGCTTACAGAAAGCAACAGAGATATTGAAGAGCAGGTGCATGCTATGAGTGATAAAGCCAGGGCTATAGCAAAGGAAACCATACGGGAAGTGAGAGACCTGGTGGGTTTGCCCGTAAGGAGACACTAATAAAAAGAGGCCACAAACCAGTTTGTGGCCTCTTTTTATTACCAGCCTGAACAGGCTTAAATATCAATCTTGGCATACTTGGCATGCGACTCAATGAACTCCCTGCGGGGTGGTACTTCATCGCCCATCAGCATAGAGAATATTTCATTGGCATAAGTATCGCTTTCTATGGTTACGCTTTTAAGTGTGCGGGTATCGGGGTTCATGGTTGTATCCCATAGCTGCTCTGCATTCATTTCTCCAAGACCTTTGTAGCGCTGAATGGCCACACTGTCTTCCTTGCCATTGCCCAGCTTTGCCACCGCGGCCAGTCGGTCTTCCTCGGTCCATGCATATACCTGTTCCTTTCCTTTTTTTACAAGGTACAACGGCGGCATAGCCAGGTACACATATCCCTGCATTACCAGTTCCTTCATATACCTGTAGAAGAAGGTGAGAATGAGCGTTGCGATGTGCGAACCATCCACATCGGCATCGGTCATGATGATTACTTTGTGGTAGCGGAGTTTGGTTGTATTGAGCGCCTTGGGATCATCTGGCGTACCAACGCTGACACCAAGGGCTGTAAACATGTTTTTTATTTCCTCGTTCTCGTAGATCTTGTATTCCATGGCTTTTTCTACGTTGAGGATCTTACCCCTCAATGGCAGTATAGCCTGGTAACTGCGGTCGCGGCCCTGCTTGGCGGTACCACCGGCCGAGTCTCCTTCCACAAGGTAGAGTTCACATTTTTCAGGGTCTCTTTCAGAGCAGTCGGCAAGCTTGCCGGGCATTCCGCCGCCGGTAAGCACGCTTTTACGCTGCACCATTTCACGAGCCTTGCGGGCTGCTGCACGGGCCTGTGCTGCAAGGATCACTTTATCAATGATCATCTTGGCATCCTTGGGGTGTTCCTCAAGGAATGCATCTATAACCCGGCTCACACAAACATCCACAATACCCATTACATCGTTATTGCCAAGTTTGGTTTTTGTCTGGCCTTCAAATTGTGGTTCAGGTACCTTTACCGATATAATGGCGCTGAGACCTTCCCGGAAGTCATCACCGGTAATTTCTACTTTTGCTTTTTCAAAAAGTTTATTCTTATCACCATAAGATTTGAATACACGGGTGATAGCACGGCGGAAACCGGCTACGTGTGTACCACCTTCAATGGTATTGATATTATTAACGTAGGAGAAAATATTTTCAGAGTAAGAGCTGTTGTAAGAAAGCGCTACATCAACTGCAACGTTGGATTCCTTATCATGGGCTTCAACAAATATCGGTTGAGATAATAAAGGGTCACGTTTGGCCTTGGCATCCAGCATCTGCACAAACTCAACTATTCCTCCCTCGCTGTAAAAAGTTTCAGTCGGCAACTGGCCATCCTCTGTTTTCTCGCGCTGATCAGTCATAACGATCCGGATACCTTTATTGAGGTAACTCAGTTCGCGCAGGCGGCCTGCCAGTATTTCGCGGTTGTAGATCAGGTCTTTGAATATGGTTCCGTCCGGGTGGAAGTGAACCAGTGTTCCGGTATGGCTGGAAGCTACCCCTGTTTCCCGAACCGGATACATGGGTACGCCCTTCTCATATTCCTGTTCGAAAGTTTTTCCTTCACGGGCAACGGTTACATGCAGATGAGCGCTCAATGCATTAACGCAACTTACCCCTACGCCATGCAAACCACCGGAAACCTTATAGCTGTCTTTATCGAACTTACCACCGGCATGGAGCACAGTCATTACCACCTCAAGCGCTGAACGCCCTTCTTTGGCATTGATGCCCGTAGGTATACCACGGCCATCATCCTGAACGCTGATTGAATTATCGGTGTGTATATTAACAGTAATGTTTTTGCAGTAACCTGCCAGGGCTTCATCAATTGAATTGTCAACTACTTCATACACCAGGTGATGCAATCCTTTCACACCAATATCACCAATGTACATTGCCGGGCGTTTACGCACAGCTTCAAGGCCCTCTAATACCTGTATACTATCCGCGCCATAATCGGCGGGTATCGGCATAACTTCTATTTCATTATCCATATTATTCAATAACCGGACTATTTAAATTACTATGAGGATTTGTAAAAATCCCACATCCAAACATATGGGAAAAATCTTTTAATAGATAGTTTTTTTACCTTACAAAAGTAACGAAAATATAGCGTAGATGCAATAAAAAATCAGCTAAATATCACCTGATTTGTCGAATAATTTGCACAATTGTGGATAAAAACTGATGATAAACCAGAATAGTGTATTTTATTTATAATTTCTCTCCAAAAAATATTGGATTAATATATCATTTTAAACGAATTGGCCAGGAAATCAGCATCCGGAAAAAGTGTTTTCAGATGATGTTTCAGATGCTCAACATAATCCTTTGCAATAAATTCAAGTATAAATGACCCTGAATTTCCAATCGTTATTGTGTGGGCAAGTGAATATGGCGGAATGTTGCGGACAATATGAGCAAGGTGCAGGTTAATATGCTCCCATAACAATAGCAGCAGATCCCAGGGCTCATCATTATAATGCTGCGATTTAACCCAAAAATCCTGCTGATAATTCGGGAAATGCACACCATCCTCCTCCATACTCCTGATGAACTTTTGCTGGTTATTCCCTGCTGAATCAATGAGGTGGCCAATTATCTCTTTGGGCGACCACTTGCCATAAGCAAGCGGAGTTGATGCCTTTGATTCAGTGAATCCGCGAAGCAGGGGCAAAGCACGATTAATAGTCGTTGACAAATGAGCAGCAGTTTCGTTCATAAAAGAAAAATAAAACGGAAATTAATCAAATTGACCAGGCGGATCAAAAATATGTTGAATTATAAAACGGATGTGTCTTCCTCCAGCCTGGCTGGTAGGAAAGTCCGCCATTAAAGAGCCCTTTATATCCTACTCCGAATTCGGCAAAGGCGCCTACAGAGCGGCCTATCCTGAAGCAAAGCGGTGAGAACTGGAATCCGAATTTGTCGCCTTCTTCGGTATATTTTGTGTTGTCCTGGTCCTGGCCGTTTTCGAGCCAGTGGGTTATCCCGGCGCCAAAACTGCCATAGGCCATGAAGTCGCGGCGGCTGGCATATAGCCAGGTCATTTCTGCTGCAAATGTGGTGTTCAGTTGTGCATAGGTAAAAGGCATTGGCTGCCCGGAACCGTTATCATACATACCGCTGCCATAAATATCCTGGAAGCCTGCTGTAAACCCTAATGCGAAACCATTGGATACATAATGCCTGTAGGTAAGAAACATACCCGGTGTAGCGGTTTTTGCAGCTGAATCTTCAAGCTCATTGACAGGTTTCAGGCCAGCCCCTGCGGTAATTTCATTAAGGCCCCTGAGCGGGTATGTGTATACAGAGGATGAGCCATACCTGTTGCTGTTGCCGTAGTTATTATCATGGCCATAATGGTTGTGGTAATGAGTATGAAAATGAAGGTGCTCATGGCCATAGGATTCAGACCGCCTGATACTATGTGCCATATGGTGTCCATGCCCGCCACCGTGGCTGTGGCCGCCATGCCCGGCTGGGTCGGCTGAGGCATAAGAAAAAAAACTGCCAGTAAGCAGGCCAGTAAGGATTAACGGAAAGCGATATTGCATAAGAGGTGTTTTTGTTATTTTTTTAGACCTCAAAAAGTATCATAGTTTAAAGGTTGTCAAAGAATTATAAAATGCTAACAAAATATTGGGAAATACCCGCCCCCCGCAAATTGGCGCGACCTTGTTCCGGGGAGTTCAGTAGTTTATACATTGAGCATTGTCTTCCAGCGAACTGTTTTATACCAGGCACTGGATAAATCAGTGCATTAGATTTTAAACATAAAGCACACCCGCCATAACGTGCCTTATCGGTACGGGTAGCCGCCAGATTAACTTAATACAATAAACCGTTGAAACGGTTAGATGCCCCTCTGTTTTTTTTCCCACGGTTGAAACCGTTGGAAATGTTTTTTGTATCTTATATCAATTAGTCTCCCTAAAGCGGGACTTTGTTTCGCTATAAACAATTATAAATATGTAAAACCATGGTTTTTAATTGCCATATTTCCTATTGTATAG
>Ga0214164_1000486_pt1 | contig 26008 bp, 38 predicted proteins | sample TroBogepilimnion_13_FD_153003 | JGI IMG/M metagenome (GOLD analysis project Ga0214164, IMG submission 153003) | Freshwater microbial communities from Trout Bog Lake, WI - Practice 03JUN2009 epilimnion v4 | ecosystem: Environmental > Aquatic > Freshwater > Lake > Epilimnion/Euphotic zone ...
ATAGTGCAATCAGGGCATGGCATACCAAGTCTTTGCTTGCGTTCTTTTTTGTATGCTTTCCATTCATTAAATATTTCAGCCATATCACCCATTATTTTGTCCCCTTGCTCGAATTTTTTCCGCAATGATTTCAGAATAATTACGCTCTATTCCCTCAGCATATTCATCCGCCACTTTTGCACATTCCTCACGTTCTCTTGCTTTGACTGCGTTAGCAACTCTAAGCCAAGCATTATCAGGAACCCAATTCTCAATACCACCTTCATGTAAACCCATGTCGGTCATCAGTTGCATTAGTTCTTGATTAGTCATCTTTATGCTCCTGAATGAAAGCCCATGCCAAGAATGCTGCAACGATGAATACAGCGATAGCACCGCCAAGAGCAAGCGCCCATATCAATGCGTCAGTCATTTTTCATCCTTTGCTTTAGCATTGCATCAGCCACGCGGTAAGCGTCTTCAGCGTCCTCAGCGTAATTCGTCTCAGGGTTGTTTACAAACACAGGTAGTACCTCAATCGCGATGTAGTCGCGGAGCGACAAGTCACACACGAGGGGGTTGTAAATTGGATCACGCAACGGCATTTGTACTCTCCTCAACTGTGGTTTCAACTTCTTCGTCGCTTGGATTGACCGACATGTCATATTCGATTTCGGCCTCTTCAGGCTCAGCGTCAGCTGCCCCTATCAACGCGTCAGCCATCTGGTAAGCCCAAGCTGCCGTGCCCTCGGTGTTGAGCGTTTCGTTTTCGCGCAGTGAGCTAACCATTCCATGCATCGCAACAAGGGCTGCCAAGTCGCGGAAGGACAGATTAGATACACTTTCAATCAGAACTTTCGGGTTTAACATACAACTCCTCAGGGTTTAAGAACGAACAAAAGATAGTAAAAGAGTGGGCCAAAGAAGAGCCCTGCCAACACGATAGCCATCAGGATATCGGTTAGGATTGCGGTGAGCTTAGAACTGGTCATCATCTAGGTCCTCCATAACTTGCATTGCAGCACGCTCAAGCGTCGCTAGTGTTTCTTCGTTAAGCATGTCAGTCATGTCGACGGTCAAGAACTTGACGGACTCGATGTAAATGTAGGCGGGGATATAGGGCTCATCGCGCCCATCGCCCGTCGCGCTTTCATAACCGAACTCAACCTCAAGGAACTGGTCGGTGTTTGGGAGTTTGTAACTGAATTTCATACAGCGTTCGCCTTTCCAATCTCGTCAAAGACTAGGTAATAAGCATGGATGCTTTTACCGCCCACGTGCCATTCTTTGATGTCTTGAACTGGAAGGCCACGGTCGCCGTTGTAGTTGATGCCGTCTTTGTAGTTGTAAATGGTCGCTACGGTGCCGTCATCGAAGCGGATATGCCATTCAGCGTCGGTCTTGTCAAAGCCCTCAGTGGGCTCGCCAAAGGTCTTAACGATCGCGTCATAGTCGCGCTTGATGATGCCCATCAAACCGCAACCCGCTGTGTAGATATCAAGTGTGGCGTGCGTTTGAAAGTTCATTACACCACCTCGTCAATTTGACCCATGATATCCTCAAGCGAGGAAATGACGTCGTCTATGTTGCTAGACGCGTCGTCAAGAGTGTTTATACCTGCTTCCATGTTTTGGCCACGGTCAGCCTGCTGAAGCCCCTCGGGCATATTATCAAAGGCTTCGTGCTCAGCGTTGATCACGCCCTCAAGTTCGTCTTTGGCGTTACTCAACTCACCTAAAGCGAGTTCGATTCTGGAGCGGATTTCGGCTAGTTCTTTGCGGCGTGTGTCATTCATTGTTTTCTCCTCGGAGTGAAGTTGTTAAGAGTTATAAGTTGTTTGCTTATGAGTTTATTATAAGTGGGTCTAGGTCGCGTGGCTAATTGTATTAACTAAACACGCGGACCGAATTGATAGTTTTAGGCTATCACCTCATACTCCTTGCCAAGGTCTTTAGACAGCTGGGCGTATACCGTTTTACGGTTGCCCTTGTAGCCCATCTTCTTGAGGATAGCCAAGGCTGAAGAGCGAAACTTGAGCCCTTGGATCTCGAGCTTTAGCATCTTGTGCAAGGTGAGCATTCTGAATAGCTCGATGTTGTCAGGTCCTGTGATCATCATGTTTATACTCCTAGTGCGTAGTTACGAAGTGCGCGAACGTAAGGCTTGTACTGCCCTCTGCCGTGGTTCTTTGCGTTGTTGTGCCAAGCCACCACGATGGTGCCTGAGGGCTTGATGCCTAGAAAGCGACCCTTGGAGGAGGGCTCTCCTGCATAGACCCATTGTCCTGGCTGAAGATTAGGCAGTAGGTACTGACCGTAAGGGCTCCAGATGTCGAGTGCTTTGCGGAATTTCATGTGAGTGCTCCTTCAAGTAAAACGAGTGAAGCCTCAACGTTCAAGAAATCACGATGGATAAGACGAACTTCGTAGAAGCTTTTAGCGTCAGTTTCGTGTGCACGGCGCATGTAGCGCTCGTCGCCCATGATAGTTGTCGTTACGAAGCCGTCTTTTAAGTAGTGTGCAGCGCCCTCGGCAATACACGAAAAACCTTTAGTTTCTATGCGTATGGATTTCATGCTAGTTCTCCTTCTGTTTGTAGGTCAGACATTCTAGCCAAGCGACCATAGCTATCAATGCTGTGTTCAATTTGCTTGACGGTAGGAACCATTGAACCGCTGTAGTCAGTCCACTGCCTGCAAAGTCTAGTACCTTCGAACCAAATGAGCAGGATGTTTAAGTTGAGCCGTGAGGCCACGGTATAGACCTGAGCGTTGGGTGCTGTGGTGCGTACGATGAGCTGACCGTAATAGAATTCGGAAGATTTGATGTGTTTCATGAAGGTTCTCCTTAAAGTGGTGATATATCTGCTTTTGTTAATTTGCCAAGGCGAACCATGCCTTCAGCCCATTCGACTCGCTTTAGTCGGTAGAGCCAATCAGGTTCTCCACGCATTTGTAACCTGAACTGGGGCTTGATGTGTTTCATGAAGGTTCTCCTCGGAGGTTGATTAAAGAGCTAGCTCGGCTTGCTTGACGGTGATGGCGTAGCCTAGAGCCTTGATGCCCTTGATTGCGCTAGCAGTGAGAGTGGTTGTAGAGGCGATAGCAGCGAAGGCTTTGGCAGCAGGGCACACGGGGTAAACGACCTGCTTGCCGTATACGTCTTTGATTTCTACTGTGATTTGAAGTGATGATGTCATGGTGTTTTCCTCAGAAAAGTTAAGAAGTTATGTTGTATGGTGTTTTTAGCACCATGAGGTTATTATAAATCATTTCGTTAACGAAAGGGCGAAAATAACGATTGTATATTTTAATCGTTATCTCGCTCACGATAGTCTCAGCCTAACGAGTCGGTTTTCGACCAGAATATATCACGCACATTGCGGTCCCTGGACAGACGAGTGAGCGTGGCTTGGAGTTGCTTGACGGTGCACTCAATGGCTCGTTGCTCGTGGTGATCGCCGTGTGTGCGTACGATGAATGTGATCTTGTAATGCATTACTGTGCTCCTTCAGTTTCTGTTATGAAGCGCTGAGCGCTTTCTATGTCTCTTTTAAGACCGTCTATGGTGATCTTGTAATCGATGCGGGCTACGCGCTTCTTGTGTAGGAGGTTCATTAGACTGTCGGTGTAGTAGTGGTTTAAGATGCCGTAGGCGATGATGGCGCCTGTTTTGGCCTTGCCTTCGTCAACGAGTGCGTCAATGCGTGCGTCCATGGCTTTCTTCTGAACATACAAGCCGTTCGGGTTGAAGTAATGAAACCTCACGCAGTCCTTGTACGTCCAGGAGGGCTGGGTTTCAGTGGCGCGTTCTGTGACGAATTGGTAGAATTTGGAAAGTGACATGATTTCAGGGCTCGTCAGTTATGCTTCTACTTTTTGAATTGTCACGACGCAACCGTAAGTGCTTACACCGCGAACACAATTCAAATCGTCAAAAGTGGGTGGGTTGTCCAAGTGATAAAACTGATCAGCGATGGCGCACTCAACGCTGTAGCCGAGCATATGTTGGAAGCGCTCTAGAGCAGCCTTCTTGGTCTTGTAAACACGCTTGTCAGATCCGTCGACGTCTCTTGTAGTTACGATGTATTGCATTTGGCTCTCCTCGGAGGTTAGTTTAAGGGTTTAGGCGTTCAAAGTGTTTAGTGTTGCGTGCAAGTCGTCATACCAAGTGTTGGCGTTCAGCTTTAATAATTTGGCTACCTTGCGCTCAGCGTTCTTCCAATAGCAAAGACGCAACCAAGCGTCAGTGTAGCGAGTAGCTGGTCCGTCAATATGGAAAACGCCGTCAGCGTTCTTAACGACGACTTGGTATTTGTAAATTGGTGCTGTCATTTGTGTTTCCTTCAAGTTGTTAGTTATAAGTTGTTTGCTGCGGTGCTTATTAGCGCCTAGGAGTTAATTATAACCTAAAAGGGGCTTGCGCGCTAGGTTTTTAGCGTTTTATTAACGGTATTAATAAATACAATGATGACGAGTGGCTTGTGGGCTACGGTTATGGCTGAAAGGGTGGTTTTGATAGGTTTTGGCTATTACGTTGAGTGGTGGGTCTCGAGGTGCGTTTTAAATTTTCTCTTAACACTATCGGCAAGGGTGCTAGCACGGAACGATAGAGGACGTTTTAGAAGGCAGGGTACGAGGTCGTTCGATCGGTGGCGTGTTAAGGGGTTAGCCGAGGGTCAAATCGCGGAACGATAGAGGAAGCGGGAGTGTGGACGGTGGGGTGAGAGGGGTAAGGCGCGTGGGGAGTGTCGACTGGGGAGCTATAATAGGGCATTGCAAGGAAGCTAGGAAGGTAGTGCAGTTGCCTGGCTGTTTGGGGGTCGGCGGTCTTAGGGGCGTCGATCCCTGTTTTTTGCCTAAAATTGAGGGGGTGTTGGAGTTAAAACTAAAGGCTTATGGTGGTGGGTGTGGTGTTAGGGATATAGGGATGTAGGTGGCACCCCCTCTATATATTACTATTTTGGTAGTTGTGACTAAACCTTTAGTTTTAATTTAGCTATTTCTCTATAATTTTCTCTATATCTTATTTAAATATATCCCTAGTTTCCTAATAAAAGAAGCCCTCTCCCCGAGAAAGGTAGTTAGGGATGGTGCTAGCAATGGGTTAGCAATGTTAGCAATGGTGCTTAGGGTTAACCCTAACACTTTGAATAACCACGTTACTACAAGGCTAACATTGCTAGGCCATTGCTAACACATCCCTAAGATTTTGAAACTAAAACTTTTGTATTATAGTTTTACCTCTGGTGGGGTGAAGCTTTTACGCTCCGCGGACCCCAGTCGTACTAAGACGGCGTAGGTTATAATAGGATCATTTGACTCTCGAAGGAGACTCGCCGTGTACGATGAAAACCCGCTGAACATGGACATGGAGCAAGTGGAAGACTGGCTCGCTGCCAAATACCCTGCACCAATAATGGAGGAGGACGAAGAGTATACCGACTTCATGCAGCGCCAAGCTCAATATGCGCAGTACTACAATTCAGTCCAGTCCAGGAAGGCCGAACTAGAGCTCCAGCAGAAGCAGCTGCTCATCCCGCTTCCACCTGTGGGTGAAGATATCGCTGCCGTCATTGACTGGGTGCAGGCCACGGGGGCTACGCCCGTCGAGACGCTGACGCAGATCTACCGAAGCAAGAGCGAGCGGACGGCAGACAGGATCAATGCTGCGAAGGCAGTCATGGACCTCGTCCACCGCAGGATGCCGTCAGTGAGCGAGGTCATCACGCACGACGCAGGAGACGACGAGGAGCACCTGAACATGCTGCGGAAGATCGAGTCTCTGCTCATCTCCGACAAGGCGTCCTCTATACGCCGTATCGCATGACTCGCTGGTGCACCATTGACCACGCTGTGCTCGGCGCACTGAGGACTGCTGGCGTAAGAGCAGGCTCCCAGATCGTTCCCGGAGCTCGTCTGGCTGCCCCACCATTGAGACGACCACGATGAGCGCTGAGAGGACTTTCGCATGACGCACCAGGCTCGATTGCAGACGAGAGGGGGGGCGGATGGTGACGCTCAAAAATTTTTGAGTAAAATCAACGAACTGCCCACCATCTACAAAACAGCCCAACACCACAGAAATATTTGGATTGAGCAAGCGCACGGGTACCAGCTGCCTGAGATGGAAAACGAGTTTGACTGGAACATCTACCTCCTGCTGGCTGGCCGAGGAGCGGGGAAGACCCGCGCTGCGGCAGAGTGGATATGGTGGCAGGCGTTTATGAACCCAGGCACCCGCTGGCTAGTCGCAGCGCCCACTGCGGCAGACTTGCGCGATGTTTGCTTTAAGGGCGACTCTGGAATACTTAGCGTGTGCCCTTCAGAGCTCATCGAAAACTACGCGGTGTCCACATCGGAAATCACACTCATCGGTGGATCTATTATCAAGGGCATACCCGCTTCCGAACCAGAGCGCTATCGCGGACCGCAGTTTCACGGGGGCTGGTGTGATGAGCTTGCCGCGTGGGAGCAACTGGACGAGGCGTGGAATCAGATCCAGTTCGGTATGCGACTTGGACAAAACCCACGCATTATGTGTACCACCACGCCACGACCCAAGCCCCTCATCTTTGACCTTGTCGCCAGAGACGGCAACGACGTTTGCTACGTGTCAGCAACGACGTACGACAATCTGAATAACCTTGCGCCTACTTTCAAAAATCAAATCCTTCAGTACGAAGGTACCTCTCTAGGGGACCAGGAGATTAACGCGGTACTGCTTGATCCTGAAGACTCAGGACTCATTAAACGCTCATGGTTTAAGCTCTGGCCATCAGAGCGTTCCTTTCCCGCATTTAGCTACGTCGTGCAATCATACGATTGTGCAACATCGGAGAAGACCGTCAACGACGCCACTGCATGCATCGTGCTAGGGGTTTTTAAACCCGAAGACGGACCTACGTCCGTAATGATTATTGATGCTTGGTCTGAAAGGATAGAATATCCTGAGCTTAGAAATAAGGTCGTGGACAACTATGCTGAAGTGTATGGTGATCCTGATGAGTTTAACAGCGGGAAAAAGACAGACCTTGTTTTGATTGAGGATAAATCTGCGGGGATATCGTTACTTCAAGACTTGCAGCGTGCGGGTTTACCTATTCGCGGTTACAATCCTGGACGGGCTGATAAAGTCATGCGTGCTAATCTAGTTTCACCTATCATCGCGCGCGGTCGTGTATTCCTGCCAGAATCGCAAGCCAACCCAGGCACCCCAAGAACTTGGCTGACTGAGGCGCTCAATCAATGGTGTGCGTTTCCCGAAGTCCGCAATGATGATTATGTAGACGCACTCACCCAAGCGTTGCGCTACTTACGCGATGCTGGACTGATCAACATTGACCCCTTGGAGCAGCAAGAGTATCACGACAATGAGTTCAAACGCAAAGGTAACCCTTACGCGCAATAAGCGCTATAATATCAAACATTATGCCAAACGTAGAAGTCACTGATCCTGTAAAGCTAGAGATGTATTCGCATCTTGACAAGTTGCTTGGACAACCTTTGCCTACGTTTCAGTCTGCAATGCAAGGCATACGCGACTGGAACCCTGCTCAAGAATGGAATCAGAACGTTCAGAATGCGCTACTCGGCGCTGGCAACATTGTTAAAAACATCGGCCACGCTGTAACAAACCCCATCGATCAACTCAGAAACCTTCGCGCTCCAACACCTGAAGAATTGGCGATGGCGTTTAATCCTGGGCATATGCCTAACGCAGGAGTTGCTGGAGTGATTAAACACGGCGGGGGCAATTGGATAGATAAAAGTATGTTCGGTGTTGACCAGAATGTTAATTATTTAAAAAGATATTTACGATTCAATGAAGATCCCGCAACGATGGAACACAAGTTAAGAACCATCGGAGGCGCAGGTGACGCTGAAGTTCAAAACGCTCATAATGCTTTAAAAATCAATGACTGGATTGACAAAAAGCTCAAACCCTATGTGCGCAATCAAATGGGCACCCCCAATGACCCCATACGCGCTCAAGCTGATAAAGATAAAATACTTCATATGCCTTTAAATGAAAGGTTAGCTCGAGTAGAGGGACGAGAAAAAACTATAAGAGAGCAGCACGGTTTTCCTCGTGAGGGCGTGGCCACTTCTGATTTAGGTAAACAATGGGAGTATTTGACTGATAATGCAATTTATCCAAGTAATCTAGCAAATTTAAACAATCCGCTATATTACAATAACCCTGAATCTATTCTAAAATTAGATCCTTCAACGATTATAAATCGAATCAAAGATAACGTGAGTTTTGGCAAACTTGGGTTTGACCACATGATTGACGTGTTGGGTGAGAAGATGAATACGGGCGAGATCACGCACAAAGATCTTGACAAGATGAGCGTGGTCGATGCGGTCAAACGCGCTCATGAATACAATGAAAAGGTTGCAGCTGAAATGGCTAAAGCCGAGCGCGAAAGCCTTCAGTATGCGAACATCGCTCATAAAACAGATGATGGCGTGGTGGTCAAACTTGACAAGCCAGGACAGTTTGCCAAAGAGGCAGACAATGTGGGGCACTCAGTCAGAGGCTATGAGCCTCAAGAGAATCACCCTGATTGGATAAAAGCGTCAGGTAATAAAGGGCAAAGTGGTTATGGGCATGGCGGTTGGAAAGCTATTAAATCAGGCAAAGCCGAAGTGTATTCAGTCAGGGATTTTGACAATAAGCCTCATGCTACAATTGAAGTTTTAAACAAACCTGCAACACAGTCGGGCTTTTTAATAAATCACAATATAGATTCTATTTCAAATTATTTGTCATATGGCGAAAACATGACGAATGTTGAGCAGAACCGTTTAGGTCTTAATGAGCATGCTCATGAGTTGTTGGATAAAATTGAAGGGTTCAAAAATCAATTGGAATATGTTGTTAATAATCCGAAAGAGTTCCAACCAGAATTAGTAGAGTTTTCAAAAAATTACTATGACAACAGATTAGGTAAACCCAACATCACTCAGATCAAAGGTCCAGTAAATAAAGACGTTAGCTACAAACCCGCTCAAACCCTCAAAGACTTTTTGAACTCACGCAAGTGGGGTACGGTCAATGAGATTGAGAAAGCCAATTTGATTGACCTTGAAAACCCACAAAGCGTTAAAGATTCGTTATATGACGTACTGGGTGATTACAAACTTCCCCATGAGCGTCAAGAAGCGTTCAGAGACGCCACGGCAGCCAACCCTGACGTACAGCGCTTTATGAATCGTCAGGAGTTCAAAGACTTTGTAAATCCGCCTAAACCTACACCCACTCCTATCACTCCAGAACAATATGATGCAAATTTAGCAAACTTCCTTAAAAATAGTAAAGAAAAAGGAGACTGGTATCACGGTACAGCGAGTGATGTAACAGAATTTAAACCCGAGCTCGGTTTAGAAAAACCCAATCAAGCAGGAGCAGCTTTTTTTAGTAAAGCCCCTGAGTACTCAGGAGACAAATACGCAGTAGACGCTCCTATTTATATGGCAAAAGAGGCTCATAAATATCTAACGCCTGAGCAGATGTCTTTAGCGCAAGAAAACGCAAAGCAGTATTTTAGAGACACATATCCCGATATGCCTGAGCATGCTGACTCAATGATTAAGTCAATTGAAGAAGGTAAACCTGTAGGAGAAGCTGAAGATCAGTTGATTGCAGAATATCAAAAACATCTTCCATCAGGTCCTAACGTCATGAAGGTCCATCTTAATGTGGAAAATCCTTTTGACCCTGCGGTTCCTGAGCATGTTCAAGCTCTTAAAGACTTTAACCCTAACTTAGACCCTAAGTTAACAAACCGTATCGGCGTCACTGCCGTGCTAGAACATCCTGATATCCAAGAGGCTATTAAGGGCTCAGGTTTCGATTCTTTTTATACTAATGAAGACGGCTACAGAAATATCGGTGTATTTGATCCTACTAGAATCAAATCAGCTATCGGAAATGAGGGAACATTTGACCCCACTAACCCAGTAATTACTAAAAAAGACGGCGGGTCAGTTACAGTAGAAGACCCCGTCTTGATTGAGCGTAGATTAAAGCTCATGGGACTAATTTAAGGAACACACATGGCAGGCTTACCTTTTCCTCAAGATCAAGAAGACGGTCGCTACATAGACCCAGTCAGCTTTGTAGGCGAGATCGATGATCCTGATCAAGCTGAAGAAGTCAGCCTTAGTGAATTATTCACTGATGAAGGACAAGAGGAAATTGAGGAGTTAGAAGACGGCTCTGCGCTTGTACATTTGAGCACGCTTAAAGGTCCTGAGCAAAGTCCAGATTTTTATGCTAACCTAGCAGAGTCAATGCCCGAGTATGAGTTGATGAACCTTGGTAACAAGTTTTTAACGCTCATTGAAAAAGATAAAGAAGCTCGTAAAAAACGTGATGAGCAGTACGAGGAGGGCATTAGGCGCTCTGGATTAGGTAATGACGCCCCAGGAGGCGCTCAGTTTCAAGGCGCTTCAAAAACAGTTCATCCTGTGATGGCTGAGTCTGGAGTTGACTTTGCTGCACGGGCGATGAAAGAGCTTTTCCCGCCTGATGGACCTGTCAAGTCTAAGATTATCGGAACTGCTAGTGATGACAAGCAGAAAAAAGCCGATAACAAACGCGACTTTATGAACTGGCAGTGTACTGAGCAGATCATTGAGTTCCGTGATGAAGAAGAACAGATGACGACGCAACTGCCCTTCGGCGGTTCTCAATATCTTAAAATGTGGTTTGATCCAGAGATGCGCCGTCCGCGTATTGAGTTCATACCAATTGACAATATCTATCTACCGTACGCTTCAGTTAACTTCTACACAGCATCTAGGGTAACAGAAGTTGACGACATCATACAAGACACCTTTGAACAACGTGTCGCTTCTGGGTTGTACCGCGATATTAATGCGTATGTAACTTCAATGGAGCCTGAGCTATCAAAAGCGGCAAAGGCAAATTTGAAGGTTGAGGGCAAGACTGATACGGGTGAGAATCCTGATGGTATACGTCGAACATTTAACATCTATACGTGGTTAAAAACTGACTATGATAGCATAGCAAAGGGAGAAAGAGCGCCGTATATCTTAATGCTTGATGAGCAAACTCATCAGGTATTAGGTTTGTATCGTAATTGGGAGGACGGGGACGACCGTCGGGCAAAGCTAGACTGGATCATTGAATTCAAGTTCATCCCATGGCGAGGTGCTTATGCAATTGGTTTACCTCATCTCATTGGTGGTCTCAGTGCCGCTCTTACTGGCGCTCTTCGTGCATTGTTGGATTCGGCTCATATAAATACCGCAGCGACGATGTTGAAACTGAAAGGAGCAAAGATCTCCGGTCAGTCACAGAACATTGAGGTTACGCAAGTCACAGAGATTGAAGGCGCTCCTGGCGTTGATGACATACGCAAGATTGCGATGCCTATGCCATTCAATCAACCTTCGCCTGTTTTGTTCCAATTGCTAGGTTGGTTGACTGACGCAGCAAAAGGCGTTGTAACGACGGCTGAGGAAAAGATCGCTGATATATCAAGCACCGCTCCAGTAGGAACAACGCAAGCGATGATTGAGCAGGGAGCAGCTGTATTTAGCGCTATTCACGCTCGATTGCACGCCTCACAAGCAAGGGTTCTTAAAGTCTTAGCTCGCCTAAATAGATGGCACTTCGATGATATGGACTTGGATGACATCATTGAAGAAATCCCTGTCACTAAAGATGACTTCAATAAGATGAGCGACATTGTACCCGTGTCGGACCCTAACATCTTTAGTGACACGCAAAGGTTTGCTCAAGCGCAAGCACTAGCACAACGCGCACAAGCCAATCCAACTCTTTACAATCTTTTAGCAGTTGAAAAACGTATTCTTCAAACGATGAAGATACCTAACGTGCAAGACGTACTACCTGATCCCGCTAAAGTTGAGGATATGAATCCTGCGCTAGAGAATGTCAGTATGACTCTAGGCAAGCCTGTTGGAGCGTTTCCTGGACAAGACCATATGGCACATATTCAAACGCATTTGGACTTTGGGACTGATCCCATGTTAGGTGGCGGTCCTATTATGTCTGATACGTTTTTACCAGCAGTGATTACTCACGTTAAAGAGCATTTGTCTTTCTGGTATTTGGATCAAATGAAGCGCGGTTCAGAGCTAGATATCTTGAAAGTGGAGCGTATACCAATTCCTTCTCAAGCGACTCTTGCGGCTACAAGCGTCAACGTAAAGCAACTGTCACAGCAGGAGCTTTCAGCAATTATGCAAGACTTAGTACCGATGCAGAAGCAGGTACAGCAGTTGATTCAACAGCAAAAAGCAAGTCAGATTCCAATGGATCCAAACGCTCAAGCCTTAGTCAACGCTCAGCTAGCAGAAACACAACGCAAAGCTCAGCAGGACAAAGTCAACGCAACGATTGCTGGAGAAAAACTCAAGGTAGAAGCTTCAGAAAAAGAGCAAGAAGACAACTCCAAACAACAAATGGAAGCAGCGCGTTTACAGACACAAGTCGCCATAAACGACGCGAACAATATTGCACAAGAGCGTATAAAAGGCATGGAGCTAACAATAGATGCGGCACAAGTAGATGCGGAGCAACAACGCACTATACTAGAAGAGAGACAGATGTTGCATGAGGCGGCAAATCCTAAACCCGAAACTAAGGAGTAAGAAATGAAAGACGACATGACAAATGAGCCCCAACGCCAACACCACCGTTTAGCAACTGGGTTGCCCTTGCAAGGCATGAAAACTGGAGGCAAACCTGAACACCATAAAGGTATGCAACATAAAGCTCCTCCTAAAGCGACTCCAATGCGTAAATCAGCAGGACGCGGACGTTGATTGAGCAGCTAATTCAGGAAATAAGGATAGCTCAGATGGAAATCGCGAGCTCCTTAGCAGAGGGAAATGCTTCGTCTTTTGAAGCGTATAAAGAGCTCTCAGGTCGGTACGCTGGCCTAGAGCACGCCCTCACTATTATTGACAATTTATTACATTCTCAAGAGGATGATGACAGATAAATCGCTCGATGGTCGGGCGGTTGTAACCAAGCGCTGAAGAGTGCTTAGAAGGAGAAGCCTAATGGCTGATGCACAGTGGACAAATGAGGATTATTTTCCTCCAGTAGAAGCAGGAGTTAAACCCGTAGGTAATCGAATTTTAATACAAATTCGACAGACACCTAAGAGGGTTACATCTAGCGGAATTATCTTAGTTGATGAGACCGTAGAAACAGAAAAAGCCCAAACCATGATCGCCAAATTGATTGCAGTAGGTCCTATTGCTTTCAAGAAACGCGACTCTGGAGAACCTTGGCCTGAAGGTGTATGGGCGTCACCAGGAGATATCGTTAGAGTTCCGAAATGGAACGCTGATCGTTTCTTTGTAGATAACCCCGATGATAAAGATAGCCCAGTTACTTTTGGGCTTTGTAATGACACAGAGTTGATTGCTGTTGTTACTGGCGATCACACCAAACAAAGGGCATACCTATGACGCCTACAGACAAACTAGAAATGCAAGAAGCAGCTGATGGATCTGCAACAGTCACTATGCCTGTTGATGAAAAACAAGAGATTCAGGTAGAAGAAGCTGAACCTATTGAACAAGCAGCTGCTGAAGAACCTGCTGACAGAACAGAGCAAGCTGAGCATAGGGAGACTAGAAACCTGTCTGAAGCTGATCGTGAAAAACTGCGGGAGTCTAGACGGCTTGAAAGGCAGAACAAAAAGTACGCTCAAAAGAAAAAGCTAGAAGACAGCGCTCACATCATTTCGTCACTCAAACGACAAAATGATGAGCTATCTGCAAGGCTGTTGAACGTTGAAAATCGCACTTCAGGAGCAGAGCTAGCCCGTGTTGATAAGAGTATTGAAGACTCTCAATTAAGAGTGCAATACGCGCAATCTAAAATTTCTGAGGCGCTTAAAGCCCAGGATGGCGATGCGATGGTTAAAGCGCAAGAGATGCTTTATGAGTCTAAAAAAGCTCTAGAGCAGTTAGGTTCAGTAAAGCAAAACATGCTTAACGCAGCTAGAAACCCTCAGCAAAATAATCTTCAAGTGCCAGACTCTAGAGTTCAGCACAATGCAGCGACTTGGATGCAGAAACATGGGTGGTACAAACCTGATTTGAGTAATTTAGACAGTAAGATAGCCCATGCGGTTGATGTTGAGTTGCACAATGAAGGATGGGACCCAGCTTCAAATGACTATTGGGAAGAGTTAGATGACAGATTAAGGGACCGTATGCCGCATCGTTTTGACTCAGACTACAATGACGCACCTGCACAAGCACCAAAACGTCGCTCAGTAGTCACAGGCTCAGGTCGTGAGACTTCATCGACTGAAAAAGCTGGTGTGTATAAGATATCACCTGATCGCGTAGCAGCGATGAAAGAAACTGGAGCGTGGTTTGATCCTAAGCGTAAAGCAAAAATGGTTCAATACTACATGGATTACGATAAAAACAACTCACAAAGGAATTAAAAATGTCTGACGATCGTTTAATTAAAAGCAACGCTGGCCGTGAAAATAGAGTTAAAGAAGATACAGAGCGCAAAGCTGATGGTTTAGTATCAACTTCACCTGAAGCCATGCGTTCTATGATGGAAAAATTCATCCAAGAAGCCCTACCAGAAGCTCCTCACGTTCCTGGATTCCACACGTGCTGGTTATCAACCACTAGCCAGTATGATCCTATCCATAAAAGACTTAGACTTGGTTATACTCCAGTTTTAGCAGATGAAATCACGGGTTTTGATCACTTAAAAGTAAAATCAGGTGAAAATGTAGGACATATTTCAGTTAATGAAATGGTTTTGTACAAGATTCCTGAGGATATGTACCAAGCAATCATGACTCATTTCCATCATAACGCTCCTAGAGAAGAAGCTGAGAAGTTGACCATTCAACAGGACCAACTCGTTGGTGGATTGAGGGATAGTAAGGGCAGACCGTTGGTCCATCGTGAAGGCGACGGTGAGATTGATAGACCTGCCCCTATACCGACGTTTTAAGGTTATAATTTCGCTAAAGCTGCGCCGTTAACAAGGTGCGGCGAAAAAACCCGACGGGACACAGGGCAAAGATAGTGTCTTTAAAAAATCACGGTATGTGATTTGTGCGCTTTGTAAAAAGCAAAAAACAAACAAACCTCAACTTTTTAAGGAAACCCAAATGAGTGCATTACTGCAACCGTTCGGTTTGCGCCCTGCGTTCCATCCTTCTGGTTTGGACCGCGCTCAGGCTCTCGCTGGCGGAATCGTATCGGGCTACAGCTCGAACATCTACAAAGGGCAGCCTATTGTTTACGGTACTACAGCTAACAGCGGTACTACTGGAACAATTCAGCTTGCTTTAGCTACAGGTACAGTTACAGGCGCTTTTGCTGGCGTCGAGTGGACTGACACTACAGGACGCCGTCGCGTGTCTAACTACTGGCCAGCTTCTACTGCCTATCAAACAGGTAGTTGCGTTGCTTATTTCTACAACGATCCAAACATCGTTTATGAAATTCAAGCTGATGCAAGTTTGGCACAGACCTCGATTGGTAATGAGTATAACTTTACCAGTGCTAATATCAACAATGGTTCTACTTACACTGGGTTGTCTCAAGCAACTTTAGGCGTTAGCACCGCAGTTGGTAACGCAGGTCAAGGTCAAATGCGCGTTGTTGATATCGGACAAGGTGTTGACAATAACTGGGGCGACGCATACACTATTGTGCGTGTCGTGATGACTAATACGCAATTCTTCGGTCAATTCACCGCAATTGCATAATTAAAGAAAGGATAGCATCATGGCAGCACCAATGCGAAGTACGGACTTTAGATCGATTGTTGAACCAATCCTCAATGAGTCTTTTGATGGCGTTTACGACCAACGCGCCGATGAATGGGAGCAGGTTTTCCGTGAAGAGATGGGTATCCCCCGTAACTATCATGAAGAACCCGTCCTATACGGATTCGGCGCAGCTCCTCAACTCCCTGATGGAACACCAGTTTCATATCAACAGGGTGGAGTTTTGTTCCTCAAACGTTACGTTTACCAAGTCTATGGCCTCGCTTTTGCTTTGACAAAAGTGTTGGTTGAGGACGGTGATCACGTTCGTTTGGGCCAAATCTATGCCAAACACTTGGCACAGTCTTTGGTTGAAACAAAAGAACTGTTGTGCGCTAACGTGTTGAACTACGCGTTTAACAGCTCCTATGCTGGCGGTGACGGCGTTGCACTTAACTCAAGTGCTCACCCCATCGTAAACGGTACGTTCTCCAATATTCTGGCCACGCCTGCTGCATTGTCACAGACCTCGGTTGAGCAAATGCTCATCCAGATCCGTCAAGCAGTTGACAACAACCAGAAAAAGATTCGCCTACAACCCTTGAAACTCGTTGTCGCTCCTGGCAACGTGATGCAAGCTGAGGTGATCTTGAAGTCAGTGTTGAGAACTGGCACCGCTAACAATGACATTAACCCGATTAAATCAATCGGTTTGATGCCTGAAGGCGCTGCTGTTATCAGCCGTTTGACTTCTGCTACCAACTGGTGGATCCAAACTGACGCACCTGAAGGTATGAAGCTAATGATGCGCCGTGGTTTGGAGAAAACTATGGAAGGCGACTTCGAAACTGATTCGATGCGCTATAAAGCAACAGAGCGTTATATCCCTGGGTTTACTGACCCACGCGCTATGTTCGGTACTCCTGGCGTCTAAAGCCAGCGGGGAGGGGCAAAAACCTCTCCCCTTTTTTGTTTAACAAGATCAAACTTTTCATGGAGTAGATCATGCCCCAATTTTCAGATGACCTCTTTTTAGGCGCAGCGCCTACATTTATGGGTACAGGAACTAGTAACGCTGAGGCTATCGTTTCAGCTACTATTTCTGGTACTACTTTAACAGTCGTAGCTACTTTATCTGGCGATTCCTTGACCGTCGGTCAATACATTGTCGGCTCTGGCGTTACAGCAAACTCTTACATCACAGCAGTAAATTCTACAAACTCAGGTACTAACTATACGCTGTCGCAATCATCTACAGTTAGCTCAGCTACTACGATGTACGCTTCAGGTAATGCGCTTTTAGGTGATCCTGCTCCTATGGATTTGGGAGTTGGACCTCTTGGACGCATCTACGTTTGGGATGTAGTCCCACAAACGCTACAAGCCGCAAACATTGCCGCTTCGCAAACTCCTTCAGCCGCAGGTAATTTGACTTTAACTGCAGGCACTTCTTCTAAATCAATCACACGTGCTGACGGTACAACTGTTATTCAATTAGATTGCGCTCGTGCAGTTCAATTGACTACAGCATCAGGTACAATCTCCACAAGCAGAAACTTAACAGTCTCTGGTTACGATTACTACGGTCAGCCAATGACTGAAGTGATTGCTACAGGTACAACTTCTTCTGCAGTCGCCAATGTGAGCGGTAAAAAAGCCTTTTATCAAGTAGCCTCAATCGCTATTAATGGCTCTCTTCCAGTTGCAATAACTGTAGGAACTACTGATACTATCGGTTTACCCGTTCGCGTATTCGATGCAGGTTATGTTGGTACTTTGGGTTGGAACAACACGCTAGCTCGTCCAGCAGGTACTTTTACAGTTGCAGATATGACAACTCCTGCGACGTCAACTACAGGTGATGTTCGTGGAACATATCTACCTCCAAGCGCATCAGATGGTACAAAACGTCTAGTAATGGGCATTCTAGTACCTAGTATCGCATCAGGTCCTAACGCAACTCGCGTTGGCGCCCTCGGTGTAACCCAAGCCTAACCTAGGAGCCCATCATGGCACAATCATTTGGTAGAGAGCCTAAAGAAGACACAACTGAGCCTACAGCAGACGAAGCTACGATGAAACGTGGTGGTAGAGTCATGCATAAAGCTATGGGTGGAGCAGCTCATAAAGCTGAGATGAAAGAAATGCATAAGATTGAAAAAGAGTTGAAGCATCACGAGAGTGAAAAAGCTTCAAAAGCTCATCACGGTCTTAAGCATGGCGGTAAAGTTCATCACAAAGCGCTGGGTGGCGTTATGCCTGCCGCAGTGCCAATGACCGTCGCAAGACGCGCTATGCCTGTTATGGCTCGTCGCGCGCCTATGGGTGCAGCTCCAGGAATGATGAAACACGGCGGTAAAGCGATGCATAAAGCCGTAGGAGGCGCTATTGAGGCTGCTGAAAAAGAAATGCCTCATGGTAAACCTTCGGCTCTAGCAAAATTAAACATTCCTACTCAAAAAGGTAAGCAGATTAATGACGCTGATAGCTCACATCGTATAGGTCGTGAAGGCATGCCTCACGGTAGCGGTAAAGCTATGACTGGCGGAGTTGAAGGTCCGGGATACAAGCGTGGTGGTAAGGTTCATCACAAAGCTGACGGGGGCGTTATTAAAGGCGTCCGCGGAAGCGAACCAAAACCTACCAAGGTAGTGATAGACCGTATGGTGCAGAATAAGGCCAAGGGTGGCTCTATCGCTCCTTTTGAGAACAATCCTCATGAAGCAAAACAAGTTAAAAGTTTTAATACTAAGACTGGTGGAGTTGAGGGTCCTGGTTACAAACGTGGCGGTAAAGTTTTGCACAAAAAAGACGGCGGTTCTATTAGCAAGTATGAGTCAGATATGACTGGTTTTACTGCTCACAAAGGCGGTAAGAAAACTGGGGAAATCAAAGAAGCCCCAGCTGGTTATAAACATGGCGGTAAAGTGCACCATAAAGCCGAAGGTGGTCACATGGAGCACCATAAGCACTCTGCTAAACACCACGATGACCACGGTCATAAGCACATGCACGCTGCGGGACATCATGAGTCTCATGGCCATATGCACAGCAAAATGCATGAACATGGCGGTGCTGTAGCTAAAAAAGCTCATGGCGGTGGTGTTCGCACTGCTAAAAACTGCAACTACTGATAAGACGGGAGCTGAGGCTCCCTCTTTCTAAGGAAATACCATGAGTAATAATGTCGTTTCGTCTATAACTAGTAAAGGCGCATATGAGCCATTTGATTTGCAAGTGGCACGCGGGCAAATTTATGGCCATAGCACAGTAAATATTTTTGGGTATCAGCCTTCGGTTGGTACTTCATCAATTGCAATTTGGGAAAATGCTTCAGCATATACTTTTCCAGCTTCAGCATCCACAATGACGGTTGCAAGTGGGTCTGCAACTGACAATGGAGCTACAGTACTTGTAGTTGGTTTGGATGCAAATTGGAATCAAATTTCAGAAACAATAACTATTGCAACTGGTGGAACAACCACTGTAAATAGTTATTTGAGAATCAACAATTTGTTTTTGACAGCACCAGCTTCTGGTCAAACAACCAACGTTGGACAAATTACTATCAAGGTCAGCACGACAACTTACGGTCAAATCAATGTTGGTATCGGTAAGTCACAGAATGCTTGGTACAGCGTACCTGCAAACTATGAGTTTTATTTAGACCAAGTTGAGATTAACACAAGCAATAGTTATACAAGTAGTGTTATCATAACTTACAACGTGCAAGCCACAAACAATGTGACTGGTGTGACTTTAAGTGTGTTGCAACAACCTTTTGTTTCAATCTTTACAATTACAAGACCCAATCCTTTCAAATATACCCAAAAAACTGATCTTCAATTTCAATTGAAAGCAAGTACAGGTACTATTGGAGCAGGATTGGTTGTAAATGGTAAGCTGATTCAAGCCAACAATAACGTAACTGGTTCAGGTACTTAAAATGCCAGCAAAAAGCCAAGCTCAGTTTCGTTTTATGCAAGCTGTAGCTCATGATCCTGCTGTTGCTAAAAAAGTAGGAATGAGCTCTAGGCAAGCTGCTGAATACACAGAGAGCAACGTAGGTAAAAAAGCCTATAAAAATCTTCCTGCTAAAAAAGCTGATGGAGGCGGTCTTTATGCTAATATCCATGCAAAGCAAGAGCGCATAAAGCACGGATCAGGTGAGCACATGCGTAAACCAGGAAGTCCTGGAGCGCCAACTGCTAAAGATTTTAAAGAATCAGCTAAAACGGCAAAGCACAAGAGCGGTGGTGAAGTGTCTTTATCTGTCGGGCGCGGAGAAGCGTTACCCACTAGCCAAGGCGCAGGTTTGACGGCTAAAGGTAGAGAAAAATATAACCGCGCTACTGGAAGCCATTTACAAGCTCCTCAACCTGAAGGCGGTCCTCGAAAAGACTCTTTTTGCGCTAGAATGTCAGGCGTAGTTAAACATGCAAAAGGTGATGCACCTCGAGCAAAAGCGTCACTGAAGCGTTGGAAATGTCCTAATTGGTGATCTAAAACATGGCAGCAACTTATTCAGGCACAATCGGGACAACGACTATCACAGTACAAGCTATGATAGATCACGCTGGCCGTGTTTCTGGAAAAACAGCTGAAGAATTGACTATTGAGCAGGTGCAAGCAGCTAAAGAAAACCTCTTTATGCTTCTTAATAACATCGCCAATATGGGCATCAATTACTGGTGTATACAGAAAAACGTAGTCGGGCTTACCCCCGAAACGTATGAGTACGTACTTCCAGTAGGAACGATTGATGTTTTAAATTCAAATTACAGGACTGTAACGCAAATAACTTCAGGCGGTAATGCGTCTTCTGGTAATGTATCTATCGCGTATAGTGGTTCGCCTAGCCCTCAAGCGGTGTTTTTACAAACAAACTCTAATGGTTATATCGGCATAAACAGCGGTTCTAGTAACCCAGTTTACATCGCTACAGTAGGAATTTTACCTTCTGTAAACTTAACCACTAACATTTTAATTCAAAGTAGCCCTGACGGTGTCAATTGGACTACAGTTTACGCTCCGGGATCAGTTTCTTGGGTTGCTGGAACATGGATTTATTATGAATTAGACCCTAGCAGCTCACAACCCTGCTGGAGAATCATTGAAACTGGCGGTGCTACGCTTCAGATGCTTCAATTAGTATGGGGTACAGCCCCGTCGGAAATACCTTTAGCGCGTATGAACCGTGATGACTATACTAATTTACCAAATAAACAGTTTTTAAATGATAGACCGCTACAGTTTTGGTTTAATAGAACCATACCACAGCCAAAAATGACAGTTTGGCCTACACCTAACACCTATATGCCTCAAATTACGGCGTGGTGTCATCGTGAAATCATGGATGTAGGTAACTTGTACGGTAATTTAGAGGTGCCTGATCGTTGGTTGATGGCTATTAAATGGATGTTAGCGCATCAAACAGCAGTTGAACTTCCTGGAGTTGACCTAGCGCGTATACAGTACCTTGAAGGACAAGCTGATAAGTATTTCAATCTAGCTGAACAAGAAGAACGTGATAAGTCTCCTATCATGCTAGCACCTAACATATCACCTTACACAAGATGATATGCCAATATTCTTAGACACTCGCGGTAATTCATCACTAAGCATCTTTATCTGCGATCGGTGCAAGATGAAGCGACCATATGATGAGTTGCAACCTGACGGTAACCTGCCTGGCATCAAGGTATGCCAACAGGGTTGCAGTGACCAATTTGACCCTTATCGCCTAGCTCCGCGTCAACCTGAAAAAATTTCTATACGTTTTCCGCGTCCAGACGCCCCTATCGGGGTCAATCCAGACGCTATAATAACTACAAATCCTGATAGCACTTTTGCGCTATCACCTGAACAAAACACACAGACTCCAGAAAACAATGGTAATCTGGATAATCTTAGCCCTTCAGCAGGACAATAGATGTCAAATGTAACAATAACGCAATTACCAGCAGCTTCTAGTCCATTGACTGGAGCTGAGCTTGTGCCTATTGTTCAGAATGGCCAAACAGTACAAACTCCTGTAAGCTCTATCGCTAGCTCACCCACTTTAACGCAAACTTTTCTCACAGTCGGAACCCAATCTACATTAGCAAATAGTAGATACCTTGCTGTAACTACAGGTATTTCGTTAACTGATAGCGGTGCGCTAGGACCTTACACCCTAGCTCTAACTGGAGCAGCTTCCTCAATTTTGACTTCGCCTACGGGTTTACAAGTTAAGACTGGACCGAACACACTGACTAGCGTTACTATCGCGGTAACTAATGGATTGTCAATATCAAACGCAAACGGCGTTTCAGGTAACCCAACTATATCGCTTTCAGGCTTGATGTCAAATTTGGCTACTCAAAGCGGAACAGGCTTATTAGCCATCAACGGTACAAGCGCAAGCCAAGTCACAATAACTGGAACGTCTGGACAGATATCCGTTGCAAACGGTGACGCGTCAGGTGGTTATCCTACGCTATCTTTAGCCACTACTGGAGTTTCTCAAGGTACGTATACCGCGCCTACAGTGACTATTGACCAGTATGGTAGAATTACCTCCGCGTCATCAAACACTTTGAACGCAGGAACAGTAACATCTATAACAGCTGGGGCTGGTTTAACAGGTGGCACAATCAGCACCACAGGCACAATCGCTTTGGCAGCTGTAGGTACAGCAGGAACATACGGTAACGCTTCAACTCTTCCTGTTATCGTTACTAACGCATACGGACAAATAACAACCGCAACAAACACAGCTATCGCTATCACTGCAAATCAGGTAACAAGCGGGACTTTAGCCATCGCGCAAGGCGGTACTAATTCTTCTGCAACGCCTACAGCTGGTGCAGTTATCTATGGGACAGGAACGGCACACGGCGTTTCTTCTGTAGGAGCTGCGGGTCAAGTTTTAACTAGTCAAGGCTCTAGTCCTCCTATATGGACAGCGGTAGGAGGAACTGGAACTGTAACGTCAGTTTCTGTAGTCTCAGCAAATGGTTTTGCAGGCACGGTAGCTAATCAAACTACAACTCCAGCAATCACGTTAACTACCTCTATTACAGGCGTGCTAAAAGGTAATGGCACTGCTATAAGCGCGGCAGTCGCAGGTACAGATTATTTGGCACCTCCAAGCGGTACAGCTATTCAAAAAGCAAACAGCGGTGGAGCGTTAATTAACGCAGTTTCTGGAACAGATTACGCTCCTGCAACTTCTGGTAGCGCTATACTTTATGGAAATGGCGCAGGTGGCTTTAGTAGTGTAACTGTAGGCACCAATTTAACATTTAGCGCAGGAACGCTAGCAGCGTCTGGCTCAGTGTCTTCAGTCACAGGAACAGGAACAGTTAACGGTATCACTTTGACAGGTACCGTCACAAGCTCCGGATCGTTAACTCTAGGCGGTACGCTCAGCGGTGTAAGCCTTACGTCTCAAGTTTCTGGAACATTACCAGTTGCTAACGGCGGTACTGGAGCAGTTACTTTAACTGGGCTGGCTTACGGTAATGGAACATCGGCCTTTACAGCGGCAACTGCAGCTCAAGTTGTAGCAGTCATAAGCACAACTGCTGTTACCAATGCAACCAATGCGACAAACATATTAGGCGGTGCGGCAGGCTCTGTACCTTACAATTCAGCCTCTGGAACAACAACTTTTTTGTCGCTTGGGACAAGCGGATACGTACTAACTGCAGGCGCAAGCGCTCCTCAATATGTTGCACAATCTACACTATCTGTAGGCTCGGCAACTACAGCAACAACTGCAACAAACGCAACAAATGTGGCGTTGACGGCAGGCTCAGGCGCAACGAATTATCTTCACTTCAGTGCATCAGCAACGGGAAATCAACCTGTTAACACTAACACGTCTTTGACTTACAATTACACGAATAACGCCATTACAAGTGGCATCAACGGAGGTACATTCTAATGGCCGCATCTGGTTACACACCAATCATTTTATTAAACAGTACAACCACTGGTAACACTCCAACGACTAGCAATCTAGCGGTTGGTGAATTGGCCATCAATGTTACTGATGGAAAATTGTTCTTCAACCAATCTGGAACTATTAAAGTTCTAGCAAACGCAACCTACGCAACTAGCGTAAGCACTATTTCTTTTGGTACTACGGGTCTTACCCCAAGCACAGCCACCAATGGTGTGGTGACTGTTGCAGGTACTTTGGCAGTAGCCAATGGCGGTACTGGTGTCACCACATCTACAGGCACAGGCTCTGTAGTTTTAAGCACTAGCCCTACATTGGTAACCCCAATATTGGGAACGCCCACAAGTGGCACGTTAACCAACACAACGGGATTCCCCGCCGCTAATCTAGCTGGCACGGCCTTACCATCTGCTATTGTTACAAGTAGCTTAACTGCCGTTGGAACAATCGCCACGGGCGTGTGGAATGGCACAACCATAGCAATAGCCAATGGTGGAACAGGCCAAACCACGGCAAGCGCAGGATTCAATGCTTTATCACCCATTACCACAACAGGTGATCTAATCATTGGTAATGGCACTAATAGCGCAACAAGATTGGCGATTGGTGCAAATACTTATGTGCTTACATCTAATGGCACAACAGCATCTTGGCAAGCATCTAGTGGTTCATCTATTTCTAACGGCACATCCAATGTCACAGTTAATTCTTCAGGTGGAACAGTCACAATTGCTACTGCGGGTACAACTGCGTTGACGATTGATACAAGTCAAAATGCTACTTTCAATGGTACAGGTGCATTGACTTTACCAAGTGGAACAACTGCTCAACGACCATCTAGCCCAACTGCTGGGCAAGAACGATACAACACAACAACTGGGTTTATAGAAATTTATCAATTTGGAACATGGAGTGCCATTAGTATTTCTTACACCATTGCATACATAGTTGTTGCTGGTGGTGGCTCCGGTGGATTTGACAGTTCAGGAAACTGCGGCGGTGGTGGTGCGGGGGGTTATGTTGCTTCTACAGTTACTGGAACTACGAACACTACATATCCAGTAGTTATTGGGGCGGGTGGTACTGCACCTACTTCATCATCATCAGTAGGAGCAAGTGGCTACAATTCAACTGGATTTGGGCAAACTGCACTTGGTGGTGGTGGCGGTGGTGCCTACAACGACCTAAGTGGCATTTCTGGAGGCTCTGGTGGTGGCGGTGGACAAACAAACACTTCTGGCGGCTCTGGCACAACTGGTCAGGGTTTTGCAGGAGCAAGTAATTCTGGTATTTCCTCTGGCGGTGGTGGTGGTGGCGGCGCTGTTGGTTCACAAGCAACTGGGGGTCCTGACAAAGAAATTGGTGGCAATGGCGGCATAGGTTACCAATGGTTAAGTGGCACTTACTACGCTGGAGGCGGCGGAGGTTCAAACCACAGTTCTGCTGGAAGTCAAGGTGGTATTGGCGGAACTGGTGGTGGAGGTAATGGTCACTATGGAGCATCTGGCGCAACCGCTGGAACTGCAAACACTGGTGGTGGAGGCGGTGGCGGTGGTGAAAATAAATCTGCCGCAAATGGTGGTTCTGGCGTTGTAGTTATTCGCTATGCAGGTTCACAGCGTGGCTCTGGAGGAACTGTTACTAACGCTGGCGGGTATACCTATCACACATTTACAATCTCTGGCACATTTACTGCCTAATCAATCTTTCAAGGAGCAAATCTTATGTCACATTTTGCAAAAGTAGTTGACGGCAAAGTTTCGCAAGTCATCGTTGCTGAAGCTGAATTCTTCCAAACATTTGTGGACTCAAGCCCGGGTGAGTGGATTCAAACCTCATACAACACGCGTGGTGGCGTACACGCTAATGGTGGCACTCCATTGCGTAAGAACTACGCAGGTGTTGGCTTTACCTACGACCGCACTCGTGATGCGTTCATCCCCCCTCAACCTTTTGCATCTTGGATTCTTGATGACAACACTTGCTTGTGGAATGCACCAGTTGCAATGCCTACTGATGGCAAACATTACACATGGGATGAGACTACAAAGGCTTGGGTTGAAGTTCCTGCAAAATAATTAAGGAGCCGACATGACAATGATTTTAGACGGAACAATCACTTTCTAAAGATAAAAAAATGGAAAAACCACAAATCTCAGCACAACAACCTCCAGAGACACCCAATGTCTGATACCGAGAAAGACTTGGCCGTCCACATTGCAGTCTGTGATGAGCGTTACCGCAACATTGAGCAATCGTTGAAAAGTGGCGAAAGGCGCATGACCAAGATCGAGTATTTGATCTATGCTGTGATGG
>Ga0214164_1000487_pt1 | contig 26008 bp, 24 predicted proteins | sample TroBogepilimnion_13_FD_153003 | JGI IMG/M metagenome (GOLD analysis project Ga0214164, IMG submission 153003) | Freshwater microbial communities from Trout Bog Lake, WI - Practice 03JUN2009 epilimnion v4 | ecosystem: Environmental > Aquatic > Freshwater > Lake > Epilimnion/Euphotic zone ...
CCGCGGCGGGACGTGTCGCGCCCTCACCCGCCGATTCGCTGACCGGCGAGAGTTGAATGCGCAAGTGGCCGGCCCCGGCCTCAACCCGATGGGCTTCCGTGCGTGGATCCACCTCAAAGACAAAGCGCCAACCGCCCCCGTCGCGGGGTCCGCTGCGCACACGCCGCACAAGACCCATGGCCCCCGGCAGTGCCACGCGGCGGGTGTCCAATGCCGCAGTCGACAGATCCAATACGACGCGGTCGGGTGCCGGCAGCGTGAACAGGTTGTTAGCGACCGCGCCGTCGAGGGCGAGGTCAATTTGCGTCCCGCCGGCCACCGCCTTGAGAGAAACGCTGTGGACCGTCGTGGGGCGCGCGATCGCGTGCTCCAATGGCACGCCCAGACCGAGCGCACCGAGCAGTGCGGCAGACAGACGACGTCGGAGTAGGCAACGCGAGGCATCCATGCTCGCACCGTAACGCCGGAAATATAAAAAATCAATCGCGTTATAGACCTACGCGATAAACCTCATCCAATCTCGGTCATCCACGCGGCCAGTACTGCGTCGCCGACCGGGGTGAGCGCTTGCGCGGATAACTGCCTGCCGTCGCCGAGATACGCGAGCGTGAGAGCCACATCGGCCCTTTGCGCGACCCACGGCATACGCTCCGGCCATTCCACCAGGACGGATTGCCCGGGCCCCAAAAGGTCCCGAAAGCCCAAGGCCTCGAGTTCGCTGTCGTCTCCAAGGCGATACCAATCCAAATGGTGCACCGCCCCAGACGACACGACATACGTCTCGATCAGCGAATACGTTGGGCTGCGCACCGGACCGGTATGGCCCAGCGAGCGCAACGCTGCTCGCACTAAGGTCGTCTTCCCGGCCCCCAAATCCCCCGTCAGCGTCACAAAGGCGGATTGCCTGTCTAACGCCCGCCCTAGCGCCTCGCCGACGCGGATGCTTTCGGCCTCATCCGCGAGCACTCGATTCATGGGTTAACCGCCGCCCGCAATGCCGTCACCACGTCGCTGGCCAACAGCCCGCGCTCCCCGGCATATGCCGAGGCATATGCCGCCAAATCTCCTGCAGAAGCATGGACTTGGACGCCGACAGCGGCAATCTCCGCCAATGCGGCGAACGGGTTCGGTTGCTGCGCAGCGAGGCCGGCGATGACGCCCGTGAGGACATCTCCCATCCCGGCGGTGGCCATCCCCGGGTTCCCGTCGAGACACACCCAGGGCTGCGGGCGGCCGGGTGACGCGATTAACGTCCGAGCACCCTTGAGCACGACGGTCGCACCGTAGCGTTCGGCCAAACCGAGCACGCTACCCCGCCGGTCCGCTTGCACGGCATGCGCATCGGACCGCAGCAGCCGCCCCGCTTCCCCCGGATGGGGCGTCAGCACCCAGCCCTCGCGTCGCGTCGGCTCGGCCGCCAATAGGTTGAGCGCATCGGCATCCATAATGAGCGGTTTGCCGCAGGCCACGGCCTCCGCATACCAGTCCCGCGCCCAGGCGGTCTGCCCCAAACCGGGACCGATCGCGACCACATCAGCGGCGTCCAGTACGGCACGTACTGAGCCACCGGCATCGAGCCCCAGACAAATCAGTTCGGGGCGGGCCATCGCGATCGCGGCGGCATGCCCGGGGTGGGTGACCACGGTCACTAGGCCAGCGCCGGCTCTCAACGCCGCTTCGCCGGCTAAGCGCACAGCGCCTGGCATCCCCGGCGCCCCGCCAATGATCACGACTCGACCGTGCGAGCCCTTATGGGCTGTGCGCGCGCGGCGTGGCAAATATGTCCGGACCAAGTCCGGCAAAATGGGCTCCAGCACTGAGCGCTCACCCGCATAAGCGGCGGCGGGCACGCCGATCGGATCGAGCGTCAGTCGTCCCACGCGGTCGGGCCCCTCCGCGAGGTAAAAGCCGGGCTTACTGGCCACAAACGACACCGTCTCCGTCGCTCGAACGGAGTCCGGTCGCGGCTGCCCCGTATCCGTATCGAGTCCCGAGGGGGTATCCACGGCAATAATGGGGAGCCCGCTGTCATTCATGGCGGCGATCGCGGCCAAGGCGGCGCCGGCGACGTCCCGGGACAAGCCGGTCCCCAACAAGGCATCGACAATCAGTTGTACGTCGTCGAAGACCAGCGTTTCGCCGTTCTTCACCGTGCCGCCGGCTCGCTGGAACTCCTCGTAGGCACGATGTGCGTCGCCGCTCACCGGCAAACCCATCGGCGCCACGACCGTCACTGTGACGCCGCGATCACGCAATCGTCGGGCGATTACGTAGCCGTCACCGCCATTGTTGCCCGGCCCGGCCACCACCAAAACCGAACGCACCCACGGCCAGCGCGCAGACAGACCCTCCACCACCACTTGGCCGGCGCGGTGCATGAGGGTAAGGCCAGGAACACCGGCGGCGACAGCCCGGGCATCCACGGCGCGGCAGCGGTCGGTCGATAGAATCGGTAGCGGGAGTGTGATCATCGGCTGATTATCGCCTAGGTCGGCGTCCTATACTGCGCCGCCATGGAACTCTCCACGGCAGAACTCGACGCGCTTGCACAGGATATCCGGCGGATCGCGCTGGAACTTGGGTTCGACGCGGTCGGCATTGCTGGCATTGACCTGCCGCATGACGAAGAGCGCCTCATGGCATGGCTCGAGGCCGGATTTGCCGGCGAGATGCATTACATGGGGCGATTTAACCGCCGCCGTGCCCGACCCGCCGAAATCAAGCCCGGCACACTGCGTGTCATTTCCATCCGCAGTGACTATTGGCCCACCCAAGCGCGGGATGCCGAAGCCACCTTGGCCGACCCGCAGAGTGCCTACGTGTCTCGCTATGCGCTTGGTCGCGACTATCACCGCTTATTGCGGAATCGATTACAGGATCTCGCGGATGCGATCCAAGCGCGCATCGGGCCGTTCGGGCACCGGGTGTTCGTCGACACCGGTCCCGTGATGGAAAAACCGCTCGCGCGCAACGCGGGCCTCGGTTGGATCGGCAAGAACACCAATCTGATCCACCCGAAGGCCGGCTCATTTTTCTTTTTGGGCGAGCTGTACGTAGCGTTACCGTTGCCGATCGATCAGCCAACGGGCGAGCACTGTGGCTCGTGCTCGGCGTGCCTCCCCGCCTGCCCGACGGGCGCCATCGTTGCGCCCTATCGATTGGATGCGCGGCGGTGTATTTCCTATCTCACGATTGAGTTGGAAGGCAGCATTCCTGAGGACTTGCGACCGCTCATGGGCAATCGCATTTACGGCTGCGACGATTGCCAACTGGTCTGCCCATGGAACAAATTTGCACGCCCACCCTCGTCGGACGCGTATGAGCCGCGTCATCGGCTCGATGCCAGTACATTGATCGAATTATTCGCGTGGACCGCAGAGGACTTTGATGAGCGGCTGCGCGGCAGCGCCATCCGACGCATCGGACACGAGCGATGGTTGCGTAATATTGCCGTCGCCTTAGGAAATGCCCCCACGTCCGAGGCACTGATCGATTCACTCAGATCGCGCTCAACGCATCCGTCCGGTCTCGTTCGGGAACACGTGCAGTGGGCTCTCGCCCGACATGGCGCAGATATCAGCCGCTGAACGGATTGAAATAGTGTCGACCGCGGCGCGGCCGTTTCACTTCTGCTTCGAGCTGAGCAAAATGGCTCTCATTGCCCAGAAAATCAACATCCGCTGCGTTCACGATTAACAGTGGCGACTCGATGTATTGGTGGAAAAACCGCGTGTACGCATCCACAAGTCGCTCCAAATAGGCACGCTCCATCGCTTGCTCGTAACGAATACCTCGCCGAGCGATACGGTCCATTAGTACGTCGACCGGTGCCTGCAGATACACGACCAGATCGGGCTTGGGCGCGTCTATCGCCAGACGATCATAGACCTGCTCGTAGAGTGAGTATTCCTCGTCATCCAGAGTGACCCGCGCAAACAACCGGTCCTTCTCCAACAGAAAGTCCGAGACCCGAACCGGGGCAAACAAATCGCTTTGCCGCAATTGTTGGAGCTGACGCGAGCGCTGGAACAGAAAGAACAACTGCGCCGGCAATGCCCCGGTACGCGGACTGCGGTAGAAGCGCTCAAGGAACGGGTTATCCTCGGCGTGCTCCAGAATGAGGTCCGCGCTCATTAGCGGCGCCAACTTCTGCGCAAGACTGGTCTTGCCCACTCCGATAGGGCCCTCAATGACCACATAGCGGTGATCGGCAGAGACAGTCGGCGTCACGGCGGTCATGAGCGGGTTTCAGCCTCTTCAAGGTGTGTCCCGGAACCGTCGACCTCGGCCGCAAGGTCACGGACCACTCCACGACCCGGGATCCAGTCGTCCGGTGCGATGTGCATCAGAGGATACAGAACGAAAGCCCGCTCGTGCAGTCGTGGGTGCGGGAGGATCAATTCTTCACTATCCACCACCGTTGAGCCGTGCGTCAGGAGATCCAAATCGATGGACCGCGGCCCAAATCGCTCGGCCGGCGGGACTTTTCCGAGCGTTTGCTCTAGCGCCAGCAGGGTCCGCAGAAGCCCCAAGGGGGATAACACGGTTTCGACGACAGCAGCCGTGTTCCGGTACCGCGGCTGCCCCGGTGGTCCCCAGGGCTCCGATGAGTATTGAGGCGCCACCGAAAGGACCCGAATCGTCGGGATCGCGCGTAATGCCGTGAGCGCCGCGTCGATTTGCCGCGGAGGATTACTCAGATTGCTGCCGAGGGCGATCAGCGCGCGGCTCCAGTGAGGCGGATTACTCCCCAGGGGAATGACCTCCTCCACCGCCACGACCACGACGACGCCGGCGACGTCGGCGGGGCCGATCCTCCTCGCCGCCGGTCGCCTCGATCGCCTCGCCCTCGTCGCCGACAGGCGCAGCCGATCGCGGCGCCGCAGCAACCATGGCAACACGGCCGTCATGGTCGAGCGTCTGGATTTCCGTCCACCAATCTGCGATTTCGGTCGAAATGAGGCCGGCATCCGCGCGCAGGAGCATAAAGTCATACGCCGCGCGGAACCGCGGGTGGGACAGCAACGCCAAGGCACGCCGACCGTCACGGCGCTCAAACCGAGGTTGCAGCGCCAGCATTTCCTTCAGCGGTAGCGTAAATCGCTTCGGAACCGCCACCCGACGGATTGCCGTTTGCACGACCTCGTCGATTGCTTCCGAGAAGGCGAAAGACTCCGGCGCACCCGCGGCGACACGGGCTTTCATCGCCCGCAGGATGGGTCCGTACCAGAGCACCGCATAGAGGAACGTCGGCGTTACGGACTTGTCGGCTCGCACTCTCGCGTCAGTGCCTTCAAGGCCGAGATGCAGTAATCGCGCCGCAGGACCCTCTGGGTCACGGCGTAACTCGTCCGCCGTTTGAGGCAGCAGATGCGGCAGCAAGCCGAACGCGACCAGGCGATTGAGCGAGGCAGCCCCGTGACCGCTCAGGAAGAGTTTTGAGCACTCATCGAACAAGCGGGCCGCAGGAACGCCACCCAGAAGATCAGCCAACTCACGCATCGGTTCCAGTGTGGCTTCGTGCACCGTAAACCCAAGCTTCGCGGCAAAACGGGCGGCCCGCAGCATACGGACCGGATCTTCCCGGTAGCGCTGCTCCGGATCGCCAATCAGACGTAAGACCCGGTCGTGGACATCCGCGACGCCGCCGGTGTAGTCCCACACGCTGAAATCAGCGATGTTGTAATAGAGCGAATTCGCGGTGAAGTCACGACGCCAAACGTCACCGTTGATGTCTCCGTAGACGTTATCGCGCAGCAAACGACCGCTGTCGTCTTGCACTCGGTTATCGTCGATTTCACGATGATCCTCGTCGTCCACTTCATCCGGCGCTGCGGACGCGCGGAACGTCGCGACCTCGATGATCTCATCACCGTAGTGCACGTGAGCCAGACGGAATCGACGCCCAATCAGGCGGCAGTTCCGAAACACCCGCCGTACCTCCTCCGGCAGTGCGTCCGTCGCGACGTCGAAGTCTTTGGGATGGTTGCCCAGCAATAGATCGCGTACGGCGCCGCCCACGAGGAAGGCTTGGTAGCCGGCATCTTTCAGCCGATAGAGGACTTTAAGAGCCGCCGGGGAGATATCCGCGCGGGAAATATTGTGCTGCGCCCGGGAAATGATCACGGGGCGACCGTCGGCGGCCGAGTGGGCGTTGGGTCGAGTGTCGGAAGTGCTCAGGGGCAGAGTCTCTTGTCGTTTACAGGATGTGTCGTATAATAGCAGGCTAACGTAACGACGCCTCATCGTCACGTTTCCGGTGCTCCCATCGTCTAGAGGCCCAGGACACAGCCCTCTCAAGGCTGGTACGAGGGTTCGAATCCCTCTGGGAGCGCCAATCCAAGTCGCGTTTATTCTACGCGCTTACCGTGCCCCTTCAGGCTCGCAGCGACTCAACGTTGCCCCTGCTGACGCTCGAATCGGCTCAGCGAGTGACGGGCGGCTAACCCCAAGCGTCGCGCCGCCCACTCAGCGCCCTACCGCATGCGCTCAAGCGTCCCGTCCTTCAGCACGATCTGGTGGTAGACGCCTACGGCCACGTGCAACACCGCCAAACCGAGGAGTACCCAAGCCAACAAGCCGTGCAGATCGCCCATTTGGTGGCCTAGCGACGAGCCCTTGTCCAAGAGTGCCGGTAGGCGCAAATCCGCTTGGTCTCCGCCAGGCGCGAACATTTGAGTCACTCCCACGATCCACCCTCGCGAATTGGCATTCGCCCACCCGAGGACGGGCACGACGACCATCAGGGCGTACATCAGGACGAACATTACACCGGCGAACCGCTGCGATACCGTCCGCGAACCCCTCACCACAACGGGGGAATGGGACCATCGCCACAGAATACGCGCCGCTACAGCCAGAATAATCAGAATACCGATCGATACGTGGGCACCCACCCATCCTGTCGGTACGGTGCCGCGTCCCACGTGCGGCATGAACCAAGCGATCACCCACTGGGCAACCAAGAGCAGCGCAACGGCCCAGTGGAACCCTTTCGCCACTCGCCCATAAGCAATCGTTGTCGTTGATTCGATCATCCTCGTTACCCTCTTTTATGACGAATGCGCACTCGCAATGCATCAGCCGCATGCGGTGGCTGGAGAGCGCGTACCTCGTCGCGCAGGGATGAAACCGATCAGTCCTCCAGCAGCGCAAAATCTGCTTTTGTCACCGCACAATCCGGACAACCCCAGTCTTCCGGGACATCCTCCCAACGGGTCCCTGGCGGAAGTCCATGCTCGGAATCTCCAACGCACTCGTCGTAGATGTAGCCGCAGAACTGGCAGTGATATTTGCGGTACCTGTCAACCATTCGCGCCTACCCCTGCTGCCTCTTCGCGGTCGAGTTCCGCCCAAATCTCCCGCACCCATTGGCGTATCTGCAGCGCCTCCATCCATCGATCTGACAGCTCCATCCGCTGACCATCGGTAATAGCATACGGAGGTGGCCCCAATTCGCACAGGAAGACACACGTTGCATTCGCGTCATTACGCGACCGCCAACTGCGCAAACCGTCCTTCCACAACTGTTTAAACAATGCCACCCACGGCGCATGTTGCGGGAAATCAAGCTGCACTTGGATTTGTTCTCGAGAGGCCACCCGGCCCTGGAAGCAATCACTACGATCATGAATTCGCTGCAAAAATCCGCGATCCCGCGAACTCAGCGGCAACATAAACTCTCGCTCCAAAACGAAGTGCGAGAGATCAGCGGTGAGCTTCAGTTCGGGAATCGCATCGATGACTTCCAGAGTGTAATAGAGATCGTTCAGCAGACTGTCGCGGTGCGTCTCGAACAACAACTCCATACCCATAGAGGCCGCAAGATCCATCCACCGATAAATCAACGGGATCGCACCGGCCACACTCACCGGGGTGACCTGCCCGATGACGTTAACCTTGGTCGCCTTGACGTCCCGGGCAAAGTCGAGCAGCGTCTTCATATCGCTACTCTGTCTCGGAAAGAGATTGACCATGCTCTTGAGGCCATGCCTCTCATAGTGCGGCAAGGTGGCTCGGTACTTATCCAGATCACTCACTGCCGGATCGACGCAGACTCCGTCGTAGCCGGCCTCGGCAATGAGTTCAAAATTCCGCTCATGCCCGCGCTCAGGAACTCCCGGCGTTCTAAAATCCATCGCCCAAAGCGATTGGTAAATCTCCAACGTCTGCACAATCCAGTTCCTTTTTTAGAATGACGTCAGGAAGGACACGGCATTGCCTCCACTGACATCACCGGTACGAGCGAGTTTCAAGTAGGACGCGCCTTCCTCACTGGTTGATTCGCCAACAACACGCGATACGCGGTAGCGATGAAAGCTTTTCAACGACGGCCAGAACGGGATGATTTCCGAGTCGTTATCGCCGTACATTTCCCGATGTAAGGCCGGCAAGCGAAACCACGGCACAATAGGCTTAGCGTGATGCGCATTGTGATAACCAAAATTCAGAACGAGGAGATTGATCCAAGGATGACGCACCGACAATGGGTTGCTGAACGTATGCGCCTGTTCGTAGCGCCGATCTCCACGATGCGGCAATTTCACCTCCTCAAACAGGACCGGTATACCGCCGTAGTCGTGCTGCAGAGCATCCATGAATCGCAATACGGTGATCATGATTAAATACGCAATGACATATCCGATCGCTGCGCGTGGCGAGAGCGCGACTAGCGCCGCGAAGAGCGCAGAGCGAATCAAGATTACTAACGCGTTTCGCCAACGCTGTGATCGGCGAGCCGGGATGATAAAGGCACTAAATACCATGATGAAGTGCATGACGAGATCGTGCGCCGGGATGTAGAACCATTCCAGGCACTGAACAAACCGAGCGCATATCGGGTGTGTATTGAACCACTTTCGCGATTCGAACCACATCACATCCGCGTTATCGACATGATGTCGGAAATGCTTAACGCGGATATCTTCGTATGTGCCGTAACAACTGCCGGTTACCCACGTCAACAGGGAACCCAAACGGGCATTGTTCGCGTTACTCGAAAAAATTGAGTTATGACCACACTCATGCAGCAAGTAGGCTGCGATGGTCATTGCATGCCCTAACCATAGTGTGCCAAAGACGCACGGCCAAAGCCCGCCATGAATGAGGCCCGTCAAACCCAAAGCGTAGCCCGCGAACACATACAACAATGCCAAACTGTTGTAGACCGCGCCCTCGGTATCCTTGAATCCCAAAACACTCATGTTCGCTTCCCATTTCACGATTCGCACGGAACTGCGCCCAACGAACCGACCCAAATCCTGCTCTAAGCCCGATATTCTTTCACACTCCGGTCATTCGGTCTGCGGCGGTCGCGGGAATTGACCGGATGGCGTCGTTTTGGCGAGACTGCAGGGTCGACGATTGCCTTCCGAACCGAGGCCATGCCCATGACGAGCGCCGATCCCTATCGTTGGATACTGAATTCCGCCGAGCGAACCCCAGAGGCTCTCTGCTTAGAGGATGACGCCGGGCGCCGCCTGTCCTATGCCCAAACTCATGAATCGGTCGGACGGCACGCTGCAGCGCTCGGCGCGTTGGGTGTCGGCGTTGGCGACCGCGTTGCGTTACAGGTCGACAAATCCTTAGACGCCGTCTTGGTCTATCTGGCGTGCTTATACAGCGGCGCTGTCGTTGTACCGCTCAATACGGCCTATACCGCCGCAGAACTGGCGTACTTCATGTCGGATAGCCAGCCGACACTGATCTTATGCCGACCGGGCTATGAGGCCGAAGTGCGGGCGGTTGCGGCTACAGTCGATCACTGTGGTGTGGAGACACTCGGCGCAACCGGTGACGGCACTTATCTTGATACGGTCGCGGCGCAGCAGATCATGTCCCCACCCGTGATTGTCGGTACCGATCGCCTCGCGGCGTTACTGTATACGTCAGGCACCACGGGCCGCTCGAAGGGGGCGATGGTTACTCGCGGCAATTTAGTGGCAAACGCGACTGCGCTGGCGGCGGCCTGGCACATGAGCCCGAACGACCATCTCATCCACGTCCTGCCGCTCTTCCACGTTCACGGATTGTTCCTCAGTCTCAACGCACTCTTCGCGGTCGGAGCATCCGTTCGGCTGCACCGTCGCTTTGACCCCGCCGAAACCCTTTCATCACTGGCCACCGGATCGGTGTTCATGGGGGTCCCCACCCATTACACCCGCCTACTCGGCTCGCCAGAACTCGGTCCTGATGCCGTAAAAAACGTCCGCCTGTTCATCTCCGGTTCCGCCCCTTTGCTTGCCGAGACCCATCGGGCCTTCGAAGCTCGGACCGGCAAAGTGATCTTGGAGCGCTACGGAATGACCGAAACGCTGGTCAATACCTCCAATCCGTACGAAGGACCGAGAAAGCCCGGGTCCGTCGGGCTTCCACTGCCGGGTGTCGAGGTACGGATTACCGACACGAATCCGGCGGAGGGTGGCTTAGACGTAGGCATGATCGAGATTCGGGGGCCGAACGTCTGTGCCGGCTATTGGCGCTCGCCCGAGAAAACCCAAGCCGACCGGACACCGGATGGCTTTTTCCGGACGGGTGATTTGGGGCGCATTGATTCCGATGGGTATCTGCACATCTCCGGCAGAGCCAAAGATCTCGTGATCACGGGCGGATACAACGTTTATCCGAAAGAAGTTGAAATGGAACTTGATGCCCTGCCGGGCATTACCGAAAGCGCGGTGTTTGGGGTACCGCACGCCGATTTCGGTGAGGGCGTCACGGCCGTGGTGACGATCCAATCCGGCATCCAACTTGAAGAGGACGCTTTACTGCGCGCGCTGCGCGACCGACTCGCCAGCTACAAAGTACCCAAACGGATACTGATTGTTGACGAACTGCCGCGGAACACGATGGGAAAAGTGCAGAAAAACGTTCTCCGTGAGCGTCACGCCCGCCTTTATTTGAACTAACGCCAATGTCCGTCATCGCTCTCGAATAGGTCCGAATCCGGATAAATCGATCAGCGATACACCCTCCTTTTGGGATCCGCTCTTGGAGGGGAGACCTCCAGCGTGTACCTTCCTCAGAAATCGGGGGAGATACGTCGACATGCAGACCCAATGGCTACTCTATGGGACCGTCGCCATCGCGCATGCGGCTGCCCTGTTTGCGTGGATTCGCTCAACGCGGCGCCACCAGCATTCGTCACGGCCTCAGATCGGCGATGTCTTGATCGGCATCGTCGTAAACTTTCTTGACACTCTGGGCATCGGGTCTTACGCCCAAATCACCTCATTATTTAAGCTTCGCGGGCGGCCGGACGACGACCTCATACCTGGCACCATGAATGTGGGCAGCGCAATTCCCTCTTTTTTTGGGGCATTCCTGTTCATGATTTCCGTGAAAGTCGATCCGATTCTCCTGTTTTCGATGATCATCAGCTCCGGACTTGGCGCATGGATCGGTGCCGGATTCGTCAGTCGGATGTCGAAGCGCCATATACAACTGGTCATGGGCTGTGCGCTGCTCGTCGCCGCAGGTTTTCTAGCCATGAGCCTAATCGGCGTCATCCCCCCCTCCGGCACGGCCATGGGTCTTACCGGATGGCGTTTCGGCGTTGCCGTGGCCGCCAACTTCGTGATGGGCGCTCTGATGTGCGTCGGTATCGGCAATTACGCGCCGAGTATGGTTCTGCTGTCGTTCCTGGGCATGCACCCTATTGCCGCATACCCGATCATGATTGGCAGTGACGGTCTCATCATTCCGGTCGCCAGCATGGGTTTCATACGGTCCGGGCGGTTCGACCATGCGGTGGCCGTAGGGTTGGTCCTCGGGGGCGTGTTGGGTACCTTTGCAGCCTTTCCGCTCGTTGAGGCGATTGGCGGCCACCTGGATCTGATGCGCGGGGTCGTCATTGCGGTCGTCCTATACGCGGCAACTTCCATGCTGATTGCCGCGCGGAGTCCTCGACCCGCGGCCTCATGAGCGACGTCTCAGACGGTACGCTTGCGTCGGGAAACATCAGGCATTCAAATTGCCGTGGTATAAGCCCCCTTAAACCTAACGAAGTCCTTTGATGAACGCCCTACCGTCAACTCACGAACGCGCCCGCTTACGACGCTCGCTCGTCCAACTCGCGAGCCTCTTGGTTTTGACATTGCTCGCCTGCGGGCTTGTCAGCCTTTTCGCGTTGTGGTCGATGGAGAAATTACACTCGAGCGCAGAGACGCGGCAATCCGGTCTACTGCGGGCCGTCAACGAGGCCCGCAGCGCACAGGTCTCGTTCAAGATCCAAGTGCAAAGTTGGAAGAATATTTTGCTTCGTGGCAGTAATCTCTCGGACTTCGCTGTTTCAGTCCACGAATTCGAAACCTCCGAAGCCGAGGCTGATGCAAATCTTAGGGAAGTCGATCAGTGGGCTCGGTCGGTGCACGACGAATTGCTGACCACTCGAATTGACGAACTAATGGCATTGCACGTGCGACTCGGTTCCGAATATCGCGCCGCGATGCCGTCGCCGGGTGCCCTAAGCAGCACACGGGAACACGCCGATACCGCCGTTCGCGGTATAGACCGCCCCCTCAATATGGGTTTGGATGAACTCGTCAAAGACATGCTCGCAACCGAGACTCGGCATCGAGCTCAGGCTCGCGACGAGGACATGATTCGCTTCGCCACCCTCTCGAAGGCGATTTGGATCTCTTTAGGCCTATCGCTACTACTCATTGCCGTATTGCTGTGGCGTATGCTGCGGGATCCGGCGCTACGCGCATGAGCGCGGCTGCAAGCGCACTCGCCGGACTTGGCGTGTTTTTTGTCGGGATGCGCCTGATCTCGACGCACTTAAAAGATCTCACGTCCGGCAGCATTCGACACCTGTTGACGCGTGCATTTCATCGACCGGGCGTCACTCCGCTCACGGGTCTCTTGGCCGGCGCGATCACTCAGTCAACCAGCGCGGTCACGTTCATTGCGACGGGACTCGTGAGTGCGGGCGCCCTGTCGTTAGGAGTCGCAGTCATCATGCTGGCCTGGACCAATGCCGGCACATCGGCACTCGTCTTGCTAGCCTCTTTGAACGTACATGCGCTTGCTCTTTATCTACTCGCAATTATAGGCCTGGCATTTTTTACCGGCCTAGATCACGCGCCACGCTACCGACACCTGGTATACGCCGTCTTCGGGCTCGCCTTGCTCTTGTATGGATTGACGTTAGTAAAAGGCTCGGTTGCTGCCGTAAGGGATGATTTCTGGGTGCGAGAATTCGTTGAATTTGCTGCATCCACGCCCGCCGTGTCCTTGCTGTCTGGCTACGTACTGGCCATTGCGCTGCAGTCGTCTTCCGTGGTCACAGCGCTCGCGCTGCCGCTCGCGATTTCGGGACTCGTCGACTTGCACGGCATGACGGCGCTCATTCTCGGTGCATGCGCCGGATCCGGGACGGCGATCGTCCTCATCTCATCGGGCCTCGAGGGGCCGGCTCGACAATTGGCTATGACGCAAGGGTTGGTGCGCGGACTGGCCTCTTTACTGCTACTGCCGTGGGTCCTTTTGGAGGACCACAGCTATGCGATGGGTCCGGCGAGCCTCGCCAACATCTTCACGTCGTCACTCCCAACGCAGGTTGGCGTTGTGTTTCTGTTGGTCCAGATCGTTGGGATCCTTGTCGCGTGGCTATTGCGCACGCCCATCGTACGTATCGCGCAGTATGTTGCACCGCTATCGCCCTCTGAACTGCTGTCCAAAGCCATTCATTTGTACGACGAGGCGGCGGCAGATCCAGGGACGGCACTCGAACTGTTACGTCTTGAGCACATCAGGCTCGTGAAGAGCTTGCCGGATTTCCTAGAGGATCTCCGGAGCCCCTCTGACCGAGCCCCCGATGCGCTGCCGCTGAAGGAGCGAGCCGCCGCGAGCGCAGCACTCGCCCATCGCATGGAGGAATTTTTGACGGAGATCTTGCGCGCCAATCCGGATTTTTCGCCGGAGCGGATATTCGACCAGCGTCGGCGCCTAGCAGATCTGAAGGCGTTGCAAAAGACGCTTGCGAGATTCGTCACGGAGCTTGCGTCGGTCCCTGAGTTGGAGCGACCACCCTTCGCCCATTCGTTGGTTGAGGGATTGCACGCACTCCTCATGGTCGTGAGCGAGGCGTGCGGAGTCGACGCCATTGAAGCGAGACAGCTACTGGAAACGTTGACGGAAGAGCGCGGCGTGCTCGTTGATCGGGTTAGGCAAGAATTGTTAAGCGGCTCCGTCGGTCTGATCGGTCGCGAGGCGATTCTATCGGCCGTCCTGTTATTGGAACGTCTGTTATGGATGCTCCGCGAGCGGTCCCCATTGCCGGCGGGCGCCGGCGAGTTGGAGGCGAGCACGGATCTGAGCCTGCACGCTTTGGAGAGTGATACGCTTCGTTAGCATTGCCAAAGGACACCCGCATGCCCTACGTCGGTCGCCTGCTTTCCGTATTCGCTGTGCTGTGTAGCGCGCTGGCATCGGCCGACGATCGGCCCTTCGACCTCTTAATCACAAACGCCCATGTGGTCGATGGATCGGGCAGTCCTTGGTACCAGGCCGATGTGGGGGTCCGCGGACACACCATTGCTGCGATCGGTCATTTCCCGCATGCGAAGGCGCGTCAACGCATTGACGCCCATGGGCGGGTCGTCGCGCCCGGCTTCATTGACATGCTCGGTCAGTCGGAATTTACGATTTTAGTTGACCCGCGGCTGCCCTCGAAAATATATCAGGGCATCACGACCGAAATTACCGGTGAAGGTGGGTCGGCAGCCCCACTTGGCGGCATAGCCGCGGACGACTTGCGCCGCGATCTTGAGCATTACCAACTGACGCCGGATTGGAAAGATTTTTCCGGTTACTTTGCCCGGCTTGAGCGCCAAGGCATGGGCATCAATCTCGGCTCGTACGTTGGCGCAACGACCATACGCAAGATCGTCATCGGCAACGACAATCGCCCTGCCTCCGCCGAAGAACTGATTCGGATGCGGCGATTGGTTCATGAGGCGATGCAAAACGGCGCCCTCGGTGTCTCGTCATCGCTGGAATATGCACCCGCTCCCTATGCCAGCACCGAAGAACTGATCGCATTGGCGCAAGAGGCGGCTATCAGCGGTGGAATCTATGCCACTCACATGCGATCTGAAGGCGATGGCATTGATGCAGCGCTGTCCGAAACGTTCCGCATCGCCCGGGAAGCGCACATCCCGGTCGAGATCTGGCACCTGAAAGTCGGTGGAAAGGCCAACTGGGGACGCATGCCGGCCGTCGTCGCACGCATCAACGCCGCACGCGCGGAGGGGCTGGATATAGCCGCCGATACCTATGCCTACACAGCCTGGTTCAATGACATGTCGGCGTTCATACCACCTTGGGCGCACGACGGTGGTAACGCCAAGTTGATCGAACGATTGAAAGATCCCGTGACCCGAGCCCGTATCAAGGCTGACCTACAACAACCGAGCGCTCAATGGGATAACGAATGGCAGGAGGTTTCAGGCCCTGACGGTATCCTCGTTGGCGTCGTGCACAATCCGGCACTGAAAGCGCTCCAGGGCAAAACGATCAAGGACATCGCCGAACTGCGGCACGTGGATCCGATGGATGCGCTCTTTGATTTGCTCATTGCCGACGATGCTGCAGCCGAGTGTGCCGTTTTTGGCATGGACGAAGCCGACGTCGCTTTGGCGCTGCGGCAACCCTGGACGAGCGTCAATAACGACAGTTCCGGCGCGTCAACTGACGGGTTGCTGGGCTCATTTCACCCACACCCTCGTGCGTTCGGCACCTTCCCGCGCATCCTCCGTAAGTACGTTCGGGAAGAGCACCTACTCACCCTAGAAGACGCCGTACGGAAATTCACGGCGCTACCGGCCTCCCGTCTGCGTCTGAACGACCGAGGGCTTATCAAAGCCGGGCTAGCCGCGGATCTCGTGATCTTCGATCCGACGACGGTAACGGATATCGCCACCTACGCCAAACCCAACCAGCTGTCGAAAGGCATGGACTGGGTCATCGTAAACGGGGTTCCGGTCATCGCCGACGGCACGATGACCGGCGCAAAACCGGGTCATGTTCTGCGCGGTCCGGGCTATATTGCGACGGTTGGGCATCGTGCCGCGACGACTAAGGAGCTGCAATGACCCCTGCGTTTTGGTGTGTGTTTATCGCCGGATTACTACCCTACCTCGCGACCGGTATCGCCAAAGCCGGCGGCGGCTACGATAACCGGCAGCCACGTGAGTGGCTCGCCCGTCAGACGGGACGTCGGGCTCGAGCGAACGCGGCCCAAAAAAATTCCTTCGAGGCGTTTCCTTTTTTCGCGTCCGCCGTTGTCATTGCAGCACTAGCGCATGCCAACCCGACACGGGTCGACCACTGCGCAGAACTCTTCGTGCTTGCTCGAATCGTCTACATCTTCGCTTACATCATAGACCTTGCGTTGCTCCGATCCATTGTCTGGGTCGTGGGCATTGGATCGGTCATCGCCATTTTCTGCGCTGCTTAAATTCGGATTACTGGAGCCACTCATGTCCCGCCGACTCGTTGTCACCGCTACTGTACTGTCCCTAGGCCTCGGCATCGCCGTTGCCCACGAAACGCATTCCAAAGCCGAACAGGCCAACGCCTATCGTCACGGCTTGTACGGCGCTATTGCGTGGAACTTCGGCCCTCTGGGCGGCATGGCTCAAGGAAAGGTTCCATTTGACAAGGCGGAAGCCGCAACTCGCGCCGCTCGGGTAGCGGCGCTCGCCGAAATGCTCCCAGAAGCCTTCCCCGAAGGCTCAGCGATCAAGGGTCAGAGCGAAGCTAAGCCGGCCATCTGGGAGCACCGGGCTGAATTCGACGCGTTGCTCAAAAAATTCATCATGAAGACCGCGGCGCTCAGTGACGGTGCCAAGACCGCGGACCTTGAAAAGCTCAAGACGCTAGTCAGCGACACGCGGGCTGTATGCAAGGAATGCCACGATAAATTCAAAGAAGACTGATCACATCAGCAGTTCCGGTAGTGGCGGCGCGAACGCGATCAGCGCAGCGAGCGCGCCGCCACAGATGAGTAGTATCACCACGGCTCGACCCCAATGATGGGTCGGAATCGCGGCGCTTGCGGGCACGTCGGTTCGGTGCCCCGTCCAAAGCGCCCGCACCAGATCGTGCTTGAGAGCAAACTTGTAGAATAGGACGGCTGCGACGTGCAGCCCGACTGCCGCCAATAAAACGTTGCCAAGGCGGTGGTGCCATCGCGTGAAATCATTGCTGACCGCGTGACTCAACCAACCGGCTAAGGGTCCCGCCGAGTCCATTTCGTCGTTCGAGTATAGGCCTAACGTCGCCTGCGTCCCCACCAAGGCGAGCAGTACGACGATCATCCAAGCGCCACTCGGTGTATGGCCAATCGTCGTGGGCAACGGGTGCCGTCGCAGAGAACGCAAATAGGACAACACGTGCGTGGGGCCGCGTAAGAATTCCGAAAATCGAGCGTAACGGGGACCGAGGAACCCCCAAAACACGCGAAAAGCGACCAATACCAATGCGGTCATACCGCCGGCCTGATGCACCCAGAACGGGATATGCTCGTAAAACCACTGAGAGACGAATGCCCCAGTGATGCACAGGACGAGTAACCAGTGAAACAGTCGTGTTGGAATGTCCCAGATCAAAACGCCGCGGGACGATTCTCGGAGCTTGTCACCCATGGTGATATCCACTTCCACTACAGTGCACCCATGATTGCACGTCCCTATCGACTTTTGCAGAATCACCCACCTTACGAGTTCCACGCTGCGGGCATGCGTCATCCATGATTCACTTTGAAGGGGTGTCGAAGCAGTACGGCTCAGTGTCGGCGTTGACCGGGCTCAATCTGCACATCCACGCGGGTATTACCGGTCTGCTCGGCCCCAACGGCGCCGGCAAATCCACGACCCTAAAACTCGTCGTCGGTTACCTCGGTCCATCGACGGGTCGCGTTCGCGTGTGCGGGAGTGACCCAAGACGGGCCACCACGCGCGTCCATGTGGGCTATTTGCCCGAGGGCGCGCCGCTACCGCCCGATGCAACTGTCCTAGAGATCTTAAATTTTACCGCCCAAATCAGGATTAAGAATCGAGAAGAGCGTCGACACGCGATCGACCGAGTTGTGCAACGACTCGACCTCGGCGTGATGCGAGATCGCCTTGCCGATACGCTCTCCAAGGGGCAGCGGCGCCGTGTCGCCCTCGCCGCTGCCGTATTGGGGAATCCCAAGGTCTTGGTACTGGATGAACCAACCGACGGCCTGGATCCCAATCAGCGCGACGAAGTCCATGCGCTGATCCGGGAACTCGCACCGGATCGCGCGATACTGATCTCAACCCATATCCTCGACGAGGCCGAACGACTCTGTGATCGTGCCGTAATCATTACGGCCGGCCGGTTAGTCGCGGACGACGCGCCGGGAGAGCTGGCGCGTCGCGCTCGCCACCACGACGCCGTGCGTCTTGAATGGTCCGGTGATCCGGATATCGCCGCGATGGTTCAGCGCATTCGCGAGCTGCCGACCGTGATGGACGTGGAACTCGACGCCGAGCACCGCGCATTGACCGCGATTGCACAGCCTGGGGCACGACCCTTTGGCGATGTCGCGGCACTCGCCGCTCGGCACGAATGGCCGATCGAGGTGCTGCGCCACGAGACCGGCCAACTGGAGGATGTGTTCCGCACCCTGACGAGCGCGGGAGCGGTGGGATGAACGACTTGGCGGCCGTCCTGCGTCGCGAGTGGCAGAGCGCGTTCGCGACGCCCTTGGCCTACCTTTTTATAGCCGCCTATGGCGCACTCACCACCATCGCGACATTCGAGTGGGGTGACTTGTACGGTCGCGGCCAGGCAGATCTGTCGGCGTGCTTCGCGCTGCAGCCGTGGCTGCTCGTCTGGCTCGCCCCTGCGCTGTCGATGCGCCTGTGGGCAGAAGAGCGCCGCCATGGAACGGCCGAACCCTTACTCGTACTGCCGATCGAACTCTCCACACTGGTCGCCGCTAAGTGGCTAGCAGGGATGGGCTTGGTGACCCTAGCGCTGTGCACCACATTGCCCCTGTGGGCTACAGTCGCCTACCTCGGCCATCCGGATCACGGGACGATCCTGGCGGGATACCTCGGTAGCCTATTACTCAGCGCCGCGTTGTTATCGATAGGGTCGGCCGTGTCGGCCGCCACGCGCCATCCGGTGACGGCATTTATCGGAACAACCGCAATCGGCGTCGCCCTGTTGATGGCAGGGCACCCCATCATGGCCGACACGTTGCGCGAACGTGTACCCGCGGCGTTGCTTGAGACACTCTCGGATATCGGCGCGCTGGCTCACCACCGCGCGATTGTACGCGGCGCGATAGGTCTTGATGATGTGCTTTATTTCGCGGCAATCACTGCCGTGGGACTTACAGCGACGGGCATTATCCTCACCGCCGTGCGTGGCCTACCACTCGTTGTCTTCCATCGACGTTGGCATCCAGTTGCGGTTTTACTTGCACTGTTGGCACTGCTTTGGGCCGGCGCGGCGCTGGTGCCACGGTGGGCAGGTCGCGTTCGCCTCGACCTGACGGAGGAACATCTCTATACGCTCGCGCCGGCAACCCGCGAACTACTCGCCGGACTGGAACAGCCGGTGACGCTGACGCTGTATGCGTCAACACGCACGCTCGACGCGACACCCGCCTACGCCAACGAAGCGCGTCGAGTGCGGGAACTACTCGCCGATATGACCGCGCGCGCGCGCGATCGTCTGCATTTCGTGGTGATCGATCCCGCACCCTTTTCAGACAACGAGGATCGCGCCGCCGAAGCCGGCCTGCGTTCACTCAGTCTGGGCGAATCTGGCGATAACCTTTGGCTCGGATTGGTCGCGGACAGCGGCGGAAGGCGATCGGTCGTCGACTTGTTTGAACCCAATCAGGCGCCGTACCTTGAATACCGCATTGCTCGACTGATCCGCGAGGTGTCGAGGCCGAGGCGACCGCTCGTTGGCTTGCTCTCCACGCTACCGACCGAGCCCGTGGCCGCCAGCGATACACACATCGGACGCCCCGCGTGGGCCGTCGATGACGCGCTGCGGGACCAATATACGATCCGAGATATTATGCCTGACGAATTAGCAGTGCCTCAGGGCTTGGATGCGCTCCTCATCCTGCACCCTAAGGGTCTGTCGCCGAGTCTTGTTCAATCCATTGATCGTTATCTGACTGGCGGTGGGCGCGCACTGATCGCCATCGACCCCGATGCTCAATTCGACGGTCAGTTGGACGATTCGGGAGTCGGCGTCGATCACGCATCGACACTCGAACCGTTGTTGCGCACCTGGGGCGTTCGTTTCAACCCTGAATTTGCGGTTGGCGATTTGGATAACGCCTTACTCGTCGGCGCTGGGCGCGGCGATCGACCGGTCCGCCATCTGGGCTTTTTAGGCTTTGGGACAGGTAACCTGGCCCACGACGATGCCCTGACTCGCGGCTTGCATCGCCTTGATTTCGCAACGCCCGGCTATCTGGAATTGACGACACCCGCTGGGGTGACCGTTACGCCGTTGGTACAGACGAGCACGACCAGCGCGCCCCTCCGCGTCGCCGATCTTGCCTTCGGCGCCACCCCCGAAACGCTACGCCATGGATTCCATCCGACTGGGCATCGGTACACCCTCGCGGCACATCTACGAGGCACCCTTCCCTCCGCATTTGGCAATACCTCTACCCAACCCGCGGATGTGGTCATCGTGGCCGACACCGACTGGCTTGCAGACATGATGTGGATTCGCGACGAGACCACGGGTGAGAGCCATTACCGAGAACCCTGGGCGAATAATGGTGACTTTCTGCTCAACATCGTTGACGAACTGACCGGGGGCGACGCCCTGGTCGGCCTTCGCGGCCGCGAACCGATGGCCCGTCCTTTCACACGTCTCGACACCCTGCACACGCAGGCCGACCGGCGCCTCGCCGCACAGTTAGATGCCCTTGAACGGGAATTGGCAGACGTTAGTCGGCGCCTTGCCGACCTAAGCGGCAATACAGCGGGCGCGTTGCCCACCAATCCGCAGCAACAAGGCGAATTGGCTCACGCGGAACTTGAGCGTCGGCGACTGAATCGCGCGCTACGGAGTGTCCACCATGACATGGATCGCGATGCGGCGCGCTTGGGCCGTTTGCTCTACGGCATCGACGTCGGTCTGCCAGTTGCACTCGTGTTCACCGTAGGCGTCCTCATCCTTAACCGACGTCGAGTTCGAGCCAAGGCGTGACAGATCGTCCGCGGTCAGCGAGGATGCATATCGATGAAAGACCAGCAAGAAACCAATCGCTCTGCCGGCTTGCTCCGACAACTGGGTGCCGCCGTTTACGACGGCCTGCTGATCGCCGCTGTGTTCATGGTGGTGACCTTCGTCGTGCTGCGCGTTACGGGTTACGATCCGATGCGCTCCAAAGCCAGCCTACTCGCCCAATCGATGCATCAGTGCGTACTGATCCTGGCCTTGGCGATGTACTTCGGCCATGCGTGGATTCGGCGTGGCCAGACCTTGGGCATGAAGGCCTGGAAGATTTCACTGGTTCGGCTCGATGGCCACCGGATCGACTGGCGCACGGCGTTGACCCGTTTAACGATCGCAGCGCCCCTGTGGCTCCTCGCCCTCGCGGGCATGCTGTGGTACATGCCCTCCCATGAGCCCCGTGCCTTGTTAGCGTTGCTACCTCAGGCGGTTAGCCTACTGCTGCTGTACACCCCACGGCACCAGACGTTGCCGGATTGGGTGAGCAGAACTCGGATCGTGCGCGACTAAAGCTCAGCGTGTGCGGAAGATGGCTACGCCCGTGATGGCGGTGAGCAGGACCAGTGGCGCCCAACCAACCAAGAGCGGAGATAAGCCATACACGTCACCGCTGTTCTCCAGCATCCGATTCACGAGTACGTAAACGATTCCGATGCCAATACCGATGGCCATCCGGGATCCTGCGCCCGAGGAGCGCAGCGGGCCGAACACGAAAGGCACTGCAAGAAGGCTGAGCATCACGGTCGACAACAGACGGGCCACTCGTGACCACAGCGCAATTTCCCACGTTCTCGACTCTAACCCGTTCGCCTTCAAATGGGCGACGTAGCGGTAGAGACCGCGCACCGGCAGGACATCCGGATCCTGTACCGCAGCACCCAAAAGATCCGCACTAATCGCCGTTTCGAATCGATGCGACGGCTCGCGTGTCGCTGTCGTTCCATGCTCATGCAATTCGATGGACTCGTAGTCCCCCAGCAACCAACTGCTATCGGGTGCTAGCGACGCTTTAGACGCGCGCCGCACCGCGACGAGCTCCTGATGCCCTCGCGAATCACTTGCAAGGTCAAACACATATACGCCGCCGTAGATGCTGTCGGAGCCTTGCTCCTGCACACTGACGATCCGACTGCCATCTTTGAGCCAAATGCCCGAGCGACCGGCAAAGCTAAAATTCGCATATTTGCCAAAGGTTCGGACTTCGTTAGCGTAGGTTTCGAGTGGCGGCGCCAAATACTCCGCGACGACAGCCCCCGCGGCACAGAGTAAGACGCCGGCCGCCGCAACCGCCGCCGCAATGCGCACGACCGACACCCCGGCCGCGCGAATCACGATTAATTCACTGCCACGGGCTAAATTCCCAAGTCCGAGGAGCGCGCCGATCAGCGCCGCGATCGGCAGCAATTGACCTGCCTGCTTAGGCATCTTGAGTGCGGTGACCGCGAGTGCATCCGCCATCCCAAACGTACCCACACCCACATCCGATTGCTGCTCGATGAAGGAGAACAGCCCGCCCAGTGTCACCAACACCACCGTGACCAGCAGCGCAAACCAGAGCACCTGTCGGGCAATATAGCGGTCGAGCAGATTCATCGGGTGGCCCACGCCGGCGGTGTACGCCGCCACCACAACACAGACGCCATAAAGAGCATCAAAACGTGCGGCCACCACAAGCCGATCGACGACGGAACGGCCCCTTTTTCCAACCAGGTGCGCGCCGCCGAAAGCAGGTTTGAATAGATAAAAAACACCAGGATGACGACGCCAATCCGGGCGTAGCGCCCCTGCCGCGGCGCTAACTCCGACAGTGGTATCGCCAGTAACGCGAGCACGAGGACCATCAGCGGTAGCGACAAGCGCCATTGGTACTCGGCCACCGCCTGCGGTGACGGATCACGGCGCAAATCGTCCGTTTGGCGGGCTTCGACGCGGGTCGATCCACCGACCGCTGAATCCATCCGTACGGGAATACCATGCTCGGCGAAGTGGACTCGCCGCATGCTCGGATTGCCTGGGCTGCCGTCGAATCGCTCCCCGTCGTACAGCACGAGCGTGTGTACCGATCCATCTGCGGAAATGAGGTGCCGAGCCCGATCCGCCAGCATGACCTCAACGTGATCCTCGGCACGGCGCTCGACGAACACTTTTCGCAAGGTCCCGTCCGGATCGGAGGACTCGGCGTAGAAAACTGCCCCACCGTGGGCAAACGAGTGGAACTTCCCCGGCTCCATTAAACCGAACTCCGCTGCCTGAATCGCCGCCTTTTGCAACGATTGGGCATGCGCAAAAGCATTTGGCGCTAAGTCCAAAACGGCCCACGCGCAGAGCGCCGTGACCAACCCCGCCAACACCGCCACCGGACGCAAGAGGCGGCCCGGGCCAACCCCGCAGGCCCGCAGCGCGGCCATCTCGGACTCATGGTACAAGCGCCCGAAGGCCAAGGAGACGCCGAGCAAAACGCCGACGGGCAGCAACAATGTGCCGTTTTGCAACGACATCAACCCAATCAAGCTCAGGATGATTTCCTTCGGGTAGCCGCGCTCCGCGGCCTGCCCGAGCACTTGGGCCAACTGTTGGCTCAGCAGGATGGCGTATAGCACGCCCGTCACGGCAAGCCACGACAGGGTCACTTCCTTCAAGACGTAGCGGTCGATCGTCCGCACCGAAACACCACCCGTAGCGAACCGCCGCTATCGCCGGCAAGCCCTTGAAAGTACACTCTCCGTCTGGACGAGCGACGGCCCACTGGCCGCGACCCGTAAGGTAAACCCAAAGCCGCGCGCATAGAAGGGCGGACCGCCCGAAAGGCGAACCGCCCAAAGCGCGCGCCGGAGAGAGACTCATGGAATTTAAGGCCGAATCCGCCACTGCCCGGCGTAACCGTACCGATTGTGCCATTGTCGGTGTCCATGACGGGGGTCGTCTGGCCGGCTCGGGCGCAACCCTTGACGCTGCGCTCGACGGCCGTTTAAGCCGAATCGTGGCCGGCGGAGATTTCGCGGGGCGACTCGGCGAAACCCTCCTGCTGCCGGATTTGGGCAAAGGCGCCGCTGCGCGCGTCATTCTGGTCGGACTCGGGGCGGAGAAGTCCTGGTCGCGGCGCAGTTACCGCAAGGTGCTCACCGCCGCGGCGAACGCCGCCTTAAAGACGCCGTCCAAGGACGTCCTCGTCACCCTAGCGGACGCCGATGTGCCGGACACCGATGCCTATTACCGGGCGCGCTTTGTGGCCGAACAGTTCCTGCACTGCGCCTACCAGGTTCCCGCCATCCGCTCGACCGCGAAATCACGTCCCTCGCAGGTTGCGACGGTTCGGGTGCTTGTTTCGCCAACCGAACTCGCCGACGGCCGCCGCGGCGTCCGCGACGGTGCAGCGATCGGCGTCGGGGCCGGTTTGACCCGGAACTTGGCCAATCTCCCGTCCAACGTCTGCACGCCCTCGTATCTCGCCCAAGAAGGCCAACGCCTGGCTAAAGAGCACCGAGCGGTACGCTGCAAGGTGCTGGGTGAACGGGAGATGCGCCGCCTCGGTATGGGCTCGCTGCTCTCGGTGACCGCCGGTTCGCTCGAACCGCCGAAAATGATTGTGTTGGAATACCGTGGCCGCGGCGCGAAAGCCGCTCCGATTGCCCTCGTGGGTAAAGGTGTCACGTTCGATACCGGCGGCATCTCCCTCAAAGACCCCGGCGGAATGGACGAGATGAAGTTCGACATGACCGGTGCGGCGTCCGTGTTCGGCGCTATAAAGGCCATGGCGGCGCTCGATGCACCGATCCATGTCGTCGGCATCATCCCGGCGGTAGAAAACATGCCCTCCGGCACCGCCACGAAACCGGGCGACATTGTGACGTCGATGGCGGGGATAACGATTGAGGTTCTGAATACGGACGCCGAGGGGCGCTTGATCCTCTGTGATGCGCTGACCTACAGCCGCCGCTTTAAGCCTCGCGAAGTCATTGATATTGCCACGCTGACCGGCGCCTGCGTCGTCGCACTCGGATCGCATAACAGCGCGGTCATGAGCAATCACGACGGCCTCGCTGAGGGCCTAGTGGCGGCCGGACGGCGTTCCGCCGATACGTGTTGGCGGATGCCGCTCGCCGAGGAATATCAGGAACAACTGAAGAGCAACTTTGCCGACATGGCCAATGTTGCGGGTCGCGATGGTGGGGCGATCACTGCCGCCTGCTTCCTGTGGAAGTTCACCGACGGCCTGAAATGGGCACACCTCGACATCGCCGGGACGGCGTATGTCACTGGCGCAGCGAAGGGTGCGACGGGGCGTCCAGTCCCGCTGCTCGCCGACTACCTGCTCGCGAACCTCGGATGACTGTGGCGGTCGAGTTCCATATTCTCGAGGGCAGCGATCTGCGCGCCCTCGACCACACGATCTGCGCCCGTATCGCTCAATGCGTGTCGGATGGCCATACCGTGTGCGTCGTGACCGATTCGCTCGCTTCGGCCGAACGAGTCGACACTGCACTGTGGACATTTAGCGATCAGTCGTTCGTGCCACATGATCTGGCCGATCGAGCCGATGCGCGCACCGGCCAACCGCCGCTGCCCTCCGTCGTGATCACTACGGGGCGGTGCGTACCCGCCGATATACTCGTTAACCTCGCGCCGACCGTGCCCGAGGGCTTCGAATCATTCCACCGCATCATGGAATTTGTGGATGCGGACCCTACCCGCCGTGACGCCGGCCGACGCCGGTTTGTTGCCTATCGCGACCGCGGCCACCCACCTCAGACACATA
>Ga0214164_1000488_pt1 | contig 26003 bp, 24 predicted proteins | sample TroBogepilimnion_13_FD_153003 | JGI IMG/M metagenome (GOLD analysis project Ga0214164, IMG submission 153003) | Freshwater microbial communities from Trout Bog Lake, WI - Practice 03JUN2009 epilimnion v4 | ecosystem: Environmental > Aquatic > Freshwater > Lake > Epilimnion/Euphotic zone ...
AATATTGCTGTATGTGATGATCTGGGCGACACGATCCTCGCCATATTTATTAGTTGCATACGCAATCATTTCGGATCTGCGGCGCTCGTCGAAGTCCAGATCAATATCTGGCATCGAAATACGTTCTGGGTTTAGAAATCGCTCAAATAAAAGTCCGTGCTTAATCGGGTCCAATGCAGTGATACCTAGTGCATAAGAAACGAGAGAGCCTGCCGCTGATCCACGACCGGGTCCTACACGAATTCCAACTTCACGAGCATGGGCACATAAATCTGCAACTACCAAGAAATATCCTGGAAATCCCATCTTGATCATGGTGGTTAATTCGTAATCAAGTCGCTCCTGATAATCGCTAGAAACAGCGCCATTCATACGATCTACGAGGCCTTGATTTGCCAACTTCGTAAGCCAAGAATCTTCAGTCTCCCCCGCCGGGACACCAAACTGGGGCAAGAGATTATCCCCTTCACGCATTGTTACATTGCAACGCTCCGCTATAAGCAAGGTGTTATCGCAGGCATCTGGTAAATCTTTAAATAATTCGCGCATCTGCTGCGCGCTCTTTAAATAGAATTCATTATTCTCAAATTTAAAGCGTTTTGGATCGGCAATTGTGGAACCCGATTGCACGCATAGCAGGGCCTCGTGAGCACCGGCATCTTCATATTTTGTGTAGTGAAGATCGTTTGTAGCCAACAATGGGAGCCCTAAATCATCTCCCAGTTTCAGAAGATCCTTTTTAACTCGATTTTCAACATCGATGCCATGATCCATAATTTCTAAGAAGAAATTCTGCGGCCCAAAGATATCTCGCAAATCACTCGCTGCCTTGACAGCCTCTTTATAAGCACCCATTCGAAGTCGAGTTTGAATTTCACCACCAGGACAACCAGTTGTTGCAATAATCCCCTGCGAATATTTTGCAAGAAGTTCACGGTCCATTCTGGGTTTGTAATAGAAACCTTCGAGGGAGGCGAGTGAGGAGAGCTTGAATAAATTAGAGAGCCCCGTGTTATCTTCTGCTAACAAGGTCATGTGGGTATATGCGCCACCGCCCGACACATCATCTTCTCCACCTTCGGCCCATTTGACTCGCTTCTTATCAAAGCGACTCTCTGGCGCTACATAGGCTTCAATGCCAATGATGGGCTTTACCCCAACTTTTTTCGCCTGCTTATTGAATTCATAGGCGCCGAATACATTTCCATGATCTGTAATCGCAATCGCAGGCATCTCTTGCCGTGCAACTTCTTTGACCAGCTCTTCTACCCGCGCGGCGCCATCGAGCATCGAATACTCGGTGTGCACATGCAGGTGAGCGAAGTTGGAATTATTAGGCACGATTAGGGAGATTACTACTGCAATTAATTCTGGTGGGTATTTCGCTCAAGCACGGCAAGTGAGCGTGTCAGATCCTCGGGATATTCCGAAAGAAAGGCCAGGTGCTCCCCCGTAATTGGGTGAGTCAGTTTCAGCTCACGAGCGTGCAACCATGGTCGATGAATGTTTAAACGATCTGCAATTGTGTGATCGGCTCCGTATGTGAGGTCGCCGACCAAGGGATGGTGCAGCGCCGAAAAATGTACACGGATTTGATGGGTTCGACCCGTCTCGAGTTCGATCTCAAGAAGTGAGACCGCCGGAAAGAGTTCTAATGATGTGTAATGGGTAATACTCGGCTTCCCGTCAGCGACTACCGCAAAACGATAATCCTCTCGTGGGTGGCGATCGATCGGGGCATCAATAGTTCCCTCTGACGGGTCCATGTGTCCCTGCACCATCGCGTGGTAAACCTTTGTAACAGTTCGCTCTCGAAATTGATCCTTAAGATGTGAGTAAGCGTTTTCATCTTTTGCAATAATCATTAATCCCGAAGTACCAACATCTAGCCGATGCACAATTCCTTGGCGTTCGGCAGCACCACTTGTCGATACATTGAAACCTGCGGCAATTACAGCTCCAATAACTGTTGGGCCTTGCCATCCAGGACTTGGATGTGCAGCCACGCCAACTGGTTTATCGATGACAATTATGTAATCATCGTTATAGACAACCTTAAGTCCATCTACTGGAGTCGGAGTCAGCGACGGTGCGCTTTTCGCCGCCGGCATCAAAATCTCAAGGACGTCAGATGTAGAAACTTTATCTGATTTGGTCACTGGCTTACCGTTACGAGAAATCTCCTCGTTATCAATTAACGCCACAACTGCCGATCTAGATAGTCCTAACATTCTTGCAAGGGCTGCATCTACTCGATCTTGATCTAAACCTTCGGGAATGGAGATAACCTTTAATTCGCGATTCGGAACTACTCCGTCACTGCTCATCTCGCGACCTCGGTTTCACATTCTTCAGCAATAGCAGAGCAATAGCGGCTGCTGAGATAACAATAGACGTATCTGCCAGATTAAATACTGGCCAATGAGGGAGGCGAATCCAGTCGACCACAGATCCCCGAAAGAAATACGGAGCCCTAAAAACTCTATCGCTCAGGTTTCCAAGTATGCCTCCCAAGAGGAGTCCCAAGGCTAAACCCCACATCCGCGAGGTAATCGAACGGGCGAATATGTAGATTCCGACTATCGCGCATATCGAAAGCACTGAAAGGAAGATGGTCGCAGAAGTTGCCAAGCTAAACGCTGCACCCGAGTTGAAGGTCAGTTGAAATTCAAGTGCATGACCGAAAATCTGCTTCGGCGTCGAGGAGAGAAGACGCTTCGCCATGGACTTAGTAGTCCAATCGAACAGGTATGAGGCGAGCGCAACAATGACTAAAAGGCGAACCGCAGAATTAATATGAGGTGCTGATTTACTCAGCGTCGTTCCTCTTTCTGCTTACAGGTCATGCAGAGCGTTGCTCGTGGAAAGACTTGAAGTCGTGCCTTACCAATTGCATTTCCACATTCTTCGCATCGACCATATGTCTTGCTGTCAATACGTTCGATAGCACGCTCGGTTTGAAGCACCATGTCACGGGCGTTGTACACCAATGACATTTCATGTTCACGTTCGAAGGTCTTGGTACCTGCATCGGCTTGGTCATCACCCGCTCCAACACCTGCGGCAGAGATTAAATCTTCCATCTCTCCTTCGGCATCTACAAGCTCTACCCTCAAACGTACTAATTCTTTACCGAGTTCGGTCTTCATGACCTTTAGCTCTGCAGGTGTCCACGGATTTTCATTCTCGGCGACGATCAATGGCACCGGTGCACCTTTAATCGGCTTGAGCGGAGCAACTTTCTTTCCACTCTTGATTGGACGAGGTGGTGGCGGCATAACCAGGCGTCGTTCCTCGATGACGACTTCTGGCCCGGTACTTACTTCATGGGGCGTCACTGTGATTGTGGTCGAGTCACCTTTAGTGGTGCTTTGAAGCTTTGCGGGAAATGGTTTCCCTGGAGCCTTCTTGGCAAGAGTTGGCTTAACAATATTGGGCGATCTGACGGTGGTGCTTTTAGCTGGCGACACCTTCTTGGCAGGGGCCTTCTTTGCAACTACTTTTTTCGCAGGCACTTTTTTTGCTACTTTCTTTGCAATCGGTGCCTTTTTGGCAATCTTTTTCACGGCTTTGACAGGGGCTTTTTTGGCCGCTGCTTTTTTGACGACCGCTTTTTTAGCGGGCGCCTGCTTTGCTTTGGAAGCCTTTTTCTTAAAGAGTGCCATAGGCTCCGTAGGCTAGGCGAAGCGAGCCTTTTTACCAACTTCGCCGCGCTAGACTCACCCCCCTAATCAGTTGTATATAAGTTCGAATGACCGAGCAGGTTCCAATATTTTGGAATTTTCTTGAATCGTCTTGAATTGTCTAGAATCATAAAAGGGAGGGCACAAGCGTGAGCGATGCAGCTTCCAGCCCATTCTCAAGCCTCTCCCCACAAATCGACCTGCCCGCAACCGAACACGAGATCCTCAAGTTCTGGGAGAGTTCGAATATTTTCGCCAAGACTATCTCCGCTCGGGAAGGCGCACCTCGCTGGACTTTTTACGAGGGCCCACCTACGGCCAATGGTTCACCAGGCACTCATCACATAGAAGCGCGCGTATTCAAAGATCTCTTTCCTCGCTATCAGACGATGAAGGGGCACCAAGTAATTCGTAAAGCTGGATGGGACTGCCACGGACTACCTGTAGAGATTGCCGTGGAGAAGGAGCTTGGTTTCTCCGGTAAAGGTGATATCGAAAAATATGGCATCGCTGCATTCAATGAAAAGTGTCGTGAATCGGTACAGCGTCACGTGGACGAGTTCACATCCATGACTCGCCGAATGGGATTCTGGGTTGATTTTGATGAAGCGTATTGGACGATGTCACCAGAATATGTCGAAAGTGTCTGGTGGTCCCTTCAGCAGATTTGGAAGAAAGGTCTTTTAGTACAAGACCATCGAGTAGCTCCCTATTGCCCAAGATGTGGCACAGGTCTTTCTGACCACGAACTTGCGCAAGGTTATGAAACCGTAACCGATCCTTCCGTCTATGTGCGATTCCCTGCTACATCAGGTGTCATCGCCGAACTAGGTGCTTCATTCCTTGCCTGGACGACTACGCCGTGGACATTGGTATCAAACACAGCGATAGCAGTGAACCCTAAAGTTGAGTACCAAGTCTGCGAAATTACCAAAGACGACACCGTCGAGCGCCTAGTAATTGCGACAAATCTTGCTCAAGTTCTTGGGGATGATCGCAAGGTCATCGCGACATTTCAGGGATCGGAGTTGGAAAGAATTACCTATAAGCGTCCACTTGATCTTATTGAAATTCCTGACTCTCATTTCATCGTTTTAGCCGACTATGTCACCATCGAAGACGGAACCGGCCTGGTGCATCAATCTCCTGCATTCGGAGCGGATGACCTTCTTGTCTGTCGAAAATATGGACTGCCGGTAATTAATCCAATGGCACCTGATGGCACTTTCCTTCCAGAGGTACCTTTAGTCGGCGGAATCTTCTTTAAAGAGGCAGATAAGACCCTGGTCAAAGAGCTTAAATCTCGTGGAGTGTTATTCCGCCAACAGCAATTCGAGCATTCCTATCCGCATTGCTGGCGCTGCCACACACCATTGATGTATTACGCACAACCATCTTGGTATATCCGGACGACCGCTATTAAAGATCAGCTCTTAGCTCAAAACGCTAAGACTGATTGGCATCCAGAGACGATCAAAACTGGACGGTTTGGGGATTGGCTGGAGAACAATATTGACTGGGCCGTTTCTCGCAACCGTTATTGGGGAACACCTTTACCCTTATGGCGCTGCCCCGACAATCACCTTTATTGTGTTGGATCTCTGGCAGAACTTTCGCAACTTTCCGGAAGAGAGCTATCACAGACAGATCCACATCGACCTTTTGTTGATGACATCACGATCCCATGTCCCGAATGCTCACTAACAATGAATCGGGTTAGTGAGGTTATAGATTGCTGGTACGACTCGGGAGCAATGCCTTTTGCACAATGGGGTTATCCTCACAAAGAAGGATCTACCGAAGCCTTTCAAGCGGCATACCCTGCTGACTTCATCTGCGAGGCGATCGATCAAACTCGAGGTTGGTTTTATACATTAATGACGATCGGCACATTGGTGTTCGATGAAAGTTCGTATAAGACGGTTCTCTGCCTTGGACACATTTTGGATAAAGATGGTCGCAAGATGAGTAAACACCTCGGAAACGTCCTTCAACCAATCCCTCTCATGGATCAGCACGGCGCTGATGCGGTCCGCTGGTACATGCTTGCTGCTGGGTCACCTTGGAGTGCAAGGCGCGTTGGCCACGATGCTCTTTCAGATGTAGTTCGCAAAACTCTATTAACCTACTGGAATACCGTCTCTTTCTTCACTTTATATGCCAATGCTGCAAACTTTTCACTTCCTGCCAATCAAAAACCATCAGATGTGACCATGGATAAATGGATTATCTCTGAGCTCAACCAATTGATTAGCGAAGTGGACGATGCATATTCGGAATTTGATTCGCAAGAAGTTGGAGCTCGGCTTGCAACATTTATCGATGATTTATCAAACTGGTATGTGCGTCGTTCTCGCAGACGTTTTTGGGATGGTGAATTATCGGCCCTAGAAACTTTGTATACCTGCCTTAAAGTGCTCACGCAGTTAATGTCGCCAATGGTTCCTTTCATTACCGAACACGTTTGGCAGACTCTGGTAAGGGCAGGAGAACCTTCTGCTCCAGAATCAGTGCACTTATCCTCGTTCCCAATACATGATCCATCTTTAATCAATACTCCCCTTTCTCAATCAGTTGCACTGTCGCGACGACTTGTCGAACTTGGTCGGGCGGCCCGTGCTGAATCAAAGATCAAGATTCGCCAACCTCTAGCAAGGGCGCTCGTAGCTGCCAATGGTTGGGAGGCTATGGACTCCGAAATTCGTGATCACATTAAGGACGAGCTCAACGTTTTGAATCTGGACATCTTGGCAAATGAGAGTGACGACCTGGTGAGCGTCTCCATAAAGGCAAACTTCAGAACTATTGGAGCAAGATATGGTGCAAACGTCCAATCCATTGCTACTTCTATTGCTGCCTCCGATGCTACCTCTCTGGTTCAGGCACTTCGAAAATCAGGAAGCTATCCACTCGCATATGAAGGCGGGATTGCAGACCTAACGGTTGAAGATCTAGTTATCACCGAGACTCCAAAAGAAGGATGGTCGGTCGCAAGCCACTCCGGAGAGAGCGTTGCCCTGGACTTGACTCTAACTGCAGAACTTCTTCAAGCTGGTTTGATGCGTGAAATAATCCGTACCATCCAAGAAGATCGTAAGAATTCTGGCTTTGATATTAGTGATCGCATCCATGTGAGTTGGAACGGTGGCAGCGAAATTGCAGCAGCTCTCACCAAATACCAAGAGGATATTGCAGCCGAAGTTCTAGCTACCTCATTCGAGCAAGACTCAGGTTTACCAATTGAGGGCAACGAAATTGGATTAGGCATAGCACTTAAAAAGAGTTAATTTCTAGCCAATTCGATGAGCAAATGAAATCAATATTTGCGTCACAAAGAAGATTAAAATGAATGAGATGTCAATCGCTACTGGCCCAACACGCAGTGGCGGAATGAATCTACGAACGAATTTCATTACGGGATCAGTAACCCCATAGACGGTTTCCGCAACCGCCAGAATAATCCCTTTGGGGCGCCATGAAGGCGAAAAGATTCGTACGTAATCCAGGATTACCCTTGCAAATAACGAAATCAGAAACAACTGTAAAACTAACGCAATAACTCCACCAATATTCATGAATTCAATTCAACCTTTGGGAAAAAGTTGAAGTCAGCTCTGATTGAAAAAGCTAGCTTCAGCGGCCGCGCTCTTATTTTCATTACTGACGCGCACATTTGGAGGAGTCAATAAGAATACTTTAGAGGTAACGCGTTCGATGCTGCCGTGATGACCAAAGACTAAACCTGAAGCAAAATCAACTAGGCGCTTTCGCTCTGATTCATCCATGTCGGTTAGATTCATGAGAACTGGTTGGCCCTCGCGATATCTTTCGCCAACTGTTCGCGCTTCGTTATAAAAACGTGGGTGTATCGTAAAAATCTGATCAAGAATTGGAAGCACATCCTGCGAAGCGGCAACCGCGGTAGGCACGGTCCGCACAGGTGCAGCAGCTTTGGCTAATGGCGTGAATGATGGGCGATCAACCTTAGAAACAGCGCGCACATTACGACGTGGTTCTTCAACAACTTCTATCTCTGCAAAATCTTCCTCTTCGTCCATGAGTCCGAGGTAGTTAAACGCTTTTTTGAATACATTACCCATACCTAAAGTTTACGTGAGTGGGGCGCGTGAACCCAGGATTGAACTGCCAATTCGCACATGTGTCGCTCCGGCAGAAATAGCCGATTCGAAGTCGTGGCTCATGCCGATAGATAATGAATTGAGTGATGGAAAATCTCCGAGATTCACATCCCGCAGCTCCCGTACTTGCCTAAATGCTCTCAGCGGATCCATCCCCAATGGGGCTACTGCCATGAGACCGATCGGTGCAATCCTGGTCATATCCGTTAGCGACACGAGAAAATCCTTAAGACCCGCAGGTGCGATTCCACCACGGTCCACTCTCCCTGGCTCAAGATTCACTTGCACAAAAAATGACTTTTCTGCATCCACTAGTCGTGATGAGAACTTGGATGCATGATCTATCGAGTCCAAAGAATGGATTACAGCGGCCCAATGACAGATCGAGGTGATCTTGCGGCTCTGAATCTGTCCCTGAAAATGCCATCTCACGTCATTTGGCATCGCTTCAAATTTTGAAGTTGCTTCTTCATCCCTATTTTCCCCAAAATCCCGAACACCAAGCTCATAAAGGATCTGACAATCAGAAATCGGGAAGGTCTTGGTTACGGCGATCAAGGTAATGTCTGATCGATTTCTCCCATTAGCCAGACATGTTCGGGTGATGCGTTCTTCCACTTCGGCTAAGTTCGCGGCGATCTGCGCCGGACGATTTGTATCGCTCATAACGAGATAACCCCCGCTTGCCGGGCCATTTCTCCACCTCGTCGAAAAGAGAAATGATTCCCTGATTCACGCGTGCATACCCGCACATGGCTAACGCTGACTCCAATAGATTCCAATTGCGAGGAAACCCCTGATCTCAAATCTAATGCGTGGCGTTGTGGCGTTGTGGCGCTAGCCGGAATTTGGGCGATGATTTCTGAATACATTTCTTCAGAGACTTCATAGCAATCTGCGCAAATACTTGGTCCCACTACTGCCACAATATCTCGACACCCTAACGCCATCATCTTCTGCACCGTCTTAATCACAATCTGGTTACTCATGCCAATTCGCCCAGCATGTACAGCCGCCACCGCTGTTGAAGAACTCAAGAGGACTGGCAAACAGTCTGCAACCATTACCGCCAAACCAACACCTTTGGTCATGGTGATCAATGCATCGGCTTCATACTCCCCGATGCCATCGTCAGTTTTAATTATCACATCGCTATGTGATTGGTTCATAAAGACCAGATTCTCCAGCGATAAAAAATCCCTTAGGGATTCTCTGTTCTCACTGTTCTTCAGATCGCCACCGTGTCTTGAGGTGAAGAGTGTCCGAGACATTTATTTCATAAAGTCAGGGATGTCTATCTCGTCTTCTGTTACTAGCTCTTCAAAAGTAATTCTCCTACGTGCGGGAGCAACTACAGGAATTGCAACGGTGTCTTCCATCGAGTCAAGATGCTGTGCAACCGAAATCGGATCGTTGGCAGCTATTGGATCTGCTTCGCCCGTCAAGGCGGCGCTATCAATAATTGGCATAGAAATCCGCTTTGGCGCTCCGCCATCAAATCCGGCCGCTATTACAGTGATTCTCACTTCATCACCTAGGGCATCATCGATAACTGTTCCAAAAATAATATTAGCTTCGGGATGGGCGGATTTCGCCACAAGCTCTGCCGCTTCGCTAAGTTCAAATAACCCAAGGTCAGAGCCGCCGGCAATCGAAAGCAGTACGCCACGAGCACCATCAATGGAAGCTTCCAAAAGCGGACTAGCGATAGCAAGTTCTGCTGCTCGGGTTGCTCTCGCTTCACCACGTGCTGAACCAATACCCATCAACGCAGACCCGGCACCCGACATGACGCTCTTAACATCCGCGAAGTCCAAATTGATAAGCCCAGGAGTTGTTATTAAGTCTGTTATGCCTTGAACACCTGATAGTAGAACTTGATCAGCGCTTCGGAAAGCTTCAACCGCAGTAATAGAACGATCAGAGATTGCTAGAAGTCGATCATTTGGAATGACTATCAAAGTATCTACTTCAGCACGAAGTAGATCAATTCCCTCTTCTGCTTGCAAAGTGCGATGCTTCGCTTCAAAAGAGAAGGGCTTTGTCACAACACCAACCGTTAAAGCGCCAAGATCTTTAGCAATTTTGGCAATGATAGGAGCACCACCCGTGCCCGTACCGCCACCTTCGCCTGCGGTAACAAAAACCATATCTGCACCGCGCAATACTTCTTCGATCTCTTCCATGTGATCAAGCGCTGCTTGACGACCAACCTCTGGCGATGCACCTGCACCTAACCCGCGAGTTGACTTGCGTCCAATATCTAATTTCACATCCGCATCACTCATAATCAGCTGTTGCGCATCTGTATTAATAGCAATGAACTCAACACCTTTAAGTCCAGCTTCGATCATTCGATTGACAGCGTTAACTCCGCCACCACCTATGCCAACAACTTTTATAACGGCCAAATAATTCTGCGGTGTTGCCACGGTTAACCTCTCCTTGGACTCTAAATCTCTACTTGAGACTTAAAGCGCGCTCTGAATCTGATGCGTAAAAGTAGGACTCTTAGATACATGTATCAACAACCGACACGAAATTTGAAAAATCAATATCTCAATGGCAGATAGAGGGATATCTACTTGACGATCGGAGAGAGCGGATTAGTTACATCAATAACAGTTATATTTTTATTTTCCTTCAATGCCAATAAAGCTTGTATTACTTGGACTTTGAGAGGTTCTTCGGTTCTGGTACCCCAGGCAATCAACAATTTGGAATGACCACTAATCGATGCTGCCATTGAAATATTGCCATGAGCATCGATCTCAAGGGAGCTCATGTGCGCCACCAGATCCGCTGGGGCCGCTGAAAGGAACTGCGCAATAGCGCTTCTCAATGTTCCCGTAGAGCCGGTAAAAGTAACTACAGGTAGCGCGGGCATTGGATGTGGCGTCACAAATGTGTAACCACTCCGGTCAAAATATTTAGTGGATCCATCAAGATCGACATATTGCGCTACCGGAACTCGCGAAGTCACATCAATCCTTAAATCTCTAGCTAGCCATCGCCGATTTACTATGACGTTAGCTACCCAAGTCTGATGCAAAATTTCGCGCCGAATTCTTTCGCTGCTTACTCTAGCCATCGGAAGGCCAACTCGCGCAAGTGAGGGTTCGACAATGCTTGTGATAATCACTTCATTACCACCGGCGCTTATTTCGATCGATCGAATCGAAAGTAATCGGGACCATCCAAGTAAAAATGCAAAAAGAGAGATCAACACAATTGCCAACAGGATAGCTGGTGCATTTTTAACTTTAGGCCTATGCATATTTTTCTTCAAGCGCTTGCACAATCACTGGAGCAAGCGAACTAACATCACCTGCGCCAAGTGTAAGGATTAGATCACCTGCGACGGCCAGCGCAACGACTTCATCCACGACTTTCAACATCGAAGGTTCGATTGTAATATTTTCTACATCTGCTTGTCTTGTAATAAGTGCTGAAGTGACACCAGGAATAGGAGCTTCGGATGCTGGATATATCTCTAAGACAAAGGTCCGATCAGCGAGCTTGAGCGCATCGGCAAAGTCAGATGCAAAGGCCTGGGTTCGTGAAAAGCGATGTGGCTGAAAAATCACTATTACCCTCCCCGACGGCACATAATTATTGGCGGCGGCTAAGGTTGCTCTAATTTCTGTTGGATGATGACCATAATCATCAATAACTTCTACTCCGCCAGCACCCCCCTTGTGTTCGAATCTACGGCGCGAACCCGAATATTTCCGTAAACCGAGAATGAGATCATCAATTTTTGCATCCAACAAAACCCCTGTAGCAAGTGCCGCAACCGCATTCAAAATGTTATGTCCGCCAGGAATCGACATGGATAGTTCGGGGAGAACCTTGCCCGTATGAGTTATGCGGGCGAGAGAGGATTTAGGTTCGAGTAACACCCTCGAAATAACGTAATCTGCCTCATTCAATCCGTAGGTCACTATCTGAATATCAGTTCGGGTTATTCGTCGCAGAAGTTCTCTTACTCCAGGGTCATCACCGCATGCGACTAGAAATCCACCAGTTTGAATCGTAGAAACGAAATCCTCAAAAGATTCGAAGACCGATTCAATTGTGGGGAAATGATCGACGTGATCTAATTCAATATTGGTAATAATTGCCCCATACGGCTTGTAGGCAGTGAATGACCCATCGGATTCATCAGCTTCTGCAATAAAAACATCGCCACTTCCAAGATGAGCATTGAGTCCGGAACTATTTATCAACCCACCAATCGAGAAAGATGGATCCAATCCAGCCTCCTGTAGTGCAACCGTCAACATAGATGTAGTTGTTGTCTTGCCATGCGTCCCTGCGACCGCAACAGATTTCTTACCCTTCATTAATTCGGAAAGTGCCCTGGCTCTACTCCAAATTGGAATTGATCTTTCCAAGGCAGCCAGAATCTCTGGATTTGTACCGGCAATTGCGCCAGAAGAGATGACCAAGTCCGCACCAAGAACATTTTCGGTGCTATGTCCTATAAAAACCTTAGCGCCTAGCGCATCTAGGGAATCTATAACCGTAGAACGCTTGACATCGCTTCCACTTACCGCCAAACCTTGAGCAAGCATTATGCGAGCAATTCCGCTCATACCTGAACCGCCAATTCCCACAAAGTGAATTCGCTTGTTCCGTAAATCTCCTAAGGCATCCATCTGCTAATTCTGCCCTGCACGCCGAAGAAACTTCGCTATAACTAATCCAATGCGATATGTGGCGTCCATAGGAAACTCGACAGATTCACCAGATTCTTGCCGCGATATCGCCCGCTTCATTAATGAGTCAAGACGCGAAACTAAATTCTCCGCAGTAAAGGCGGAATTTTCAATGATTTCACCACCATCTTGGCTCGAAACCGATTGAGCATTAAATAACTGCTCACCATTGCCTATCGCCAAAGGTACATAGAGGCTATAGATCCCCAACACCCCCGTCTCGATCGTAGTTACTGCGCCACTTCGAGAGATAACAAAATCTGCTGCTGCATATGCAGAAGCCATGTCATCGATATAGGAGAAGGGTGCATACCCTTTTTGTGCGTCCGGAAGATCATTGGTCTGGCCCACTGCATGAATCACTTGAATTCCCTGCGGCAAAATTGATCTCAAGGCCTCCGAGATAACGCTGTTGAATTTAACGGAACCCATTGAGCCACCAAAAACCAAAATCGTTCGCTTATCTGGATCTAAACCGAATTCTTTTCTGGCAATAGTGCGCGACTCTTTGCGTTGTTGAATAGATTGCTTAGCCAAGCTGACGATAGCGGGTCGAAGCGGAATCCCTACAACGTCATACTTTCCGTTCACAAATGTGGTGAGTAGTGTGCCACCGAAAAAACCAGCTAATTTATTTGCCATGCCCATTTTTGCATTAGCTTCATGTCCGACCATCGGGACCTTACTTATTTTTGCAGCCAGATAAGCAGATGCAGAGACATAGCCACCGAACCCAACAACCAGATCCGATCCCTTTACAATTCGAGCTGCCTGCATCAATGACTGCGCAAATCTAAATTTCCATGTAAATAGTTCCTTATTAAAATGGCGAGGGAAGGCCGCCTTCTTGATCAATGCCAATTCAAAACCTGCTTGAGGTACCAACCTATTTTCAATTCCTTCTTTTGTGCCAATAAATGTCACTTGTACTTCCGGATAATGCTCCCGCAACCAATCACCGATAACGAGGGCTGGCTCAATATGACCAGCAGTCCCAGCACCTGCTATGACGACTCGCTGTGTTCTCATTTTTCTTGCGAGGATTTCTTACGACTACGAAGCGATGCACGCACTTGAGGGTCACCTCGCGCAACATTTAGCACAAAGCCAACTCCCAAGAAATTAGCAATTAAGGAAGATCCGCCATAGCTAATAAATGGCAACGTTACTCCGACCACTGGGAGGACTCCGATATCCGAACCGACATTCACAATAACTTGCATCAATATCCAAGTTGCGACACCAGCACATGCATAGCGTGAAAGTAAATCCTTGGTCTGCATCGATGTGCGATAAATACCATAGATCAGAGCTGCGTAAAGCAACAATACGATGAGAGTGCCAAGTAACCCGAGCTCTTCTCCAATAACCGAGAAGATGAAATCTGTATGTGCTTCAGAGAGATTGCCCCACTTTTGCCGACTTGCTCCAAGACCCACTCCAAATAATCCGCCACTTGCAAGTCCCATGACCGAATGCGCGGGTTGCCATCCAGCTAGCTTATAAACACCAGGAGCAAATGGATTTATGACTGCAGCAAATCGATGAAGTCGATACGGAGCAATTGCGACCAATAGACCTATGCCTGCGACGCCAAAGATTCCAAGTCCCATGAAATGGCGAAGGGGCAGACCACTAACAAAAAGCATGGCTGCTACTACACCCAAAATAATAATCGTGGTTCCCAAGTCTCCGCCCTTAAGAATCAAACCGACTACCAAAAGGGTTCCTGGGAGCAAGAAAGCTATGTGGCGGGTGGCGGAGCGTTGGACAACGTTCTCGTCGTATTTTCTTAACTGACCAGCACACCATAAAATCAGCCCTAATTTTGCAAATTCACTTGGCTGCATCGTAAATCCGGCAAAATGAATCCAGTTGGTATTTCCGTTCACGGTTAATTTGATACCCGGAACCAAAGGCAGGCATAGGGCAAAGAAGCTCATCGCTAGCGAATAACGAGTGATCCAATCCCAGACTTGGGGCTTCCAATTGGCGGCTAAAAAAACTGCGAAAAGCGAAATCCCGAAGAACATCAATTGCTTAAGAAAAATTGAATACGTGGAGCCAGATTGCTGCAAGGAATACACGCTAGAGGCTGAAAGCACCATGACAATTCCCAGAGCTGACAGAAAAGTTAAGGCGCCAATAATCAAGTAGTAAGGGGAATCAACGCGGTGCAAGTAATTGGAGTATTGCTGACGTCTGCTCGTTGGACGTGTGGTCACTTTCCCACCACCTCCCTCACCATATTTGCGAAAGTCTCTCCGCGATCTGCATAGTCACGAAACTGATCCATAGAAGCACAAGCTGGTGCCAGTAATACAGTATCCCCGCTAGATGATAACTCTTGGGCCTTCAACACCACATCTCGCATCAAGTTTTGGGAATTCCCATCGAAAGGCATAATGATATACGGGATGTGAGGTGCGTATTTAGATAACGCTGTGGCAATGACTGAAGCATCCTGACCGATCAGGATTGCGGATTTAATTCGACCCGCACATCGCTTCACTAAGTTATCCATTGCGGCACCTTTGGCTAGCCCGCCAGCTATCCAGATAGCTGATAACTGAGACATCAATGCAGCGCTTGCTGCATGCGGGTTAGTGGCCTTGGAATCGTTAATCCAGGTAACACCATCCTGCTCGAGAACGCTCTCTAATCGATGATGGTCCAATGTAAAATTTTTAAGTCCATGTCGGACATCATCGTGGGTAAGCCCCACCGCAAGGGCTAACCCCGCAGCGGCCATGGCATTAGAAACATTGTGAGGAACCGTCGGCTTAATATCCGAGAGTTCCGCAAAATCCACAGCTTGTGATGGATCTCCAGTGAAAGCTCTATCAATCAACAGGTTATCGACTAATCCGATTTCACCTGCTTGGGGTGTGTCAAGAGAATAAAAAGCTTTTGAACCACGCCATGAACTACTTCTCACCATCGTTTCAGGATCTTGAGCATTAATGATGGCTTGGTCAGAGAAATCAAGTAGTCGCAGCTTTGCGAAGGCATATCTATCGAAGGAGCCATGCCAATCAATGTGGTCGGGCGCAATATTTAATATTGCACATGCAACGAATCGAGGAAGGTTGCTCCACTCTAATTGAAATGAAGAGAGTTCGATCGCCAAAATGTCATAATGATTGCCAGAGCCCAAAACCGAAATCACCGGCTCGCCCACGTTGCCACAAGCAACACCAGAAACCGAACTTGCCTCCAAAATTGATTGCACCATTTGGATAGTCGTTGTCTTGCCGTTCGTGCCTGTGAGTCCAATCCACTTTTGATCTGGTGCGATCTCTTCTTTCACACGCCAGGAAAAATCAATCTCGCCGATTAATTCTTTAGAAGATTTCTGTAGAGCAAGAACAATCGGATGGTCCAATTTCCAACCTGGAGAAATTATTGCAAGATCATAATTAGCGCTAACTTCGCGTAACGCACCTGGCGCTTTATCATCATATACATCCGCTTTGATATTTCTATTATCCAGAAATTGAAGAATAGCCTTGCCTGTGACTCCTGCCCCAACCACCGCAATCTTCTGCGAATCAAGTGATTGCAAATATGACATTTTAAGAAGTCACCCATTGGGCATAAAACAATCCCAAACCTGCCGCTACGCTAAATCCTGCGATAATCCAGAAGCGAACAACAATCGTAACTTCCGACCATCCCTTTAATTCAAAATGATGATGAAGCGGTGCCATTCTAAAAACCCGTTTGCCACCCGATATTTTAAAATATGTCGTCTGAATTATCACTGACATCGTGATTATTACGAAAAGACCACCTAGCGCAATCAACAACATCTCAATTCGCAACATAATGGCAAGCCCTGCCAACGCTCCACCTAGTGCTAATGAGCCAACATCACCCATAAAAATTTGTGCTGGCGAAGTGTTCCACCATAAGAATCCAGCGCACGAGCCAGCAAACGCTGCTGCAAGTACTGCCAGATCCAATGGATCACGAACTTGATAACACTTTGTCAGCGGAAAGGTTCCCTCAGAAAGCCCGCAACTTTGTCGGAACTCCCAAACCCCAATCAAAACGAAGGCAAGCAAAGTCATGATCGAAGTACCACTCGCTAAGCCATCCAGACCATCTGTGAGATTGACGCCATTACTTGTGCCTAAGACCAGAATGAGAACCCAAATTATTACAAAAACTGTGCCCAGCGCCAGCGATGTATCGCGTACCGTTGATAAATGGAATGAGATTGGCGTCAGCTTGAAGGAATCTTTAAAGTGCAATCCGGCAAAGGCAAATCCAGCAGCAATTGCGGCTTGCGCCAATAATTTCTCCCTGGCTCGCAAACCTAAAGAGCGTTGCTTAACAATTTTTAACCAATCGTCAAGGAATCCGACTCCGCCGAGTCCAAGGACTAGCCCAATTATCAATAGCGCAGAAATGCTTACTCGCACTCCGTCAATAAGGTGCGAAGCGAAATACCCAGTAATCGCTGCGAAAATTAGAACAACTCCACCCATAGTCGGGGTGCCGCGTTTCACGTGGTGTGTGGTTGGTCCATCTTCACGAATATTTTGGCCATATTGTCGCCGGGCTAGGAATCGGATAAAAGCAGGCGTGAGAAACAAACTTAATATCGTCGCCACTGAACCTGCTACGAGAATCTCTTTCACTCTTGGACCACCTGCCATTGTGCAATAATTTTTTCCGAAAGTTCATCTAGATGCTCTGCGCGTGATGCCTTCACGAGCACTACGTCACCAGGTTGCACATGAGGCAACATCCCCAATGCCTCCTCTTGAGTCAGAAAATAGTGAGTCAACATTTCATCCCCCGCCTGGATATCAAGTGCAAGACCATTGAGATAGAGGTCGCTCCCAATTGAGACCAAGTGATCAACTCCTAGTTCAGAGGCGAGTCTGCCAATTTTTAGATGTTCTTCTTGTTCTGACTCGCCGAGTTCGTGCATTTTCCCGATGAATGCCCATGATGAACCACCACGTTCTTGAGTTAAAAGTGCCAAAGTCCTTAAGGCTGCCTGCATACTCTCCGGATTTGCATTGTAGGAATCGTTGATGAGTAGTAGGTCATCAATATCATGCAATTCCATGCGCCACTTGCTTGCTATTTCTGCTGTAGAAAGTGCAGCTGCCACTGAATCCATGGACAGACCAACCTCTAGCGCGACGGCTGCAGCCGCCAAAGCATTTGCCACCTGATGTAGTCCAAGGAGTCGAAGTGCAACTGGAGCCCTACCAGAAGATGAAACCAAGTCAAAGTGTGCCCGGCCTTCTCTAAATTCAAGATCTGCGGCTCGAACATCACATTCATTTTTCTCACCAAATAGAATTCGCTTACATCTCTTTCCGTCTGCCATATGTGGTGTAAATGAATCATAATCTCCCAGGATTGCGGTACCAATTGGTGTCAATGCATCAATCAGTTCTCCCTTTGCCTTCGCAATCTCCTCGCGGCTTCCAAACTCCCCTACGTGAGCACTACCCACGACCAAGACCACCCCTATTTGGGGACGCGCGATTTCACAGAGAGAAGCGATATCCCCCCTATGCCTTGCGCCCATTTCAACAACGCAAAACTTAGTTTTCTCCGTACATTTAAGTATTGTTAATGGCACGCCAAGCTCGTTATTAAAAGAACCTTCCGGTACGACAGTTTCTCCACTTACTGCAAGTAGATGACTTAATAAATCTTTAGTGGTTGTCTTGCCATGAGAGCCAGTTATTCCGATAAAGGTGCAGTGCTGCATACGATTTCTAACTTCGGTAGCAAGCAGTCCAAGCGCAACCATCGCATCAGCAACAACTATAGATGGGTAAGTAGTTTCGGAAGTTGTGAGTGCAAAACTAGCTCCTTGATTTATTGCTTGTTGAACATATTGATTTCCATCAACTCTCTCACCTGGTAGTGCAATAAAAAAGGTACCCGTCTCTGCTTTGCGGGAATCCAGCACAGCGTGTTCGGTAATAATTTTCGCTGGATCGATCCCTATTATTCGGCCACTCACGATTGTGGCGATTTCTGAAATTGTAAGTGGAATCATGAGAGTCCCTCAATGGCCCGCGCTAATTCAATGCGATCATCAAAGGGTTGTTTAATACCATTTATTTCTTGCCCACGTTCGTGACCCTTGCCAAGAACGATAATGCAGTCGCCATCGTCGGCTTCCGCCACAGCTATAGCAATGGCTCCACGACGTTCTACTTCCACTATTTCATTTTTGCCAGTACCAGAGCCCACCATCTCATTAAGAATTACTAATGGGTCTTCACTGCGTGGGTTATCTGAAGTAAAGATTGCGAAATCGGCACCTTCGCGCAGAGCCTGGCCCATCAAAGGCCTCTTGGCTTTATCCCTGTCCCCGCCACATCCCAAGACTGCAATTAAGCGCCCATGGGTCATCTGACGAGCCGTTGCCAAGGCGCGTGTCACAGCATCCGGAGTATGTGCAAAATCCACTAACGCAATGAATTTTTGACCAATCGAAACGGGTTCGAGTCGGCCCTGCGGGGCTGACAATGAATGCATGTTGGCCGAAATCACAAGGGGGTCTACGCCGGTGTTAACGGCTAACGCGATTGCAAGCAGTCCGTTATCTAAGTTATGCAACCCCAATAACGGGAACCGACCCTCGATCAGGATTCCGCCAGTACCGCGAATTACCACTTGATATCCAGCACCATTATCTAATTGATAGTAAGTGTCATAATGCCATTGTGCACTCTTATCATCACGTGAGAGTGATTGGGTATCCACTTGCGCCTCATCAAAGAGACGACGTCCGTGGACACTGTCGATATTCACAACCGCTTTCTCGGTAAATTCTGGCAAGAATAACTTCGATTTAGCCAAGAAGTAGTTTTCTATGGTTCCGTGAAAATCTAGATGATCCTGTGTCAGCTGTGTAAATCCGGCCACAGAGAACTTTGAACCATTCATCCGATGCTGCACTAATGCGTGGCTGCTAACTTCCATTACTAAGTTGCGCACATGGCGTTCCTTCATTGCCGCCGCCACAGACTGCAAATCAGCGGCTTCCGGAGTCGTGAACGTGCTTTCAAATTCCTCACCATCGATTGCAATTCCAATCGTGCCGATAAATCCGGTAGTTCGGTTGTTCATTCGCCATAGTTGTTCCAGTAAGGCCGACGTTGTGGTCTTACCGTTTGTCCCAGTGATACCCACTGCATCTAACGAGAGAAATGGACCCTGATAGAACCACGAGGCAACATCCCCTGCGATCAAACGTGGATCATCAACCATTATGCAAGGAATGCGATCGCCAACAATCAATAGGCCCTGCTTGTCGGTCAGAACAGCTACAGCTCCCTTGGCGATAACGTCATCTACATATTTGGAACCGTGCATTGTGCCGCCAGGTAAAGCTAGGAACAAATCTCCAGATTCGACCTTACGTGAATCGTGTGTGAGTCCAGTAAAAGAAATATCCGGTGTGTATTCTTCAACACCAAGAAATTTTGTTAAATCTTTAAGGGTATTTTGAAAATTCCCAATAGGGCGCAACTGGCTCATGGTTTAGCAATCATCAGAGCGGCTTGTGTCAACGGATAAGGAATAGTTTTTGTTGGGGTGGGAGGAATCTGCTTTGATTGCAATACAAAACTCATGACCTTCTTAAAAACCGGTGCAGCTATTAACCCGCCAAAGTGTTGACCTCGTGGATTTTGGATAACTACGCTGACAACATATTTTGGTGCATCCGCTGGGGCCATCCCAATAAAGGATGCAACATACCCACGGTAGCAGCCACATTTTGGATCAGAACGCATAGCAGTACCGGTCTTACCGGCGACTTGGTACCCAGGGATCTGTGCAGCAGGCGCTGTTCCTGCCTCGGAAACGACCCCTTGAAGCATCTTGCGAATCTTTTGAGCTGTTTGTGCGCTGATTGCACGTGTGCTGGTCGATGACGCTGATGGAGTGTAATTTCCATTGCTATCTACTACACCCGCGACAACGTTAGGGGTCACGCGGACGCCATCATTGGCGATTGTTGCAAAGACATCTGTCGCCTGCATTGCAGTTACAGAATAACCCTGTCCAAATGACATTGTCGGAGCTGAAGAATTGGACCAGGCGTCGACTGGATGCAGAATTCCTTGAGATTCGCCTGGAAGATTTGAACCTGTGCTCTGGCCAATCCCAAATTTTTGAAGGTAGGAGAAGAAAGTGTTGTGTGACATTGTGGCACCGATTTGAATCGCACCGATATTGCTTGAGACCGCTAGCACTCCAGCCGTGGTTAGGTGTTCGGTTGCATGATTGATGTCATCATGAAAAATACGTCCCCCTGCTTTCAGGGTATTAGGGATGGTGTAAACCGTTGTCGGAGTAGTTGTACCTTCTTCAATTGCAGCAGATACGGTGATGACTTTTCCAGTTGAACCTGGCTCGTAAACATCTTGGACTGCTGGATTACGAATCTCATCCGACGTTATCTTGTTGCGGTGTGCAGGATCAAAAGTTGGTGCACTGGCTTGAGCCAATATTGCACCAGTCTTAGGATCCATCACAATCACGGTGCCTGAAGCCGCATTACTGCTCTTTACGGCTGCAGAAATGGCATCTTGCGCTACCCATTGAATGTCACGATCAATTGTTAAACGTACGCTTGTTCCGGGTTTGGCAGAAGTAAGGAATTGTTGTGATCCAGGAATAATCGTGCCATCACCATTTGCGTAGTCATATTCTCCGTTTGCTCCGGCAAGAATGGAATTCATGCTTGCTTCAATTCCAGCGGCACCAGCATTCATGGAATTAGTTAAACCCACCAACGATGCGGCCAAAGTCCCAGTGGGGTAATTGCGCGTATATGTACGCTCTGAAAAGAATCCCACAATTCGCTTTGCCAGTCCCGCCGATGTTGCCAAAACTTGGTGGTTGTAAGTACTGATCGCGCTCTGCAAATTATCCCAAACAATAGGCGCTGCGGCATTTTCTACGATTCGGTAGCGTTTAGTACCAGTCAGAATATCCTGTAATTTCTGCACCGGCATTCCCAGCGCGGCCGCTGTTACTTGTGCTGTGGTAGCTGGATCAGAAATCATCGTCTGATCTACGACAATGTTTTCCGCTGCTTCGCTCCGAGCAAGCACAACGCCATTAATGTCGGTAATAGCTCCCCTGGGTGCCAATAGAACAGATCTGGTAATCATTTCGTTATTGGCGCGCTTGGTATATCCACCAGCCTGGACCGCCTGAACGTCGATTAATCGAACCCCAAAGAGCATAAAGACTATGACGAAGGCAATTACTAACGTGCGAACCCTGCCCGCAAAGCCTTGAGAAGTCATCATGGTTTTTTGGGCCCACTCAAGGTCAAAAAGTTGATACTCCCCTGGGGCGCCATCCCTAACTTAATTGCATTCCGCGCAAGTTGATCAGGTGATGAATAGTGTGAGACTTGATTGAGCAAAGCATCACGCTGATCGTTGACAGAGGCTAAATGTAATTTCAGATTTTCCATCGTAAACGCTCCGGAAGTCAGAGCCGTATTTATTCCAAGCAGAACGAGCAACCCTATTCCAAATATTAGTGCAATGATTCCCAGGAAGGCACGATTACTAACTGCATCTGAATTCTCAACATCGAAGTCAGGTACCAGATTAAGAACCGACCGAGCACTTTTAACTAATCCACGTGGCTTAGTTACTTCAACAGGAGTGGGTGCAGAAATCGCAAAATCTGGAATCGCCATTATGCGGCCAACCTCTCGACTGCGCGCAAACGCATGGACGCAGCTCTTGGATTAACCACGATTTCCTCATCAGAAGCGGCTTCACTCCCACGCATCACTAAGGAATACTTTGCAGCGCTATTTGGAAGATCTATCGGTAAGCCTCTGGGAGTCTTGGACTCTGTAATAACCGCAAGTGCACTCTTAACGATCTTGTCTTCTAAAGATTGGTAAGCCATTACAACCAGGCGGCCTTTTATATCGAGTGCTTCCAGCGCGGCTGGAATTGCGATCTCGAGCAAAGCGAGTTCTTGATTTACTTCGATACGCAGCGCCTGAAAAGTTCTTTTTGCGGGATTTCCGCCGGTTCGACGAGCAGGAGCCGGTATCGATGTTTTTACGATTTCTGCCAAATCCTTGGTGCTATTTAGAGAACCATCTACGCGAGCCGCGATAATGTTGTCAACAATCCTGGGAGCAAATTTCTCTTCGCCATATTTTCGAAGGATTTTTATCAGTGAATTGCGATCATATGTATCCAGAACTTCTTGAGCTGTGATTCCGCTACTTTGATCCATTCGCATATCAAGTGGCGCATCATATGAGTAAGCAAAACCTCTTTCGCCATCATCCAACTGCATAGAGGAGACACCCAGGTCAAAGAGAATTCCTGCAACCGCAGTGACATTATTTTCGTTCAAAATCTCTGCAATCTGATCATACGTAGTATGTGCAATTATTAAACGATCGTCAAATGGAGCAATATTCTCGCGTGCTATTGCAATTGCTGATTCATCTCGATCGATCCCAATTACTTTCAGTAATGGGAACTTGGCAAGCAATGCACGTGTGTGTCCGCCAAGTCCCAAAGTTGCATCGATGACAATGGTTTCTTTTTTATTGGCAAGTGAATACTCAATGGCAGGGGTAAGTAAATCGATACAACGCTTTAATGCGACCGGTACATGTACTTTGCTCAATTGCTTCCCCTTCCCTATTCCTTTATGTTTTAATTCCTTGATGTTTTAATGCGTATTAATTTATTTACTTCTTAGTTCTGCACTTAGGTCACCGCCGACCGACGGATCTTGGGGGGAACGGCGCCGGGGAAGAGGCGTCGTTGTCATGAAGTCGGCGATGGCCTAAATACAGATCAGGCACATTTCATAGTTAGAAGAGTCCTGGCAACACCTCCGTTGAAACATCTGCAAAACCCTTTTCGCGATCCGCCAAATAGGTATTCCATGAAGTTGCATCCCAAATTTCTAGACGCGTGTTAGCGCCAATGACTACGCATTCTTTTTCTAGAGCTGCGTATATACGTAAACCGGTAGGGATCGTGACTCTGCCTTGCTTATCAGGAACTTCGTCGTGAGCACCTGCGAACATGACGCGCATATAGTCGCGAGCCGCTTTCTCGGTGACCGGTGCTTGGCGGAGGCGTTCAGTAATAGTTGTGAATTCAGAGGTCGGGAAGACGTACAGGCAACGTTCTTGACCTTTAGTTATGACCAAGCCCTGGGCTAATTCATCTCTAAACCGTGCAGGCAAGATCAGGCGACCCTTTTCATCGAGCTTTGGCTCGTGGGTCCCAAGAAACATTTAATTTCCCCCTATTACGCCTATCAGACGCTTTATTCCCCCGAATAATGCGTTATCCACCACTTTACTCCCTTTTTCTCCATTTTCAACCACCAAGACCCACTTTCCTTCCCGTTCCTCCCCCTTAATCCATGGGCGCATTTGAGCGCTCTGCTCTGTTAAAGGACCTAGGCTTGGCACCTCATGGAAGACATTTCACAGAACCCGGTCCTGATCCAGGCCAAGGGTCTCTCCAAGCGCTACGGGGAGTTCGTGGCGGTAGCTGGTATCGATTTTGAAGTCAAAAAAGGCGAATCATTCGGATTTCTGGGGCCCAACGGCGCTGGCAAGTCGACGACTATGCGAATAATTGCTGCGACCCTGAATCGTTCGAGTGGTGAGATCACGATTTTGGGTAAAGATCCCGAGAAGTATGGACCTGAAATTAAGGCCCACCTAGGTGTCGTGCCGCAGACAGATAATCTTGATAACAACCTGACGGTCGAAGAGAACTTGTTTGTGTACGGTCGATATTTTGGACTCTCAAAAAAGTTTATTAACGGCAAGATAGAGGAGTTGCTGGACTTCGCACAATTAGTAGAAAAACGTTCGGTGAAAGTAGAAACTCTGAGTGGCGGAATGAAACGTCGCCTCACGATCGCACGTGCACTTGTAAGCGAACCAGAAATTTTGATGTTGGACGAACCGACAACTGGGCTGGATCCGCAAGCTCGTCACATCTTGTGGGATCGTCTCTTTCGCCTTAAAGAACAAGGCGTCACACTTTTGATCACCACTCACTATATGGATGAAGCCGAGCAACTATGCGATCGCTTGATGGTGATGGATAAAGGTTCCATCATGGCCGAAGACTCCCCTGCCGGGCTGATAAAAAAATATTCAACCCGAGAAGTCTTGGAAGTTCGATTCGGTTCTGACCGAAATGCAACCATCGCACCCGAACTTCAAAAATTGGTAGAGAGAATTGAAGTTCTACCAGATCGAATATTGATGTATGCCGATGATGGCGAAGTTATCCTTCATCTTCTCAAGGAGAAAGGGATGCATCCCATAACTTCTTTAGTCCGTAGAAGCTCACTAGAAGATGTTTTTCTAAGGCTTACGGGCAGAACTTTGATTGATTGATTGATTGATTGATTGATTGATTGATGTCAAATAATTTGCGCCAAGGTTCACTTCATATTGTGAATGTATCTCGTATTCGCAAAAGAGGTGCGCTATCGATCAGCGAAGGTCGAATTCGGGTAATGATCAAGTGGTTTTGGAGCAACCTTGCCGCAGCCGCTTTGAGCCCTACGCTCTATTTACTTTCGATCGGCATAGGAGTCGGCAAGCTCATCAACACACATTCTGGCGGGGTCGATGGGGTCAAATACTTAACGTTTTTAGCGCCAGCTCTTCTTGCTACAGCTGCAATTCAAAATGCGATGGATGAAGCCGTATTTCCTACTTTGGATGGGTTCAAGTGGAGCAAAAGCTTCTTTGCCATGAACGCAACCCCGATATCTTCGTCACAAATTGCAGATGGAATTTTGATCGCAGCCCTCGTCCGCACATTCTTCTCAGTAACTATTTATGGCTGCACCATTTATTTCTTCGGTGGATTTAGCTCATTACGTGGCTGGTTAGCGATCCCCACTGCGCTCTTTGCCGGAGCCGCTTTTGGCGCCTTCATCTTGGGCATAGCGGCAGCCACAAATAACGATGATTCCTTCTTCATGATTCTGGGGCGCTTTGTAATGATGCCGCTCTTCTTATTCTCTGGAACTTTTTACCAGCTTGCCACTATGCCGTTCTATCTGCGTTGGATCGGGTGGATTTCTCCTTTGTGGCATGCAACCGAACTAAGCCGCTACTTCACATATGGACACAGATTAAGTGGAGTCATGGTACTTGTTCATGCTGGATTCTTGATCGCAATGTTTATTTTTGGCTTACATAATGCACGTAAGCAATTTACAAAACGGTTGAGCAAGTGATGCACGATAGCGCGGTCGAAATTGCAGAAGCCAGGCGGGAAAAATTAGGCGCGCGGATCTATGCTGGCAGACCTCAAGTACTCCTTGAACGGAGCCTTCTCGCATTTAAGAATTCTGTCTGGATTGCAGTGGTTTCAGGCTTTTTTGAGCCAGTGCTCTACTTGCTCTCCTTTGGATATGGTTTAGGGCAT
>Ga0214164_1000489_pt1 | contig 25993 bp, 29 predicted proteins | sample TroBogepilimnion_13_FD_153003 | JGI IMG/M metagenome (GOLD analysis project Ga0214164, IMG submission 153003) | Freshwater microbial communities from Trout Bog Lake, WI - Practice 03JUN2009 epilimnion v4 | ecosystem: Environmental > Aquatic > Freshwater > Lake > Epilimnion/Euphotic zone ...
CCCCCCACATTTACTTCTGGACTACACCGACAGCACATATGAGCAAAGAAACCAACGCACCAAGCGAACATACAAGAAACACGCCAACATTGACGGCTCAAGTAAATCAAAGACAAAAGTGGCCTACTCCACAAACCAGCGATTATCGAGATCGAGGATCGGCGGGAAGTGGGGCTGTTCAGCGCAGGATAGAGAAAGGCAAGCAAGTTATGTTGAGTCAATCGGTAGACCAGAACAGTGGTCAGTTGAACCCAACGTGGGTAGAGTGGCTGATGGGGTGGCCGCTAGGATGGACAGACTTAAAGCCATTGGAAACGGACAAGTACCCCTTTGTGCAGCAACAGCATTCAGAATTTTAAGTAGGGATTATTATGATTGCAAATAACTTTGATACTAATTCAGATGCGTCAATTGCGGAATTACGATTTCGTTTGATTGCAACGAATGTTTCACCAGATGAAATATCCAATGCCACAACCATTTCAGCAGCAACAATATATAGATTTTTAGCAGATGATAATGGCATTTCTATTCAGACTTATTTTAAATTAATAGACTTTTGTAAACATTATGAAAAACAAATAGCCAATGAATTATCTGAAAAGAAAAAAAACCGTGTAAAGAAACGAGGCGAATTAGTTCAAGAAAGTGCGCCTGTTTAATTTACTAATAAGGAATACCAAAATGCATTGGTATAAGAAAAACATTGGCGATTATGCCAAGAAAACACAGCGTTTAAATATGCTTCAACATGGAGCATATAATCAATTAATGGATGCCTGTTATGACAGGGAAAAGTTTCCTACATTAGAGGAAGCAATTGATTGGGTATGGGCTAGTTCTGATGAAGAAATTGCGGCGGTCAAATACATTTTGAACCGATTTTTTGATCTTCATGATGGTGTTTATTTCCAAAGTAGGGTTGCTGAAGAGATCGAAGCCTATCACGCGAAAGCAGAGAAGAATAAGCGAATCGCAAACGAATCGTGGACGAAACGTAAAGAAAGCGATGCGAAACGTATACGAAACGTACCAGAAAATGAAGGTGTCGTATGCGAACGTATACCAAACCAAGAACCAATAACCATTAACCATGAACAACCCCCCCTTACCCCCCCTAGGGGGAAGCGATCACGCGCATCGCGTTTGCCTGATGACCTGACCCCAAACCAAACCGCGATTGATTTAGCAAAACGAATTAATGTTGATTTAGATTCAGAGTTTCGAGCATTTAAAGATCATGCATTGGCTAATGGAAAAACATTTAGCGATTGGCAAGCAGCTATAAGAACTTGGCTTAATAACTCAGTTAAATTTAATAAAGGAAACGGGGCAGCAAATGGACAACGAAAAGACAACGACTTCAGAAACACCGAAGAGTTATTTAAGCGCACGAGAAATGCGCGTGAAAGTAATCGAACCTCTGTTTACGAGAATGAAGGTGTTATTCGGCTCGAAGATGAACTTGGAATATTCAGATGACACGATGGAAGAAATATTTAATTTTTGGGCAAATGAACTATCTGAATTTGCGGTAGAAGATATTCGTGCAATCTATCCAAAAATAAAAGACCAGCAATATCCACCATCGTTGTCTGACGTAATTGCATGGTTGAAACCAAAATTAAACTATGAGCAATTATTTAAAGAAGCAGCCAATGGAACATTTTATTTACGTGCAGTTTATGAAGCGGTTCAGCAATATGGGCAATTTGATATACGCCGAGACAATTACGATAAAGCCAAGGTTAGATGGAAAGGATTACTTGATCAGTGTTTTTTAAATTATGGGAAAGACCTATACATCGCCCCGCCGTTGTTGCAAATAAAAAAAAATGAACCATTGCCAATGGATAAAATACACGCTATTCGTCAAAAGATGGATGACATTTTAGAAAACGCACAAAACAATCCAAACAAAGATTGGGCACATCGATTGAAAGCTAAATTTGATGCAGGTGAAAAATTAAGCCAATGTCAAATTGATTGCATGTGCGAAGCCCTAGAACTTGATCAGGTTGAATTACGCAAAAAACATGCAAAACCAGCTAAAAATGCAACACAACCTGTCAGTCGTAAGGATCGAGTGCTTGTTGATTAACCGTTATTCGAACCACGAACGCGCAGGATCGTTTTAAAGCAGCATGGATATACGAAGGTATCACCCAATCACTTAAAACCCAACCACCGAGGTGTAGCATGGATGACCAAATTGATTTATTGAAAACCAAAATTGATTTTATTGAACGCAACTTAGATACATTGAATAATCGAATAGATCATATTGTTGAAGAAATACAGTCTGCACATAAAAATTTACAACGATTGAAAGATGCGTTTTATAAAAAAAATGAGGATTGGGGAAAATGATTCATTTTACAGTGCCAGGGGAACCAGTTGGAAAAGGTCGTGTTGCGGATATGGTGCGAAATGGAATCACAATGAAGGTCACACCAAAGAAAACACGCGATTATGAATCTATGGTTGCTCAATTAGCTAAAACTGAAATGTTAGGTTTGCCGTTACTTGACGGGCCAATTATTATGAGAATCTACGCTCATTATGGAATTGGGGCATCGTGGAGTAAAACAAAGAAAGAAGATGCCATCACCAGTAAAACAAGACCAACTAAAAAACCTGATCTATCCAATGTGATTAAAGCTATTGAAGATGCGTGCAATGGAATTGTTTACAAAGATGATTCAGCGATTGTTCATTTGATTGCGACGAAGGCTTGGAGCAATGAACCAAGAGTTGAAGTGCAAATCGAGATGCTGGCAATAGCATAAATTTTAACTTTGCGGTACATTTCGCGCATGGATACCACCACTCTTGCAAAAGTTAAAAAACAAAGAAAACGCCCTTCATATGATGAAAACAAGGTTGAAGAAATATTGGCCTTGTTGCGTGAAGGTAAATCTTTGCATGAAATATGCCTTATGGAAGGCATGCCAAAAAGAACAACGGTCATTGGGTGGATTGATAATGATTTCAATGGCTTGGCAGACAAATACGCGCGCGCGCGCGATATTGGGTATATGTGGCATGCCGAAAAAATAATGGAGATTGCAGATACTCCACACATTATGCGCTTCCAAAACGTCACTGATAATGGTGCAACCCAAACTGTCACGGTGGTGGAACGTGATATGACAGAACATAGAAAACTGCAAATTGACACACGTAAGTGGATTTTGGCTCGAATGTTACCCAAACAGTTTGGAGATAAGAATCCAGTGGATGACAATAATGGTGAATTGAAAATAACCATTGAAGGTGGTACTGGAAGAATCACCCGCAAGAATGGACGGGATCAAGGTTAAGTTACCTGAGTTGCACTCAGGTCAGATTACTATCATAGAGAATGCTGGCAAACACAATGTTGTGTGTTGTGGGCGGCGGTTTGGTAAAACAACTTTGATGGTTGCCATCGCGGGCACTGATGCTGCTAGTGGCGCACACGTTGGTTTATTCACCCCTGAATACAAACAATTAGCCGAACCTTGGGAAATGCTAAAGGATGCGCTGAAGGATATGACCATTCGATCAAGTAAGAACGATGGGGTGATCAGATTAAAGGGCGGTGGTGTAATAGACTTTTGGACGCTCAACGACAACGAACTTGCTGGGCGGGGCCGAGAATACGATGTTGTGTGTATTGATGAAGCAGCCTATACCAAAGCCAAAGATATGCAGATGATTAACATTTGGGAAAAGGGAATTAAGCCAACCCTTCTAACCACTGATGGTGAATCTTGGTTATTTTCAACACCAAATGGTATTGACCAGGACAATTTCTTTTTTCGTGCATGGCATGATCCAGATTGGAAGTTTATTCAGCATCATGCACCAACAGCAAACAACCCTTACGTATCCCCTGCCCTGCTAGAAGAAGAAAGGCTAAATGCACATCCGCTAGTATGGAAACAAGAATTCCTAGCCGATTTTGTATCTTGGGATAATGACACATTTTTTAAATTGCACTACTTTATGGATGACAACAAAATGCCTGTTGATTATCCCAATAAGTGCGATCTTGTGTTTGCTGTTATGGATTGTGCAGTGAAAGCAGGCACAGAAAATGATGCAACCGCGATTGTTTATTTTGCTTACAACCAACTTTACGGCACACCATTAACCATATTGGATTATGAATTACATAGCATTGAAGCAGCCAGCTTGGAGTATTTAGGGCCAGATGTACTAAAAAAATGTCAGAGATTAGCTGAAGAATGTGGTGCAAGGCTTGGAACCATTGGGTGTTTTGTAGAAGATGCAGCAGGTGGCAGCATATTGTTGCAATGGGCTAAAGCGCGTGGCTGGATGTTCAGAGCAATTGACAGTGTTTTAATGTCAAAAGGAAAAGATGAACGTGCCATGATTGCGGGTGGCCCAGCACATTTAGGTCAATGCAAGTTTAGTCATTATGCACATGACAAACTGGTGCAATGGAAAGGTAGAACCATGAATCACCTACTCCATCAAATCTTAACCTTCCGCGTGGGTGATAAAGATGCAGCCAAGCGTGCAGATGATGCGCTCGATTGTTTCACTTATGGAATTGCCATCGCATTGACCGAACATAAGGCTTTATAATGTAAACTTCCCCTAAACCACCCAAGGGCGAATTATGAGCACGATTTCAGTCAACGGCACTACTCTCAACAATCAACTGCAAGCACTTCTTGAAGCCGATTCGATTGATTGGGGTACTAATGCAGGCTATCAACTAGCCAAAGACATTTTCTTGTATCACCCACTGGGTTTTCGGATCGCCGCAGGGCCGGTCAAACTTGCAATGTCGCGCCCCCGTGAGTTGGTTATCTCAACCGCCCGTGAAAAGATTGGGCCGGAAATGATGCTAACTGAGGCATTTGAAAAAGAATGGCACGATATCAAAGCAAACGATCATATATTCGCCACGATGACCCAGGCGCGGGTATACGGCGTTTCAGCAATGGTATGGGGTGCGCGTGGTCATCCAACTGATAAGCCCATCGATCCCTGGATGTATCCAAACATTGATATGTTCATTCATACCTTTGATGCCTTAAATCTTGCAGGCTCAATGGTACTTAACCAAAACCCCAATGCAATTGATTTTCAGGGCAAAGCCGATGGCATCACGGGTGCTGGTCAGCCCTATGCGCGTGGTAACAGCCTGGTTGTATTAAATGAATTCCCCATTTATCTAGCATTTAACTCAGCAGGTTATGGATTCAATGGGCGCTCAGTGTATCAGCGTGGAATTTACCCATTGCGCTCCTATCTGCTTGTGATGCAAACCGATGCAATGGTGGCGCGTAAAGCGGGATTGATTGTTGCCAAGATTAAACAAGCGGGTTCCATCGTTAGCAATATGATGGCAAAGGCCACCGGCTACAAACGCTCGATTTTGCAGCAAGGTGGTACTGAAAACGTGCTATCCATTGATTTGGATGAAGAGATTGCTGCTATTGATCTCACCAACGTCAATCAGGCATTGAGTGCTAGCCGCAAGAATATATTGGAAGATATTGCCGCCGCAGTCGATATGCCAGCGCGATACCTAACACAAGAAACCTACTCCACTGGCCTTGCTGATGGTACGCAAGATGCAGCAGATTTAATGCGTTATATCAGTGATATACGCCAACAAATGGAACCACTTTATGATGAACTAACAAGGATATGTCAGCATCGCGCATGGAGTGAAGAGTTTTTTGAGGCGGTGCGTGCCGCATACCCTGATGAATATCGAGGCATGACCTACAAGCAGGCATTTTATAGTTGGACTGAAGGCTGCAAGTTTGAGTGGCCTGATCTGAATGAAGAGCCAGAAAGCCAAAAAGCCAAGGCTGATGAAATCAAGTTGAAAGGTTTAACTGAAATGCTTCGCACGATGTTGCCAGCCGTTGACCCACAAAACCGTGCGCGTGTATTGGAATGGGCGCAAGGCAATTTGAACCAGATGGAAAGTATGTTTAGCCAAGAATTGATCTTAGATATTGAAGAAATTGCCAATTACGAGCCACCCGCCCCATTGGAAGAACCCAAAGCGCGGGATTAACACATGGCAAAGCGCAAAAGCTATTTTGAATTATTGACCGAAGCGGTTAATCATTTCATTGATAACGGCTACACATCTCAGGCTGAATTAAAGAAGTGGATCAAAATACTCAAGCAATCCGCTGAATTAACGCTTGGCAATCCTACCAAAACCGAACTGGATGTACGCCGAGCATTAACAACAACATTTAACAATCTAACCTCTAAGAGTGGCATTGCAAGATACCACCCAGGTATTAGCGTGTTTACGGTCAATAACCTAAAACCCGCATTACGCAGGGAATTGGATAAACGCATATTAGCCAGCGTGAATCTCATAAAACTTAACCGCGAAGAAACGATCAGCACAACGCTGCGGCGTTTTGAAGGCTGGGCCACTTCCATTCCGATGGGTGGTAGTAATGCGATTGACCGTGTTGCAGAAAAACAAAACATTCGTAAGCCATTGGCACAAATGGATTTTAAAGAAAAGCGTGTCACCATTGACCAAACGCTTAAATTAAACGCATCCATAAACAATGTTATTGCCCAATCAGGTGGTGCGATTGCGGCAAAATGGCACAGTAATTGGCGTCAATCAGGCTACGATTACCGCGAAGATCACAAAGAGCGCGATGAGCACATTTATTTAATGCGTGATTCATGGGCTAAAGAAAAAGGATTAGTTAAACCTGGGCCTGATGGTTACTTGGATGACATTACCAAGCCAGGGGAAGAAGTTTATTGCAGGTGTACAGCCGTTTATATTTACAGCCCATTTAACTTGCCCTCAGAGATGTTGACTGAAAAAGGACGGGAATACGTTGCACCAAAAGACAAATAAGGTGAAAATTGCTGCATGATCCTGACCAAAAAACATCATGCCTACTACTAGCCCTGCACAAGAGCGTTTGATGCAAGCCGCCTGTCATACACCAGGTGGGTTTGGTGGCGTTCCTAAAAGCGTGGGCTGTGAGTTTGTTGGCAAAAAAGACGGCATGAAAAAAATCACCGAAGAATTGGCAGGTGTTTATGCTGAATTGTCCAAAATTAAAGAAGATGCTGAGGCTTGGACAAAGAAAGAAGGTAAGAACAAAAATGGTGGTTTAAATGAAAAAGGCCGTGAATCCTACAATAAGGAACATGGCGCACATTTAAAAGCACCGCAGCCCGAAGGTGGTGCGCGAAAGAAATCCTTTTGCGCCCGCATGAAAGGCATGAAGGCCAAACTCACTTCATCCAAAACCGCACACGATCCTGATAGTCGCATTAATAAATCATTGCGGAAATGGAAGTGTGATGATGAATCCATGTTGGATGCTGACCCGTGTTGGGAAGGTTATACGCAATATGGCATGAAGGAAAAAAACGGCAAACAGGTTCCCAATTGCGTGAAGTCTGATTTTGAGCCGGAAGGCATTACGCATCCAACACCCTACCCTACTGATCCACAAGGCGGCCCCACCACTCGCGCAGCGGGCATTATGTTTGAAGCCGAAGATGGCACAATCTTAATGTTGCGCCGAGGAAATGGCGGTGACTTCCCATTTCATTTTGCAATTCCAGGCGGGCATTTAAACGGTACTGAAACCGCTGAAGAAGCCGCCCGCCGTGAAGTGCATGAGGAAACTGGCTTTTTATACGAAGGTGATTTGATACCCGTTCATGATAACGGACAATTTATCGCATTCTATGCTGCTGATCCAGTTCCTAAATTCACACCCAAACTAAACTACGAATCCGATGGGTTTGTATGGACAGAACCCGATAATCTGCCAATGCCCATTCACCCTGGTGACGTTGATGCATTCAAAGTTGCAGCGGCAGATACCGAATTAGATGTGGCACGATTGATTGCTGAAGATATTTTGCCTAGCCCACAGCCCTTTGCAAATATGCATTTGTTGGCTATCCGCATAACCGGCACAGGATTGGCATACCGTTCAGCGATTGAAGAACATGTGTGGCGTGATCCATCGTTGTATATGAACGATGAATTCCTGCAACGCTGCTATGGTTTGACCGTCATTATGGATCATCCAGATGGCAGCATATTGGATAGCAAAGAATTCAAAGATCGCGCCATCGGCTCGATTCTGTTACCCTATTTCAAAGGCTCTGATGAAGTTTGGGGCATAGCAAAGATTTACGACTCGGCTGCGATGAAAGAAATCAACGAAGGCGATATTAGTACATCGCCATCAGTGGTTTTTGATGAACGGTCAGGTAATACAAATTTGATCACTGAAAGTGGCGATCCTTTACTTATTGAAGGAAAACCATTTTTGTTGGATCATATTGCAATTGTCACAAAGGCTCGCGGTAGTAAGGGCGTTTGGGATAAGGGCGGGCCTGCAACTGGTGTACTTCTCAACAATCCTGAGGTATCTGATATGAATGAAACAACTCAGCCGAAGGCAGATGCCGCAGGCGATAAACTCGATGCAATTTTAAACGCGATCCAGAACATTTCTGCGCGTGTAGATGCAATGGAAAAAAACCTGCCCGCTGAGCCAATGACCCACATTGCTGCTGGCAAGAAAGATGACGATTCGCGCCGCAAAGATGACGATGAAGAAATGATGGCTGCTGACAAAAAACATCGTAAAGATGACGATGAAGAAATGATGGCAGCAGATCGCAAGAAGAAGCGCAAAGATGACGATGATGACAGAATGCGTAAAGATGACGATGAAGAGGAAGAGGAAGAGAACGGTCATAAAATGATGGCTTCCGACAAAAAGCGCAAAGATGCAGTTGGTTCTAATCCTAAAGAACACGGCCCTGCTGGTGAAATCAAGCCAGATGATGACGATTGCTATAGCGATGATGACGATGATGATCGCGCTAAGAAGGCCGATGAAGAAGAAGCAGAAAAAGCCGATGCACAAGCAGCAGCCGATTCTGTTTATTCAGCTTTTGGTAAAGCAGCAAGCCGTCCATTGCAAGGCGAAGGTTTGATGGCTTACCGCAAGCGCCTGTTGCGTGGTTTGCAAGCGCATTCTGATGCGTACAAACAAATTGATTTGCGAATGATTAAAGATGCTGCTTTATTGGCTTTGGCTGAAAAACAAATCTTTGCTGATGCATTGACAGCAGCGCGTAATGACAACCAAGTGGGTGCAGGCCAATTGATCGAAATGGAACAACGTGATCGTTCAGGCCGCACAATTTCAACATTTAAAGGCGATGTGAATTCTTGGCTGGAAAGTTTTACCGTTCCTGCCCAGCGTGTTGTGGCCTTTAACACCCAAAACCGTAAATAAGGAACTGTCATTATGAGCGCATCTATTTCACTTCAGCCGATGGCAGTAACTAATGCTGCTGGGCTATTCCAAACCAACTCTAACGGTTTCACCCAGGGCGATGCTCAGGATGATCCAGCCGTTAAGTTTGCCTTATCTGGTGGCGTGTTATCCACTTCAGCAACTACCCCACTGTGGGGCGGTGTGCCGATTTCTGAGGATATTCCCGCAGCTTCCACCGTGCCTGGTGCTGGTGTATTAGGCAGCACGATTATTCAGGCTACATCGGACGCGAACACCACTGGTATTTGCGTGTTTAATCAAGCGTTTGGTGGTATCACTACTCCTCAATCAGATGTGCCTTTGTTTAGCCCTGGAATGTCTGTTAATTTTTATCGCTTGGGTTCAGGCGCACGCATTCCTTTGCGTTGCAGTGCGAGTTTGGTATCACTCGATGGCGGTCTAATCACGCAGCAAGTAAGCTATGATTTTAGCGCTCAACAGTTGATTCCTTACGACAGCAGCAATCCTTTCCCCGTGAAAGTATTGCGTGTTAGCGTTGCCAACAACCGCACTGTGTCTTACAACAGCGGTACAGGTAATGCTAATTGGGCAACCAACGAATATGTGGCTTTGTGCCTCATTTAATCTTTTAAAGGATACCTAAACCATGAGCGCATTCGCCCCAAGTTTTATTACAGCTAACCCGCATTACATGATGCCCGAATACATCATTCAGTATTCGCTGGCCTCTGGTGCATTTACCACTTTGGCAACTGAAAAACCCATGACCCGTTTGGGAACGGGTGATCTTTATGTTTATGCCAAGAAAATGCAGCTAACCACCCAGGTTTCGGCTAACCAATCAACTGTGAACCAGTTGCCATCGGCTACCGTAATACCTAACATGATTAGCACCCCAACCTATCGTATTCAAACCCGTGCCCAATATGATGGCTTTGATGAAACCGCAGCAGGACATTGGGGCTATTCACTTCCCCAGGCATTGCGCCTAGCAGCCCGTCAGGGTATTGCACAGCAAATGCGTAATGCACTGTTGTATGGTTTCAACAATGCAAACTCTGGTGAAGGTCTGTTGAATACCGCAGGTGCTACCACCGTGACCTTGCCTGCTGATTCAAATGGCAACACCACCCTATCCACATGGGATTCTGGTCAACTTGCACAATTCTTCTTGAACCTGATCGGTTCATTGAAAGTTCGTACATTGCAGATTGGACAACCCTTGCGTTTGGTGTTCTTGGCTCCCCAGCGCGTAATCAGCCAATTGTCTTATGGCGGTATCGTGCAGTTGACCCAATTCCAACGTATCGGTGCAGGTGTTGAAACCGCAGCCGGTGTGATCGAAACTGTTGCACAATGGGCGGGCGGTGATGATGTGTCGTTTGCAGTGGACGATACCTTGATTGGTCAAGGCGCAGGTGGCTCTGATGCTATTCTGTTGATTGCACCTGAAATCAAGATTCCCAAGGCTGACACTCAAATCAACACGAACATTTTTGCAACACTCACCCCCAACACTACCGCAGTATCATTGATGTTGATTGACGTTGCTGCACCTACTGAAATCCCCACTCCCCTACCTGATGCTGCGCTCACCGTGTTGTACACGATGCGTTCAACCTCTGGATGGGTATTGCGCCCTGAAGCACTGACTGTTCTATCAGCCTTCTACGCATAAGTAATACGCAATAATGAAGAAGCCCCCTTATTGGGGGCTTTTTTATTTGTACATTGAAAAAGGTATTTATTCCCCCATTTAATAATTGGGGATAAAATGGCGAAGGCCAATCAGCTTTTGACTGATCGGCCCTCTGACTATGGAGTGGGGAACCACCCCCCACACATAGTTGCCCAATTCTAGCAAAGTCCAACCACCGGAGACACACAAATGCCATCTTTTTATATCGCTAATTGCACAAAACAAGAAAGAATGTTCTGTTATTCGCTTCCTGAGAACATGCGCCCTTTCGTTCAAATGATTCGCGCAGGTGCGCAAGTCAAAATTGATATGCCTCAAGACCATATTGATTCCATCATTAGTCAACATGAACCTTATGGATTTGTTGAGGCAAAGAAGGTAAGCAAATCATTTGCTGGTTATTGCTACAGCATTAATAAACCTGTCAGCCTGGAAGCTATTGAGGCCGGTATCTTGCAGACCGAAAACGCTGCGGTAGATCGCGCAGCCGACATGCGCGAAATTGGTGCAATTGTGACCGACAGCATGATTGCTAACAAAGCGCAGGAAATGGGCATGACACAAAAAGGACTGACTGAAGTAGAAATTACTGAACAGCCCAAAGGCCCGTCAGATAATCGTGAATTAATCTCAGAAACAATTGAAGTGCCAAAAGAAGGCATTGCACCTCGGCGTGGTAGACCTCGCAAAAGCAGCTAACAAGACCGCCCCTTTGGGGGCGTTTTTGTTTACAATGGCTCATATTCTTGCGCGAGGCAGTTTATGGCCCAAATGCCCTTCTATCCCCCCAGCCTCAACGGTTATGTTCAATTTCTATTGAACCAGGGATTCCCGCAAGCCGCTTTAATCAGTCAAGCACCCATTAACTTGGCAACGGGCGCAGGATGTTTTGACACAGGCCCATCTACACCTTTGTTGGCACAAATAGATGTGTTGCTAATAGCCGAAATTGCACCAGATTGCTTGCCTACTGATTGGGTTCTTTGGAGTTACCAAAATGCCATCAACAATGTGTATTCATTAATTGGTGCGCTTGACCCTATTAATTACACGTTAGCTGTTTACAATTGGGGTGCTGATTGGTTGCTAAATTGGTCACCAGATCAAAACGGTCAAAACTTCTTTACTAACCAGCGCAAAGTCTGGAACCTGCTTACCCCAAAAACAGGTTTGGTTGAATCTGCATCGGATGAATCCACAAGCAGCAGTTATGCAGTATCTGATGCCATGAGAAACATGACCATTGGATCGCTCAATCAATTTAATACCCCCTATGGTCGTGCCTACTTAGCGATTGCTCAGAGCATGGGCACGCTTTGGGGGCTAACGTGAAACTGCATTTGGGCGTGCGTGATGTGCCCCATGATCAATTGGGCACGGGAGATTTGGCTCAAATATTGGAACAAGAATATGGTGTGTTTGCTGGCTATGTAGAATTGCATGGGCAAGACATTATGAAAAGTCTTTTAGGCGGGATCGACACCGCAATGAAAGAAATTGGTGCAGGCAATACCGCAGTGCTCACAGGTGAATTTGATATATTTGGTCAAGCCACATTTGAAATTGCCAAAGGTTTTCAAGAGTATTTAAACCTTGAAGAAATTGCTCAATTGGGCCGCCCTGGTGTACCTACTAAAGCAGCATTGCAAGGTATTCGCAGTCACAAAAAGAATAAAGGTTCAGGGGAACGCCGTCCTAGCTTTATTGATACCGGCATTTATCAAAATAGTGCCGCAGCCTGGGTGGAATACGACTGATGGCTTTAGTTGCCTCAAATGACCAATCGCAAATTGCATCGGGCTTATTGTCTGGTGTACAAGTCCTATCCGCACAAGGCAATGTCACCTTTACGCTTTATGTGGCTCAAGTGTTGCCAGTTGATCAAACGCTATTTTGGGTATTAAGCACTGAAGTCAGCGGCCCCGCTTTGATGCAAATATTCAATGGTGTGATGCCGCCCACCACAATACAAGTTACACCTAGCAGCCTACATCATAGTATTGAGACAGAGCAGCGCGAAGATGATACGTTTGGACGCACCTATGTGGTGCTGACAACTAATCAAGAAATCAAAGATTTAAACGAATTAGCACCCCAGGCATTGTATTTAGCTACCATTGCGGGCGTGCAATATTCATTTAGCCGTCAACGGCTATTCTATGACCAAGCGGGATTATTTCACTATACGGGTATTGCTGTTGAACCTGCTATGGCAAGTCAAATTATTAATAGTTCGGCAGACTTTAATCAGATGCAGGTGGTGAGTAATTCCCTACCCTTTTGGCTATCCATTGGCACAAATGTGCCGATGACATACACCAGCTATTTAGTGCCTGCCAATACTAAACCACCCTATGCAGTAATTCATATTGAACCGGATCGCACACAACCAATACAAGCATTGCCCGCAATTGATGTGGATGGCACACCTTGGCAACTGGCTTATGATGACGTGCGAATCACCCTTTATGGGTTGCATAACAAAGAAGCCGTGATTTATTTACAAGACATTTTAACGTGGATCACTAATAATGACGCAAACATGGGGTTAATGTCGATGCCGATCATTAAAGACATGAAACGCACACAGCGTGAATTAACTACATTAGCGCAGAAAAAAACCCTTGATTTTAGAGTATCCTATTATCAAACAGCAGCATTAGGAATTGCCCAAAAACTCATCGAACATGCGACAATGACGTATCATGTGAATCCATTGTGATAAACTTGTAGTAGCCTTTATTAAGGAGATTGGACATGGCTATTGGCCCATTATCAGCGGCAACACTAACAAACCCTTCTAGTTCGGTTGTGCTAGGTATTAGCGATGACAATCGCGTTGCCATTACGAGCGGATCAACTTCACGCGCATTAAACATTTCTGCAACCACCGTTGTTAAAGCAGGCGCAGGCCGCATTGATAATGTTGCGGTGACTGTTGCTGGATCGGGCGCGGGTTCCATTCATGATTGCTTAACCACCGCACAAATTAGTGCTGCAAATACTGTTGCAGTCATACCTGCTGTTGTTGGCGTGATCTCTGTAGATTTCCCAATTTTAGCCGGTTTAACGGTAGTGCCAGGCACAGGTCAAACCGTTGCCGTTTCATTCGTTTAATAAGGAATCACCGCCATGTCTAACCAAATCGTCACAGTAGCGGTCACGAGCCAAGCGGCCTCTGCACCGTCAAATTATCAGCAAAAAGGCTGCTTGGTTTCACAAGGCGGCACGACTTTAGCCCAAGGTGCAAGCGTATTTTTAACGCAACTTTCAGATTTAACATCTATCCTAGCTGCTAACGCCACGATTGCCTCTTTGAGCTATGCATCAGGCACGGTAACAGTTACTTGCGATTCGACCTTAGGAGTGACCACAGGTCAGCAATTTGGTGTTGTGATTTCTGGTTGCACCCCTCTTGGATACAACGGCACATTTACTGCAACTTGCACTGATACCACCACGTTTACTTATCCATTGGCTAGTAACCCTGGTGTTGCAACTGTATTCGGACTTGCTTCACTACTAGGTGAAGTTGAATTGGTTGCAATGGCTACGACTTGGTTTGCTCAGGGAAACAGCACAGGTGTGTATGTGTTGGAATTAGGCACAACCAGTTCAGCCACAGCAATCACTAACTTTTCAACTTATTTAACTGCTAATCCGCTTAACTATTATGTGTATGTCACACCTAGCGGGTGGGATACCATTTCAGCCTTTACCACACTGGTTAATCAATATACCAGCGACACCGCGCAAACTTATTTCTTTGCGCCTGTTTCATTGGATACTTACACTATTTACAAAGGCATTAAATCTGTCTTTGCATGGTATTTGAACAGCAGTGTTCCAAACACCGAATGGGATGGTGCAGCGATGGCCTGGCAAGTATCAAGTGCTAAGCCAAGTGCGGCTTCCCAAGTGCCACCATTCTCGTTCCGCTATTTGTTTGGCGTAATACCCGCTGTTTTAACCAGCGCACAGCAATCTCAATTGAAAGCCGCTTATGTCAATTGGGTTGATACTGCCGCTGAAGGTGGCATTTCTAACAAAATGCAAGTGTGGGGAACCGCTGGTGATGGCAACGATTTCTTGTATTGGTACTCAGTGGATTGGGTGCAGATTAATGCTAATACCGTGATCAGCGCAACCGTGATCAATGGTAGCAACACCACCAACAATCCTTTGTACTACAACCAGGCCGGTATCAACAGATTGCAGGCAGCAGCACAATCTGTAATGAACAGCGCCATTTCTTTTGGTTTAGCCTTGTCACCTATCAGCGTAAATGCAACTGGATTCACCGCTTATGTCACTGCAAATCCTACCGATTATGCAGCCGGTGTTTACAATGGTTTGTCTGTCAGCTACACACCGACCACTGGATTTACTCAAATTACGTTTAACGTCACTGTCAGCAACTTCCCGATTGGAGTTTAATTAAATGGCTAATCCTTTAACGCCGCAAGGCACTTTAAACCGGATACGGGCCTCGGTAATCATCACTGATTTCCCTGACCTGACTGTGACAAGCCCCTACATGGGAACTGATGGTGTTAGCCTATCGTTTACGGGTGAACAAACCAATCTGTTACCATCATTGACAGGAAACGTATTGTCTCCAGCCCCTTATCAAACAGCAGTTTTGAAAATGCACTTGTTGCGTACTCAAAACCTATCAAGTTTGTATAAGTTGCAAGTGGAAACTAATACGCTATTGGGTGACATAACAATCATTCCTGATAGTTCTGCATTGGCTAATTACATAGTTGGTAATTGTGCTTTGGTTGAAGTAGCTGAGTTGCCTTTCACGGGCCGTGATGCAGGTTTTATGGTCACGATCCAAGGCACTTACTACATCAACAATATTCTTTATCTCGGCGTTTAATCTTTCCCCGCAAGGGGATCACATAGGGAACCACCCCCATGACTGATATTGCCATCACAGGCGAGTTTAATCTCGCCATTCCTGTTTTAGAGAATGACACACACGTTTTGTGGATACATTCTCGCCCTATCTCCAAAGAAATATTCAAAAAGTATTATTTGCCTTTATCCAAAGCATTTTCACAATTGCATGCGGAAGGCATCAATGTTTTGGCTGGCCCCAAAGTGGCAACTTATTTGCTTGAAGATATTGGTGATCAGTTAGGGCAAGGCACATTAATCCGCGAAGGATTTATTAATGAGATTCGCAGGATTACCACTTGCTGCATCTTCAACGGTACTAAGTGGGAAACGATGCCATTGGAAGTGGCGGCAAAGAAAAACAAGTTGTCTGATGACATTATTGAAGAGGCGGTAGCAGCAGCGATTTTTTTTACATTAAACTGGCACGGCCTACCGAGGCAGGCCAGAAAGATGATGATCCAGATGGCAGCCGATTTACACAATTGGCAATTGACATCGTTGCCTGCTACGGCGTGGGCCGATTCTTTGCCGATACCGATACCGGAAGAATCTACCCCGAAAGCGGAAATCTCATCACCACCGCATTAACCTATTCAGCAGGCCCAGGTTTCACTGAAGTAATGAAAGCATTGGGCTTAAAATTTGCAGATGCGTTAGAATTCCGACAGAGGTATATTCTTAGAGATATTCGCGCAAGGGGCTTTCTGTGACTGATTTACGCAGCGTCATAACGATTGATGTTCAAGCCGATACGTTTGCGGAATTCCAAGCCGCATTTGAGAAATATCGGAATGCGCTTAATGCCATGCCAGAACAATGGCGCAAGGTTATGGAAGGAGCGCAGAAAGCCAGCACTGCTAGTACATCCAACATAAAAAAAACCGCAGATCAAGTTGATAAAGCACGTCAAAATGCCAAAAAGACTGACGATGAATTTAATCGTTTAAACAAAACCACTGGCAGTATTAAAAACAATATTGGCGATTCAACCCGCATGTTGGAAAGATGGGCGGGCTTGGGCCTGAGTATTGGATTATTAAGTTCAGCCTTTGGAGGCATGAAAGACTTAGCTTTAGGTGTGACTGAACAACGTAAGCAAGCGCGTGGTTTGGGAGTGAAAGCCGATGAATTAACTGCGCTTCAAAGCACAATTAGTCGATTTATTGATGTTGAAGGCGATCTGGAAAAGATCAATGCTGCACGTTATGACTTATCAAAACGCTATGCGTTTGGTGCGGTAGGCATCAAAGACTTTGAAAAAAAATCAAATCTACAAATATTGATGGATTTGATTCAAAAACAAAAAGAAATTGTTAAACAACCTGGCTTTACATTAGACCTTGCGCGTGCGCGTGGCTTTGGTGTATTGGGTTCAGAACAAGATTTGTTGCAATTACGCGGAACAGGTAAGCAAAAGGATGTTGAAGAAAACGTAAAACGCTTAGATGAATTAATTGGTGAATATCAAAAATTAAGAGATCAAGCACCTGATACAGAGAAAGCGGGAAAAGCAGCGGAAGATTTTACGACAGCTTTGCAAGAAGCAGGTAACAAAGTAAGAAACTTTGTATTGACACAATTAGAACCATTTTTTACAAAAATTGCAGAATTCATTAAAACATTAGACCCAATGCAAGCCACATTAATTGGTTTGGGTTTAGGTTTAAGTGGCTTGGCAGTTGGTGTGGCTGCATTACGAACATCATTAGGATTATTATTACCTAAAGGCGCAGTTCCCCCAGCAGCGGCCCCAGCAGCAGCCGCAGCAGAAAGTGCAGCAACGCGCACTGCAACAAGTGCAGCCGCAGGCGCAGGTGCGACAGCCGCATCAACCTCATTCTTTTCGCAGATGGGGAAATTTTTATTTGCGGGCGCACGATTAGGCTCATTGGCATCAGGATTATTGTATTCACCGGAAGCAGGAAAAGCCGATGAAGCCGCATTTATTGATGAAGAAAGAGAAAAACAAAAGAAAGCAAAGCGTGCGGAAGCAAAAGCGCAGGGATTAAAAGAAAGCACAGCCCCGCCTTCTCCTGATATTGATCTTTATAAACGATCCCTAGAAGGCGCACCACCAGAACTAAGCAAAGAAGAGAAAGCAGCAATTCTAAAAGGGCAAATTTTATATCCTGGGCAACCAGAAACAACAAAACCTGTACCGTTGCCACAAACCGTTCAGCCTATATCGGCAGATAAAAAAGAAGATCAACGCAAGATTGAAGATCGGCAAGCGCAAATTGAACGTGATTTAAAAGAAAAGCCAAAAGATGAAGCATCAAAACGAGCAAAAGAAATGGAGTTGTTTGCTGCTCTTGAAAAGCAAAACAATCTTCTTCCAGGCATGTTGGATGAAATCTACAAAATTGAATCTTCACGCGGCAAACAGCTATACAACATAGAATCAAAAGCTGCTGGGCCATTTCAAATTATTCCAAAAACAGCAAAAAGTTATGGTTTAAGTAAAGAAGAAACATACGATTTACCAAAATCCGCAAAAGTGGCTGCGGATATGTTTAATCAATTAATGACTAAATACAAAGGTGATTTGGATAAGGTGTTGGCTGGATACAACTATGGGCAAGGTAAGCTAGATAAATTATTGGAATCAGGTAAAACACTGCAAGATTTACCAAAAGAAACAAAAGAGTACATAAAAACATTTAGGGAAGAAATGCATCTTCCCCCTTCTTCAGCATTAGAACCACCTGCATCTAAGGCAGCACCGCAACCCACACAAGGTATGAATCAGCAGTTTAACCCCACAATCAACGTGCGTGTTTCAGCACCCGCAGGCACATCGGTGGAAGTTAATACTGCACAAATGGCTAATTTCGCATGAGTATTGTCACGAAAGTATTATTAAGTGTTTACCAACTGCAATATCAGATTGCGCCGATATTGTTTGTTAATGGAATAGCGAATGCTGTGGGCACAGGTGCCAACAGCAATCAATCGTTGCCAATCACGCATTTCACCGAAAACTTGCCAGTGCCATTAGGCATAACGCAAAACGGTGTAAACCTTTCTTTAGAGGACTTTTTTTGTCAGTTTAAACCTGCTGTTGGATCAACCTTACAAAATTGGCAAATTGCCAATTACCCATTTGCTAATAGCACTATTGCAGCCAACGCAACCATTGCTCAGCCTTTGAATGTAAGTTTGATTATGTTATGCCCAGCGCGGGGATTAAATACTCTACCCTTGCGGCAAGGAATTCTTACTCGATTAAAACAAGCGCTAGATGTGCATATTTTACAAGGCGGCACATTTACTGTTTTAACACCTGCTTATGTGTACACAAATTGCCTATTGGTATCTTTGCGCGATATTACCCCGCAGGATGACAAACAAGTTCAATCAGTTTACCAATGGGATTTTGTGCAGCCGTTATTGACACAACAATCAGCAGCGCAGGCATACAACGGTTTGATGGCTGCCTTAGAAGGAGGCAATGTATTGTCTGGAACCGCTACAAACAGTGGGCCATTAACCACTGTTCCATTAACCGGTAACACGGGAACGGGGGCATTGCAATGAGCGTAATTGTGCCTTTTAACCCCGTCAGTAATGCAAACTTCCAATTTGCACCGAGCTTGGATGGAGCAACCTACACTGCAATTATCACCTGGAACGCGTTTGGTTTACGTTATTACATTAACTTGTATAGCAATCAAAACAAGTTGATATTTTGTCAACCTTTAATTGGATCACCGCCTGACTACAATATTAATTTAGCTGAAGGCTATTTTAATACTCCACTTATTTATCGCACGATGCCACAACAATTTGAGATTGGCTGATGCGGTATTACCAGATCAGAATTCTGGATGTAAACGGCTTACCCGTTAGAACTTGGTCATCATTGGATGATCAAGGTAATAATTTGGCGGGAGCATTGAATATTGAGATTGATGCACCTGTATTTAACTTTGCCAACCCTAATGGCAATAGTGCTGGTGGTAATGCAGCAGCGCACGTCACACTCTATGGAATCAGCCTGCAAGATATTGGAAGCGCTCAAAACTTTAATGATTTAACTTTTGAGCTAGAAGCGGGAATGACGCAAGGGCTACCATTGGCAAATCCACAGCAAAAAGGTGTAATTGTGTATGGATTGATCAACCAGGCTATTGGTAACTGGCAAGCAGCACTATTAACGCTTGATTTCTTTATTACTCCAGGTGCAGGTGGTACGGGTTCAATTAATTCTCCACGTAATATTTCATGGATATGGAAAGCGGGAAGCAGTTTAAAAAGTGCTATTGAAACAACATTGAGCGTGGCTTTTCCTGTTACCGATGGCTATAGTTATACGATTAACGTCAACCCTAATATTGTGTTGCCGCAAGAAGAAACGGGCTATTTTAGAACGCTGACAGAGTTTGCAATTTATTTAAAAACTACAAGTGCGGCAATCGTTGGTAATAATGGTTTAAGCGTTACAGTCAATCAAAAGAACATTATTGTGGTGGATAATACGCAGGCTTATTTAGCTAAAACCATTGATTATAAAGATTTAATTGGACAACCTTCATGGTTAAATATTGGCACGATTAGCTTTAAAACGGTGATGCGTGGGGATATATCCGTCAACGATTATGTACAAATGCCCACCATATTATCTACAACCACAGCCAATAGTTATTCGCGCTACCGCGATACTTCAGCTATGCAAAACATATTCCAGATTACCCAAGTGCGTCATGTGGGGAATTTTAGGCAACCGGATGGCAATTCATGGTGTTCAGTCTTTAATGCCATAGCGGTGGGCACAGAGCAGGCTCCAGGCGCATGAGTGACTTAAACCTTAAACAACCGGTTTATGCATCGCTGAATTCATTCACCGAAAGCAAGATTTCTAGCAACAATCAACTTCAGGGTAAATCTTTCCCATGTGTGGTCACTGCGATAAATCAGGGATTTGTCACGGTTTCATTTTTAATTACTGATCCAGTATTTACTTTGCCGCAAGTAACCGTGCCTATTGCCATGTCGCAATATGTGCGTTTACCTATTCAAGTGGGTGACAAAGGCATTTGTATTTCAGCCGATGTGCGTTTGGGTGGGGTAACAGGTCAAAATAACTTTGGCTCTGAACAAGTTACATTAAATTCACCAGCCAATTTGTCAGCATTAGTATTTATTCCACTGACCAGTGTGGCCTGGCAATCAGTCAATCAAAATCAATTAGTTTTGTATGGGCCTAATGGCGTTGTCATCAGAGATTTTTCTAATAATGTTACGATTACCGTTGATTCTAGTGGTATTACAATCAACGGCAATATTACAATGACAGGCAACATGACCATTCAAGGCACATTAACAGTTGATGGGCAAATTAATACAACAGGCGATGTGATTGCACATTCCAATGCTGTACCGCCTTCATCACCTGTTTCACTTGAAAACCATGTGCATGGTGGCGTTCAAGGTGGTACATCATTTACAACACCCCCTACAACACCGTAAGGAAAAAAGATGCGTACTTATGGGCGGGATACAACAGGTGCTTGGCAAGTCATTCAAACCAATCCGGTTAATGGTGACAATTCAATGGTTTATGTCACAACCTTGATTCAGAACCTATTGTTAAATATTAACGAATCACCTTTTTATGCCAATAATGGTATTCCTGCACAAAGCGATGCCTTAACGCAGATGTATCCCGATTTAGCCGTTAGCCGGATACAGAGTCAATTTTCACAATATTTTGCTAGTTTATTGATCACCAAGCAGAACACGACATACCCAGCTTACAATGTGAACGTCATCACACTTTTAGGTGCTACAGTTAGTGCCACAATCTCTTATTGATAGGCTACAATAACGGAAAACCTCTCGCACAAGGATTCGTCATGGCTGGATACCCAACAAACCCTGGTCAAGAAGTCATGGCAAACTCAATGCCGGTTGTGTGGGCATCGGATCAAACACCGGTTGCCAACCCAGCATTGATCTATAGTGGTCAACAAACGCTAAGCACATCTGCTGCGGCATTACCCAATTATGCATTAAAGCAAACGCTTACGATCACCGCAGGCAGCAGCAACACGGGCAAAGTATTTATTGGCCCATCTGGTGTGACTAGTTCAACAGGTTATGTCTTATCAGCCGGTGGCAGTGTTTCTTTGACTGTTTCAAACAGCAATGTGATTTATGTTCTAGGCGCGAATACTTCAGATACAATTTCTTGGATAGCTAACTAAGGGCTAAGAAATGACGATCACAAACGCTTACGTCAATCAGCTTACACCCGCCCCGACACCGCTTGCAGGTTCGTCATTGGTGGTTGTCACAACAGATGGTGAAAACCTTCTTCAGACTACCCTTGCTCATTACTTTGATCCATTACTGATTCTTAACAGAAACGGCTTTACCGGTTCTGTCTCGGTGGTATCTAACTCGCCGATGATTACTATTGGCACATCTGTAACGGGTGTGACCAAAGGTTTGAATGGTGCATTGACGCAAGCTGTTGCAGGTGTGGATTATGTTGTGCCATCTGGATCGGTAGCGTTTGCATCCAATTTAATAGGGGGTGCTGCACTACAAGTGCCTTATCAAACTGCTACAAATACAACCGCATTTGTTGCAGCCCCCACAGTTACCAATTCCTTTTTGTCTTATGATGGAACGCAATTAACCTGGACAGTAGGCGGCCCAGGCGGTTCCTATTTTGCTGGCACGGGTTTAACGCTAACAGGTAGTACATTTAGCATTACTAACACCGGTGTGACCGCTGGATCGTATGGTTCAGCATCATCAACCGTTACCCTTGCAGTCAATGCTCAAGGCCAGATTACGAGTGCATCAGCGCAGGATATTGCGATTAGTGCCTCTCAGATCACTTCGGGGGTTGTTTCTGTATCCCAAGGTGGAACCGGTTCAAGTTCTTTGACCGGATATGTAAAGGGAGCAGGAACATCGGCTCTGACAGCGGTATCTCAAATTCCTTACACTGACGTTTCTGGTTTGGGAACTATGGCAACACAAAATGCAGGCAGTTTAGATATTACTGGCGGCACAATCAACGGAACTTCCATCGGGGTAACCACCACCGCTGCTGGATATTTCACTACTTTAAATGCAACGGGCGGGCTTTCCGGCGGGGCATTTTAATCTTTAGGAGATATTCTCATGGCTGCAACAGGTTATACACCGATTCAACTGTTTTATAGCACCACAACGGGTAATTCGCCCTCGGCTGGACAACTAGTCGCTGGTGAATTAGCAATCAACATTGCCGATGGTATTCTGTATTACAAGGATTCCAATGGTGTTGTACAAATTATTGCTGAAAAAGGCGGCAATGGCGTCACGTCATTCTCTGCGGGTTCCACTGGATTAACACCAGCAACAGGAAGTACCGGCGCAGTTACCTTGGGTGGCACGCTAAATATTGGTCATGGTGGTACAAACAGCACCGCAACCCCCACTGCTGGTGGCGTGGCTTATGGTGATGGTTCTGCTTATCAATTCACCTCTGCTGGTACATCAGGTCAAGTTTTGGTCAGCAATGGTTCTGGTGCGCCTACTTGGGCCGCAGCAACTAGCACCGCTGTTACCAGCTTGTCTTTTGGCACAACTGGCCTGTTGCCTAATACCCCCACTCAAGGCGCAATTACCGTTACCGGTACTTTGGGAACCAGCAATGGTGGTACTGGATTAACCGCATTCACCTCTGGTGGTGCAGTTTATGCAACTTCAACCAGCGCATTAACCACTGGTACATTGCCTATCACATCTGGTGGTACGGGAACCACGACTGCAACCGGTACAGGCGATTTGGTTTTAGCTTCAAGCCCAACCCTGATTACGCCTAATCTTGGAACACCTTCTGCAATTAGTTTAACCAATGCAACGAATGTTCCTGTCAACCAAGCTACTGGCACATTAGCAGTATCTAATGGTGGTACGGGCGCAACCAGTTTGACTGGATATGTATATGGAAATGGAACCTCTGCATTTACTGCATCGGCAACCATTCCTACCACCGATTTGTCAGGCACGATCAGTAACAGCCAATTGGCAAATGATTCAGTTACGATTGGTACAACCGCAATTGCCTTAGGCTCTTCTTCGCTAACCTTAGCAGGTTTGACCTCAGTAACAGTTACACAAGACCCCACCGCTGCATTGCAGTTGGCAACCAAACAGTATGTTGATTCGGTTGCACAAGGTCTATCAGCTAAAGATTCTTGCGCGGCTGCAACGACTGCAAACCTTAATGGCACTTACAACAATGGAACCTCTGGTGTTGGCGCAACTTTGACCAATGCTGGAACCCAAGCCGCATTGGTTGTTGATGGTTACACCGTTAATGTGGGTGACCGTGTTCTTGTGAAAAATCAAAGCACTGCTGCACAAAACGGTATTTATGTTGTTACCGCAGCCGGTTCCGGTTCTGCAAATTGGGTATTAACCCGTGCAGCAGATTTTGATATTTGGGCACAAACCGTTGGTGCATTCACCTTTATTGAAAATGGTTCAACCAATGCATCGACTGGTTGGATTTGCACGGCTGGTGCATCTGGCACGATTGGAACCACTGCTATTACCTTCACTCAGTTCTCAGGTGCAGGTACGTACAGTGCTGGTACAGGCTTAACCTTAACCGGTACACAGTTCAGCATTACCGATACCGCTGTTACCGCTGGCCCTTACACTTACGCAAGTTTCACTGTAAATGCCCAAGGTCAATTGACCGCAGCATCAAGCAACAGCACCACTGGTTCTGGCAACATTGTTCTTTCAACCAGCCCAACTTTGGTAACGCCTGTATTGGGTACACCAACTTCGGTTGATTTGACCAATGCATCGAACGTGCCTATGGGCCAAGCAATTGGAACATTGGATGTATCGAACGGTGGTACGGGTGCAACAACCCTATCTGGTGTGGTTTACGGAAATGGTACTTCCGCATTTAGTGCTGCAACCGGAACTCAGATTGCTACCGCTATTGGAACAACCGCTGTCACCAATGCTACCAATGCCGCTAATGTTGCAGTTGCAGCAGATACGACTGACACAACCACCTATATCGCTGTTGTAACCGGCACTTCGGGTAACAATGCAGTTAAGGTAAATGTTGGTCTGACCTTCAACGCAGCAACAGGTGCGATCACTGGTGGTATTTCCGGCGGTACGTTTTGATTTAGTGGTTAGTTAATTAGGAAACAGCAAAATGGCCCAAACCGGTTATAGTAGTATTCTGCTTTATGCAAGCGGAACCGCTGGCAATAAACCATCGGCTAGTAGATTAACGAACTCTTCGGCGGGAGCCGAACTTGCGTTAAATTACGCCGATGGGATTTTGTATTACAAAACCAGTGGTGGAACCGTCACCGCAATTGCAAATGCTATAACCGGTGGGGGCAGTTTGCCAGGTGGCGCTGCGGGCCAAATCCCGTATCAAAGCGCACCCAATACCACCGCTTTTACTGCCGCAGGAACAATTGGGCAGATATTAGTCAGTGGTGGAACAGGCTCACCAACGTGGGCCTCCCTATCTTCAACTGTTGTGCAATCCTTTTCGGGCGGTACAACAGGTTTTACACCTTCCACACCCACATCAGGTGCGATCACGCTTGGGGGAACATTAGCGACTTCCAACGGTGGAACTGGTTTAACCGGATTCACTGCTGCAAATAACGCGTTATATTCAACAAGTTCCTCTGTTTTGGTAGCAGGCACGTTGCCTGTTGCAGCGGGTGGATCAGGTGTAACCACATCAAGTGGTGCAAACTCAATTGTGTTGCGTGATAGCAATGTCAATATTTCTGCTAACGCATTTTTTGATAATTTCCTAACTATCACCGCAGCAGGTGGAACAACCGTATTAACGGCTGCATCTGCGCCTCAAATTTTAGTCACGGGTTCTGGTGGACAAACCATACAGTTACCCGATGCGACCACGTTGCCCAATGGCGCAACGTATCAAATCAACAATAACTCATCGAGCGGTTCGGTCAGCATTAACAACAATTCAAGCACGTTGGTGGCTTCAGTTGGATCGGGCGGTTTTGTCACAGTTACATTATTGTCAAATTCCATTGCAGCAGGTTCATGGGATAAGCATTATCAAGCCCCT
>Ga0214164_1000493_pt1 | contig 25885 bp, 21 predicted proteins | sample TroBogepilimnion_13_FD_153003 | JGI IMG/M metagenome (GOLD analysis project Ga0214164, IMG submission 153003) | Freshwater microbial communities from Trout Bog Lake, WI - Practice 03JUN2009 epilimnion v4 | ecosystem: Environmental > Aquatic > Freshwater > Lake > Epilimnion/Euphotic zone ...
GCCGTTCCACCTGATTAATTTTGAAACTGTAATATATATGTTGATTTATATATTTAAAGAATGTTTGTAGTTACAGTTACAACGGGCTAAGGGTTTTTAATTTGTTGTAATTTGATATTTAGTCAAATCAGTAGTGTTTTGTAAAGCGGTTTTTAATATAAGGCGTATACATAATAACTAAAATAAATGCTAATATTTTACAGGTCTGTTTTGAAGTGACAGAATAAAACTGTTTTTTTGTTCTTTAAATTATCACCATTACTATTTTACCTAAAACCAAATATTTGTGGTTAACATAAAAAAATATGCCGTTATTGTTGCAGGTGGTAAGGGAATGAGGATGGGATCATCTATTCCTAAACAATTTCTTCCGCTGCTGGGTATACCACTTATGTGTCATGCAGTGCAGACTTTTGCTTCTGCTTTGCCGGGCATACATATTATTATTGTGTTGCCCGAAGATCAACTCGGTAGCGCTCAAACAGTTCTCAGGTCATACATCGGTAAAATAAAAGTTACTACTGTGGCTGGTGGCGATACCCGGTTTCAAAGCGTTTCAAATGGCCTCAGGCATATTACCGAAGACGGGATTGTATTTGTGCATGATGGAGCCAGACCACTTATCACTGAAGAGCTTATTCTGCGTTGTTTCAAGCAGACTTTTGAAAAGGGCAGCGCTATCCCCGCAATTCCTGCCCGCGAAAGTGTGCGCATAATTGAAGATGGTATTTCAAGGCCATTAGACCGCGAAATGCTCCGCATAATTCAGACTCCGCAAACATTCAGAACCAATATCCTTTTACCGGCTTTTGAGCAGCCGTACCACGCTTCCTTTACCGATGAAGCAACAGTTGTGGAAAGCTATGGTACACCTGTACATCTTATCGAAGGAATGGCTGAAAATATAAAAGTTACCCATTCCGAAGATATGGTTATTGCAGAGGCCTTGCTAAGGGTAAGGGGTTAAGGTATCCCGCCTTCCCTTATACTTAAATTGTTGCTGAAACTGGTCTGGTCATTGCTTCTGGTTACTTGTTAATAAATGATGCTAATCCTATGTCCGGATTTGAATGATTTTGTGTTAACAACTCATTCCTTCTGTTTCTATCTCCTATATTTGAGGTGTTATGTTCACTGATGTCAGAAGAAATACGCTGGCAATTTTGCTATTCTTCTTTACTAGTTCTCATGGCTGTCTGTGCCAGGTTGTTGATTCTTTCAGTCGCTTCAGCCAGCCGATTCAGCTCGATTCCTTTGTCATCAGCAATGGGTTCGATGTAAATGCCTTTATTGCCAGGGTCAGGGCCGATACCACTTTTTACAAAGCATTCAAGAGTATGCGGCTGATACCCTATACCGCGAAAAATAAAATACTGGTATTCGGTAAGAATGGCGATACGGCTGCATCAATGGCCAGCAATACCCGGCAGCAGATAATTAATGGTTGCCGCACCACAGTTGCCGATATGGAGCAGGTGACCGGAGATTTTTACAAGCGCAATCACGATTATAATTATTATACGGCTAAGTTATTTGCATGGCTCTTTTTTGCAGCAGAGCCCCAATGCAATGAGAGTGATATTGTTGCCGGTTCTCTGGATGTAAAAGGGGAAGGACAGATGGCGAAAAGCGAATACCAGCTCAAGCAGCTTATTTTCAATCCGGGTTCCAGAGTATCGGGTGTGCCTTTTATGGGCTCAAGAGAATCAATTTTCGACCCCGAAGAAGCAAAAAAATATGACTTTAAAATTGACAGGGAAAATTGTGAGGGTTTCATTTGTTATGCTTTCCGGATCATGCCTAAACCAGGCTATGAACATAAGGTAATATACAATGAACTGACCACCTGGTTCAGGGTCAGCGATTACACCATTGTGGCGCGCGATTATTCCTTATCGTATCATACACTCGTTTATGACTTCGATGTAAACATGAAAGTAAGAACCAGCCAGATCGGTAAAAAACTCTATCCCACCTTCATCTCTTACGATGGAAACTGGCATATTTTCAGCCAGAAAAGAGAACGGGTGAAATTCAATATTTCCATTAACTACTGAACTGGAAAAATTGGTTATTCAGGCATGAAATGAAGCATAAAATCCATATTGAAGATTTGTTAAAAACGAAAAACAGTAATCTCCGACAATTTTAAATCCCGGAGAAAGGTGTAACTTTACATAATCAATTTACAGAAAATATGAGCGAAAACAATAGGGAATTTTCAAGGTATACCGTTATCGACAGCCAGCCGTCCACAGGCGAGGGTACTGCCGCAGCCAGGTTTATGGCCAATGTATTTATGTGGATGTTTGTTGCATTGGGCATATCTACCATTATGGCTATTTTATTCGCCTACGAGCCGGCATTCAGCAGCTTGCTTTATGATCAGTTTCCTCAGGGTATCCGCTTAACAGGCCTTGGTGCATTTGTTTCTTTTGCTCCCATCATTTTTGTTTTGGTAATGTCTTTTGCCTTTTCCCGGTTGTCGGCACCGTTGCTTACTTTATTCCTGTTGCTGTTCGCTGCAACAATGGGTATGAGCCTCAGCACACTGCTTATGGTTTATACATCCGGCTCTGTCATCAGTTGTTTCGGTGCTGCCGCAGGTATGTTTGGTGTTATGGCCTTTATGGGCTATACTACAAAGCAGGACCTTACTTCTTTCGGCAGAATACTGATTATGGGCCTGATAGGTATAGTTATAGCCAGCCTCATCAATAGGTTTATCGGCAGCCCTGCTGTTAATTACCTGATCAGTATTATAGGTGTGGCAGTATTTACCGGTCTTACAGCTTACGACGTTCAGCGTCTCAAAAATATTGGTGCAGGTCTTGAGTATGAAGGAACATCTGCAAATGATACCGGAAAGCTGGCTATCATGGGTGCGTTAAGGTTGTACCTCGATTTCATTAACCTCTTCATCATGTTGCTCAGGCTTTTTGGCAACAGGAGGAATTGATTATTTACCAGATTTTTGGTTTCTCGGCTGGCGGTAATAACTGTCAGCCGTTTTTATATTATTGCCGGGCTATTGCTACTGAATTTGCCCGAAAACATGGATTCCAACAGGAGGAAAAGCAAGAAAGAATAATGCTTTCTTTTTCAGGATAGCATCCATTTATTTTTGCAAATAAAGATAAATGAGTATTTTGTTGATAATTAAATTGGCCGGTAAGCTTCATTGAATAAAATGCAAATCATATGCCCGATACAATGGAATTTCAAAAGGTAAAGAAATTTATTCTGGGCAAGCTTAAAAAAGAATTGCCTCAGAATCTTACCTACCACAATACACGGCATATTAAAGATGTATTTAAAGCTGCCAGGATGCTGGCCAAAATTGAGCAGGTAAAAGGTGAAGATCTTATATTACTGCTGACAGCAGTTTTATTTCATGATTCCGGATTTCTCTGGCAGCCATATGAGCACGAAAAGGTTTCGTGCGAAATAGCCAGAAAATATTTACCGGTGTATGGTTATAACCCCGGGCAGATTGAGCGGATCTGCGGCATGATAATGGCCACAAAAATGCCACAGACGCCTCACGACCTGCTGGAGGAAATAATCTGCGATTCAGACCTCGATTATCTGGGCAGGGATGATTTCTTTACCATAGGGCTTGGTCTTTATTACGAATTATCCATGTATGGTTTGCTAAGCAGCCGGGATGAATGGAATGTGCTTCAGATCCGCTTCCTGGAGAAACACAAATATTTCACATCCTCTGCCAGGCAGCTCAGGCAACCCAAAAAAGAAGAATATATTGCCATCCTGAAAGAGCGGCTGAATAAAGTTAATCTCCCGTCTTAATTGCATGCTTCTTTTGCAATGTCATAAACCGGTAGTGCCTGCTTTCAAAACGGCTTCGTCCCTCTTTTACTCAACTTTAAGTTTTTCCTTCAGGAATTTAAGCGCATAACCCTGTGCTTCATCTGCCGCTCTTGAATCAAATTTCGGATTGCTGGGATTTGCAAAAGCATGTACTGCATCAAAACTGTGGAATGTGAATTTATGCCCGGTTGCTTCCACTTCCTTTCCAAACTGTTTTACATCGGGCTCCTTTATAAAATTATCTTTCGATCCGTAATTGTACAGCAAATCAGTCCTGAGTGTTTTGATCCGTTTTGTATCCTTTTCCGGAAAGCCATAATACATCACACATCCTGCCGCCTGGCTGCCGGCTGCAAGGGTCGCATTAAAAGACCACGAGCCACCCATGCACCAGCCTATTGTAGCTATGGATTTCCCTGCGCCGATTTTCTGTATCAGTCCTTTCAGTATTGCTTCACCCCTTTTAGCATCCAGCGCGCCCATCAGTTTGCCTGCCTCATCGGGCGATGAGGCCACCTTGCCATCATACAGGTCTACGGCATATACAGCCACTCTGCCTCCCAGCAGTTGTTGCCATCTTTCAGCTTCCCTTTTTATGTAGTCGTTCAGGCCCCACCACTCATGCACTACAATCAGTATTTTATCGGTCTCTTCCTCAGCAGGCACATAAAAGGCATTGCCATCAGCTCCGCCGGCAATTTTATACGAAATCATGGTGCCGCCTTTCTCAGGTGTATAATTGAAAGGTATTGGGGCCTCGTGTGCCGCTTTAAATGATTTGTTCAGGGCCAGAGCCTTCATGTCCTTACCTGCAGGTTTGGCGCAGCAGCTCTGAGCATAAATGTTATTGGCTGTTGTGCCTGTAAATAATACGAGCAGGAGTATCAGCAGCGTTTTTTTCATAACCTTAAATTTTATGAGTAAATGTATACATTGCTTTGACCTTTAACTATCAATTATTTCTTACCCTTCATAACCGCCACACATTCTATCTCCACAAGCGCATCTTTGGGCAGCCGGGTTACCTGCACAGCGGCTCTGGCCGGTTTCAGATCCGGAAAGTAGTCTTTATAGATGTCATTTACTTTAGTGTAATCGTTCAGGTCTTTAAGGTAAACGGTTACTTTAACCACATGAGCCATATCCGAACCTGCAGCCAGCAGAACAGCTTTGAGATTATCAAGCGCCTGATGCGTTTGGCTGCCTATATCGTCGCCCGCCAGTGTATTGGTTACCGGCGATAACCCAATCTGTCCGGACGTATAAATAAGGTGGCCTGTTTTAATTGCCTGAGAATAGGGACCTATTGCTTTAGGCGCGCCATTGCTTGTTATTGCAACAAGCCCTTTATCAGCGTGGCAAGCTGAAAGCAATAAAGATGGTATAACTAAAATAAACAAGCAGAATTTCATTGAGCTGATTTTTTATCATGAAAGTAAAACAATAAGAACAATTAAATAAATCCGTTGAAGGTAAAATTGCGGATGCATTGCAATCGGTTTTCCCGAAAAATAAAACAGCCCCATAAATGGGGCTGTCAATGAAATATCGGTATCGGCAACTTATCTGATCAAAGTAACATTCCCTTTGTAAGTCTGATTGGTGCCATCAGGATGTGCTGTAATAATCTGGTAATTATATACACCCATATCCTGCGCTACACCCTGGTAGGTGCCATCCCATCCTACTTCCGGATTATTGGTATGGAAAACCAGTATGCCCCACCTGTTGAATACACTGAAATCAACCAGTTTCTGGTATTTCAGGTTGGTAATCCTGAAAAGGTCATTTAAACCATCTCCGTTCGGAGTGAACGCGGTTGGTATCAGATCCTTCATGTTGAGATCAACATAAACCGGTATGTTGGCAGAGTCGGTGCAACCATAAAGGTTACGGCCGTAAACAGTATAGATAGTATAGGGGTCTGTTGGTGTGGCTACAGGGTCATTAATATTCGGGTTATCCAGTGTTCCGTTTGTTGGTGTCCAGGTATAATAAACAGCGCCCGATACATTTAGCTGAACACTTCCTCCGAATGGAATTGTAACTGGTCCCTGAGTAAGATTCACCAGTGAAACAGGAGGGTAAGATATTATCTCTTCCGTGTCGCTTGCCGTGCAGCCAAAAGGATTCAGCACAAGTGGTTGGGTGGTTGTTACCGTAACTGTATAAACATATGTACCCAGACCCATAAAATTAGTGGTTGCTGCAGTAGTCTGCCCGATATTATTCGTAGGTGCCCAGCTGTAACTGAAAGGTATATACCAGGGGGTAACTACTTTTTTCGGGTCAGCAGGTAATGCTCTTAAGGTCATAGAGTCGGCAAGGCATACTGATGTATCGTGTACAGAGGTATTAATATCAATACTGATGACATTAAAGGTATCGCTGAATTTGGCCTGGCAGCCTATTGTATCAGTAACCGTAAGTGTTGCTGTAAAGAAGCCAGCTACAGGCGATTCATATTCCACAGTATCTGTGGCGTTGTTGGCGCCGTTGGCGGGTACATTAACTACAGGCCTGTCATCTCCGAAATTCCAGGTATAACTTGGTTCATTTAGATTGATAGTACTGCCGTAAAACTTATTAGGTGTATTCAGACATACCGATTGTGCATCGCTGGTATAATTGGCAGATATAGGATGTTGCACATTTACTGTGAACACAGTGTCAATCGAGCAGCCGAAACTGGTTGAATAAGTCAGTGTATCTGTGTAAACGCCGGTATATCCCGGATTGGCAAAAACGTGGCTTGCATTGACTGCGTTACTGGCAGCAGTACCATCGCCAAACGACCAGGTAGTTATATAGTCTGTTCCGGTGGGTGCAGACAGGTCATTGAAGGTTACCAGATCACCATTACAGCCCAGTTTTATGGAGTAATTCATTGCTAAGCTCAAAGGTGGGGTGGTTAGCGTGACCGGCCCCACCTGATTGGACGGACAGTCCATTATTTTATAGAAAATATAGTCGAGTGTGCCGGCACAAAGCCCGGAAATGGTAATAGTACTGTCTGCGCCTGCCGAATCAAGCAACACTGGTTGCGGCACTCCATTCAATGAATAAATTACAGAATCCTGGGTAAAAGGCCTTACGCCATGTATTGTAATGGATCCGTTACATTCTCCGCAAACAGTTGGATTCGCAGACGTAATACCACTAATGTATGGCAGACCGCCTATACCACCTACTACTAACCAGGATGGTGTAACGTGTATGTAAGATTTTACGGTATCATTACAGCCGAGTGCACATGCAACATAAGTTGTGGTAACAGTTGGACTTACTGAAACAGTTGGTCCGGTACCTAAATAAGCACCTGTAGTGCTGTCATACCAGTATATGGCAGATGCAGCATAAGGTATCGGAGAATAAGGTATTGAAGAAACGGTATACGTTGTTCCTGCTGGGGTAAAGCGCCATGCTTCATTTGTAGCAGCCCAGACAGTCGGGTAATCTCTGCCCGGAGCAACAGTGGAAACAGTACCTGCTGCATTTTTAACTCCCACTATAGCTGCCTGACTGTTCCAGCCGGTTAAGCAAATTGTTCTGTGCCCGATATGTACCTCGGCTATTCCTGTGGACTCATAAATTATTATCTGTGTTGTAATCCATTCTGTTGTGCACGAATACATTGCTGTTCCGCAAAAGGTTACAGCAAAGTTCCTGTTGGGTGCAACGCCCTGTGTAGAATAGTCAATAGTCCCGCCTGCCGGTATATATATATCGCACCAGGGACCACAGATAACATTCCTCATATCTAAATAAGTGGTGCTGGCAAGATTAGCTGAAATTAACCATTCCTGGGCAGCAGATGCATATGCCAGGTTAAACCCTAAACAACCATTTGAACCTATGATACATTGTGTATTAGGCACGCCATAGAAATTATAAGTAAACCCGATCGGTATAACCCCCGACCATCCATCATCTGCGGTTATACCAGATGCCGTAGGTATTATTCCTCCGGTAACTTCTGCAAAGAGCGTATGGTTCAGGCAATGAGGTGTATCTACTACGGTAACCTGGCTGAATGCAGATCCTGAAACAAATACTGAAATAAGAAACAATAAAATGTATTTCATAAAATAATCTTCTGTTATTATTATTAGACAACAAAATTTCAAAAATGGTTGGTATTCGTACAAAAAATCTAATACCCTGACCCGCAATTGTATTATCTTGTAAAAAATCAGGCTAAGTTAAGAATTTAATCAGAGAATTTATACTAATAATTTACAGGCGAAAAAAATAAATATATAATTAAAGTAAAAAAGTATTTACTTTGATAAAAAACTTGTTTATTGAAGCTCAATTCTATAAACATTGCTATTTTAATTTAATACCCTACACGTACTCCCGGATTTTCCATCTACCTGACAGGTTCAATTCAAAGAAAAAATTCAAATTTCATTTTTTAGAAGTAACTTAGTGAAAAATATCTTCCTGTAAATGTTACTTTATAAAGCCTGTTCGAAACCCGGGATACTGATATTATCTATAATGCTCACTGTGTTTTCTTCCAGGCTACAGGCTCAGTTGATTATTAGCACTATTGCAGGTACAGGAGCTGCAGCTTATGGAGGCGATGGCGGCCCAGCCACTACTGCTATATTAAATAATCCATACGGTGTTGCTGTCGATCCTTCTGGTAATGTTTTTATTGCGGACTATGCCAATAACCGGATCAGGAAAATTAATAGTGCAGGTATAATCACAACCGTTGCCGGAACCGGCTTTTCGGGTTTTACAGGCGATAGCGGGCCGGCAACTAATGCAAAAATTTATGCACCCAGGGGAATAACTTCTGATAATGCCGGCAATATATTCTTTTCAGATTATGCCAACAACCGAATCCGTAAAATTACTACAGCAGGCGTTATCAGCACTGTGGCAGGCAATGGCTTACCTGGTTTCAGTGGCGATGGCGGACAGGCAACTGCTGCACAACTGAATTTTGCCTGGGGGGTAAGCCTTGATGCTACAGGCAACCTCTATATTGCCGATCAGATGAACTGCCGTATTCGTAAAGTAAATAGTTCGGGTATAATTTCCACCATTGGTGGTACAGGTATAGCTTTCTTCAGCGGTGACGGCGGGCCTGCTGTTTCTGCCGGAATACAATACCCGATGGGTCTCGTGGTAGATGGGCCTGGTAATGTGTATATCTGCGATGAGGGCGACTGCCGTATCCGGAAAATTAATATGGCCGGAATTATTTCTACCATTGCAGGCAACGGATCAGCTGGCTTTACCGGAGATGGCGGTCCGGCCACATTGGCTAAGTTATATTACCCGCAGGGGATTACCCTCGACAATTCAGGCAATGTTTATGTTGCCGACCTTAATAATAACAGGATTAGGGAGATAACCACTTCGGGTGTTATCAATACGATTACCGGTACAGGTGTTGCAGGTTATTCAGGTGATGGCGGTCCGCCTTCGCTTGCCGAAATTAATCAGTCTACAGGTGTTGCTGTAGATGCATCTGGAATAATCTATATAGCCGACAACGACAATAACAGGATTCGGGAGATCCATATTGGCAGCCATGCACCTTATTTTACGCATGGACACCATCAGTCGCGATCATTCTGTCCCGTCGAATCAGTTGATCTTGATTCATTACTGATGGTCTTTGATATTGATACCGGGCAAACAGAAACCTGGAATATCATTTTACCTCCAATACATGGTTCGCTTAGCGGGGTCTATTCCACTCTTTCCACAGGCGCCAATCTGCTCCCTTCTGGTTATATCTATACACCTGCCGCGGGTTATGCAGGAACAGATTCTGTCAAATTACGGGTTAACGACGGCACTTTTTCTGATACTACTACAATTGTTTTTAATATTTTGCCAAGCCCTGATGCAGGTATTATTAGCGGGGCAGACAGTTTATGTCCGTTCGATACCCTCACATTCAGAGATACGGTATCGGGGGGAGCATGGAGCAGCAGTAATACCTCAGTTGCCGGTATTTCAGGGTCCGGCCTTGTTGGTAGCTTAACTCCCGGATTTACTGATATTATTTACACGGTAACCAATGTTTGTGGAACTGCCAGTGCCAATTTTCCGTTATTTATCAAGTCGGATTGTAAAACAGGATTTCAAAATATTCACGGACGTCCTGGACAGAAAATAACTATATCGCCTAACCCTAATAGTGGCTTTTTCGAAATAAACATTATAACAGACCAGCCGGGGGATGTAAGGTATACTATCAGCAATATTATAGGCGAAAAGGTCGCAACTCTTAGTGCAACCTGTGGAATACCTATTCAATTTCATCTGGATAAGCCTGCGGGTATTTATTTCGTTTCCGCAGTTACTGCCGCCGGGATTTGGGAATCAAAATTTATGATTATTAAATAATCAACGCCGGTAGGTTACCGGATTCATCACCGGTTTCAAAACTTGTTATACCTTTTTTTTATAGGGTGGCAGAATCCGGATTTTGTTAAAAGTTGCACAAAGATTATTCAGGATCTTTTTTTGCCTGTATCCTCGGCTTGTGTACTTTTATCCGCTCAATATCCATAATCATGCAGGACTTAAGTTCATTTTTGGAAGTATCCCTTATTTCAGAAGGGAAAGAACATCGAAACTACGAACCGTTACAGTGGGGCGCAAATATAAAAAATGTATCAGATCCCGATTTTGATCTCACTGATACGGATATAGTGCTTGTTGGCTGCGGAGACTGGCGCGGAGCGGCTACGGAAATGAAATTCAGCAACAGCCCTGATGTTATCAGGGAGGAATTATTTAAAATGTATTACTGGCATGGCGGTCTTAAAATAGCTGATGCCGGTAATATCAGAATGGGTGCGTCAATTGGTGATACGCGTGCCGCGTTACTTACTGTATTGCGAGAAATTCATAATGCAGGCAAAATTGCCCTTATACTGGGCGGCTCTCACGACCTTACCTTGCAGCAATACGAGGTATTCAAAAAGTCAGAACAATTGGCTGTGGGCACAGTAGCCGATATGCTGATCAATCTCGACGATAGCGAAGAGACTACCGCCAGCAGTTTCCTGATGGAAATGCTTACCGGCACACCCAACTTTATGTCGCACTACAGCCATATCGGTTTTCAGAGCTACTATGCACATCCTCGCATGCTGGAAACACTGGATAAGCTTCGTTTCGACTTTTACAGGCTGGGCAAAGTGCGGGAGCATGTGGAAGATATGGAACCAGTGCTGAGGATAAGCGATTTTTTCAGTTTCGATATTTCGGCAGTTCGGTACAGCGATGCACCTGCAAATATTAATGGGTCGCCCAATGGCCTCACCGGTGAAGAATCCTGCCTCCTTACGCGCTATGCGGGTATGAGCGATAAACTCACTTCATTTGGCATATACGGTTACAATCCTGCCGATGATACCCACAACATGACAGCCCGGCTTATTGCACAGATGATCTGGTACTTTGTAGATGGCCTGCTGGTTAGGAGAACAGAAGCACATCTTTCAGAGCGCACTGAATTTGATATTTTTAATGTAATCTTTACCGACAATGATACCGTTTTCCTTAAAAGCAAGCGCACAAGCCGCTGGTGGATGAAACTGCCCGATGGCACATTCGTGCCCTGCTCTTATAACGACTACCTGATAGCCAGCAACGACGAAATACCGGAGCGGTGGCTCAGGGAGCAGGAAAGGCTGATGTAATATTTGAAAAAACTATTTTGGCTCAAATGACCTGGCTCAAATGGATTTTGAGAACTATAGGCTAATTTTGTTTTCATAATTGAATTACTTCTATTGCATAACTATTTACGACCATAAAACTTGCTAGATAAAAAAAATAAAATCCAAAACGAAGAAAAAGCGGTGCTCATTGGCCTTGTAACCAAGGAACAGACCGAGACCCAGATGAAAGAATACCTTACCGAACTGGAGTTCCTGGCAGAGACTGCTGGTGCCAGAACGGTAAAGACCTTCATGCAGAAACTCCCCAGGCCCGATAGCAAGACCTTTGTGGGTAAAGGTAAACTGCAGGAGATAAAGGAGTATGTGGCAGCCAAAGGGGTGAGCCTGGTTATATTTGACGACGAGCTTACCGGCTCACAGATAGGCAATATCTCAGATGAGGTAGGTGTGAAAACCATTGATCGCAGTGATCTGATACTCGATATTTTTGCCAGCAGGGCTAAAACAGCTTCAGCAAAAGTGCAGGTGGAACTGGCACAATACCAATACCTGCTTCCACGCCTCAAGGGCATGTGGAAACACCTGGAACGCCAGGGTGGGGGTATAGGTAGCCGTGGCCCCGGTGAAACGGAAATAGAAACTGACCGCCGTATAGTAAAGGACAAAATCGCACTCCTGCGCAAGCGGCTGGAGGAAATAGACAAGCAGGCTATGACCCAGCGCAAAGAGCGCGGCACTTATATCCGTGTGGCATTGGTAGGGTATACCAATGTGGGCAAAAGCACCCTTATGAATGTGCTGAGCAAGGCCGATGTTTTTGCCGAAAATAAGCTCTTCGCAACATTGGATACTACTACCCGAAAGGTGGTATACGAGCAAACCCCCTTTCTCCTCAGCGATACGGTTGGGTTTATCCGCAAATTGCCTCATCACCTGGTGGAAAGTTTTAAAAGCACATTGGATGAAGTGCGGGAGGCCGATTGCCTGCTGCATGTAGTAGATATTTCGCATCCAGGCTATGAAGACCAGATGGGCATAGTAAATAAAACCCTGCAGGAAATTGGCGCTTTCGATAAACCGGTAATTACCATCTTTAATAAAATGGACCTCTACGAAGAATCTGTTTTCGATCCATGGCTCGATGAAGAAGTAAAGCGGGATATGCTGACACAACTCGAAACCCGCTGGCAACAGCTCACCGGCAACTCGGCAATATTTGTATCAGCTACCGGCAAAAAAAATCTGGATGGACTTAGAAATACAATACTGAGTAAGGTGAAAAAACTTTATGAAGAACGCTATCCTTACCTGACAAAGTTTTATTAAACCATCAAAATCCAAGCTCCGGATTCTGCTGTCATCTATAGATTTCTATTTATCCAACAATAAAATATTTGGGAAAAAACCGGCAAAAATAACCACATAGTTTTTTTTGCTATTCCCCGTGTTGTAAAAATTACCTAATTTTCATAAAGATATTTTCACCGGACTCATAATTTATCTTATGAAACAACAGGTTCGCGAATTACTGGTTACGGCTAAAGCAGCTCAAAACTGGCACTCCCTTTTCAATGAGAAGGTAGAAGAGTTGATGGTACTGGTCAATAAAGTAGATAATGATAAACAGATCCTTAATTCAGGCGAATTACTGGATGTTTACCACAAAACCAGATTAAAACCGGCAAGGCTGCGTAAGAAAAAACTAACCGACTGCTGCGATAAACCTTTTGAATTCCTGGTTTTCTGCAACTAAATCTTTAGTATAAAGTGCTAAATCGAAGCAAGAGCAGCTCCATAAATAACTTGTTCACTAATAATTGTCACATGATTGACTTTAGACTAAAAACTTTAGATTAAAAACTTTAGACTAAATACTTTAGACTAAATACTTACAAAACCGCTCTGTTCAGAAAATCTATAAAGGGTTTCATTGTGCCAAATACGTCCAGCGTTTTCTTTACAAATGTTTTAGAGGTCATTTCTTCATCATCCTGGTGATGCATTACAGTAAAGCTTTTCAGCTTCAGGTATTCTATAGCCGGGTTGTCTTCTTTATAGCCGGCAGGTAGAGTTTTAAGCCGCTCGCCTGCTACACTACCAAAGATCTTTTTGAACTTTTTATCATCAGTTATTTTACTGAATTCTTCGAAATTATAATCTACTTCCTGCCTCACAGCCTTAAGCAATGGCACTTCGGGCATCCATAATCCGCCGCCTGTAAAACTTTTACCGCCTGGCTCCAGGTGCAGATAGTATCCCGCCCCCGGAAATTTGCGTCCTCCCTTACTGAAGAATGCACCGAAATTAGCTTTATAGGGCGTTTTGTCTTTCGAAAAACGCACATCACGGAATATCCTGAAAATACAGTCTTTAGCCTTTTGCTCCTTGAACATAGGTTCCGTTTCTGCAAGACCGCTGATGATTTCTGAAATCAGCAGTTCAAAATCTTCTTTTGCCGCAGCGTATTCGTCCCTGTGGGCATCAAACCATGGCTTATTATTGTTGGCTGAAAGATGCTTAAGGAAGGTGATTGTTGTATTTTGTAACATACCTGATTCTGAATTTAAAGGATAAAAATAGATAAATTTGCATTTCCGCAGAAGGAAAAATCAGCAGTATTATTTCAATTTATTGTTCCATGTTTTTTGGCTTATGTTTATGCATTGTTGGTGCCCCGTAATTATAATGGTAATCAAATAAAATTTATCTTAGCCACATAGTCAATAATATTCAGACCATGCCCGACAGCAGGAGCAATCGTTTATCACTTTACATGTACTGGTGTTGCATTGTTTTAATGTGCTTTGCATCCTTTTTCTTTTATCCGCGCTGGAAACAAAGCGGCACAGAAGCTGCTATTTCATGGGATGTATCCGGCTACTACTGGTACCTGCCCTCTGCCTTTATTTATCACGATATCAAACACCAGGGATTCAAAGACAGCATCCTTAATAAATACCGCCCCACCAATACCGAGTTTATGCAGGGCATGAAGCTGGATAATGACAATTACGTAATGAAGTACGCCAGTGGCATGGCGGTTATGTACCTACCTTTCTTCACTGCAGCTCATCTCGTGGCCGGCGCACTGGGTTATCCACGGGATGGCTTCTCGGCACCCTACCAGTTTGCCATCCAGTTTGGTGGTTTATTCATGGCTCTTATCGGTTTATGGTATTTCCGGAAGCTGTTGTTGATTTTCTACAACGACAAAGTTGTTGCCATTGTATTGCTGCTGCTGGTATTTGGATCCAATTACCTCAATTACTCTTCCATCGATTGTGGCATGTCGCATAGCTGGCTGTTCACAGTTTATGTATTCTTGCTGCTTAACACCATTTATTTCTACCGGTCATTCGAAGTTAAATATGCCATACGTATAGGACTCCTTGCAGGCCTTGCCACACTTACCCGCCCTACCGATATTATTTCGTGCCTTATTCCTCTGCTATGGGGCATGGATAACCTGCTCCCGGCAACCATAAAAAAGCAATGCCTGATTCTGGTCAGAAACTATAAAGCCCTGTTGCTGGCTGTTGTCTGCGCATTATGTGTTTTGTCCATTCAGCTCATTTACTGGAAATATGTATCAGGCCACTGGCTGGTTTACAGCTACCAGGGGCAGAAACTGTATTTCCGGTCCCCAAATTTTATGGATTATACCTTCAGCTACCGCAGTGGCTGGCTGGTTTATTCACCCTTGCTGATCCTGGCCTTTATTGGCATAATACCTTTCTTGTGGAAAGGTCATAATAAAGTAGCCATCATAACCTTCTTCCTCCTCAACTACTATATTGTTTGTGCCTGGAATATCTGGTGGTATGGAGGCAGGGCTATGATTCAAAGCTATCCGGTTTTATTTTTCTGTATAGCAGCTCTGGTAAATGCAGTCCTCAGCCGTAAAGCGCTTGCTTGGCTTTGTGTCCTTCCTGCCTTGTTTTTCATCTACTACAATTCCTGGATTACGTACATTTATCATAAAGGTGATCTCTTCGATAACGACTGCATGTCTGAAGCCTATTTCTGGCGCATCGCCGGAAAATGGAGCGCTCCCTCCGGCATAGCTGTTTTAAAAGATAATCCCGATCTGTTTGAAGGGCAGCCGAAGAATATTAATACGATCTATCACAATGATTTTGATACTGCCACCGGTCCCTTTTACGATACATTACCTGGTATTAACGGCAAGGTACTGGCGCTGAACAAAAACAACCAGGTTAGCCCATACTACAAATTTGCCTTTACTGGTAATCAGGCTACATGGTTAAGAGCTCAGGCCACTTTTCATTGTGATGAAAAGGAGTACGAAGGCTGGAAAATGGCCCAGTTCATAGTGAGGCTGATTAAGAAGGACAGCGTTATTAAGGAGCGGATGATTCGCGTTTATCGTTTACTGGATAATAATCAAACCAGGAATATCTCTATCGATATGAAATTGCCAGGTGTCTCTTTTGATTCGGTACATGTGTTTTTCTGGAATGGTGGGAGCGATAAGCCTTTGTGGATTTATAACCTGGAGGTGAAGGCTTTTACGGAATAATTCTGATTGTTGGCTGGTTACCCATTTTGTTATTAATGGAATTAATTTATAATTCTCATCAGGATTGTTTTTCCGGATAAAAATAATCATAAGCCTGCTCAATAAATCCGTTCCCCAGTTGATGCAGATTGTGGGAGGTATACATAATCACTATGCAATCGGTACTCTTAATTTTGCCGATCCAGTCATAATTATTAATCGGTATCCACCCATCAGGGTTATCCCTGTTGTTCTGATTGATAACCTGGTGAAAATAAAACCAGAATTCCCAGTTTGTATTGCTGAACTGCATATAATTATCATGTATCCAGTTGATACAGAAACTGTCGCCTATATAAATCACCTTTGGTTTTGTCCTGGTTGAATCTTCTTTAAATACCATCTCCGGATAAGTGAACGTATCTGTGTAAATCGGGAAAATAAGGTTGAGCGCCTTAAATACATCCTCGTCTGTATCCTCCGATCTGGAACTGTGTCTCAGGTTAGTCCAGCACATATGCTGCATCTCTGTATGCTGGAGTTGTTCCATATAGCGGGTAAGGCTGTCAGCAGCTAGCAAGGCTCCGTATACACTCCAGTGTATTCCCTCTTTTGGGTATAATACATCCTTGCTTGACTGCTTCATTTTTAAAAACCAGGCATTAAAATCTATCTGGTTAAGATGTAAGGAGTCTGCCAGTTGCAAAAATGTCTGGTAATTGGTTGGCCCCGCCTTCGTGCATTTAAGGTCATCCGGAAAATCACCCGGATAATAAAACGCTTTACAGGGCGAATAGGCCAGCACCAGTGTTTTGCCCATTCTTGCCAGGGTATCCTGTATGGCTTTTAGTTTCATTATCTGGTGAAGGGCGCTGTCTTTCCCGATAAAGTCCCGGCCATAGTAGGCATTAATATAATCGGGCTGGTACAGGCAATTGTTCTTCCCAAGTACCACAGAATTGCAGTGCAGCTTTTTAAACAGCCAGTAATCCACCTGGTTATTAGCTCTTACCAGGTCTCTTCTGAACCCTCCCTGGTCATTTACATAGGTTGCCTTCCCCTGCTGGTAACTTCCATCCCACCATTTTGCCCAGCTAAAACTAACATCGGGCGAATTGGTGTAATCTCCATACAGTCCTGCACTCTCTACAATATTGGTACATAGCTGCAGAAAGGGCAGCAGCATTACCGAAAAACAAATCAGGAACAGTATTTTTTTTGTCTTTTGTTCCATTATCAGAACCCCGTAATATTGATCGCATTGCAGTGCAATCGGTTAATTTTTATAATTTTTAATCTGCGAATGTTTGGGCAAGATCATAAAAAATAGGGTTAAAACCTATTTTCGGCTTTTTTATATGGTGAATATTTCCCTGCAGGTTTTCATGCAAATACCTTCCTGATCTTATTTTTCTATCTGGTACACCTTTATACTCCTCAGAAAGAAAGTGCATTTACCGGCTGTTTTGCGGGTAGCAATCATTTTCACCTGCGCATTCCCGCCTGCATCAGTATTATAAGGTACTTTCAGCGTCTGTCTCATGGCCCCGGTTATAATAAATGGTTGACCCAATGGCATATAATCTCCGTCGTCTTTAAGCAGATAAAAAAAGAAAAAATTACTGTCTGTAAGGCAGGTTGTTTCAATGTCAAATTCAGCACGCAATGGCTGTACCCCTTTTGCAATTGATGATAATCGCACATGCTGATCTGTTTCATCACCATTGTCATAATAGGAGAAACTGACATAGCCATCCGCGTTAAACCCATCCGCCGGGCAGTAGCTGTTTATCCTGCCATCCAGAAGTGCCAGTTCCTGGTTGCTTTTAAAAAACCCGTTTTTAGCATTGAGTGTAAATAAAAGGCGCTCTTTACCGGGATTCTGCGCTATCAGATTCGTATGGACTATCAGGATCGTTATGATCAGAATGGAAATCCTTTTTATCATCTGGAAAATTCTTTTTGCAAATTTATATCAGTTTACAGTAATTTACTGATGCCTTATTTATCTTTTACAAACATTGCAGTCTTTACCTTGTCTGCTTTTTTAAGGTTAATGAAATAACGGCCTGTTGGCAAAATACGGATATCAACATCCGTTTTTACTTCATTCAGTGATTGCTGAATTAACACCTTGCCAGACATATTCGTAATGGTAAATGAATTATAGGCATTGCTGTCAGTTGTAACTACCAGTTCATTTTTTTCGGCGTCTGCAATTATACCGTATGCATCCTTCACAGGTATTTCCTGTGGTTCTGTAAGTGCTTCCTTCTGGAGCTCAATAAGCGCTTCCTTCTGAATTACCACCTGCGTTATATTCTGAGGTTCTATCTGGGGTAACGGCCGAAGTTCAATCTCCGGAACTTTCTTAAGTTCCATCTGCGGTATATACTGAGGTTCTATCAGAGCCACATTCTGAAGTAACATCTGAGCTGCATATTCAGGCCCTTTCTGTGGCAATTTCTGAAGTGCCAACTGCGTTACTTTCTGAAGTCCGTCTTTTAGCCGGTTCTGGGTAGCAGCCACTTTGCGTACCACATGGTTTCCGGCATCTGCAATATATACATTGCAGATGCCGTCCACCGCTACATCAAGAGGATAGTTAAGTTGGGCGACTGTTGCCAATCCTTTATCTCCCTTATAGCCTCTTTGGCCGTTGCCAGCAAAGGTGCTTATGGTACCACTTGCATCTACCCTCCGGATTAAGTTATCTGTCGCATCAGTTATGTAAAGGTTCCCTGATTTATCAGTAGCAATGCCATGCAGACCATTGATCTGCGCCTCAGTTGCAGGTCCCCCATCTCCGCTATATCCCGGTCTCCCGTTGCCTGCTATAGTGGTTATGATGCCTTCTGGGTTCACTTTGCGCACTACATTGTTACCGGCGTCGGCAATGAACAGATTGCCTTCGCTGTCTTCGGCTATACAATATGGTTTGTTCAGCTCAGCTTCCTTTGCCGGCCCTCCGTCTCCCGAATAGCCAGCTATTCCGTTACCCGCCACGGTTGAAATTTTTCCATTAAGAGCAATGCAGTGCACAGTATTATTATGCTCATCTGCAAAATATTTCCTGAAGCTATTACTGCTGTCTGAAACTGAATACCTGGTAAAAGTAGATTTATTGCCCGGGATCTGTTGCTGTGGAAATCCCGCCACTGTATGTATAAAGCTTGCAGCATTCACCTTACGTATTACGCTGTTCTCAAAATCACCCAGGTAAATATTTCCGTTGTCAGTTATTATACTCCTTGGCTTCCAAAGCACGGCATCGGTTGCAGGGCCTTCATCACCTTCGAATCCTTTGGCTGGATGAATCCGCTCTTCCTGGTAATTGCCAATAATCGTATGGATGATGCCATCTGAATTTATTTTCCGGACAATATTATAACCCGCATCAACCAAGTAAATGCAGCCATATTTATCGGTTGTAATACTCGATGGTTGGTTCATCCCTGCTTTGGTTGCAGGGCCTCCATCACCGCTGAATTCAACCCTACCGGTTCCGGCAATAGTGGTTATTATTTGTGCACTTACATTTATACAGGTGCACAGTATTATTAACAGGATGCGGATCACAGCCATAATATTCAAAGGTAGTTATTTGTACAGATAGGTTCATATCTGCCCTATAAAAGGGAATTCAAAATCTTCGCAGGTATTTATTGTTTTTATTTTAGCTGCTTCACCCTTAACAAACTACCAGTGCTCAAACAATGGGCCACATATATCCGTGATTTCCAGGCTGTATAGCGTAAAAAAAACGGCCTGAACTAAATTGTATTAGTTCAGGCCGTCCGGGAAAAAAACATATCATTAATCGCATTAACTCAACCCCTCAATCTGGCCATTCACCAGCTTTATATGCATTGCCTGCGGATCTTTTGGCAGGCCTGGCATACGCATTATTTCACCGGCTACTGCTACAATAAATCCGGCTCCGGCATTGATCACCAGGTCGCGGATGTTAATAGTAAAACCTGTAGGGGCGCAGATCTTCTTTTCATCATCTGTAAAGGAATATTGCGTTTTAGCAATGCAAACAGGCAACTGTCCCCATCCATTTGCTTCAAACTGCTTTAATTTGGTAACTGCAGGTCCTGAAAATATTACCTTATCTGCCCGGTATATTTTAGTGGCTATTTTCTCAATTTTGTTTTTAATGTTGTCTTCCAGATCGTAGGTAAAATTAATGTCTTTGGAAGGGTTAGTTTCAATAGCGTGAATTACTTTTTTGGCGAGGTCTGCAGCGCCTTCACCACCCTTTGTAAAACCATTATTAATGGCAAATACCACACCTTCTTTTTCACAGAAATCTACAAGGTAGTTGATCTCTTCATCAGTATCATGTTTGAATTTATTGAAAGAAACAACCACACTCTGCCCGAAGTTCTTCATATTCTGTATGTGCCTTTGCAGATTGGGTAATCCGGCTATCAGGGCTTCCATATTTGGTTTGCTGATTTCGGCTGCAGGTACGCCGCCATGCAGTTTCAGCGCTGCCGATGTAGCTACTATTATTGTTGCCTTTGGCCTTAAGCCCGAAATGCGGCATTTAATATCCAGGAATTTTTCTGCTCCAAGGTCACTTCCGAATCCTGATTCCGTCACTACATAATCTGTGCAGCTCATCGCCATCTTAGTTGCCAGTACTGTATTGCAGCCATGCGCTATGTTGGCAAATGGTCCGCCATGCACAAAAGCGGTGGTTTGCTCCGTTGTCTGAACAAGATTAGGCAGCAATGCATCTTTCAGTAATACTGTAATAGACTCTGCAATGTTCAGGTCTTTTACAGTAAACGGCGTTTTATCTGTTCTGTATCCCAATACTATTCTTTCTATTCTGGCTTGCAGATCGTCCAGGTCTGTTGCCAGGCAGAAAAGCGCCATGATTTCCGATGCAGGTGTAATATCGAAACCCGCTTCTGTAGGTATGCCATTGGCACTGCCGCCAAGGCCCGTTACTATATTCCTCAGCGAGCGGTCATTCACGTCAGCTACTCTGCGCCACACAATCCGTTCCAGCGCTTTATCTGTATTTCTGTTCTGGTACTGATAATTGTCCAGCAGGGCTGCGATCATATTATTAGCGCAGGTTATGGCATGAAAATCACCTGTGAAGTGCAGGTTTATATCCTCCATGGGCAATACCTGCGAATATCCGCCTCCTGCTGCGCCGCCTTTCATTCCGAAGCAGGGCCCGAGGCTGGGCTCACGCAATGCTACTGCTGCTTTCTTCCCTATATAATTCAATCCTAAAGAGAGCGCTACACTCGTTACTGTTTTGCCTACTCCCGCTTTATTGGGCGTAATGGCAGTAACCAGTATCAGGTTGCTGGTTTTGATTTTATCTTCGTTCAGATAAGTAAGCGGCACTTTTGCTTTATACTTGCCATAAGGAATAATATCATCGGGGTCTATCCCCACGTTTTTTGCAATTTCTGATATTGGCTTCAGTTTAGCCGATCTTGATATTTCGATGTCCGACGGAAATGGAACTGATGTAGTATTCGACATAATTTCTTTTGAGAATGTTTAGACTGATTGTTGAAAGGCCTCAAATTTAGTAAAAGGATTTTATTGTTGTATTAATATTCATTCGCACAAAAATTATTGTTTTAAGCTGGTTTGTATCTGAATTGTTATCATTTCTATAGCCGTAGGTTATTTATCTGCAACTAAGTTGTTTACTTATTTTAATTTTCCCTGTTTTAGACTATATTTACGTTCGATTACCAAAGTGGCATTATGCATCAGGCAAAAATTGGTATAGTTGAGGACGAACTGGTTGTAGCTAACTATATTAAATCTATTTTAGAAAAACTGCACTATATAGTTCCCGAACCTTGTAGAACTTACGAGGATGCTATAGATATGCTTGAAACTGAAAAGCCTGATCTGGTAATACTTGACATTCAGCTTGATGGTGAGTTGGATGGGGTTATGGTTGCTGAATATATAAGGAAAAATATTGACATACCTTTTGTTTTCCACACTTCCAACAGTGATGACGCTACTCTGGAACGCGTAAAAAAAGTCAGGCCTAATGCCTTTTTGACAAAACCTTTCCAGAAAAAAGACCTGGTTATTTCTGTTGAACTGGCCCTAAGCAATTTCAGCAAACAATCTATAGCAAAATCAGATAACGATACTGATAATTACCTCATTAAAGATTCGTTTTTTATAAAAGATACGCAGTATTTTCATAAAATAAAGTTCGATGAGGTCCTCTACCTCGAAAGTGATGGTGCATATGTTACCCTTTTTACCGAGAAAAAGAAGTACCTGGTTCGCGGCAGTATTTCCCAATACCTGGAGAAAATGAACTCAAAAAAGTTTTTCCGCGTTCACAGAAGCTATGCGGTAAATCTGGATAAAGTAGACATAATCAATACGTCTTTTTTAACAATCAAAGACGAAAAAAATCCGATCTCCAAAAATTTCAGGGATGATCTCCTGACATTGATGAATATTGTTTAACTCATATATTTTTATCAATTTTTTCAGGTTATGATAGGTGCCAGAATAAAAAACAGATTGTTATTTTATTCTGCTCTCATACTGTTTATAATATCCAGAATTCCTTATTTACATTTTGCTTTTTATTGGGACGAATCATGGGTATATGCTCCGGCGGCCTATCTAATGTACGACCATGGTCCCAGCCTCCTGCCCGATGCAATACCAGTCCTGTTTTCAAGAGGGCATCCGTTGTTATTCCCTGCTTTATGCGCCGGATGGATGAAAATCTTCGGGAGGTCAAATTACGCTATGCATTCTTTTGCCTTGTTCATTTCGGTTGCCCTGGCTATAATTCTCTATGAGGTTTTGCGCTCTGTATTCAATAACAGAATTGCTTTATTGAGCGCAGCATTACTTCTGCTCAACACTTATTTTCTAGTGGAATCTACAGCTGTGGTAACAGATATTATGATTACCCTGTTTGCTTTTATAAGTCTGGTTTGCTATATCAGGGAAAAATATTTCCTTGCTGCTCTTTCCCTTACGCTGTTGTTGTTTACCAAAGAAAGCGGATTGGTGGTTGTTGCAGTAATTATGGCAGACCTCTTAGTTCTGGTTGTAACAAAGAAAATAACAGTTAAAAATGCTTTATTAAAATCATCTTTTGATAATGTCGAAGGCGACAATAGTTATGAAAGCTTTAAGTTAAATTCTGCCTTTACCCTGGTCCATCGGTAGGAAAAGGGTCTGAAATGGGTAGAAGTTTATGCCCTTAAATATGAATTATTTCTGGATAATGCGGCATTTTATGTACCAGGCAGTTTAGTCACCTGTATAGTTTTCTGCCCGAACAATTTCGATTTTATTACTACCTTGACCCTCAAAGTGGGTAACTGGTCATCCGGCAGCAAATTTCTTTTTATTTTGGGCTGTATTGTTTTCTTTACCTATATTACCTTTGTTTCAGCCGGTATACGGCTGGAAGAAAAACTTTTTTATGTACCGTATCCTATGGGCAGGCACTTCATCTTAGTCTTAATATTGTTCGCCCTCACATTTATTTCATCCGTTTCTGTTGCTTCTTCTACTTTTAACCCGTTCATTTATTTCTGTATTTGACTATGGCAACACAACTCGGGTCGGCGCGGGGGCGTTTATTGTGGTTCTTGTTATTTTTGATGGTGTTCCCGCTCGTCAATCAGGTTTTTAACATAATTCGAAGTGCACCGCTCAAAAAAACGCCTGTTAACGATAAGCCCGTATTCTCATGGAAAGGATTTTGGGACGGTTCCTGGCAGGAAGGCTTTGGGAAATTTTGTAATGACAATGTTGGCTTCCGGCCAGATATGGTACGGACTGTTAACCAGATTAATTTCAGCTTGTTCAAAAATATGACTTCCAATCGGGGGATAATTGTGGGCCGCCATAACGACTTGTTTTGGAGCGATTATATAGAGGCTTATTGCGGTATTGATTATAAAGGCGATAGTTATCCGGTGGAATCGCTGATCAAACTAAAGAAAATACAGGATACCTTGGAAAGATCAGGTAAAATGTTTGTTCTGGTCCATTCCGGATCAAAGGCCAGTTACTTTCCCGAAGACATCCCGGGTAATTTTATCTGCCGCACTGATGGTAAAAACAATCTCAAAAACTACGTCCGCATAGCCGACTCCCTGGGCATTCACCAGGTAAATTTTAATTCATGGATCGCTTCGCTTCACGGCAAAAAACCGCACCACCTGTTTAACAGGCAAGGTATCCATTGGAATTTATATGGCGCTTATTTTGCTGCCGACAGTCTTATATCCTATATTGAAGGCGTAAGAAAAATCCGCATGTCCCACCCTCATATTTTAAGTATTGAAAAGTTTCATAAAGCGCACCATGATGAAGATGACCTTGAATCCATGCTCAACCTTGTTTTTCCTGTAGATACTACGGCCTACTGGTATCCTGAAATCAGGTATGATGACAGTACAGGCCGTGCAAAACCTAAAGTGATATTCATTGGAGACAGTTTTATCTCGCCGCTGCTTAGTGATGGCTTATTTAACTCCTTTACCGACCCGGAGTATTGGTTTTACTTTCGTACCGCAATCTTTAAGAATTGGGAAGATGAGACATCCCGAAAGGAAATAAAAGATTATGACTGGCCTGCCGCTGTTCAAAAAGCCGATGGAATAGTTTTGATGTTCACCGCTACGCAACTGGTTGAGTCAAGCCATATTTTCATTGATAAGGCCTACAGCTATTATTATCCGGGGAAGTAATCAGAGGTTCTGATATTTAGTGCGTAAACCAACCTTCTTCATTCCTGCATTCTGTTATTTGCAAAATATATCTCATCAGATTTGAATTATTTATAAATTTGTGGAGTGTAGCTATTAATGCTGCTTCAATGCCTGAATTAACAGATAATAATTTATTAACTCAAAACAATGTTTATGGCTACGCTGCGTAAGTATCCGTTTTCTTTTATTTTTCTGGTTTTATTTTTAGCGGTGCTCATCATCACTTATGAGTACACACGTTACGATATAAAACAAACGTGGGTGTTCAATAACCGGCTGGATTCTGCCAGTCTCACAGCTTTCCAGTTCAAAGATTGTGTTGATAAAGATTCAACCGGTTCCACCGGAAGGGTGCTGAAAAGCATGATGATTATGAAACAGCGCAAAAACGATGCGCTTGATGATGCAACCTGGTACTATGAAAACACATTCATTTATGCCCACTTGCTCGGTATTCTATCAATATTCGGCAGTATGTTAATACTGATAGTTGTTACGCAGGGGCTGGAGAAAGCCAATAATGACCTTAAGATAGCAATTGGTTCAGTTTTTATGGTTTGTTCCACCTGTTATTTTCTGCCTAAATTCATGAATAATGAGGTTAATTACAAAGAAAACATGAATATATATTATGCCATGAGCCGACAACTGAATTACAGTACTAAAAACCTTTCCTATCACTGCTGTTGCTATTCTGGCAGTAATCCCGATACTGTAATGATTCACACTGCCGATAGCAACTTCTCAGTCATTGGTAATAACCTTACCCAGTTTTATGATATGGACTTCGATATTGCAACTAAATATTTCGAAGAATTTAAAGCAAACCAGAAAGGATCAAAACCAGCCCAATGAACTATTAGTCAGTAGGCATTATTTCATCAGTAGGCATTATTTCAATTAAATAAAAAAAGCAGGCTAGTTACGAGTCTGCTTTTTGGTAGGAAAAAAGGAATTACCCTTAGAAGCTTTATGGACGGGAAAAATTAATTATACTCATTGTCTTTATTATTCTTTATTTTCTTTAACCCAGATTTTGCAGTAGACCTATCCGGTAAGACTTAATGGCAGTTTGGTGTTTTCAATAAAACTGAATAAGCTATCATACCATTGTCGTC
>Ga0214164_1000494_pt1 | contig 25867 bp, 16 predicted proteins | sample TroBogepilimnion_13_FD_153003 | JGI IMG/M metagenome (GOLD analysis project Ga0214164, IMG submission 153003) | Freshwater microbial communities from Trout Bog Lake, WI - Practice 03JUN2009 epilimnion v4 | ecosystem: Environmental > Aquatic > Freshwater > Lake > Epilimnion/Euphotic zone ...
GACACAGGCCCTACCTTACGTATTCGGTTATTACTGTAATCAGATACAAGTATATTGTTGGAGGCATCTAAATATACCGATACCGGGGAGTGTATTTTAGAACCTTTTGCAGTACCGCCATCGCCTGAATAGCCAGAAGATCCGCCTGTTCCTATTATTGTTGCTATAAATCCGGTTGAAGCATATACCTCGCGTATGCAATTATTCCCCTTATCTGCAATATACAAATTTCCCGCAGGATCTCCGTAAATACCAACCGGATCATTCATTTCCGCAATTATTGCAGATGTGCCATCTCCCAGAAAGCCGGCAGCTCCATTGCCAGCCACGGTAGAAATAATACCGGCGGGATTGATTTTGCGGATAACGTTATTCAACTGGTCGGCAACAAATAAATTACCTCCTGCATCCATGTACAAACCAAACGGATAACGAAACTGGGCCGCGGTAGCTGGGCCGCCATCACCGAAATACCCGATCACCCCAGTCCCGGCAAAAGTGGTTATTATACCTGAAGGGTCTACTTTCCGTATACGAAGGTTGTTCCCATCCGCTATATACAGGTTTCCGGCTGCATCCATTGCCAGGCCTTCAGGGCTGTAAAGAGGTGTGGACGTAGCTGGTACACCGTCAGAAACATACCCCCCAGCGCCGGTACCTGCAATTGTGGTAATTACTCCCGACGTATTTACTTTCCTCACCACGTTGTTATTGTAATCACAGATGTATAAATTACCGGTTCCATCCAGATGCAAAGCTACAGGGTGGTTCAAAGTTGCCGTCAGCGCAGAGCTTCCGTCACCCGTATATCCGGCCGCACCGGTGCCGGCAATTGTAGATATTACACCAGAAGGGGTCATCTTACGTATTACATTGTTGGCATCATCAGCTATATACATATTACCGGCAGCATCGGTTACCACCTGTGCAGGCGAATTCAGTTCTGCATTTACTGCCTGTCCACCATCTCCGGTATATCCGGCAGTTCCGTTTCCAGCTATGGTATTGATTACTTCACTTCCAACGTTGATTAATGCAAGAGAATTGGTTGTGCCGCAACTATTGGAAAGTGAATAAGATATAAGCACATTACCAGCTGCTACACCGGTTACAATTCCTGAAGTTCCCACAGTTGCAATGGCAGCATTGGCACTACTCCATGTGCCACCCGATGTGGCATCAGCAAGGGTGATTGTATTTCCGGGGCATACGGTTACAGGGCCGGTAACAACCGCTACAACCGGAGTAAGACAAGGCAAAGAAAATTTTCCTATAAAGCAATTCGATGAGCCCGCTAATGAGGTTTGGTAGGCCCCCGAAGTTGCAATACCTGACGAGCTTGCTGTGCTCCCCGAAAAATAAACATTACCTGTACCGTCACAGATTGCCTGGGTGGCATTGTCTGAACCTGAGCCTCCGTAATAGGTTGCATACAAAAGGCTCCCGGATGTATTGAATTCAGCTATAAAACCATCCTGGCCTCCTGCATTGGTAGCCTGAATAGCCCCTGATGTGGCAATACCTGTGGTACTGGATGCACTTCCTGCAACATAAATATTCCCGCTTGCATCTGTTGTAAACTGCGAGATTGCATCAGTCCCGGTACCGCCATAATAAGTGCCCCATTGCAATACACCAGAACCATTGAATTTCGCCAGGAAACCATTCTGTGTTCCGGCAAGGCTGGTTTGGTATGCGCCTGATGAAGCTATCCCAGACGAGCTTTGGGTATTGCTGCCGAGGTATACATTGCCGCTTGGATCTGTTGCCACCCCGCTCGCACCTTCACTTCCGCTGCCTCCATAATAAGTAGCCCATTGGAATATACCGGTGCTGCTGAATTTTGCAAGAAATGCATCCTGCGAGCCCCCGTAAGTAGTCTGGAAGGCTCCTGATGATGCTATTCCGGAACTGCTTGATGTCGTACCTGTAAAATAAACGTTGCCGGAACCGTCAACTGCTACATTATGTCCGAAATCAGTCCCTGAGCCTCCGAAATAAGTCCCCCATACCAGGCCGCCTGTGGTATTGAATTTTGCTACAACAGCATCCCATCCGCCTCCATTGGTCGACTGATAGGCGCCAGATGTAGCCATTCCTGAGGTTGACTGAACATAGGCAGCTACATATACATTGCCTGCTGCATCGGCTGTCAGACCCTGCGCGATGTCATCGCTGTTGCCATAGTAAGTTGCCCATTGACGTGCGCCAGAACCATTGAATTTAACAATTAAGCAATTTGCATAACCTGAAAGCGAAGGCTGGTAAGTTCCTCCGGTTCCCAATCCTGAACTGGTAGAAAATCCTCCGACATATACATTCCCGGAACCGTCGACACCTATGCCATTAAACTCACAATAACTGCTGCTGCCATAATAAGTTGCCCACTGAATCGCTCCCGATGAATTGAATTTTGATACATAACCTTCGTAAGGTCCGCCGCCATAACTTGTTGAATATGCACCAGAGGTAGCAATGCCTGTAGTGCTGGTTGTGCTGCCGGTAATAAATGAATTTCCGCTTGCATCCAGTGCCATACCATAAACATAGTCACTTCCGTTACCACCGTAGTAGGTAGCCCATAAAAGGGTTGGGTCAATAACCAGATCGCCGGTATAGCTGCCGGTATTGTAACTTAGCACTTCACCCTGCAGCACAAAATTACTGCCTACTTTTGTTCCATCTTTTTGAAAAGTATTCGGCGCAATTTCTGTAATCGTGCCCTGTGGCGTACTGGCTGAAAGGCTACCATCTTTATTGATTTTAAGGTCTTTTGCCCCACCGTATTTCAGCTGTATATCGCTCACCTTTCCACCCTGATGCACAATAAATTCATGCTCCAGCTGGCCGTTGCTGGTATAAAGAACCCAGTCTATATTTGGATAAATGTTTTTGTAGGTGATTCTGTTGTATGCCAGGGCAATGGCTCCATTTTGTTTTATGGTATAATCATTAAAATGATTTTCAAAATAATCCTGTTTTTGATCAGTGATTACATCAGCGTTCTTGTTGGCACCTACCAGCTCAACGTCCATCCGGTCCATGGCAAATACCGGGTTTTCAAACTTAAATCCGGACTGCACTATATCCTTTTGTGAAGGAGGGTCAACCGGTTTTACTACCTTACTGAATTGGTAATGTATTGAACCATTACCAACGAATATATTTAAGCCTCCCGTAGCTTTCAACTGATATTGAATATCAGGCCGCTGATTATGATCCTGGTCGGTGACCTGACCCTTATTTTCTATAAATGAAAGAGGGGAATGCTGCCGGGTTTCATTTTTTACATCGGGGCCTGCTAATAACCGGCTTGAAAATAATGCCGCAACTATGATGCAGAATATAATTCTAAAGGTATTATTCATAAAAAAATAATTGAAAAGTAATGATAAAAGTATATAAATAGTACCTGATTTCCTATTGAATCTCCAAAATCATCTCATTAATTTAATAGATACTAACTTCCGGTTAAAATCATCACGTCAGTTGCGCCTTATTTTCTCTGGCTTTTACACACAAAAAAGGGCCGCCCGCCGGCAGCCCTCCTCCTTTTCAAATATTGACTTTACTCAATTATTATTTTGGCTATCTGCACGCCGCCTGATGTGTTGGCACTCAGCATATAGATACCTGCCGCCTGGCTCATATCCACTTCTGTCTCAGTATTGGTAGTCGTATTAAATTCCTTCACCTTCTGGCCTGTCAGGTTCGTAATCACCACATGTACCGGCTCATTTATGTCCGAAGTCAGCTTCATCGTAAACCGGCCATTGTTCGGGTTGGGTATTACCGTCAGCTCAGCTCCGTTCTTTGTTCCCGGACCGCCTACCATGGTATTGCTTCCTCCGCAGGCCGTAGACGAAAGTACGGTCAGTGGATGGGTGGCGCTGCTGTGGCCGCAACTGTTGCTCAAGGTATAGCTGATAGTAACTGTTCCCGATGCAATTCCGGTTACTACTCCCGCACTGCTTACCGTTGCCAGCCCCGTGTTGCTGCTGCTCCATGTGCCGCCCGATGCGCTATGGACTAAGGAAACCGTTGCTCCCGGACAAACACTTGACGATCCGCTGATGCTGCCCGCATATGGTGACCCGTTTACCGATATCGGCCATGATGCTACTGCTGTTCCGCATCCGTTGGTTACCGAATACCTGATCGTATCCAGGCCTGTCATTACCCCGGTTACCGCTCCCCCGATACCCACTGTAGCCCTTGTGTTCGAGCTGCTCCATGTGCCGCCGGTGGTGGCATCTGTCAGGGTTATAGTTGATCCTGCACATACTCCTGCCGGGCCGCTTATGGTGCCTGCATTGGGGGCATTGCTTACTGCCACGCTCCACGTTGCTGATGCTGCGCCGCAACTGCCGCTCACTGTATATGATATGGTTGATGTCCCTGCCGATACGCCCGTTACTACTCCTCCGGATACTGTTGCATCTACGTTGCTGCTGCTCCATGTGCCGCCCGGCGCTGCATCTGTCAGGGTTATCGTTGATCCTATACATACTCCTGCCGGGCCACTTATTGTGCCTGTTACCAGAGCTGCTCCTACCGTAACAGGGGCTGATGCCATCGCCGATCCGCAGGCATTGGTTACGGTATAGGTTATGGTATCCATTCCGGGGGTTACGCCGGTCACTGTTCCGCCGGTTACTGTTGCGCTGGCATTAGTGCTGTTCCATACGCCTCCTGTTACCGCATCAGCAAGTGTAATGCTTGACCCCGCACATACAGTCGACGGGCCGGAAATAATCCCTGCTGATGGCAGTGACGTACTTACTTCCACTGCAAGGGTTGCAGCAGCCGATCCGCACGCATTGGTTACCGTATAGCTAATGGTATCTGTACCGGCTGTGATTGCTGTAACCAAACCTGCTGTACTTACTGTTGCCGCAGGATTGCTGGCACTCCATGCGCCGCCGGTTGCAGCATCTGTGAGGGTAACAGGTGAACCCAGGCAAACATTCGAAGGCCCGGTTATAGTTCCTGCTGCCGGCGTGGCTTCTACCGAAATTATTTTTGTTGCTGATACCGATCCGCAACTGCCGGTAACTGTATAGGATATAGTATCAACCCCTGCCGTTACTCCGTTTACCACACCTGCGCTCACTGTGGCATTGCTGTTGCTGGCGCTCCAGGTGCCGCCGGGTATCCCGTCGGTCAAGGTTACTGATGTGCCCGTGCATACGGCTCCGGAACCGGTTATGGTGCCTGCTGACAGCGCTCCCAGTACGGTCACCGTTTCGCTGGCGCTTACCGTTCCGCAACTGTTGGTAACTGAGTAGTATACTGTATCTGGTCCTGTTGTTAATGGTGTTGCCATACCCCCCGCTGTAATTCCTGCATGGCTGTTGCTCACACTCCAGCTTCCACCCGTTGCTGCATCGGTATACGTGGCTGGTGTGCCAATGCATAACGTAGATGGTCCGGTAACAGTACCTGCCGATGGCAGCGGATTAACCACAATCGAAGCTGAGACGCTCACTGAGCCGCAACTGCCGGTTACAGTATAATATACGGTATCTGTACCTGCTGTTACGCCCGTTACTATACCTGCTATGATTGTTGCATTTCCGTTGCTGGTACTCCATACGCCTCCTGGTGCCGGGTCCGTCAGTGTTATGGCAGCTCCCGCACACACCGCGCCGGGGCCCGTAATTGTTCCTGCACTAATGGCCGGACCTATCGATACTGCTGCCTCCGCCTCCGCTGATCCGCAGAGATTGGTCACTGTATAGGTTATAGTATCAGTTCCCGGTGTCAGCGCTGTAACTATGCCGCCTCCAGATATTGCCGCACTGGTATTGGTTATTCCCCATACCCCACCGGTTGCCGCATCTGTATAGGTGGTAATAAACCCTGCACATACTATTACAGGGCCAACTATTGTCCCCGCTGCTGGTATGGGTACCACTGTTACTACCTGCGTGGCAATGGCCGATCCGCAACTGGCCGATGTGGTATAACTGATGGTATCAACTCCTGCACTTACCCCGGTTACTATACCGCCCGATACAGCAGCTGATGAATTGCTTGCACTCCAGATACCTGCACCGGTTGCATCAGTCAAGGTGACGGATGATCCGACACACACAAATGATGGTCCCGAAATAGTACCTGCACTCAGCAGCGGGCCTATGGTCACAACATCTGTGGCTGAGACTGTGCCGCAGGCATTGGTAACCGAATACTTAATGGTGTCTGTTCCGGGTATTATGCCGGTCATTAATCCTGTTGCTGTAATTGTGGCATTACTGTTTGTCGCGCTCCATGTGCCGCCTGCTGTGGTATCAACCAGGAATGTAAATGTTCCGGCGCAAATTGTTGAAAGGCCGACAATGGTTCCGGGGTTTGGCGCCAGGCCCACCGAAATAACCTTGGTGGCAGTAGCTGTGCCACAGGTATTGGTAACAGCATAAGACAAGGTAAAAGAACCAACGGTCAGCCCTGTAACCGTACCCGAAGTGCCAACAGTTGCTACTGCCGGGTTGCTGCTGCTCCATACACCTCCGGGTGATGCATCGGTATAGGTAACCGGAGAACCTGTGCATAAAGTTGCCGGCCCGGTGATAACACCGCCGCTGGGCGAGAGATTTACCGTTACAGGAGCGCCAACTGCACAAGTCCCAATAGTATACGAAATATTGGTATTCCCGGCGGTAAGTCCGGTAACCAGCCCTGCCGATACACTGGCAACAGCTCCATTGGTGCTGCTCCATATACCACCACCAACAGTTTCAGTAAATGCTACTGTATTACCAGTACATACAGTAGCGCTTGTTGGCGATAAAGCTGCAGGCGTAGTAAGTACAGTTACTGATTTGGTGGCAGAACAGCCTGCTACAGTATATAAAATATTAACAGTACCCGCTGCAACTCCAGTTACAGTGCCGGAGGTACCTACAGTAGCTGTTGCCGGTATTGCGCTGCTCCAGACGCCGCCCGGTGTAACATCAGACAGCGAAGCTGTGGCTCCAACACATATACTTACAGCGCCGGCAGGGGTAATAGCAGCAGGAGATGCATTAACTGTAACAGGAGCCCCGACAGCGCATGTGCTTATGGTGTAGGATATTGAAGTGGTTCCGGCTGCTACACCTGTAACTACGCCGCCTGCTATACTTGCAGTTGCAGGAGCTGCACTGCTCCAGGTGCCACCACCCACACTCTCGGTAAAAGTTACCGTGCTACTTGTACAAACAGTTGCGCTGGTAGGCGAAAGGGCGGCAGGTGTCGGCAATACCGTAACAGATTTTGTGGCTGCACAGCCGGCCAGGGTATACAAGATATTAACCGTTCCTGCGGCAACACCGGTTACAGTGCCTGATGTGCCAACAGTGGCTGTAGCTGGTACCGCACTGCTCCAGGTCCCGGCAGGCGTAATATCGGCAAGAGATGCTGTAGCTCCGACACATATGGAGACTGCTCCCGCAGGCGTAATGGCTGCAGGATTAGCGTTGACCGTTATAATCTGGGTGACAGAGCATAAACCACCTGTGCTATAGGTAATGGTTGTATTGCCTGGTGCAACTCCGGTTACAATCCCCGATGAGGACCCTATTGTAGCTGTAGCCGGTACAGAACTTGTCCATACACCACCTCCGACAGTATTGCTGAGGTTTGTTGTAGCGCCTGCGCAGGCGATAAACGTTCCGGTTATGGGTCCTGGCGCATTTACCACCGTAACCGCAACAGTAACTGTAGTAGTACCGCACGCATTTGTTACTGCGTAATTAATAGTGTCAAGGCCAGAGGTAGCTCCTGTAACCGTACCCCCGGTAACGCTGGCTGTAGAGTTGGTTGCGCTCCAGGTGCCGCCTCCGGTAGCATCTGTAAGCGTTATAGATGAACCTGTACAAACTGAGGCCGGGCCTGAAATAGCTGCGACAACAGGAGGGGGGGTAATAGTCACCCTGATAGTATCTGTTGATGTGTTATAACCATCAGTAACCTGTACCGTAAAACTGTCAGCCCCGCTGTAGCCAGCAGTTGGGAAATAAAACAATCCATGAATAGTAACTGAGCCTCCTGTGGTAGCTGCTGAACCAGCAAGGGATACTGTACCATGCAGCGGAGCCCATGCTCCCGCGCTCCAGGTAAGTGTCTGTTTCAGATCAGAATCAGTTACCGCCAGCAAGGTATTAAGGCTGTCTGCTGCTGAATTTTCACATACAGTTATAGTTTGACTACTTCCTCCTGTGAAATAGGGTATACTGTTCGGTCTTACCTCTCTGATTATATCAAACCCTTTGTCTGAAATATAAAAATTCCCGATAGTCGGGCTTACAGCAACAGAAACTGCTTCGCTCATTCTGACGGCAGCGGCAGTTGCGGGTCCGCCATCTCCTGCTACACCTCCGCCAAAACTTCCATTTCCGGCAACAGTATTGATAATGCCCGAAGTATTGATCATCCTGATTCGGAGATTGCCTTCATCAGCAATATAAATATTACCAGAACCATCAACTTTCACATCAAAAGGAGCCTTTACCTCGCATATTGCCGCAGTAGCTGCACCTCCATCACCTGCAAATCCTGATGTGCCATTACCTGCAATAGTTGATATAGTACCGGTTCCGGCTGTTATTTTTCTTACCCTGCTGTTACCACTGTCAGCAAGATAAATGTTTGCCGAAGCGTCAACCGTTAGGCCTATTACATGCCTTACCTCGCATGTTGCAGCAGTAGCAGCTCCCCCATCTCCTCCATAACCCGCAGTGCCATTACCGGCAATCGTACTGATGTTTCCGGTTGATGAGGATATCATTCGTATCCGGTAATTACCATAATCAGAAAAATAAACATTCCCTGAACCATCTACAGCTATCCCCTTTGGGGCGCTTATTTCGCAGGTCGCGGCTGTTGCCGGACCGCCATCGCCGCCATAACCAGCTGTTCCATTTCCGGCAATTGTGGTAATTATACCTGTTGACATAACTACCTTTCGTATCCGGTTGTTAGCGCCATCTGCTATATAAACATTGTTGCCGCCAGCATCTACAGCCACTCCGGCCACTCCTGAAGTATTGGCCCCAAATCCACCACTTGCGCCCAACTGCGCAACCGTTGCCGGGCCACCATCACCTGAATAACCTGCAGAAGTAGCCCCTGCTATGGTATTGATAATTCCGGAGGAAGCAGTTATCATTCTTATCTTGGCGTTGCCATTATCTGCAATATAAATATTACCTGCCGCATCAGTTGTAATCAGGTAATTACCATTCAACTTGGCCAGTGATGCAGCAGCTCCATCACCTGTTGAACCAGCGGATGATGCAATCCCCGCAATAGTTTCAATTATCTTAGTTTGTGCAGACAGTTGAACTGAAAATCCGGACACAAGAAGTGTATAGCAAATAAGTAAACGTATTATATTCATAATATTTATTTAAACCGAACGATAAAAATATAAAAGAAAATGCTTTTATCCAAACTCATAAAAATAAATCGACGGATTTTAAAAATCAATTCGGTCTCAGCCTAAATTAACTGATTCAGAGGTCACATCTGCACCGAAGAACACCCTGCCATGAACATCAAAATCCGCTGTATCATCGGTAGTAAAAAACTGCTTCCTCCCTTTTTTTGTTAGCTTTTGCTCCATTTCCGGATGGCGTTCAAGGTAAACAGCCAGGCTGTTCGCCACTATAGGCCCTTGAGATACAACCTGGATGTTTTCAGGCAGGAATTTCCTTATCTTATCCATAAGCAAAGGATAGTGAGTACATGCAAGAAGAATAGTATCCAAATCAGGTGATGCGGATTGCAGGTCATCCAGGTATTTCTTTACAAAATAATCAGCCCCCGGACCGTTGTATTCCCCGTTTTCTATCAGGGGCACCCACATTGGGCAGGCCAGTTGATGGACCTTTATTTCTGGAAAAAAATGATGAATTTCAATCTCATACGATCCGGAAGTAATAGTACCCTTAGTACCCAGAACTCCTACCGATTTCGTTTGTGTATAATTCCCTATTACCTCCGCGGTAGGCCGTATCACCCCCAATACCCGCTTGTCTGCCCCAAAGCCGGGAAGGTCGCGCTGCTGTATAGTGCGCAAAGCCTTTGCAGAAGCAGTATTACATGCCAGTATCACCAGCGGGCATCCCTGCCCGAAAAACCATTGCACACATTCCAGCGTATACTGGTGCACGCTATCAAACGACCGGTTGCCATAGGGCGCCCGCGCATTATCGCCAAGGTACACATAATCATATCCCGGCAGCAAATCTGCTATTGACCGGAAGACGGTCAGCCCGCCATAACCTGAATCAAAAATCCCAATCGGAGCATTGGTTACCATGCCTCAAAGATAATATAAGAGTCTCACACCTCCATTAAGTATACCACAGCTTCATTAAGCCCCAAACCTTCTTCAGATGTGGGACACGTAGGCAAACTATTAGCAAACGTTATATAGTAAAGACACTACGCTGCAACAGCTCTGCTGGCAATTAAAAAAAAAGCGCCCATCAGGACGCTTTTTTAAATATTCTAATTCAAAGTAGATTAATGAGCTACTACAAACTGCTTTACAATCTGGCTGTTTGCTCCGTTGATTTTTACAAAATAAGTTCCTGCCGGCAAAACGTTCACAGATACTGAGCTGAAATACTGTGTACCATAATCCGATTTCCATTCGTTAACCACCTTGCCAGTCATATCATAAATGGTAATAGTAGCTGTCTGTGGCGTGCTCCAGTTAAGGTTAATATGAAGAGAATTGTTTGCAGGAACCGGATAAACCGCTGCATTATCCAACTCAGCTTTTACAGTATTTACTGCAGCAGTGCTGCTGGTGCTGTAAGTTTCATAATAATAATTGGTCATTGGATCTCCAAGAGCTGGCTCAAATATTCCAATGATATTCCAAGACACACCTGTTGAGTTGGTCATCTGGTTATAGGAATTGTAGGAATATGTATATTGCTGAACATTGGTCCACGAACCGCCTGCTGCTGTATCCCAAGTCTGGTAAGTATCCATTGTTGGATTATTGGTAGTACCAATAAAGCCGCTGTAATTATTCAGGTTAACATTTACCCAGGTTGAAGTAGAGCTACTATACGTCTGGTTAAGCACATTTGTCATATTTCCCGTGGTATCATAAGTATTGGTACTCATTGATGACGGAACCCATGCCGAACCATTCCATGTGCTGGTAGTAGTTGTCAGCAATTGGTTGGTACCAGAATATGTATAAATGTATTGTGTGGTATTCAGAGGTCCTGAAGTCACATCCAGATCTGTTTCATTGATTTTGTTTCCCGATACCGGATCGTAATAATAATTCTTCTGCGTAGTAGGTGTAAAAGTAAGCGTAAGGCCGTTCCATGCCTGGTATTGATCTTCAACAAGTTTACCACCCACATAGTAATAAGCATCCTGAGAAACTGGTACCCATGATGTTCCACCCCAAGACTGCTGTATCATCAAACTGTCTTTACCGGCAGCGTTATATATATAAAGATTTTTGGTAAGCAGTGTCCACGCAGTGCCGCTCCAGAAGGAAGAAGTACTGGTCAGCAGGTTATTATTTACATCATAGGTCTGCTGAATCATATTGGCATTACTGTACGCTGTGTCGCCCAGGTAATCCCAAACTGTCGAATTATCATACTTGAGGGTGTGCTTAAGATCACCACCCCTGTTTCCTGAATATACATAATCAGTTGAATCCACAGGAGTATAGGAAGATCCGCCATTCACCAGGTGGGTCATCCCGATAAGCCTGGATCCGGTCTGGGCATGAACATTCTGGCAATAAATAACTGGAAATGCAAGTACTAAGAGTAGCATCTTTCTTTTCATAAAAAAGGCAATTTATTTTACGATATTTGAGGTTCTAACAGAAAAACCATACAATGATAGGGATAATTTTCTGTAAAATGCAAATTTCAACGAAAAAATAGTTGCATCTCCCTGTTTACCCTTCCTGTTACACCCTCTTCATTCCACTGCAGAATAATTTATCCCGATTTTTAAAGATCATCTCCCAAAACCTTTGGTTTTATCCTGTTTGTTATTATCTTGTGCTCCCTATTATAAGAAGGCTTTAAAGTAAATACATCTTTACTGCCCTGCTGATTGAAATATGAATTGCTTCTTATCGTGTTTTTTGCTTCTGCTTCAGAATAATTAAAACAAGGAAATGAGGCTAAAATAATACCCAAACCCTTTGTTTTTAAACTTAAAGATTTATCTTGCGTTCAAAATCGTCTTTTTGTTCGCTGCAAACAGATTATAATTACAGCTTGCCGCTATTATTTTTTATCGGGAATGCCGGTTTTTAAATTGAAATTAAAGCATACAATTAAGGAAAGCTATTTTTAAAACAATCATTAAAATGCCGTTTATGAAAAAAACAATACTTGTTCTGATGTCTTCGGTGAGTCTGGTGCTTTGCCTGTTTGTCAACACAGGTTGCCACCATCATGCATTTGCCTCCAAGCCCGATGAGCATAAAAACGATACAACTTATCTTACCTTCTCCAAATTGCTGAAAGAGCGCCTGGAGCATGATAATATAGACATTACCAAGATTCAGTTTTACGTTGATCAGAAACTGGTATTGAGGCGCCTGCAGAGCAATGAAAAAGGCACTGTTAAAGGTGGTATCATTCTTTTCAACAATGACCAGGATGTAAAGGAACTCGTTATTCCTGCATTTACTCCGGGTGTTTGCGAAAAAGTAGATGGCGACAACCTGAAGATCAGTTTCGACGTTGCAGGCAAAACCCTGGAATTCGGCGCTCTTTATGGCAACAACAACTTTATTCTGGTTGGCACCAACTGGCACCAGGGTATGGTCGATGTTATGTATGATGGCAATACTTACCAGGTGCAGTGCGGCAGTTGCAGCAACGCGGCCGAAGCAAAAATCGTGGTGCGCAAAAACCAGACCTACAAGGTTGACGATAAAGCCAAAGTAGTAGCCGGAAGAAAACTGTAATTAATTCAATACCCTCAAATATTTAGAAAGCCCTGTACTGATGTGCAGGGCTTTTTTATTCTTGGCAATACAGTCACCTACTGATTACAAAGAGCCTCAATCTCCTCAAATGCTTCCTTGCTTTTCAGCACATATTCTTCAGCGCCCTTGGTAATACTTATCAGCGCTGTGCCATAGTCATCCTGGCCAGAGAGCATAATAACCCTTATTCCGAAGTCCGTTTTCTTTATCGCTTCCAGTATCTGCAGCCCATTGGCTGCATCTTTAAACTCCGAGTTGAGATTAAAATCAAGTATCACAATGTCCGGCTGCTCCGCCAGGTGCTTCAGGCAATCTTCCCCGTTGTCAAACAGATGTACATCATGCGGAAATTTACTGGTAAGCTGGTCCTTAAGCAGGCATGCGCTCAGTTTATCATCATCTACAACAAATATCTTTTTAATCAGCTTGGTGTGCATAATTGTAAATTTATTCAGTTACCTCTGGATATGGATTTTATCCATAACAAATCTAAACAAAACTTTCCAGTTCCATCACCGATTGCCGGTTGTATTCTGTAAGTCTTAACAATGCATTTTTAATATGCTCCTCATTACCTGCCTCCTTGCTCATAAACTCCACCTTCTGCCCCAGATCCACGCACAGGGCCATACCCATCATTTTCCACTTGGGTTTAAAGGCATGTGCAAGTGCTGCCGCATCTTCTGCCTCACCAGTGTTTATAGCTGCCTTTACTTTCTCTTCAAATCCCCCGGCAGCTTTAAGATACATATTGATGTAGCCCGCCATCCGTTCCTTATCACCTTCACAATAGGTGGCCAGGTAAGTGAGGTCGGTTACCGAAGTTGCAGAAGGTAATTTTGGTTCCCGGCTCTGAACAGGCATACCAGCTCTGGTATTCAACCCCAATACCTCAGCTATCGCACCTATAAGCTGGCTGGCCTTAAAGGGTTTCGATACATAAGCGTTCATCCCCGCGGCCTTACATTGATCCAGGTCGGTGCGCAGCACCGATGCGGTGAGGGCTATCACCGGTATGTCTTTTACCGGCCCCTCCATTTGTTCCCTTATATAGCGGGTGGCATCAAAGCCGTTCATTACGGGCATCTGCACATCCATCAGCACCATATCAAAGTGTTTTTGTTGCAGCAGCGCCAGGCCTTCTTTGGCGCTGCCAACGGCATCAATTTTCACCTTTGCCTTTGCTTCCAGCGTATCGCGTGCCACTATGCGGTTATACTCATTATCATCCACTACCAGTATGCTCAGGCCATCCAGTGCGCTACCATCCACATCTTCTTCAGCAGATATTCGTTGCTTCAGCCTTTCTTCCGAACCCATAGGCAGGTTCAGTATAAATGAAAAAGTCGTGCCCGATCCTTCCACACTTTCTATAGCAATATGCCCGCCCATCAGCTCCACCAGTTGCTGACTGATACTCAGCCCCAGCCCTGTGCCGCCATACTTGCGTGTGTCCGAGCTGTTGGCCTGCGAGAACTTTTCAAACACCAGTTCCAGTTTATCCTTCGGTATACCTATACCCGTATCGGTTACCGAAAATCTTACCCCATCAGTTACCTTCTTCACTTTTATACTCACGCTGCCCTGTTCCGTAAATTTTATGCCGTTGCCTGCCAGGTTCAGCAACGCCTGCCCAAGCCTCACCGGGTCGCCCACAGCCACATCTGGCACCGCCGGGTCTATGTAGGTTACCAGTTGCAATCCCTTTTCCTCGGCCCGGTAGCTCAGCACCTGCTTCACCTGCTCCAGTGTAGCCGCCAGCGAAAAGTCGATCTCTTCCAGCTCCATCTTTCCCGCCTCAATCTTTGAGAGGTCCAGTATATCATTAATGATATGCAGCAGATTATCGCTCGATTTTTTGATCCCCTCTAAGTATATTTTTTGTTTATCCGGTACAGGGCTTTCCAGCGCCAATGTGGTCATGCCCATCACTGCATTCATCGGCGTGCGGATCTCATGGCTCATATTGGCCAGAAACTGCTGCTTGAATGCATCACTCCGCTCCGCCCGCTGCCGTTGCTGCTCAGCATTTTCTTTTTCAGCCCGTATCACTACATTGGCTTTCTTTTGCTGCGCATAGTTGCTGTAAATAAAAAACGCCAGCAGTATCACCAAAGCCAGCGCTGTAAACCCCCCATAGGTAAACACCCGCTGCTTCTGAAACTGTAGTTTCACATCAGCATCCTTTTTCGCCTGCGCCACATTCTCATCCATCTGCTTCCGCTCATATTCCGACTTCAGGTCTATCCGGTTTAATTCTTTTGCTTTGCTGATGTTATACAGTGTGTCGCGTATAGTTATGTATTGCTTAAATGCATCGAGCGCCAGCGCAGGTTGCCCGGCCTGCTTATAGGCATCGCTCAGCGAGTTTAACGCATCCAGCTGTATTTCCAGTTCGCCCGTCTGTTTGCATAGGTATATTGCCTTTTCAAGGTATGTTATCGCTTTTTTGTTGACCTTGAACGCCGTTTGAATTTTACCGAGTGTATTGTAGCACTCTGGCAGCCATTCGGCATAATTATTTTCCTGAGCAAGTTGTAGCGCTTCTCGGCTCAATCTCATGGCTTCATCCGTATCGCCCGTTGCGAGACATATTTTCCCCATTTTATCCAATATACCCGTTTCTTCTTTTTTTTCATTAAGTTCTTTACAATCCATCAGAGCTTTTTTATAAGAGGCAAGTGCTTGTATAAAATTATCTCCCAACTGATAAGTTTTGGCAATACCCGACAAAGCATAAAGTGATAAATATTTGTTGTTGGTCTGTACGCTTAGTTGCTGAACGATCTGGTAATTTTCAAGCGCCTTATCAAAATCATGCATATCCAAATAGATATCGCCAATATTAATCAGCAATCCAGCTCTTTGAATGGTATCGCTAACATCTGAATTTTTTGTGGTGCAAATTGAAGCATCCAGTATCTTTAAAGAGCTATCGTAACAAGACAGCGCATTGGGATAATCACATATTGTTTTATATATGATTCCCATATCTCCTAAAGCACCAAGTTTGAGATCAGGGTCAGCATTCAGTTCAACTACTTGGGTATAAAATTCAATAGATTTCCGATATTGAGAAAGGTTTTTATAATCATTTGCAATTAAGTTTTTTGCCAGAGCTTCTGCTAATTTATTGCTTGATTTTTTTGCTAATGATACCGCTTTTTCTAAATAAATGATTGAATTTAAATAGTTTTTCTCACAGTGTGCGTAAATCCATCCCATTATAATATTGGCATCAATCACACCTTTTTCCCAATTTATTTTTACCGCCAGTTGTAATGCTTCATTTGTATAGCTAATCTTTTGGCGGGTATCTTCACAACTAGTGATTTTTGACAACGCTATAAAGTCTTTTACTTTATCAGTATCTGTTTTTGCTTTTTCTATTAGTCGCTTAAAGGAATCTATTTTTTTAGTATCTGGTTGGCAGAAAGCCTTTAGAGAGTATAAACAGAAAACAAAAAAAAACCATAAAAAGATGCGACTAATGCTGTTTATCTCAATGTTATTCATTCGTTATCGTTATGAAAAATAAAAAAATAGGTGTTCTTTTACAGGAAGAAGAGTACCTGAAATCAAAAATAAACATTATTAATTACAATGCCATAATCATCATTACCGTGTTCAAAAACAGCTAAAAAACATATGACTTACGATTTCAAAAGATACATTTTCCCAGTCATGGCCGCTGCCGCATTATTGATTGCCGGTATCGTATTCGTTATTTATCGTTACCATAGTCAGAGTAAAATCCCTCAAGCAATCCCTCCTAGTCCACCTACTATGAAATTTGGAAACATCCAAAATATGTGTACTGGTAAAGGCATTTGCGGAAATGCAGTTGCAGGTTCTGTTAATGTCATTCCTAATGCAATACCAGTTAATTTATCTGCACTTGATGACACCACACTTGTTTTGTCATTCAGTATGAATGCGCTTAAAGCCAACCAGCCCGATCAGGTGCAGTATTTCAGCCAGCCCAGCTATATGTTTGATTTTCCTTACGATATTTCAAAGAATAACAAAGTAGTTGAGGCTGAATACCTGTTTTTCCCACCTGGCACAATCATAGCTACTTCCAGCCCCAGCAGGGTAGGTATAATGGATACCATGGTTTACGATACCATTACCGTTGCCCACTCGCAACCCGCCAATGTAAATATGATTTTCGGCGGATTCCCTTTAGGCCGGGTGTTTACCGCTCCATCGCCTTCAATTGCCTACATTTCAGATAGCGCAATACCACCGCAAAATACGCTGCCTAAAACTCCGGCATCCATTCCTGTGGTATTATATTACATGCCCGGCGACGCTACACGCATTATTCTTTCTTTCAACTGGGATACGCTGGTGGCTTACCAGAGTGCCCAAGCCGCAACTCTTGGTGTCACAGATGCAAACGGCGCCTTGCAGTTCGATATCTCCCGGCATTTTTATCCCTACAGCAGAAATATTCCGTTGTTCGCAAACGGCACCAACTATTACACCTCTTCATTTGCATCGGTACTGTTGCCGCCCAATGCCATGATACCAGCCTATAACCAGGCAGCTCCCAATAACCAACTGGGCTACAACCCGCAAACCCGTGTGGTTACGGATACTATTGAGTATATATTATTGGCCCCTTGATAACTTTTTTCAATGACATAGTAAGTTTAAAACTGCCCCACCAGCCCCATCAGTTCATCCTTCTTCCTCCGGCTCACATCCAGCGTTGAGCCGTCGGCCATTACCACTTGGCCACCATCGCCGCGCAGATATTTCTTCAGGTGCTTCAGGTTAATGAGGTACGATTTGTGAATGCGGAAAAAACCATGCGGCTCCAGTATAGTTTCAAATTCGCCCATGGTGCGGCTGGCCAGTATCATTTTCTTATCAGTCGTGTATATTTTGGTGTATTTATCATCGCTCTCGCAGCTCACTATATCCTGCAAGCCCACAAACAGCAGGCCCTCCATGGTAGGCACTGCCAGGTTGTTCAGCTTTTTCTCGGCGGGTATGCCCATGATTTCCAGCGGGCGCGGCTCAGCGGTTGTTTTGCTTTGCAGCTTATCTTTCAGGCGGCTTATGGCCTCCTGTAGCACGGTCGGGTCTATGGGCTTCACCAGGTAATCCAGCGCCGAGAAGCGAATGGCCCTGATGGCATAATGGTCGTGGCTGGTGGTAAATATGATCTCAGAGTTGCCCGGAGGCAGTTTCCTGATCATTTCAAACCCGTTCATTCCCGGCATCTCCACATCCAGAAATATCAGGTCGGGTTTGTGCTGGCCTATTTTCACCAGCCCATCAGCTCCCGAATAGCATACAGCCAGCACATTAATCCCCAGATTGTATTTTTTTATCAGGTCCTGCAGTTGAAAACAGCAAAACTCATCGTCATCTACTATAATGGCACTAATTAGCCTGGTTTCCATAGTCTAAAGATAATTTCTTTTCAGCAACGGGTGTTACCAGGTTTAAGTTAGGGTTTAGTGAATAATTTATTCATATACATTTATCCCCGAATAACAAAGTTTTTACCGGTTTCCGCTGGCAAGTATATTCGTTTCCACTGGCTTGGCCTGCTCATTTTTAGGTGTATGTTTGAGCTCAATAGCAGGTATATTGAGTATCTTAGAGTATTTCAGCTTGCTGCCCATGCTTATTGCAGCTACCCTGTAATACTTATAGGCACCGTCATAAACATCATAACTGTAGCTACGCTCGGTTACGCTGTTGCCTACAGGCTTTACAACACCTGTTACCTCCATATCTGTGGTATCATTGCCCGCCTCTATGCGATATTGATAGATATTAGCCTCCGAAGGCACCGAGTAGGTAATGCGGTAATGGTTGTTAACCCTCGCTATTGCTGCATTTTTAAATGCCTGCTGTCCTTTTACCTGTGAAAAGCTGACTGTTATTGCCAGGAAAATAATGGTGATTGCTTTCATCGTTGTTTGTTTTTATGATGCAAACCTACATCGTCTTTGAACCTGAAAAAAGCATAAAGTAGCCATCGGCAGCTTTGGGGCATAAGCGGCGGAAATGATTCCGTAAATGGTAAATCCCTTTGTATCCCGGATTCAAAATAACATATCTGTTTTTACAAAAGCCTGATAAAGAGGCAATAACAGGGCCCAGAGCTTTAATTCTCTTTATCATTCCCGCCGTTCACTACCTCAATTCCGCCATTCCCGCCTCATTCCAGTCATTGGCTACTTTATGCTTTTCCCGGGCTGCCAGCCATAGTATGTTTGCATCAGCGAAAAAGGAAAAAAGAAAATTACCCCGGAAGCAATGACATAAACTCTGGTTCTTTGATAGCCCTGAAGGGCCACAATACAACAGCGAGGGGTGAAGCCCCTCGATAGTATAATAATTTGACAAAGCCCTGTAAGGGCGTAATACAGCGGTGGTATTCTTAAGTTTATGACATTACCCTCCGAAGGAAAAAATAAAGCAGGAATAAATCCAAAAAAGATCAACCTGGGCAAAAGGCCCATCGTAATACGAAGTTTGCGCCAACAGTGGAGACCAGACACCCACTCTAAAAAACAGGCACTGACCCGCACAGGCAAAAAGCGGGAGGAGGAATCCGAAAAGCCTTGATTAGAGTAGGAAAACTTAATTCAAACAAATAATACTTATTTTATGAGTGAGACACGAGTTATCGTTAAAATTAAAAACAATTTTTCCATCCCTGTAAAATGCACCAGTATACCTTGTGCCGAATTCAAAGATTTGAAAGTCGATCATGTAATTGAGGCTCATTCAGAGGCAGTTTTCCAATCTGACTCTAACGACAGGCTTTTTTGCGAATGGAGAAATACTGAAGGTGGGTTCTGGCAAATGGCAATGACATGCCCAAAGAGCTCAACTAATTCAGCTTGTGGCATTTCACCAACAGCAGGCCTCCGTATGTATGATCCTAAAGGCACTCCTGCCAACTTTGAATATATCCTGTGCGAAGATAACCTGGCAGACTGGAAATCGGGTGATGAAAACAATGGTGATATAGTTGACTGGGCCAAATGCTGAGTATCTCTGTATAGCCATTAGAAAGCATACCAGCAAAAAACAGGCTTGCCCCTCACTTTCACCAAATGAGTGGATTATAAAATTCCATCAGCATAAAATCATTCCTGTTTCATCGCGATAATAGCTCCGGCCACCAGCCTTTAACTCAAACAAAAGACCACAAACAAAAGGAGATCAGAAATCCGGGAAACAGGAAAATCCACCCAAAAACCTCCGTAACTCTGCAAACGAGCCGGAGGTTTTTCTTTTATCCGGTAACCGTATAGTCTGAATAGATTAATTTACCCGATCTTATTCACTATTGCTATTTTATACTCAAAAACCCCTGATTATAAGCAACACTTGAATGTTAATAATGAGCTAAATTTGTGGTTCCCCGGAACTAGGTCCCGACTTCCATCGGGAGGGATTCAGGGGTTTCTAATAATTTTTTTGCATTTTTAGTTTTTACTTTAAAATTATTCCCCTATCTTTGCGCTCCGTTTAAAAAATTACATAGCATTAAGCATGCCTACAATACAACAATTAGTACGTAAAGGACGTGAAGTGATCAGGGCCAAATCAAAGAGCCGTGCACTGGATTCCTGCCCGCAGCGTCGCGGTGTTTGTACCCGCGTTTATACAACAACGCCAAAGAAACCAAACTCAGCCCTCCGTAAAGTTGCCAAAGTGCGCCTTACCAATAAGGTAGAGGTAATTGCATACATCCCCGGCGAAGGCCACAACCTCCAGGAGCACTCAATAGTGCTTATCCGCGGTGGTCGTGTTAAGGATCTTCCGGGTGTGCGTTACCACATCGTTCGCGGCGCCCTCGATACTGCCGGTGTTAAAGACCGTAAGAAGAGCCGTAGTAAATATGGTACCAAAAAAGAAAAAGTAAAAGCAGGTGCAGCCAAAGGCGCAGCGCCAGCCAAGAAAAAATAATTTTATAACTAATTAATATAGCCTCATTTAAATGAGAAAGGCACAAGCAAAGAAACTTCCGTTAGCCCCGGACCCAAAGTTCAACGATAAGAACGTAACCCGTTTCGTTAACTGCCTGATGATCGGCGGCAACAAAACCGTGGTATTGGGCGCATTCTACGACGCACTCGATAAAGTGACCAAAATGAACAACGAAGAAGGTTACGAAGTGTGGAAACGCGCTTTGAACAATGTAACCCCTGCTGTCGAAGTGCGCAGCCGCCGTATAGGTGGCGCTACCTTCCAGATTCCTTCTGAGGTTCGCCCCGACCGCAAAATATCACTGAGCATGAAATGGCTCATCCGTTACTCCCGCGACCGGAATGGTAAAACCATCGCCGACAAGCTGGCCAACGAGATAGTTGCAGCAGCCAAAGGTGAAGGCGGCGCTTTCAAAAAGAAAGAAGATACCCACCGTATGGCCGAAGCCAACAAGGCATTTTCGCATTTCAAAGTGTAACCTCACTATCATTTCAATATATACCAAAGATCCTGCCTTCTCGGGCGGGATCTTTATTTTGTGCCCCGCACCGCCACAGTTATCCCGCATCTTCCATTGTTCTCCCATCCCTCCCGCGGTGAGGAACAACTACTATTTTCGGCGCTTACATTCTATACACATTTAGTGTTGTATAAGAAGAGGGTTGTCCGGGCTTATTGCATCTATTGTGCTTTAGTGGCCATGGCACGCTTGTGCAATAGCTCTTTATTGAGCAGCCAATTAATCTATAAAAATCGAAATACGATGAGACGAAAAAATTGCGTCTCATCGTATTTCGATAAAATAATAAAATGAAAGGCATTGCCTCGCAGAAAGTTGTAAACACCTTTCTAGGCTAATCTTTGGCAATCTTACCTATCATAGTTACCCTGTTGCCTTCCAGTATCCGGTACAGATACATACCCGGTACCAGTGCATCATATCAATTGTGTTGGTGCCTGATTGTATGGGTTGAGATATTAATAACCTTCCGCTTATATCCTCAATCTGTATTATTATTGCCTCTGGCGTCTGTGCCAATAAATTTAATTGCTCATAACCATGCCTGAAATTATGCCAAGACAAACTGCGAGATGTGTTATCGAAAATCTGAATAACCTTTTGTACGTGTTCATTGTTTGAAGTTTTATATGATGAAAAAAACGTAAAACTATTTGATAATAAATTTGCCATTAGCTACTATATTATTGGTATTGCGCAATTGGTAATAATAAAAACCAGAGGGTAAGCCGTTTCGTTCAATTCTTATTCTATCTGAATTGATATTATCAATGCGCTTTACTACCTGACCTTGCGAATTGAAAATTGTTAGTGAACAATTTTTTTGATCCTGATTACTAAATATTATTGTTGCATGGTCAGTAAAAGGATTAGGATATAAAACCGGATTAAAATCATAATTTGTTATAGAACCAAATCCTGTAGAAGATAATTTTTCAACAACAACATTATCAAGGTAATAAAATGAATTATTGTGCGGATTTGATGGTGAATCATTTACCGCAATGATTTTCATTTCACTTAAGGTTTTGAATCCACCAATTATTAATGTGCTGTAGGCTGAATCTGCTACAAACGTACCTTTAAGTGTTGTCCAATTAATTGAATCAGTTATTACCCCATAGCTTGTGTAATCAATTTGTGGTTTTAAACCCAGTGTTGTATCAATAAATTGATTAGGGCTGCCATAAGTTGTAAACAGGACACCAAAGCCATCTGTTGCAAATTCACATGAGTCAGCTAAAGAGATATGTATAGTTACCTGATAGGCAGTATCAATTTCTAATATAGGAATATTTGCAAACAAATATACTTTATAATTGGGTAACGATGGCGAGTACATATTAATTCCTACATAAGCAACTCCTTCGTAAGCACTCTGATGGCCAATAAAATTATAAGGGACTCCTACCCATGGAGAATTTCTCCCAATAGATATTGCTGCAGTATCACAAGCATTAAAATATTCAGCATAAGCGGTAGTTGCTTGTCCCCATCCTACACAGCCTAATGAATATTCAAAAGATCTATCATTGAGAAATGTAGGACAAGAATCTGCTTGTTCAAAGCTGTAATTCGGTACAAGATTCTGAGCATACAAAAATGGGTGTGTAAATAGGATCAGATAAAAAATAAGCAGATGTTTCATGCATATATATTTATATATAATTAATTTATTATGACTCGATAATCATTTTGCCATTGGCTATTATATTATTGTTATTGCGCAATTGGTAATAATAAAAGCCTGAGGGCAAGCCGTTTCGTTCAATTCTTATTCTATCTGAATTGATATTATCAATGTGCTCCACTACCTGACTTTGCGAATTGAAAATTGTTAGTGAACAATTTTTTTGATCCTGATTACTAAATATTATTGTTGCATGGTCAGTAAAAGGATTAGGATAAATGATAGGTTGGGCAATTGTTATGTGTGATGTAATGCCTGTAGTTGAAAGTTTTTCTACAATAATATCGTCTACAAAATAGTAGGCTGCATTAGCAGTAGTTTTATGCGCATTGTTGATATCCAGAATATTCATTTTTGAATAATTTTTAAATCCACCTATTATTATATTTTTATACTCAGAATCAGCAATAAATGTACCAGCTAATGTTTTCCAATTAACTGTATCAGAAATTACACCATAGTTTGAATAATCTATTTGAGGTTCTATATTTATTGTTTGGTTATTGTATTGATTGGGACTACCGTATGTAGTAAATAAAACACCAAATGCATCGGTAGCAAACTGCGAACTATCAGCCAATGACACATGTATAATCACTTTATATACAGTATCAATTTCCAATGTTGGGATATTTGATATTAGATATTCCTTATAATAATTAAGAGTGGAATCATACATACAGATGCCAGTATATGCAACTCCATCAAATGCAGGTTGAAAGCCCCAAATATTATACGGGACACTCACAATAGGTTTAAGCATACCAATTGATATTGCATATGTATCACAAGCGTTATAATAATCACTTGTATTAGTATTAGCTTGCCCCCAACCAACACAACCTAATGAATATTCAAAGTTTCTATCATTAAGATATATTGGGCACGAATCTGCCTGTTCAAAGCTGTAATTCGGTACAAGATTCTGAGCATGTAAGAATGAGTGTGTAAATAGGATCAGAGAAAAAATAAGCAGATATTTCATACACATATATTTATATATTATTATTTTATTATGACTGGATAATCATTTTGCCATCGGCTATTATATTCTTGTGAGATCAGGACAGATACCTGCTTGTCTTGAAGCAAAATTGGTACTAAAATTTGCCATCAAAAAGATAACACAATATCTGTTTTTCAGAAATATTCCTTTTTTTGATTCCATTTGAGTCGTTCTTTTTTGGTTAGAAAAATTCTATTCAATTAAAAATTTTAATGTTTTATTTTCATTACCTGTCATAGCTTTCAGAAAATAGATGCCAGGCTCAGATGGTATTTCTATATTTTGTTTTAAAACTCCATTTTGAAGTTTTGAAACCAGATTATATACTACCTGCCCTTGTTCATTTAAGATTTCAATTGAAATGTCATTGCATGTAACTTCAAACAGCCCGGTTATCCAAAAATTGCCGTTATTAGGGCTGGGGTATAAGCTTACGTTCATTATATGTTGACTTAACTGCCTGATTCCGGCAGAGGCGGTATCAAATTTCACAAGGAAGGCATCGGTGCTGTCGGCAAATACACTTTGGTAGCTTCCCGGAGTAGCTATATAATCTGTGCTGGCAGTGCCACCAGATATGTAAACATTGCCAATACCATCACAGGCCGCACCATAGGCGATATCGTTGTTGCTGCCGCCATAATATGTAGCCCATGATAGTGTACCGGAATAATTAAAAACAGCGAGAAAAGCATCAAGGCCACCGCGGTTCACAATTTGGTAGCCGTCAGGTGTGGCTATATTGTTTGTGCTGCCAGTCATACCTGCAAGGAAAATATTACCAAAATGATCGCAGGCAATTCCATTTCCTTCATCATTACCTCCGCCTCCATAATAGGTACTCCATTGCAAAGCCCCGGTATCATTAAACTTAGCAAGGAAAGCATCGTAATAGCCTCCGCCATAAAAGGCCTGGTGCGCACCGGGTGTGGCAATACCGGTATTGCTGTTCGTTAAACCGGTGATGTACACATTTAATGAATCATCGCAGGCCATAGCAAAAGTATAATCGGTACTGTCCCCTCCAAAATAGGTACTCCACTTCAGATGGCATGAGCTGTCGAATTTGGCTATGAAACTATGATCGCCATATCCATCGGTACTTTTATAGCAATCGGGAGTTACATAGATACCATTATCATAAACAATACCTGCGATACAAATATTATTGTTATTATCTAGTATGCATGAATATGCACTTGATGTACCCGTATTTAAACCAAAATATGTACTCCAAACAATGGTTCCAGAGGTATTAAATTTAGCGAGAAATGTATTGCCAGTACCTGCAAGAGTATCTTGATAACAACCGATAGTGGCAACATGATTTGAGAATGTAGTACCTCCACAAAAATATATATTATTATTGGTATCACATTTTATACATTTACTTTCGCCATTATAATACGTAGCCCATTCTAATGTACCTGTATTATTAAATTTTGCGAGGAAACCATTACCTACAGTTCCTTCTAAAGTATCTTGATAACTACCGACAGTTGCGATACTATTTGAACTATATGTAAGGCCTGATATATATATATTACCATCTTTATCATTAGATAATCCGTAGGCATCGTCCTCTTTTGCCCCTCCGTAATAACTAGCCCATAGTAATGTTCCTGCACTATTGAAACGAGCTAAGAATGCATCATAATTGCCGTTGCAGATAGTTTGGTATGCACCAGTGGTAGCAATATTGCTTAG
>Ga0214164_1000496_pt1 | contig 25800 bp, 26 predicted proteins | sample TroBogepilimnion_13_FD_153003 | JGI IMG/M metagenome (GOLD analysis project Ga0214164, IMG submission 153003) | Freshwater microbial communities from Trout Bog Lake, WI - Practice 03JUN2009 epilimnion v4 | ecosystem: Environmental > Aquatic > Freshwater > Lake > Epilimnion/Euphotic zone ...
GGCAAGCCGCTGGCCAACCGCATCAATATCGTCCTAAGCCGGCATCCGGGCCGGTTGCAGACGAGTTTGCCGGAAGTTTTCGGCAAGGCGTGGGTCGGGCGCGGCAAAACGAACCTACCGGACAAGCCCACGCAGTTTGAGCTGCCGAAAGTCGGCGGCGCGGCAACGGTGGATCTGCGTATCATCAAAAACTTCCTAAAGCTCGACCCGGCGAGTTCGCCGCTGGAATTTTTCATCTGCGGTGGCGCGCAAATCTACAAAAAGGCGCTGCCGTTCTGCTCCGATCTTTATCTGACCGTGGTGAAACGCGAGGTGGAGGGCGACGCATTTTTCCCTGCGTTTGAGGACAAGTTTGATCTGGTGGAAACGATTCGCGACGAGCCGGAATTCAAGATTCTACATTACCGGCACAAGGCGCTGTCTGAACCGGCAGCATAATTTTTGAAATAAAAAAACCGGCGGACTGTTGCCAGTCCGCCGGTTTGAATTTCGTTTAAGGAATTATTCCTTGTCGCTGGTGTCGAGCGCGTCGAAGGCGTGTTGCAGGGCAACGAGGTCTTCGCCGGGCTTGAGCGAGTCGAGAATCTTCTGCTCTTCCTTGATCTGCTCGTCGGTGTAGCTGGCCGCCTTGATGGACAGACCGATGCGGCGTTCGTTCTTGTCGATTTTCACGACGCGCGCGCTGACTTCCTGACCGGGCTTGAGCACGTTCTTGATCTTGTCCACGCGTTCTTCGCTGATCTGCGAGATGTGCACGAGGCCGTCGATTTCGTGTTGCAGGCCGACGAACGCACCGAAGCTCGCGAGCTTTGTGACTTTGCCGGTGACGAGGTCGCCGACTTTGTAGAGCGTTTCGATGTTCGCCCACGGATCAACTTCGAGCTGCTTCATGCCGAGCGCGATGCGCTGGTTCGGACGATCGACTTCGAGCACGGTGGCTTCGACAACGTCGCCCTTCTTCATCATTTCCGAAGGATGATTGATCTTGCGCGTCCACGACATATCGGAAACGTGCACCATGCCGTCAATGCCTTCTTCGAGTTCGACAAACGCGCCGTAGCTCGTGAGGTTGCGCACCTGACCTTTGACCTTGGTGCCGACGGTGTATTTCGCCGCCGCGCCGTCCCACGGATTGGATTCCAATTGGCGAACGCCGAGAGAAATTTTCTGTTCCTCGCGGTTGATGCCGAGCACGATGGCTTCAACTTCTTGATCCTGTTTGAGGACATCGCTCGGTTTGGCGACGCGCTTGGTCCAAGAAAGTTCGGTGACGTGAATGAGACCTTCCACGCCGGGTTCGAGTTGCACGAACGCGCCATACGGCACGAGGCTGACGACCTTGCCTTTGACCTTGGTGCCGATGGGAAACTTCGTTTCGATCTGGTCCCACGGATTGGCGAGCTTCTGCTTGAGGCCGAGGCTGACGCGTTCTTTTTCCTTGTTCACGTCGAGCACAACCACGTCGAGTTCCTGACCGACCTTGAGAATTTCCGACGGATGGCCGAGGCGACCCCAGCTCATGTCCGTGATGTGGAGCAAACCGTCGAGGCCGTTCAAATCAATGAACGCACCGAAGTCGGTGATGTTTTTGACAATACCCTTACGGATGTCGCCCGGAACCATTTCCGCGAGCAACTTGCCGCGCTTGTCGTTGCGCTCGGCTTCGATGAGTTCGCGGCGGGAAAGAACGATGTTCTGACGTTCCTGATTGATTTTGACGACCTTGAATTCGTAGGTGTTGCCGACGAACGTCTGCAAATTTTTCGGCGTGATGACGTCCAACTGTGACGACGGCAAAAACGCTTCGACGCCGACGTTGACGATGAGACCGCCTTTGACGACCGCGGTGACTTTGCCCATGACGCGGCCACCTTCGTTGCAAATCGTGAGGATGCGATCCCAGTTTTTCTTGAACTCCGCTTTTTGGTGCGAGAGAACGACCGTGCCTTCTTTGTTTTCGAGCTTCTCGATCAGCACGTCAATCACCTGACCGACGACGACGGAAGCCGGTTCCAAAAATTCGTTGAGCGGGATGATGCCTTCGCTTTTGTAGCCAATGTCCACGAGGACTTCTTTAGCGCGGACTTCGATGACGGTGCCTTTGACGATTTCGTTTTGGGCGACGATCTGTTTGCTGCTCTGTTTCAGAGCCTGTTCCATGGTGAGCATAACTTTACTATGAACTGAACTGCGGGAGGCTTTTCATTCCGCGAAAGCGGAACTGGAAGACTCCATTGCCTAACTAACAAACGCTGCGGGGGCAACGGAGGTTAAGGGTTAGGTTATTGGTTAACTATTTTTTCTCAGCCTTAATGAACCATCCGCACACGCGGCGTTCAGGCAGGATGGAGAATACGGAAAACGCGAATAATGGCAAGGCGGAAATTATAGGCGCGAAGACGAACCGCAAGCAGGTTACTTGTTCGTATTCGTTATGGCGGGCATCACCGGCTTGGTCAGCGGCGGCAGTTGGTTCGGCGGTTTGACAATCGGCAGTTCCGTCGGCTTGGGCCGGCGCGTGCCGCCCAGCACCACCACGTCGCCGTTCTCATTGACCGTCAGGCGCGGACGCGAATAAAAATTGTCGTAATAATCCGTCACCGCCACCGTGCCGTCCGGATTCACAAGCGCGTAATTAAACGACTGCGCGCCGGCCTGCCAGAGCACGTTCAAGCGGCTCTGCCGGTCCACCTGCGCCTCCGTGTGACTGAACGAAACCATCGGTCCCAACGGCGTCACTTTGTAAACCGTTTCTTCCGACGCGTCGCTCACCTGCACATACAGACGTAATTGCGCCTTCAAATAATTCGCCTGTTCCAAAGTGTATTTGCGCACTTCCGGCACAGCGTTCGTGCCGTCTTTCACGCCAAAATCCTGCGCCCACAGTTGCGCGCCTGCAATCACGTCAAAATGTTTCGGCTGGCTCGCAAGTTGCGCGCTCCAATCCTTGATGTGCAACGTCGCGATTACATGATAACGACCCGGCTTGGTCATGGCAAAATACGGTTGAAGATCCACGCGCTTGATGGCGAGCTGCGAGGTTTCGAGATCAAATGCACCCTGCACCGGCACCTCGGCATTTTTGATGACCACAAAACCATCGTCCGCTTCGACATTGAACGTCAGCCAATCCGCGTCCGCGCCGAGATGCAATTGTTGGCCGGAGCGATTGGTGATTTTGACCGCGAGCGGAATGGCTTCGCTCGGCAGGAAATAATCCTGATCCAAAGACAAATCGATATCCACCTGCGCCGACGCGCGGAACAAAGCCATGACCGCAAACGTGAACACCAGTAAAGTTTTCATGTGATGATGGACAAGTTAAACCGCCCCACGTTCGAGGCAACCTTAAATTCCCTCTTGTCATCCGCAAATTTCCTGATAGGTTTGCCGTCCTTTTTTATGAAAACGGACATTCATCCGAAATATGTGGACGCCGAGATTCGTTGCGCCTGTGGCAACGTCATCAAGACGCGTTCCACCAAGCAGACCATCATCATCGGTATTTGCAACTCCTGCCATCCGTTCTACACGGGCACGCAGAAATTCGTAGATACCGCCGGCCGCGTGGATAAATTCCAGCAACGCGCCGCGAAAACCCTCGCCGCTCAAGCCGAGCACGCGACGAAGAAAAAGAAAAAAGCCTAGTTTTACGACCAACGCCGCCCGCAACACCGGAAATTTCCGGCGCTGCGGGCGGCTTGTTTTTTGCAACCACGGATTAACACAGATAAACACGGATTAAACCCGTAAAACTCGACCGCCTTTTCCGTATCTGTGTCCATCCGTGTTTATCCGTGGTTAAAATAAAAATGGATTTACGCCCGCACATCGAAAAATTTCGCAAACGCTTTGCCGAGCTCGAATCCTTGTTGAGCGACTCCAAGGTTTTCGACAATCCGCAAGCTGCGCAGGAATTGTCGCGCGAATACGCCCGGCTCAAAGACCTCGTCGCGGCGGGCGCGGCGTATCTGAAAACCGTCGCCGATCTGGAAGAAAATCGTGCGCTGCTTAAAACGGAGTTGCCTGATTCTGAACTCGCGCAGATGGCGAAGGAAGAAATCGCGCGCCTCGAAACCGACGAGAAAAAATTGGCGCAACAAATCCAGTTCGGCCTCGTGCCGCCGGACGCAACCGATTCGCGTAACACGATTGTGGAAATCCGCGCCGGCGCGGGCGGCTCGGAATCCGCTTTGTTTGCGGCCGATTTGTATCGGATGTATTGCCGCTACGCCGAAGCACGCGGCTGGAAAACGCAGACGCTTGATTCGAGCGTGTCCGATTTGGGCGGCTTCAAGGAAATTATTTTTCAGATCAACGGCGCGGACGTTTTCAAGCGGATGAAATACGAGAGCGGCGTTCACCGTGTCCAGCGCGTGCCCGCGACCGAAGCGCAAGGCCGCATTCACACCAGCACCTGCACGGTCGCCGTGTTGCCCGAGGCGCAGGAGGTGGACATCGAAATCAAGCCCGACGAAATTGAAATCAATTGCTGCCGCGCGTCCGGCAAAGGCGGTCAGGGCGTGAACACGACAGATTCCGCCGTGCAAATTATTCACAAGCCGACCGGCCTGATTGTGCGTTGCGCCGATGAACGTTCGCAGCAAAAGAATCGCATCACGGCCATGACGGTTTTGCGTTCACGTTTGCTCGAAGCAAAAATCGCCGAGGAGAACGCGAAATACGCCGCGCATCGCAAAGATCAAATCGGCACGGGCGACCGCAGTGAAAAAATCCGCACCTACAATTTTCCGCAGAACCGCGTCACGGATCATCGCATCGAGGTGACGCTTTATAATTTATCGGTGTTCATTGAAGGTTATCTGGATGAATTGATTGACCCGCTGATGACGCACGACATGGAAACAAAATTAGCCGCCTTACAAACATGAGTTTACCCGCCTACATCAAAGGATTGGTTTTTGACTGCGATGGCACTTTGGCCGACACGATGCCGCTGCACTGGCACGCGTGGCAGTTGATCACGCAGCGCCACAATTTGCATTTTCCCGAAGACCGTTTTTATTCGCTCGGCGGCGTGCCATCGCGTGACATTTTGAAAATGTTGTCGGAGGAACAAGGCCGTCCGCTCGACCACATCGCCGTCGCACACGAAAAGGAAAACGCCTACCTACCGCTGATGTCGCAGGTCGAGCCGATCCACGCGGTCGTGGAAATCGCGAAGGCTAATTTCGGAAAAATCCCGATGGCCGTCGCGTCCGGCGGCACACAGCCAATCATCATTGACGTGCTGGAACACTTGAAAATACGGCATCTTTTTGCCGCCGTGGTGACGAGTGAGATGGTGAAAAACCAGAAGCCCGCGCCGGATATTTTTCTGGAAGCCGCGCGGCGCATCGGCGTGGAACCGCAATTTTGCCGCGCTTACGAAGATACGGATTTAGGTTTGCAGGCGATTCGTTCCGCCGGGATGGACGCCGTGGACGTGCGCACGTTGCACGCGTAAATCAGTTCACCAAAATTGCCACGCACCGTGCGTGACAACCCAGACGCCGAGCAGAAAGTTCGTGATGGCGTGCGCGGTCATGGCGTCGCCCAAACGATTTTTGCGCAGCACAAGCCATTGATATGCCGCGCCGCACAAAATGCCAGCCAGCCATTCGTTGTGGGAAATACCGAAGACTAACGCGGTGACAAAAAATGGGAGTGGCAGAAATTTATTTAACGGCACCGCTAAAAAATTCTGGCTGGCGATGTAGCGATATAAAAACGAGCGGTAAAAAACTTCTTCCAGTGGCGGGACGATAAACGTTGAACCCAAAATGCGCGTGGCGATGAACGACCACGCGAGCGCGGAGCCGCTGCCGAATTGTTCATTTGGATTCCACGCAGCGACAAACTTCTCCGGCGGATGCGAGAAGCCAAGTTTCACCCAAAGCGAATTTTGCGTGGTCCACTCACCGCTGATGCCAACCCACACAAGAAAAACTCCCACGCCGACGAGCACTGCTTCCCATGAAAATGCCCAGCGCATTTCCGTGACGAGCGAACGCATTTCCCAAATCAGCCAAGCACCAACGAGAGTTTTGGCGAAGTAAAACCAGTAAGTTGATGCGGCACCGAATTTCCCCTGCGCGCCGGTAAGCAGCACGAAAATAAAAAATGGTGCAACGCGAACGGCGATGGGTGAGCTGCGGATTTTTTCCACGAACCGCATGGTTCAGTTGCCCATGCCGAGTTTGATGGCCTTACCGTCGGCGTCCTTGAGTGTGACGGTGAACTTGGTGATTTCAGTCACCCGGTATTGTTGGTAACGGTCGCCAACATAGACGGTTTTGCCATCCACGATGGCGCTGGGCGACGTAGGTGAATAGAAAATCCCCTGCAATCTCGGTGAGTCCGGCGGATTTAGGACTGCGGGCGGCGGCGGCGCTGGAACGACCGGCAACGCAACTTCAGCAGCCTGTTCCTTGGCGACTTCTGGAGCAGGCGGCGCAGTGACAATGGCATGAACTGAGTGGTGCGCAACCGCCCAGCCAATTATAAAAATGACCGCGAAGATTAGAAAAATCGTGATGGCTGGAGCCAGCCACTTACTCACTTCTTTGGGCTGCTCAACTGGGGGCAAGGGCGGCATGGAGCCTTGCGGGCGCGGCGTATGATTATGCCGGGCACGGGTCAAAGCATCGTTGATAAGGCTCATGCGTGAATATGTCCTTCCAGTTCGCGGATGGCGCGTCCGACCATCCAGTAATTTATGCGATTGCTGCGCGCAACGTAACCGGCCAACAGCGCCTTGTCGCACAGGGCGTTCACCAAGCGCGGAATTCCTTTGCTGTAATTAAACACCCGCCACACGGCCGGCGTCGTAAAATTTGGTAATCCGCGCGCACCCGCCAATGCGAGTCGGTGATGAATGTATTGCCCCACCTCGGCGCATGTCAATGCGTTCAAGTGATATCGCACCGTGATGCGCTGACGCAATTGCTTCAAACGCGGGCTGTTCAGGCGGTCGCGCAATTCCGGCTGGCCCATCAAAACAATTTGCAACAACTTCCGATCATCCGTTTCAATGTTGGAAATCAACCTCACCTGTTCCAGCAAATCCTCCGTCAAATTCTGCGCCTCGTCCACGATTAAAACCGTCTCTTTACCCGCCAGCGTCTGGCGCAACAGAAAATCGCTAATGGTGGCAACAGTTTCCATGCGATCCTTGCCTTTGACATCCAAGCCGTATTCCGTAGCGATAGCCCGCATCAATTCATCGCCGCTCAAAACCGGGTTCAAAATCAGCGCCGTGGAATAACGCGCATCGAGACTTTCTAGCAGCGCGCGACACAACGTCGTTTTGCCCGCGCCGACTTCGCCGGTGAGTTGCACAAAACCTTTACGTTCACGAATTCCGTAGAGCAGATGATTGAACGCCTCGCGATGTTTGTTGCTGTGGAAAAGAAAGCGCGGGTTCGGCGTGATGTCGAACGGCGACAGCTTTAATCCATAAAACTCCAAATACACGCGTGCTTTCTAGCAAAAACCCGCGCCGCGCGCAAAGCAAAGGTTTTAGAGCAAATAAGAAAAACTCACGCAATCCGGCGCACCGCTTTAACCAAAGCCGCCGCTTCCGCCGGCGTGCCGATAGTGATGCGCAAATATTCACTCACTTCCGGCGCGCTAAACCAGCGCACGAGAATTTTTTGTTCCCGCAATTTCTGCAGCCACTCCTTCGCCGGAAATGACGGCGGTTTCGCGAGAATGAAATTCGTCTGGCTTGGCAAAACCTGAAAACCAAGTTTGGTCAGTTCACGGGAAAGCCACTCGCGCGTCGCGATAATTTTTTTGAAATTAGCGCGGTAAAATTTCAAGTCATCCAGCGTCGCTTCGGCGGCGATTTGACCGAGGCCGTTGACATTGTAGCTGTCCCGCATTTTGTCCAATGCCGCGATGAGTTCCGCATTCCCGACAAAATAACCGACGCGCTGAAAGCACAGTGAATACGCCTTGGAAAAAGTTCTAGCCGCCAGAACGTGAGGGAACTTCAACGCGAGTTTAAGCGCGTTTTCATTGGCGAAGTCAACGTAAGCCTCATCCAGAACGACCACGCCGCTTTGCGCGCGACACAGTTTTTCCAGCTCGGCAGTTTGGTAGCCGCGCCCGCTGGGCGCGTTCGGCGTCGTTACCAAAGTTAACGCAGCATTAAAGTTCCATTTTCCGCCGCGCTTCAATTCCCCGAGACTCGGCAAACTGAAATCGGATTTGAGCGGCACGGCATTTTTCGCCGCGTCATGAGTGTCTGCCAGCACGGGATAAAGCGAGTAGCTCGGCGTGAAATATTGAACTGTAGCTAGAGCTTTATTTTTTGCTCCTTGCTTCGGTTCGACAAAAGCCCGCACTGCCAGCGCCAAAACTTCATCCGAGCCGTTGCCGATGATGATATTTTCCGGTTTGCAGCCGTGCAGTTTCGCCAGCTTGGCGCGCAATTTTTCTGCCGTCGGATTTGGATACAATCGCAACCGTCCGTCCACCGCCGCCTTGACCGCCGCCAGAACTTTTGGCGAGGGCGGATACGGATTCTCGTTCGTGTTGAGCTTGATCAACCCTTTAATTTTCGGCTGTTCGCCCGGCACATACGCGTGCAAATCGTGGACGAGCGGACGGATCAATGGATTATTTTTTGCCATGCGCGAGAATTATGCCAGCACTTGGCAGATGCCGGAAATAATTTTATACGGCGAACACTTTTTCCGCCGACACAAAAATGTTTCACACTGGGAGCGGATTATCGTTGACACTTTTTTTTTGCCTGAAAAAATCACCACAAGTTTCAGGGATATTTTGACAACACTGTTCAAATACTTAAACCACCGCCGTTTCTCCGGCGGAAACTTCCGCGTCCGTTTCTTCCTAACATGAAAAACTATATTCTCGATACCAACGTTTTGCTCCACGACCCGAATTCACTCGTTAATTTCAAAGAAAATACCGTCCTCGTGCCGATTGAGGTCATTGAGGAAATTGATCGCTTCAAGCGCGAATCGACCGAACTCGGTCGCAACGCGCGCACGGTTTCGCGGATGCTCGACGGCTTTCGCGGCGAAGGGAGTTTGAGCGCGGGCGTGGATTTGCCGAACGGCGGTAAACTGAAAATCGCCTTTGAAAAAAATGGCCGCGGCGAAACCGTTTTCACCAAGGACTCCGTGGACAATCGTATTCTCGCGCTCGCGGCGAGCATTCAAAAATCGCACACCAAAGAAGTGACCATTCTTGTTTCCAAAGACATCAATTTGCGCATCAAGGCGGATGCGATTGGCGTGATGGCGGAAGATTATGAGACCGACCGCGTGTTCGTCACCGACCTTTACACTGGCATGGTGGACATGACGGTTTCGGCGGAAAAAATCACAGCGTTCCGCGCGAAAGGTGAACTCGCGTTGGACGCCAATAAAAAATATTTTCCGAACGAATTCTGCACGTTGACCGATGAGGCCAATCCCAAGAAAACGGCGTTGAGCAAAGTAGATGCGACGGGCACAAAGTTGGTTCCCATTCTGGATGTTCGCGAAGGCGTTTGGGGCATCAAACCACGCAATCGCGAACAGCATTACGCGCTCGACGCGCTACTCGACGACCGCATCAAACTCGTCACGCTGATGGGCAAAGCGGGCACGGGAAAAACTTTAATCGCGATGGCTGCCGGTTTGAAACGCGTCGTGAGCGACCGGGAATTTCGCCGGCTCGTGGTCGCGCGCCCGACGATTTCGATGGGCAAGGAACTTGGATTTCTGCCCGGCTCACTCGAAGAAAAACTCGCGCCGTGGATGCAACCCATTCACGACGCGCTGGAAATGTTGAGCGATTTGAACATGGGCCACGAACATCGCCGCGCGGCGGATTTGATGCGGAGCGGCTCGATTGTGGTCGAGGCGTTGAGCTACATTCGCGGTCGCAGCATCGCGAACCAGTTCATGATTATTGACGAGTCGCAAAACCTGACACCGCTTGAAGCGAAGACGATTGTCACGCGCGTCGGCAGCGGCACGAAAATTATTTTCACCGGCGACCCGTATCAGATTGATAATCCCTATGTGGATTCGTCCTCGAACGGATTTAATTATATCATCAGCCGCTTCCGCGATCAGGCGATTGCCGCGCATATCGAGTTGCAAAAGGGCGAGCGCTCCGAATTGGCGGAACTTGCGGCAAACATACTTTGAGCATCCAGCCAGCCGTTCTGCCCAAACTTAAGTGGCAGAACGGCTTTTTCGTCAACCGCATGAAGATGTGATTCGACAAGGGTAATGCACGTTATTTTGTCGGTTGACTTTTTTTGCAAATCGACGGAAGTTCAAGGCGAAACGGAATTAATGGAATTATGATTTCAAACGAACGTCCATCGCCTTACGGTCGCCGTCCTTATCAATCGCAAGGTTACGGCGCGCCCAAATACAACAGCCAACCGCGTCCGCCGGTCAACGAAGACACGCTCCTGACCGCCGAAGTGCAGATTGAGCGGAAATTTTTCGTGCTGACCTTGAAGGAAAATCCGCGCGGACGTTTTCTCCGCATCACCGAAGATGTCGGTGGTCGCCGCGACACGATTATTATTCCTTCAACCGGACTGGCCGATTTCAAGAAGCTGGTGGACCAAATGGTAAAAGCCTCCGAAGAAATTCCGTTGAAAAATCCGCCGCCGGAACCCGAAGCCTAAACTAAAATCCTGCTAAAAAATTTCAAAAACTCTGGTAAAATTATTTTTTCGCCGGAGTTTTTTTCTTCTTCGGCGCGGCGGCTTTCCGTGTTTTCACCGGCTTGGCATCGCCCCAAAGCCCTTCGAGATCGTAACGCGCGCGCGCCTCGGTGTGCATGACGTGAACAATCACGTCAAAAAAATCCATCACCACCCAGTCGCCGGAAATCATGCCGTCCGTGCGCGCGGGACGCAGGTCATGCTCGTCGCGCAGTTTGCTGGTAATTCCCTCGACGATGGCGCGCAGATGCGGCTGGCTCGTGCCCGTCGCGATGACGAAAAAATCCGTCACGGACGAAAGTTTCCGCACGTCGAGCACGGCGATGTTTTCCGCCTTTTTGTTGTCCGCATAATCGCGGCACAGTTGCGCCAGTTTTTTAGAATCCATAGTTACCCGGGTCATTTAACCACAGATGGACACCGATGAACACGGATAAATTTCTAAACGTAAAGCTGTCCATTGCGAATCGCCTCGGCGACGGCGGCGGGAACCAGATTTTCAATCGGTAAACTGGCCTTCACCCGCGCGCGGATTTGCGACGAGGAAATTTCAATCGGAAAACCTTTCAGAATCCTTCCGTAAAACGGCTTTGGAAATTCCACCAACGCTTCGCCCGGTCGCGGAATCGCGACAAATTCTGCAAGCCGCGCCAATTCATTCGCTTCGCGCCATTCAGCCAATTTGGAAACATTGTCCGCGCCGATGAGATAAAACAATTTGGCGGCGGGAAATTTTCCGGCGTAAATGCGTAAGGTGTCAATCGTGTAGGAAATGCCGCCGCGTTTGATTTCCTGTTCGTCTACTTCGTAGTTTGTTTTACCCGCAAGCGCGAGCCGGAGCAGTTGCAAACGCGCACTTGCGGGAGCCATTTCATTTTCAGTTTTGAAGGGAGATTGCGCGGCGGGAATGAAAAATATTTTGTCCAAGCCGAGTTCCTCAATCGCTGCCTGCGCGACGAGCAAGTGTCCGAGGTGAACCGGATTGAACGAACCGCCAAAAATTCCAAGCTTCATTCTGCAACAGTTTTTTCAGATTGGCTCAAGGTAGTCGAGGTCTTTCCCGTGCGTTTCATCGAGTCCGCGCAACGCCCAAAGCGCAATCAAGACGCAAATAGTCCCGACGATGGCGGCGCTGGTCACGATGCCGATGGGCGCGCCGTTGATTTGATACGACTTCAAAAAATTGAACGCGAGCGTGATGGGCACGACGGAGCCGCGAATAAAATTCGGCACAGTCGTGGCGACGGTGGCGCGGATGTTGGTGCCAAATTGTTCGGCAGCGATGGCGACGAACACCGCCCAGTAGCCGACGCCGATACCGAGAATCAGCATAATGAAATAGAAAGTTGCCGCTGTTTGTCCGCCGGAAAGAAAATACGCGACCATCGCGGCGAAGGTGAATAGGATGAAAGCGAAGACAACTCTTTTGCGCGAACGCAGTTGCTGGCTGAAAAATCCGCTGGCGAATCCGCCGAGCGTGATGCCGGTGTAGGCGAAGGCGATGGCGTGGGCGGCATTGATTTCGCCCTTTATTTGCAAGGATTTTGCGATTTCTGGCGAAATAGTGATGAGGATTCCGATTGCAAACCAGTTTGGCAAACCGATCAAAATGCAGCGGAGATATTTTAAAAATCTTTTCCAGCTTGTGAACAGGCAGAGGAAATTTCCGCGTGAAACTTGGTCGGAAGATTTTTTGATTTGTTTGAACATTCCCGACTCCGCCACGCTGACGCGGAGCACGAGCAAAATCAATCCAAGTCCGCCGCCGATGAAATAGGCGGTCTGCCATTTGACTTGATCGGCGACAAGGCCGGCGATGACGGCACCAAAAACGCCGACGGTGGCTACGAGCATCGTGCCGTAGCCGCGCGTTTCTTTCGAGAGCACTTCGGAGACGAGCGTGATGCTGGCGCCGAGTTCGCCCGCAAGACCAAAACCAGCGATGAAACGGCAAATGCCGTAAGCCTCGACGGAATGGACGCAGCCGTTGGCGAGGTTGGCGAAGGAATAAAGCAGGATCGATCCAAATAGCACCGTCAGTCGTCCCATGCGGTCGCCGAGAATTCCAAAAGCGATTCCGCCGAGCAACATCCCGAGCATTTGCAGATTCAGCAAATGAAGTCCCTGCGTCAAAACTTGGTCGCCGGAAAAACCCAAATCCTGCAGGCTCGTGCGCCGCACGATGGCGAACAAAATCAAATCGTAAACGTCCACGAAGTAGCCGAGCGCACCGACGATGACGGCGGGCTGGAGAATTTCACGGAGGGCAGATGTTTGGGATTTCATCCGGGGAAATTTACAATTTACGATTTATGATTTACGCAGGTATTGTGTTGTCTGTGCGCCATCGTAAATCGCAAATCTTAAATCGCAAATGAATTTGACCCGACATTGCCATCAGTGCGGCGAACCGTGGACGATTTCCGGCAATCCCGGACGCGGCGAAGTTTGCATGAAATGCCGCGCAGACCTGCGTGTGTGTCTGAATTGCACGAGCTACGACCCGCGCGTGGCGCAGCAATGCCGCGAGCGGCGCGCGGAGCCAGTTTTGGAAAAGGCGGCGGGAAATTTCTGCGAATACTTTGAATTCGCGCGCCGGAAATGGGAAGGCAAGGATATCAAAAATGCCCGCGAGGACGCGGCGCGGGCGCATTTGAAAAAATTGTTTGGCGATTGAACGGCGGCGCGTTAGCATCGGCGCACATGAAAGTGTTGATGATCGCCGAAGAGCACGGGGTGCCGCCGGAAACGCAGATCGGCCTGCTGCTGGCGCGGGCGGGCGTTGAGGTGCGCTTCATTTTTCGGCAAGGCTCCGTCTCGGCAAAATTTTTGCGTGAGCAGGGCATGAACGTGCTGGAACTGCCCATCCGCGGACGGCTGGATTTTTTTTCGCTGCGGCAAATCCGCGCGGTCATCGCGGACTTCAAGCCGGATGTCATCCACGCGTTCACGGCGAAAACCTGCTGGCTCGCCATCCTCGCGCAATGGCCGAAGAAAAAAATTCCGCTCGTTTTTTATCGCGGCGCGATGCGGCGGCTCTCGCGTTTCAGCCCGGCGGACTGGCTGGTTTTTTTCACGCGGCAGGTGGACATCTTCGAGTGCTATTCCGGCGCGGTGCAAAAGGATTTGATCCGTCACGGCATTTCAGCGGAGCGCACGTTCGTCAATTATTACGGACACAAACCGGAATGGTATGCCGGCGGAACCGTGCCTCCACAATGGCAGGAGAAAAAAGCGCGCTTCCGCATCGGCTGCGTGGCGAATCATCGGCCGGTGAAAGGGCTGGAATTTCTCGTCGCCGCCTCTGACCTGCTCGCGAAAAAAGATTTTGATTTTGAACTGCTGTTCGTCGGCCACGACAAGGAAGGCGCGCTGGCAAATTGTGTTTCGCGCGCCGCCAGCCGTGAACGCATCAAACTCGTTGGCCCGGTTTCGCCGCCGTGGGGCTTGATGAAAACTTTCGACTGCCTCGTCATCCCGTCGTTGCAGGAGGCGATGGGCCGCGTCACGCTCGAAGCGCTGGCCTGCGGCGTGCCGCTCGTGGTGACGGACGTGGGCGGTTTGCCGGAAGTGGTGACGGACGGCGTGAATGGCCTCGTGGTGCCGTCGCAAAACCCGGCGCGGCTCGCAGACGCCATCGCGCAAATGCTCGGCGATGAAAATTTGCGCGAAAAATTCTGCGAGAACGGACGCCGCGTGCTGCGTGAAAAGTTTGACCTCGACCAGACGCGCGACCGGCTGCTGGAATTATACCAACGGCTGTCCCGCTGAATCGCGGAACGCTGTTTCACACGCGGCGATGACGGGTTCGATTTTAATTTTATCCAGCCCCACGCCGTCCGGCGGCCCGACAATCCAGTCTTGGTGCTGAAATGGCAGCGCGGCTTCGTCCTTCGGCCAGCCGACGAGCATCACGACGCGCTTTGGCAGCGCCACGGCGATGTGCGTCATGCCAGTTACGCCGCCGACGACCACGGTGGACAATTTCATCACGCCGGCCACGGTCAGCATCGGCAAACCCGCCGCGATGACGTATCCAGCCTCGCGCGCCGGCTGCAACAATTCCGTCTCACGCGGGCCGCATGCGAAAATCACCTGAGTTCCGGCGGCACGGAAATGTCCGGCCAGCGCGAAGAATTTTTCCAGCGCCCAGTTTTTGTGCGCCGAGCTGGTAAACGCCTGAAGAAATAGTGTCGGTTGTTTTGGGTCAAGATTTTGTCCCACGAAAAACTCCTGCGCTGCAGTCAGTGATTCTGGCGGCAGTAGAAAATTGTTTTGTGGCGCGGTGGGTTTTAGGCCGCACTGCTCCAAAAGCGAACGGTAAAAATCTACGAACTGCATTTTGTCGTCACGGGTAATGGCGTGTGTGTAGGCCCATTTACGGCCGGTGCTGTAAACGACGCCCCAGCGTTGTGGTGCGTTGGTGAGCCGTGTGAGCCACGCAGTTTCACCGTAACCTTGAAAATCTACGACGTGTGAAAATTTCCCCCTGTGCAATTTTTTCAACAGCCCGAAAAATTCCGGGACGACCTTTAGTGGATTGCCGCTGCGCAGCGTGGCGCGGTCGAGCGTGATGACTTCATTCACTTCCTGAAAACCGCGCAAGAGGACGGCATTTTCCTTTGACGTGAGAAAGGTGATTTTTGCTGAAGGGAAATTTTCACGGATAACATTGACGGCGGGCAGGGTCAAAACCACGTCGCCGATTGCCTTGAGGCGGATAAGTAGAATATTTTCCATCGCCTACAAATGTTGGTTTAGGCCATGTTCGCAGCGGGTGATTTTTTCCCGGATGGTTTTTTCCAACAGCTCGTCATTGGCGGGCAGTTGGCCACGGCTGGCCGGCGGATGCCACAAGTGGAAACACAGCGCGCGACCACGCAAATCCAGCCGACGGATACCGGCGTTTATCAATCGCGCCGCAAACTCCGAGTCTTCGCGGCCCCAGCCGGTGAAGGCTTCGTCATAGCCGTTGACCCGCACCATGTCTTCGCGCCAGAGACTCAAATTGCAGCCACGAATGCCGCGTAGATGATTTTTTTCCGAAACCATCGGCACCGGCCAACGCCAGGCGTTTTTCCAGCCGGAAATCTGCCCTTGAAACAATGCCCGCCGCCGATCCGTATAGAGGTTGCCTCGACCAAACCACTCAGCAGCCCCTTGCTCGATGAGGGCACGGTGCCCCTGCACAAACGCCGCCGGCCGCGCCGCTGCGCAATGATCGGCGATAAAATCCGGATGCGGCACCATGTCACCGTCGAGAAAAACTAGATACGATGAGTTCGCTGCGGCGACCGCGCGGTTCAAAATGTGCGCCTTGCGAAAACCTTCGTGTGCCTGCCAGATATGCCGGCTCGCAAATGGCTGCTGTGCCGACCAGTGCGAAAAAATTTCTTTGGTTTCCTCTCCGGATCCATCATCCGCCAGCAGGATTTCCTGCGGTAGCCGGCTTTGTCGGCTCACCGCATTCAGCACGCGCCGCAGATAATCCGGCTGCTCAAACGTGCTGACGATGAGCGCGACTGTTGGCGGCTGAGTCATCCGTTCTTTGCGGTTAATTTCAGTTCCCAGAGCTTCGCGTATTTTACAAACGTGTAGTAGCCGTGGAGGATGGCCAGCACGAGTCCAGGCACGCCGTCACGGAAACCCTGCTGGAAAATATATTTGCGCACGAAACCAATCGGCGGTGCAAATAACATTTTTAGCATGCTCGCGTCTTTGCCGTCATTAAAACGGCGTTGCGCCATCAGCGTGGTGTAACGATCCATTTTCCAGAGGATGACGGCGAGCGTCGGCCACGGATGTTGCCAGATGGGCGTCTTGAAATATCCGACGCTGCCGGAGCAGTCGAAGCCTTCGTGCACAAGCTCTTCGCGGTAACGAAATTTGTGGCGGTTGAAAACCTGTGGCTGGCGGTAGTCGGGATACATACCACCGTGCCGCACGGGTTGGCCGAGAAACGTGTTCAGGCGCGGGACAAAATACGCGGCGTGTTGTGGCGCGGCGAGCGTGCGGCGCAGTTCCTCGACAAATTCCGGCGTGCAACGTTCGTCGGAGTCGAGGCTGAAAACCCAGTCGTGTTGTGCGGCGTCGAGCGCGAAGTTGCGGAGCTTGCCGAAGCCGCAAAACTTTTCGCTTATGACCTTCGCGCCGAATTCGCGCGCAATCTCCGCCGTGCCATCAGTGCTGAACGAATCGACCACGATGACTTCATCCGCCCACTGCAGGCTCTCGAGCACAGGGCGGATTTGCCGGGCGTCATTGAAGCTCATGACGTAAGCGGTGATTTTTGGTCGCTCAGCACTCATGCGTTTTTGCGGAAAATGTTTTTAATTTTTCGCTTCAGGTTATTGAACGGCGGGTTCAGCCACATTTTACGAAATAGCCGAATCCGCTCGGCGGGCGTGTTTAATTTCTGGATAGTCATCGGACTATTCAAAGGCACATACCAATTGTTGAGCCGAGTGCGCCGGACGAGCCGATACCCATGACGCCGCAGGTAAAAATGTTTGTCATAGTCATGGCGATGATCCTCCAGAAGAATGAGTTGCGGTGTATGTGTTTCCAGATTCAACCCCTTCAACACATCTAGTTCCATGCCTTCGACATCAATAGACAGGTAGTCCACTGTCGTCAACCCTGCCTCGGCAAGGATGGAATCCAATGTGCGCAAAGGCACACGGACTTTTTTACCCGACAACGGATTATCTAAAATCGGCGTAAGCGTGGAATGGCCCTCGTCCAATCCGAGTAATAGTTCCACCTCGCCTGCTTGTGATCCGACGGCAGCCTGAACTGCCCGGCTGCGCGGACGCTGCTCACATAGCAGTTTGAATAATTGGGGATTGGGTTCAATCAGGACGCCGGACCAGCCTTGCTGTTCTAGGAACCATGTCTGGCTTAACTTCGTCGGGTGATTCGCCCCGACCTCAACGAACAAGCCGTTTCTTTTTTGCTGAAAAAAGTCCCAGACGAGGCGTGGTTCGTTTTGATTAAAATCATCATCCATCGCATTTATTTTTATCATGAGGTGATTTCCGGCAGGACTCCAATGCCCCAGCCGCCTTGCTGCCAGCTTTTCACGAATTCAATATGGCGGCGGTTTTGTTTCAGTTCGCGCCAGAGCCGCGGCACGCCGCCGACGTTTTCCTCAGCGCCATCGACGATGTCGTGAAAGGCAATTGTGCCGCCAAGCGCGACGAGCGGGGAATACATTTCAAAATCTTTTTTTGCGCCGTCGTAGCTGTGATCGCCGTCAATGAACAGCAGGTCGAGCTTTCGTCCGCCGAGAAGTTCGCGGACGGTTGCCAGCGTGCTTGGGGCGTGCGAATCTTTGCGGACGAGTTCGATACGCTGCCGGTTGTGCGCAAAGCCTTGATATAGTTTTTCGCGCCACGCGGGATACGAACTCATCTGGCCGGCGGGCAAATCCATCGTCACCAAAAACGCATCGGGTGTTGCCGCGCGTGTAAGGAGGAAAAACGTGCCGCCTTTTTCTGTGCCGACTTCGAGGACGGTCTTGGGCGGGTTTTGCGCGAGCAGTTTCAGAAAGCCGGAAATTTCCTCGCGCACCTGCGACGGCGTGAAGCGGATGCCGAGATGACGAAAGCGGAACGCGAGTTCAATTGCGTCATCAAGCGAATTCAGCCCGGCGGTTTCGCGGTGCAACGCGCGCAGGGCGACCGGCAGCAGCAGGGGGCGAAGAAGATTTTTAAAACTGTTCACGATGGTTTTGACCATGGAGTTATTTATCAAAAAAATATTGGCAAGTCCAGCCGACGTTGAATAAATCGGTTCAAAAAAAATCCCAGCGCCCATCCTGCCGACGTTCCTTGAGCGTGTGGCCGAAGCGACGTTTTTCGGAAATGCGCCACCAGCGACCGCGAACACTGTTACGCAATTGCGACCACTTACGTTTAGGCCAGGTTAATCCAGTCTCTCTTCGATAGCGTTCACGGCGTTCATATACCTTGGCCATGACTTGTTCGGACTTGATGCTTTTTTGCGTAGCCATCCCGAAATGATGCAAAAACGCACTGCCGGTCATCGCCATCTTGAAACCCGCGCGAAGAACCCGCCGAAAAAAATCATCATCTTCATAGCCGCCAAAATTGTTAAAATAACCTATTTTCTCAAAAACCCGGCGGTGAACCATGAAGCAGACACCATGTGCTATGTTTTTTCGCTCCACGAATTGCATTTTTTCCATGAAGTCCGCCGCATAGCTTTGCCAGTCGTAATCACATTCACCTTCGCACATCGCAGGGCTTACAACGTCGTAATTATTTTCCTCGGCAAATGTTTGCAGGTTTTGGAAACAGTTTGACGGCACCAGCACATCATTGTTAAGCACCACCGTCCATTCAGTGTGGGAAAGTTTTGAGCCTTGCGTCCAGGCCGGACCACACCCGGTATTGGTTTCGTTGTTGACGGCTTGGATTCGCGGACGTAACGCCAGAAATTCCGCTGTGCCATCAGTTGAGGCGTTGTTGACGATGACGATTTGCTCGTCGGTGACGCCGGCGTGGTTCAACGAATCCACGCATTGCGTGGTGTAGTGCAACTGGTTGAACACCGGAATGGTGACGGTGATGTTCAGGGGAATGGAGGGCTTCATGCGTGGCCGTTCATCGGTCGAATCCACGCGGCGAACTTTTCCGGCTGCGTGTGCACGAACGCGGGAAAGGTGTCGTCCAACGGCACAAATTCCAACCGTTCCGCCTGACCGAACAGCGATTCGCCGCGCTGGATGCACGCTGCGATTAATTGGGGATCCATAAACTCCGGACGGTTGTATTCCTGGTGCGCGAAGGCCGCCACTTTTTCGCGAATGCGCTCGACGCCGCCCATAGCGGTGAAGTGCCAGCCGCCTTGCGGCACGATTTTGTAACCGCTGTGTCGTATTTCCTCGGCGCAGGAAAAATCACGAAACCGCACCATCCGCGTCCCGTGCCAGCACCGGGGTTCCATGCTGACGCAGTTCAGGTAATGGCGATGTAGCGTCTGCTCGAATTCCCAGACAAACGGGTGGCGCTTGCGCAACAGCCGCCGGAACCCCTTGCGAAGAAACATCGCCTTGACTGCCGGCGCGTTGAGCGCCGCATGCTGCGCGTTGGCGAAAGGGGTGGTGCGAAACGGATTTTCCCGGCCGACCCGTGCCACTGCTTCGGCGCGGGGAATTTCATCTAAATCCGAAACCAGAATCCAATCGTCCGGCCGGCAGTGGACTAGGCCGCGCGCGATGGCGTTGCGCTGGAAGTGTTCGATGGTCCACGCGTCGTCGGTGTCCGGCGAGTCCGTCACGACCACATGGATGATTTTATTTGCATACGCTGCGAAACGTCCCTGGTTTTCCTCAAAGTGCAGCGGCTTGGGCTGGTTGGAAAAAGTGCGCGTCGCCTCGACGAGCACGAATCTATCCACCACCCCAGACAATTCGTTCAGCCGCAATTCCAACAACTCAAGCTCGTTGAAAAAAATGAAGCAATCGTAAATCATTAAGTCAGTAGCGCTGAAGTTAAAGAAACCTTTTGTATTCGCCAAGTTGAAAACAAAAACTTTCGCTTTACGCTGCTTATGCAAAAATAAATGTGATGATTTCTTTTCTGAGCCAGCTTTGGGGCTTTGTCCGGCCGTATCGTGGGCGCTTAATCCTTGGTCTGGCCTGTGGTATTTTTTACGGGTTGGTCAACGGCTTGCTCATAGCCACGGTCAAAGTCGTGGTTCAACTCGTGTTTGAAGGCGGTTGCGATCTGCATGAAAAACTCGAAGCCGCGCCAAAATGGATTCATCCGTTTTCCCACCAGCTTGCCTTGATGGTGCCCAGTTTGCCCGCTCCTAAACCGGATGACCGCCTGGCTTGGATTTGCATCATCGGCGCCATTCCCGCCATCATGATGCTGCGAAACACGCTGCAATATCTGAGTATTTACCTGACCAACTGGTCGGCCATGCATGCCGTCGCGGATATCCGCACCAAACTATTCAGTCACCTGCAAAACCTCTCGCTCGGTTTTTTCAACCGTGCCAGCACCGGCGATTTGATCGCCCGTATCACCAACGATACGCAGGTGCTTTACAGCATTGTCGGCGGCACCTTTGCTTCCGCCGTCAAAGACCCGATTACCATTGGCATCCTCATCACCTATCAGCTCGCCACCAACACCACGCTCACGCTTATTTCCATTGTCGTGTTTCCGGTGTGCATCGTGCCGATCGTCATCTATGGCCGCAAAGTCCGCAAATCCGCTCGCGCCGTTCAAAACTTCAACGCCGAGCAGACCAACCTGATGCATGAATCTTTCACCGGCAACCGCGTCATTAAGGCTTACAATCTCGAAAACACCGTCAGCGAACAATTCAAGGTCATCACGAATAAATTTGTCGGCCAGATGATGCGCGTCATCCGCGCCAACGAAATTCCCAGCCAGTTCACCGAATTTTTTGCCGCGCTGGGCATGGCCTTGGTTTTCTTTTACATCTTGCGCCTGCCGCCGGAGTTGCGCCCGACGCAGGCCGACCTGACCGCCTTTGTGCTTTCCATCGTGATGATTTATCCGCCCATCAAGCAGATTACCCGCATCCACAACCAGCTGCACCAGGCGCGCGCCGCCAGCGAACGCGTCTTCGAGCTGCTCGCCACGAAAAATTCCGTCCCCGAACCCGCCGCGCCGAAAATGCTCCACGCCGACCGCGCGGACATCGTCTTTGAAAACCTCGATTTCAACTACGGCGAAAAACCGGTGCTGCGGAATATCAATCTGACGGTCAAGGCCGGCCAGCTTGTCGCGCTCGTCGGCGCCAGCGGCTCCGGCAAAACCACGCTCGCCAACCTGCTGCTCCGCTTTTACGACCCCGCGCGCGGCAGCGTCAAAATCGGCGGCGTGGATTTGCGCGACGTCCGCACCTTCGACTTGCGGAACCAGATTGCCGTCGTCGCGCAGGAAAACATCTTGTTCAACGACACCATCCGCCGGAACATCGAACTCGGCCGGCTCGGCGCGAAGGACGAGGAAATCGTCGCCGCCGCCAAGCACGCGCACGCCATTGATTTCATTGCGCAAAAGCCCGAAGGCTTCGACACCGTCATCGGCGAAAAAGGCGTTTCCCTTTCCGGCGGCCAACGCCAGCGCCTCGCCATCGCCCGCGCCGTTTTGAAAAACGCGCCGATTCTGATTCTCGACGAAGCCACCAGCGCGCTCGACACCGAATCCGAACGCGCCGTGCAAACCGCGCTCGACGAGCTGATGAAGGGCCGCACGACCATCTGCATCGCGCACCGGCTCTCGACGATTCTGCACGCGGACATGATTGTGGTGTTGCAGGACGGCCGCATCGTCGAAACCGGCAAGCACGACGAGCTGGTCAAGCGCGGCGGCGTTTATCAAAAACTTTACGAGCTGCAATTCGCCTCGTGAATAGCAACCGCCAAGTCACAAAGACACCAAGGGAATCATAAATCTCTTCTTGGTGTCTTGGAGCCTTGGTGGTTAAAACTGAATGAAAATTCTCGCGCTGCAATTCAAATACTTCGGCGACACTGGGCCGATGCATTGCGCGGCGGCGCTGGCACGCGTCGTTTCAAGATTTATCGCCAAATGAAGATGTATAACGCCGCCAGCCTCAATTCGCAACTTTATGAGAAAGCCGGTTGACGCGGGAATTTTCCTCTTGGCAGCCTCCGGTCTGGAAGCTAGTTTCCGCTGCGGCCGCACGATGGCGCCAATAAATTAAAAACCGATTATGGTATTCAGCTCACCGCTTTTTCTATTTCTTTTTCTGCCGATCGTCCTTGCGGTGTATCTGCTGTTGCCGGGCATCCGTTCCAAAAACTTCTGGCTGCTGCTCGCGAGCCTCATTTTTTATGCTTGGGGCGAAATCAGCTTCGTCTTTTTGCTGCTGGCCTCGACGATGATGAACTACGGTCTCGGCTTGTGGATTGGGCGCAGTGAAATCCCCAGACGCCGCAAGCTGGCCGTGGCTGTGGCCGTCGCCATCAACGTCGGCATCCTCGCGGTTTTCAAATACGCCAACCTCGTCGTCCATTCACTGAACTCGCTGTTTCATCTCCAAATTCCTGCCCCGAAAATCTCGCTACCCATCGGCATCTCGTTCTTCACCTTCCATGCGCTCTCGTATGTCGTGGATATTTACCGCCGCAAATGGACGGCGGCCCGTGATCCCAAGGACGTGGCGCTCTATATTTTCTTTTTCCCGCAACTCGTCGCCGGGCCGATTTTGCGCTGGAACGCCATCGCACCGCAATTGTTGCAGCGTGAATTCCGTAGCGAAGTTTTTGCGGAAGGCGTGCGGCGCTTTGTCGGCGGGCTGGCCAAAAAAATGATCATCGCCAACGCCGTCGCGCTGCCGGCAGACCAGATTTTCGCATTGCCGGCATCCGAGCTTTCCACCGGCACGGCGTGGTTCGGTATTTTTTGCTACACGGTGCAAATCTATTTTGACTTTTCTGGCTACTCGGACATGGCGGTCGGCTTGGGCAAAATGTTCGGCTTCACCTTCATCGAGAACTTCAATTTTCCCTACGTCGCGCAGTCGATCAAGGATTTCTGGCGGCGCTGGCATATCTCGCTGTCAAGTTGGTTTCGCGATTACGTTTACATTCCACTCGGCGGTAACCGTGTTTCCGAGGCGCGCAATCATTTGAACCTCGTCGCTGTATTCTTCCTGTGCGGTCTGTGGCACGGCGCGAGTTGGACGTTCGTGGCGTGGGGATTGTATCACGGCATGTTTCTCGTGCTGGAACGCACGCGGTGGGGCGGCTGGCTGGAAAAGTTTCCGCGCCCGCTACGCCACGGCTATGTAATCTTTGTGGTGATGATGGGCTGGGTGTTGTTCCGGGCGGATACTTTCACCGGCGCGGCGCATTATTTTGCTGCGCTGTTTGGCGCCAATCCTGTTGTGCAGGCTCAGCCGCTGCACCGTTACCTAGGCAACGAGGTGGTCTGGGCGTTGTGCCTTGGTGCAGCGTTCAGCCTGCCTTTGTTTGGAGGCGTCAAAGATTTGGGCAAGAAATTGGGTGAAAAATTTCCCCCGACCGGCCAGTTGGTTTATTACGGTCTCGGGCAGGCGATCGAAATCGTCCTCGTTTTGGCACTGTTGCTGATTTCGTCGGCCTGGCTGGCCGGCGGCACCTACAATCCCTTTATCTACTTTCGTTTTTGACGTATGACACCGGCACCTGACAGCAAGCCAATTCGCCAACGCTGGGCGGATTGGTTGGTCATCGCTGTGTTCATAGCGCTGATTTGGGCACCGACGCTGGACGAATGCTTTCACCTTGACCGGGCGCGGCCACCGGGGGAAAACCGGCTGCCTGCACCACTTCCAAAACTGCAGCATCCAAACTTTGCAGACGCACAGAAATTTATTACCGGATTGGATGCCTATTTCAACGACCATTTCGGATTCCGCAAGCGGCTGATCTGCCTACACCGCCTGTGGCGACTGAATTTTTTTCGTGACCGGAAGGGTTTCCGCTCCGTCGTCGCCGGTAAGGACGGGTGGTTTTACTTCAATGAAAATCAGATGGTGGATCATTTTCGCGGCACACTGCGCTTCACTCCGAACCAACTGGAGGACTGGCGGAGCTATCTCGAAAGTTATCGCGATTGGCTGGCCGCACGCGGGGTGAAATTCCTGTTCGTCGTTGTGCCGGACAAAGAATCCATCTATCCGGAAAATCTACCCGCGTGGATGAACAAGGTGCAGCCTGAATCCAAGCTGGACCAGTTCTTCGCCTATATGCAGAAACGCTCCACCGTGGAGGTGCTCGACTTGCGCCCGTGCCTGCGCGAAGCACGCAAAACGACGCCCGTGTATCTCAAGAACGATTCGCACTGGAACCAGTTCGGTGCGTTCGTAGCCTACGAAACACTGGCGGCGGCCCTAGCGCGACAGCTTCCCGAAATTCAACCGGCAACGCTGGACGATTACGATCGCACAAACAAAATCATCCCCACCGGCGACTTGGTCGCCCTCGGCGACATCCGCACTGCCGAGAGCAATGCATGGTTTTTTACGCCGAAACCTTCTCTGCCGCCGCTGGAGACCACCGTCTCCAATCTTCCCAAACGCGGCGAAATCATGGTCGCAACACGAAACGTGCGGGCCGATGGCCGTGCCGTCGTCTATTACGATTCCATGGGTGCTTATTGGGTTCCTTTCTTGGGTCAGAATTTCGGCCGCGTAACGTGGTTTCCCGACGAGCATCTCACGGAAAAGTTTTTTGACCCGAAATTTATTGAGTTAGAAAAGCCCAAAGTCCTAATCGTTGAGGTAATCGAGCTCTGGTTCAACGTCGCCAAGCCGAAAGAGCTGATGACGCAAGACAAGTTGCCCTAATTGACGCGCTGAAGTCAAAGATTCCAGCGCAAGCGGGAGGATTTGCGTGTGATCACAATCTTCTTTGCGCTGCTGTGGCTTGCCGACGCTAGATAAATTCTTTGGCCTCAAACACGACGACGACCGGCGGCGTCAACGAAATGCTGGAGCGCTATTTCTACATTGACTGAACCAGAGGCAGAGACGCCTAGGACAATCTGCGTTGAGGAAAAACCCTTTGAATCAGATCGGCTGTGAGCAACTTCAAAACTTTGCGGCTTGGTGTCCTAGCGGTTAAAAGTTAAATTGTGTCCATGTCGCACGCTGATTTTGTCCATTTGCATCTGCACACCGAGTATTCATTGCTCGATGGCGCGTGTCGGTTGGACCGATTGATGGACCGGGCGCATGAGCTGAAGTTTCCCGCACTTGCTATTACCGACCATGGCGCGATGCACGGCGTCATTGAATTTTATCAGGCCGCCCGCGCCAAAGGCATCAAGCCGATCATCGGCTGCGAAATGTATGTGGCGCCCGGCTCGCGGCTGGACCGTAAAAAAGTTGAGGGCGATAAATATCATCATCTCGGTCTGCTGGTGAAGGATGAGGTCGGCTACAAAAACCTAATCAAACTCACCACCGCTGCGCATCTGGAGGGTTATTATTACAAGCCGCGCATTGATAAAGAAATTCTGGCAGCGCACAGCGAAGGTTTGATTGCGATGTCCGGCTGTCTCGCGAGTGAGATTCCGGAT
>Ga0214164_1000500_pt1 | contig 25749 bp, 20 predicted proteins | sample TroBogepilimnion_13_FD_153003 | JGI IMG/M metagenome (GOLD analysis project Ga0214164, IMG submission 153003) | Freshwater microbial communities from Trout Bog Lake, WI - Practice 03JUN2009 epilimnion v4 | ecosystem: Environmental > Aquatic > Freshwater > Lake > Epilimnion/Euphotic zone ...
GCAATACCCGTGGCACCAGTGCGGCGTCCACCCAACGACTGGCCTCCTGGGCGTGGGCTGGTGCGAGCGCGAGACGCTCGACGAGCTCACGGTTGGCGGCCTCGGTCTCGGCCGCAAGCGTAACCAGATGAGGCCAAGGGGCTTCAGGGTTGACGTGATCGGGCGTGACGGGTGAAACGCCTCCCCAATCATTCACGCCCGCGCCGATCAGTGCGGCGAGTTGCCCCGGGCGCAGATTAGGCGGCGCCTGTAGCGACATTCGCGACCCGAAAATCAGTCGCGCCACCGCTATCGTCCATTGGTGTTCCGCCAGTGGCAGTTCCGGAGTGTTCGCCATGCGAGTGCCTGGCTTCGGACAGAAATTCTGCAAGATAAGTTCCTGCAGGTGACCGAACTCGTCCTGGAGGTCGCGCAGCGCGAGTAGTGCCTCAATACGCTCTCGTCGTGTTTCGCCGATGCCAATCAGAAGGCCAGTGGTGAATGGCACACGCGCCACACCTGCCTCACGTAGAGTCTCAAGGCGCCGTGAGGGGTGTTTGTCGGGTGAGCCGAAGTGAGGGCCACCACGCTCTGATAAACGGGTTGAAGCTGTTTCGAGCATCATGCCCATCGAGATCGATACCGGGCGCAAGCGACCAAAATCGGCGGCCGTCATCACGCCCGCGTTGAGATGGGGTAGGAGCGAGGTCTCATTGAGAACACTGCGCGCCATGCGCTCCAGATACTCAAGCGTGGAGCCTGCGCCCATTGCCTCGAGAGCCCTTTGTGCAACCGAAAAACGACGCTCCGGCTGATCACCCAGTGTAAACAATGCTTCTTTGCAGCCTGCGGCTTCGCCTGCCTTCGCGATGGCCAATACCTGATTTTCAGAAAGGTACGGCTGTTCGAGACGTCTCGGAGCCTTGGCGAAGGTGCAGTAGTGGCAAACGTCCCGGCAGAGTTCGGTGAGTGGGATGAAGACCTTGCGCGAATAGGTGATGGTGCGCCCAAAGCCCGCTAGTGTCAGATGTTCGGCCGCCGGGAGTAGCGCCTCGAGCGGCGCATCTACAAGGGTAAGCGCAGCCTCGGCCGAGGGCCGCTGGCCGGCGGCGGCGGAATCGATCAACCGTGCTGCGACTGGAGCCATACAGGCCATAGGGAATCACCGACAGCGGAAGCGCCGTGGAGTGAACGGTAATGGGTGTTATGACTTGCCATCAGCCAGTCGAGGTCGGCGGATTCGTCAACATCAAAGGTAAGTCCCGGTGAGGCGACGAGTGTCGGCGTCAGTCCCAGTCGAGCGGCCTCGTCTAGATGGCGAATTCGGCTGCAAGTGCCGAAGTGGAAGCGGAAATCTGCGGTGGCGGGAAGATAGAGTGCGTTAGTGCCGCGTCCGACGCCGTCAGTTGCAAGAGCGAAGCCCGTTCTGCGTCCAGCCCTCACGAGTGCATCGACGTCGACCCCGTTGATGAGGGGAAGATCTGCATGCAGGATGATAAGTTCGTCCCCGCTATCCAAATGCAGGGCGTCGCGCGCATTGCTGAGTGCCGCGTTCAGGCCGCCTCCTGTGTCTGTTAACACAGGAATGTCTTTTGGCACTGTGTCTCGCTCAGTGCTCACAAGCGCTATGGCGTTGACGCACGCCGCCGCCTTCAGCGCATTCAGCACGACGTCGAGCATTTGTCGTACGAGTTCAGCTCGCTCGAGTGGCGCTAGCCGTGAATTTAATCGTGTCTTTCCCTCAGACCGTGCTTTCACCGGTACCAATGCCCAGCAGGTCATGATTCTACCTCCTGCGGTGGGATGTATGGGCGTTGCCACAGCAACGCGAAATGTTCGACGCGCACTCTTCACGCCCAAAACCTGTGCCGCACGCAGGTCTCGACCTTGCGCGGTTCGTAATGGCACAGGTGGGGCGCCTATTAATCATTTCAGTCGAGCGTAGCCAGGAGCAGACGGGTCCATATATTTCTCGGCGATCTCTTCAAGTAGCTTATCGAGCTGATCCGGCTCCTCTGGATAGGCCATGATCACAAGCTCAGTGACGCCAAGTGCAGCGTAGTCCTGAATCATCTTAAGGTCAGCCTTATGTGGGTAAGGCGAAGCCACGAACGAAAGCTCAGACATGCTGCGACCGCGTTTCGCCATTTCACCTTTGAGTTGCTCGAGCTGTGGCTTAAGCTGTTCTGGGGTGTTGTCGATGGTCCACCATCCATCTCCCTGCGCAGCGATACGCTTGAAGGTTGCCGCTACATGGCCGGCAATGAAGACCGGTGGATGCGGTTTCTGGATCGGCTTGGGGTATGCGCGGCACGGAATCAGATCGTAGAACTCGTCCTTGTAGGTGGAGACTTCGTCACACCAGATTCGCTTCATCACCTCGACGTAAGAGCCTGAACGGGCGCCTCGATTCTCGAAGGGCGCACCCATGACCTGGAACTCTTCCTTACACCAGCCCACGCCGACGCCAAGATCCAATCGGCCGTTCGAAAGCCAGTCTACGTTCGCGGCTTCGAGCGCGGTGTATACCGGATTTCTCTGGGGCATTACGATCGTCGCGGTGCCGAGCCGAATTTTGGAGGTAATGGCAGCAAGGAATGCAAGGGCTGTGAACGGACACAGTTCCACTCGACCTTCCGGGGACCCAAGCATCTGCCCGTCGGTCCCAAGTGACTCTGCCATCGGGTATTTAGATTCTTGCTGGTCGAACATCACTGGATGTTCTCCTACCCAGATGGAGGTGAACTGCAGCCTTTCGGCGGTCTCCCCGAGCATCCTGATGAACTTTGGGGTGGAATAGCGGCTCACCAGCGGGATCAAAAGTCCGAGTTTCATCGGTCGACTCCATGCGTCAGTGACAGGAGGAACGTGTTCTTACCGCCGCGCTAAGTCGGATAAGCACACCGAATGAGCGACGTTTGATCGTCGTCCTTAATTAGGCCGACGGCCAACAATAGACCTGTGTCGCAGAAAACGCAACAGATGCCACGTGCGATGCGGCAAAATAGGTCCCACCCATGACCACGCCAATTCGCAATACCCGTCCTGCCACTCGAAGCCGTCACAAAGGCGAGGCTCGTCGCGTCGAGATTTTGCGCATTGCTAAGCAACTTTTGCTCGTCGGCGGTCCGGAGGCGGTTGTGTTGCGGGACGTCGCGGACAGGCTCGGGATTACCCATAGCAACGTGCAGTACTACTATCGAACTCGTCACGATCTGCTCGTTGCCATCTACGACGAAGAAATTCAAAAGTTCATGGGCAGCGTGGTAACCGACAGTGAAACCGCTGACGGTCAGGTCGATTTGCGTCGCCTAGACTCGATCGTCGATGCGGGACTTCGGCTCGTGCGAGCGCCGGACACGGCGCTTTGGCGGCTGATGGTGGGAATGCTCGACCACAGTCCAGACATGGCTGCACTGCATCTAAAAGAGTGCCGTCGCTACGAGAATAGACTTGTCTTGGAACTTGGCGAGATCTTGCCGTGGCTTTCTCTTGCGCGACGCCGTGCAATGGCGATTATTATGCAAGCTGTTATCGACGGCATGAGCATCAGGGCAGTGCACGAACCACGCGTCGGTGCCGCAACACGCCTCGTAGATCGGGAAATCAAGAGGGCGATTCGTTCTCTCGCAGATGGTGGTCCGAATGCTCGGAAGGCGGTCTCATTGAGGAAACGTCGATGACGCATCGGTCGATGGTTGCTGATCGCGGCAATATCGAGGATTAACGGTTCTGCCAACTAGTGATGGCCGAGGTTAGGATCGTGTTGCATGCCGCAGAATCATCGACTCCGGTGTTCCTATCCAGAGGCCGCTGAGGGGGCGATTAATCGCTCAGTCCATGATTGAAGTGCCAACCAGCTGTTAGTTCACTGCAGCCATCTTCAACAATGGATTTGTACGGTTTCGACGAGCGCTTCTTTAAGAGCAATTTGGATTTAGGTTATCGCTAGTAGCATCGCGCCGTGAGGCCACCGTCGATGACAATATCAGTTCCTGTGATCCAGGCGGCATCGTCCGAGGCGAGAAATGCGGCTACACCGCCGATCTCTTGAGTTTCGGCTAGGCGGCCAAGAGGATAGCGGCCGATGAGTTCCTCTCTTGCCTGCACGGGATCATCGGCTCGATTGATGTAATCCTCTAGCATCTGCGTTCGCACGTCGCCTGGGCAAATAGTGTTGCAGCGAATCCCATCAGGCCCATGGCGGACGGCTACCGACCGGCAAAGCGCCGTAAGTCCACCCTTCGTCGCGCTGTAAACGGGAACAGCGGGATCGCCGACGTACGCCGCGATCGACGCGGTCAGTGTGATCACTCCGGATCTCTGCTTCACCATATGCGGCAGCACGGCAGAGCATCCGTAGATTGCTCCTGTCAAATTTACGCTGATGGTTCGGTCGATTTCCTCGGCGTTAGTCTCGAGCAAGTCGTGGAACGGTGCGATGCCGGCATTCGCATTGAATATGTCGATACGACCGTACCTTTCTAGAGCCGAACGTACAATGGTGTCGTTTCCACAGGTAGTCGTAACGTCGGCGACGCACGCAGCGACGTCGAAGCCACGTTGCTGAAGTGCGAGAGTTGCATGTTGTAGCTCGTTGTCCGCGGCGTCGGCCAGCAATACCCGGGCGCCTTCGGCTGCCAGTCGTTCGGCGATGGATAGACCGATACCGCGGGCGGCTCCCGTGACGATAGAAACTCGACCGACAAGGCGCATGTTGACTCCGCGTTAGATAGTTAGCGGCCGCTCAGGCTAACCCTGCAGCAGCGACCGTTGCACAGTTTAGGCCAATGGCTTAGGCTCGGATAGCATGGAATGGGATTGGTCCCGTTCGTATCGTTGGCAGGCTTGACCGATTCGAGACTGCTGGGTTTTTCTGGCCCATCCAAATTACGGGTTGAGGTTCACTCTTGCGCTACCTAAACGGATTGTTGCCATCGATCACGATTGGAGTCATGGGTAACGGCGTCATCTACATGATTCCGCTGCTGGTTGGCGGGATGGTTAGTGACCGCGGATTTGACGAACAAGTCGCTGGTTACATGGCTTCCGCCGATCTCGGCGGATATGCGCTCGCGACCTTTCTGACCGCGATGTTGCTCGACCGTGTTCCATGGCGGCAGATGGCCTACATCGCTCTAGCGATCATTGTTGCGGCAAATGTTGCCACCACGTTCTCGCATGACATCACTACATTCGCCCTTGCACGAATTGCAAGCGGGCTAGGCTGTGGTGTGCTTGCGGCGTTGGCCTCTGTAACGATCGGCCAGTCCGACGAGCCAGATCGTAATTATGGCTTCCTGTTGGCCGCATCCTTGCTGTACGGGACGGCGGCTCTATGGGGTCTGCCGACGCTATTGGAGCGTTTCGGCCTTAATTTTGCCTACTGGATGCTGGCGGCGTTCGGATGCCTCATTTGCTTCGTCGTGCCTTTCATTCCTGCAGGTCGGGAGGCGGCAACACGAGATTCCAACTCGAGTGGTCATATGCCGCACTGGATCCTCGCGGCAGCGGTCTTACTGTCTATTTTGCTCTTCTGGGCCGACCAAAATGACGTCTATGCCTATATTGAGCGTGTCGGCAATGCGTCGCAAATTACCCCTGAGTTTATTGGCTTCAGCCTCGGCATCGCGAACTTAAGCGGTTTTCTCGGTGCCTCGCTTGTGGCGGCACTGGGTGATCGGGTAGGGCGATTCGCCCCGATCCTTGTCGCGACACTAATCAACCTAGGCTGTCTCTACCTGCTGTCGCGCCCGGCAACACCATGGGTCTACCTCGTGGCGATTTCCGTCACGTCACTCACCTGGAACATCGTCAATCCGTTTCAGCTCGGAGTATTGGCCTCTGTGGATCCCACCGGTAAGGCATTGGCGCTTGCGGCGACGGTTACCGGAGCTGGCCTCGCGATCGGCCCAGCAATTGGGGCTGCTGCGATCGGCTTTGGTGGCTATCCGGCAATCTTCTGGCTTGCGGGTGGGCTTGCGGTCGTGAGTGTCTTGCTGTTGCTGCCCGCGTTACGTGTTTCGGCTGTCGGAGAGGCCGCTAACGGTTAGCTTCATTTGGAGTCAGCGATGGTGTGGGTTACATTTGGGGAAGAAATCCGGTGATTCAAAAACCGGACGGGTTACCGCAAGAACAGGATCATGGGTAAGAAGGGCGACGCAAAGCGGCAGCAGATAGTCGATGCTGCCAAACAGGTTCTCCTTGAGAATGGGCCAGAGGGGCTCGTCTTGCGGGACATCGCCGAGCAGCTGGGAATCACCCACGGCAACTTGCAGTACTACTTCAGGACGCGACACGCACTTCTAGTGGCCATTTTCGACCAAGAAGTTGCGAAGTACACGGACAGTATGAAGGAGGCGGTCGCCGCAACTTCGAGTCGGCGAGGCCGCTTGTCTGCCATCATTGATTCGGGTCTAAAAGTTTTACGTCTGCCGGAAACTGCCCTTTGGCGCATCATGATGTCGATGGCGGATCACAGCCCTGAAATGGCGGCGATCTTAAAGAAAGAAAACGATCTCTATGAAGCCACGGTGGCGCGAGAGTTGAAGCATATCGCGCCTAGTATGGCGCCTCAGCGGCGCAGGCATATTGCCAAAATAATTCACGCGCTCTTGGACGGCATTGGGATTCAGTATGTCCATGAGGAGCCAGATAGTGCCGACATGCGTGCACTCGAGCTGGAAGTAAAGGCGGCGATCATTGCGCTGGTGGAAGCCGACTAAACGGCCGCCACCAGCGCGTCCGATCTAAAACTCGTCGTCCGCGAAGGTCTTCAGGACCTTGCCGTAGGGCAAATCAGCATTAAATCGTGCGTACTTGAATCCAAGTAGTTGAACTATAGGCAGTTTCGCGTCGGAGTCGCTGCCAAACTCCATAATGCCGGGACCGCTGTAGACTTCCGCTTTCCCGTCGGAGCCCATCAAAGGCTTCGCTGAGAACAGCACCGAGACCAGTTGGGCTAAGGAAGGCTTTGCGCCACCTTCCGGATCAGGGATCACCCGCAGGCAGATCAATGGCAATGTTCCGACTGCCTCGGCAGGTTCATTCACGGACGGACGGATCATGGCCCGCAAGGCGCGATCGCCAGCCTTCACTTCCATTACGGCTTCCACTTGACCGTCCTGATGGTGAATCAGCTCGATGCGGTGTGCCCGCTTCTTGCCGAATCCATAGATCTCGCGACCGAGGATTTGCGAATTTTCGCCGGTGACATAGACGCCTGGAACGTAAGCGTACAACTCGCCCTTCCACGTACAGAGAATGCCGTTGTAGACCTCGCTGTAAGGTCCAATCGTGGTCCAGTGGTTGGTCTCCATGACCATGAACGCCGTGGCAGGCTCGTAGAGCTCCAGATCGGATGGAAGTATGCTGAGTGCATAGTCCGGATCTGTCAGGAACTCGACCAGAACGCACTCTGTGTCGCGGTAATAGTAAGGAGCCCGCAGTGCAAGTGAGTTGTGGACCGGCATAAACGGCCCCCACTGAGCGGGCGTGAGTTTGCCTTTCTTCGCCATGTTTTTCTCCGATGGCCCGGGTGTTGCCGGGCATTGATCCGTGCAGCGCGTCCGCCGTGTGGGCGCGCCTCGACCTGGTCGAATATAGGCCATCGGCCTTAGACGTGCAATCGGGAGGAAAAAATTAAAGATGGAAAAAAGTGCTTAATTCTCGTGTCAAATAACCAGTCAGAACGGAAAATCTTCGCCCTGTTGCCATTACTAGGCCAACGGCTTAGACTCAAATGAGATAGGGTCGGCACGTTTCGTCCGAGCCTAAAGGTACCTAATTTGGGGGTAGGGTCTTGAGGCGCGGTACGATGCACACCACTCGCCCTGTTTCTTCGGGACGTCACGCATGAGCCGCTCGGCAGGATTGCTGCGCGACGCCGATGCAATTCGCGAGCAGATTGTTGGTCGTTACCGTGAGGTGACTCCGGGGTCAGCTCTTGAGCATCGACGGGCCGCGTCGGTGCTTGCTGGTGGGACCACCGGGAACCTACGACACTTCCATCCTTATCCGATCTATTTCCGCTCCGGTGCCGGCGCTCGTATGATCGATATCGATGGCACAGACTACATCGACTGTTTTCTGTGCAATGGGCCGCTCCTGCTGGGGCATCGCCCTGCGCAGATCGAGCGCGCCATTGCAAACCATGCGTCGGTCGGCTCGCTGGTGGTCAACCCGACGTTCGCCGCCGATCTTGCTGTTGCACTTCGCGAGGTGCTCCCCTTTGCCGAGCGGGTAAGGTTTCTCAATAGTGGGACCGAGGCGGTCATGACAGCGGTTCGGGTAGCGCGAGCACACACCCGACGCAGCAAGATAGTTAAGTTCTACGGTCACTACCATGGGCAGGATGATCAATTCCTCGTCGGCCTCGGGCCCGTTCGGGAACCACTAGGAGCCGGAGTACCCGCAGAGGCCTATTCCGCCACGATCCTGCTGAAGTACGGTGACGACAGTGCACTGGAAGCCGTACTCGCCACGAACGACATCGCCGCAGTCATTCTCGACCCGGCCATGCACTCTGGCGGTCTCTGGGGGAGTTGTCCCGATTACCTGAGGACAGTGCGGGCCGCGACACGCCGTCACGGTACGGTGCTGATTTTCGACGAGGTTATCACCGGATTTCGCTTGGGGCTCGTCGGCGCACAGGGGTACTACGGTGTTACTCCGGACGTTGCCACCTACGCTAAGGCCCTTGGAGCAGGAGAAAAGCTTGCGGCCGTTGTTGGACGGGCGGATATCCTCGCGGGACTTGATCCAGATCGCCCTGCGTCCACACAAGCGGTTTTCCAGTCTGGCACCGGCAATGACGGCACGGCTCCGCTTGCAGCCGGTCTTGCAGCCGTAACGGCCTATCGGGAGCTCCAGGCGGCTGGAGAATACGACGCATTATTCAACCGATCGGCGCGTCTTGCTGACGGCTTACGCGTGCTCTTTAAAGAATACGGCGTACCGGCCCACGTCAATCAACTCGGACCGATGCTGCAATTGTTCCTGACCGATAAGCCTGCAACCTTTGAGGCGTGCTCGGCTGTTCCCACATGGCCTGTCACGCTCTTTTATACGGCGCTCATCGGCGAAGGAATACTGCTGTCCTTGCCGACGTCGAATCACATCTATCTTTCTTTCGCACACAAAGATGCTGACGTGGATGCCGTCCTAGCCGCAGCGCGTTCGGTGCTTAGTCGGTACGACTTCGCCACATTGGTTCATGCGGCCGCAGCCGCATAAGCGTCAATTCTAACTTGCCTCTAAATGCCGACTGAGGAGCCTTCGATGAAAGACACACCCAAAACTGAACTCGACGCACTATTCGCGAGCCAGAAGGCTGCTTTCGCGAAAGACCGAAACCCTTCCCTTGAGGTCCGGCTAGAGCGGCTGCGCACGTTGGACAGGATGCTGATTGAATTCCGTCAGCCCCTGCGCGACGCACTCGCATCCGATTTCGGCAATCACCATGCGATGGTGACTGACCTGTTTGAGAGTGGCGCGATCATTTCAAGATCGCGGACGATTCAGGCGTATCTGCCGTCCTGGCTCGCTCCAGAGAAGCGCGATTTGAATCCCATCGTTCACGGATCGTCGACAGCTGAGGTTATCCGGATGCCGAAGGGCGTCGTCGGCAATATTGCCCCATGGAATTTCCCGCTTGAGTGTGCCCTGATCATGGTTGCCGATATGCTCGCGGCCGGAAACCGGGTCATTGTCAAGTCTGCCGAGCTTGCACCGGAAACTGCCCGAGTGATGGGTGAGGCCATAGGCAAGCATTTTTCCCCTGAGATTTTAGCGATTGTGCACGGCGGGCCCGAACTAGCTGCCTATTTCGCTGGTCTGCCGTGGGACCATCTCACCTACACCGGCGGTGGTCGAGTCGGGCGACTCGTGCTTCAGGCAGCTGCCCCGAACCTTACGCCTGTGACGCTAGAGCTAGGCGGGAAAAACCCGACGGTCTTCGCGCCAGATGGCCTAGAGGATGCGCTGATCGAACGCTTCCTGTATTTCCGTGTGTTCAAAGGCGGGCAGGTATGTACGTCACCGGATTATGTGCTGGTTCCTGAGGGACGTATCGATGAATGGGTCGCAGCAGCGCAGCGTCTGTGGACCGGCCTCTACCCGAAATACATCGGCCATCCTGAAGCAACCGGAGCCATCAACAAGGCTCACTATGACCGAGTGCTCGGGCTGGTCGAGGAGGCCCGGGCGCGAGGGGTGAAGGTCGTATCGCTTAACGGCGACGAGCCGGATGCGGCGAAACGTCAGATACCGATGTACGTCATCATTGATCCGCCAGAGGATCTCGCCTGCATGCAGGACGAGATCTTCGGGCCAGTCACACCGATCAAGTCATACAAGACTCTCGACGAGGCCATTGCCCGCATCAATAGCGGGCCGAGTCCACTCGCGTCTTACATCGTCACCCGCGATGCTTCGATCGGTAGTCGCTTTGCGCGTGAGGTCCTTAGCGGGGGAACGGGCGTCAACGTCTTCGGATTCCAAGCCGCAGATCCGGGGCTACCCTTTGGAGGCGTGGGCAAGAGTGGTATGGGCTGCCATTCAGGTCGTGAAGGGTTCCTCAACTACTCGCACACAAAGCCTGTTTTCCATTGTGCCGATGACAATGTCCTGGCTTTCGCGATCAAGCCTCCTTACGGCGAAGTAACCACAGCGTTCGCAGACGCTTGCTTCATTCCCGCTCCGTGAACGCCGACATCCTAACCATACACATTTAGCGGAGCAGAAATAATGGCTCACAAGCATTCCCCGATCCTTATCACCGCGGTCGCACTTGCGCTCGCAACGCCTGCCGCATTTGCCGACGAATTACTGGGTGAGATTGTTGTCACCGCGCAAAAACGCGCGCAGAACATCCAGGATGTCGGCATTGCCATCACGGCGGTTACCGGAGAGCAGATGTCGGAACTTGGTATCGTCGATTCGACGGATCTTGTCCAGATTATCCCAGGACTGCGTAATCCCAAGAGCGGCGGTGGTTTTACCTCGAGCTACTCGTTGCGCGGCATGTCACAGAGTGACTACGGCGGTGCGCAGGAAGCGCCGGTCGCGCTCTACGTGGACGAGGTCTACCAGGCAAGTCAGGGCGCGGCGGCCTTTTTGACATTCGATATTGATCGAGTGGAAGTTCTCCGCGGGCCTCAAGGAACGCTATTCGGGCGAAACGCGACGGGCGGTCTCGTGCATTTTGTCACCGCTCGCCCCACGCAGGACTCCAATGGGTACATTGATGTTTCTTACGGGCGGTTCAACGAGTTGAAGCTCGAAGGCGCTGTGAATCAGCCGTTGAACGACAAATGGTCCGCTCGCCTCTCGATTGCCAGTGATACCCATGACCCCATGGTGCACAATCTTAATGGGCCGGACATGTGGAACAGGAGCGAGCAAGCAGCGCGTCTGCAGCTACTCTATAAACCCAATGACGACTTCAGTTTCCTGCTGAACTTCCACGGTGGCGAGCGTCATAATCGGGGCCAGCCATATATCTGGAGCGCCGCGCGGCCGACAGGGCTCGGCGGTACAGGCGAGAACACGCCGGGGCTTTCTGACTACTTCGGCTTCACGCATCCGGACGATCCTTTGCTTGTCGATATTGATCCAGTCACTCACTTCTGGTCTCAGACAGACGGTGCGACCGCGACGCTCACTTGGAAACTAGGCAATACCACCCTGACTTCGATTACAGACGCCAATCATGTCCATGTCGATTACGTCGAAGATTCCGACATGGATATCGGCGAGTTCTACCACTTCTATGGTATTCAAAACGTCAACCAGTTCTCCGAGGAACTTCGTCTAAATGGCGAGACCCAGAAAATGCGCTGGGTCGCCGGACTCTATTTCCTCAATGTCGATGGTGATTTCGGTTACAGCGGGCATTTCGCCGACCTTGGAATCCCGGGCGTCGGTGCGGAGGATACTAACTACGCGACAAAGACGCGGAACTGGTCCCTGTTCGCCCAGACCGAATACGACCTCGCGCCTCATTTCCGCGGAATTCTCGGTGCACGCCTGATCCACGACCACAAGTCGGAGAACTACAACGTCGCTTTCGTCGAGCAGCAGGGTGGGGTGAAGGTGCCTTTCGGCTCGAGCCCTGATTTGTTGACATTTGACGGAGCGTTTGACGACACCAATGTGTCGTTGAAGGCGGAACTTGATTGGCTGCCTCGTGAGCATGTGCTGGGCTACTTGAGCTTCAATCGTGGCATCAAATCGGGTGGTTTCAATTCACCTCTCGATCCATCGGGTTCTGCGGTCTTCATCGATCCGACGACGTTCGATCCCGCGCCAACTGCGAATGCAGCGATGCGGTATAGGCCTGAGGTGCTCAATGCCTACGAAGTAGGTCTCAAGTTGACGAGCGAAAACGGTAAGATTCGCTCAAATACCGCGGCCTTCTACTATGATTACAACGATTTCCAAGGATATAACTTTGTTGGGCTGACCAACTATATTGAGAACCACAAAGCTAAGATGCATGGGTTCGATACCGAGCTCACCGCGTCGCCGGTTAAGGGTCTCGAGATCATGCTTGGCGCTTCGTATCTGATGGATGTCGCCTATGGCATTTCCGTCGGTAACCTGGTGCTTGATAGACAGATGCCTTATGCGCCCCGCTGGAATCTGACCGGATTGGTACGCTACGCGTGGACGGTAGGCAATGGCGACCTGTCAGTTCAGATGAATGCAAACCATCTGAGTACTCAGTACCACAGCTTGTCGAATGCAGCAGACGTCGAGGAGTCCCCCTATACCACGGCGAATCTACGGATCGCCTACGTCGCACCGGGTGGCCGACTTACAGTCGCGGCGTACTGCGAAAACTTGGCAAATACACAATACCGTCAGACCGCCTTCGATCTCGCAGCGTCGTGGGGTTCAGTTGAGAGCCTCTATGGTCCACCTCGAACCTATGGTGTCAATTTCCGATATAAGTGGGGCAAGTAGGCTTTGATCGAAGATCAAGTGGCAGAGGGTCCCGAACCTACGGGTTCGGGATCGCTCGATCGACATGGTCTACAGCGCTGGATTGACCGAAACCTGACCGGATTTGGGCGCATAGAGGCTATTGATAAGTTCGCTGGTGGGCAATCCAACCCGACTCATCTAGTCAGAACCGACACCGGATCATTTGTACTGCGTCGGAAGCCTTCCGGGACCTTGTTGCCGTCGGCTCACGCGGTAGATCGTGAGTACCGTGTGCTCAAGGCACTCGCTGGAACGTCAGTTCCGGTGCCGGTTGTCTATGCGTATTGCGAAGACTCATCGGTGGTCGGCAGCCCGTTTTACGCAATGCAATACGTCATGGGCCGCGTGTATTGGGCGCCTGATCTGCCAGATATTCCTGGCGCGAGGCGGGCCGGCATGTATAGAGAGATGAACAGAGTTCTTGCGGCATTTCACTCTGTTGATCCGATCTCGATCGGTCTTGGGGACTACGGGAAAGCGGCCGGATATCACGCTCGCCAAATTCGTCGATGGACTGACCAATATCGAGCGGCCGAGACAGGCCCCCGCGCCGCAATGGAGCGCCTAATTGCATGGCTTCCGGAGAATCTACCTGCCGATGACGGCCAGCTGTCTCTGGTACACGGCGACTTCCGACTCGACAACCTGATATTTGATGATGCTGACAGGGTAATCGCGATTCTTGACTGGGAGCTAAGCACCCTTGGTCATCCATATGCAGACCTCGCATATCAGTGTGCGCAATGGCGGCTTCCCGCAGGCGCCCTACGAGGACTTGCTGGAATAGATCGAGAATCCTTAAGTATTCCCTCCGAAGAGGACTATGTTCGTAGCTACTTGGAGCGCCGCGGACTGCCCCCCATCGTCGGATGGTCTTTCTATCTTGCTCTCAGCCTTTTCCGCTTGGCGTCGATCTGCCAGGGCGTCTACCGCCGTGGGCTGGATGGCAATGCCTCAAGCCAAGATGCTCTCAGTTTCGGAGAAAAGGTCGACGTCATTGCGGCTACCGCCGTTCAGATCATCGATCAGCCACCTAGCGCCTGATCAAGGATATTCATCGTGGATTTCGCACCAACACCGAAGGTTCAGGCGCTACGAGTTCGACTGAGTGCATTCATGGAGGACTTTGTAGTTCCTCGCATTGCGGATTGGAGAGCCGACGTTGAACGAGGTCTCTTTCCAGTCTCATTTATGGAGGAATTGAAATCCAACGCGCGCGCTGAGGGTCTTTGGAATCTATTCCTGCCAGGGCTTCGTGAAGACGAGCCAGGGACGGCGCTTTCCAATCTCGAATATGCGCCGCTTGCCGAGATCATGGGACGCGTGCCTTGGGCGTCGGAAGTATTTAATTGCAGTGCTCCGGATACCGGAAACATGGAGTTGCTGCATTTATTTGCGACGCCAGATCAAAAGAAGGCCTGGTTACGTCCGCTCCTCAATGGGGAGATACGCTCTGCATTCGGCATGACCGAGCCCGACGTGGCTTCCTCGGACGCGACGAATATCCAGACCACTATTGCGCGTACCGATAAAGGGTACGTAATCAACGGCCGCAAATGGTACATCACGAATGCTGCCCATCCCTCCTGCAGGATCATGATAGTGATGGGCAAGACGGATCCATCCGCGGATCGGCATCGGCAACAGAGCATGGTTCTCGTCCCGATGTCGACTCCGGGAGTCGAAGTGCTGCGCAATATCACCGTCATGCATCATCACGCGCCGCACGGGCATTGCGAGATTGTTCTCCGCGATGTGCACGTGCCCTTCGAAAACCTACTGGGCGACGAGGGAGGTGGCTTTGCGATGGCGCAGGCCAGACTCGGACCAGGTCGGGTGCATCATTGTATGCGCTGCATAGGCGAAGCCGAGTTGGCTCTTGAGCTTATGGTTGAACGAGCCAAGGAACGTGCGACATTCGGGCGTTCCTTGGTTGAGCACGGCGTCGTTGCCGATTGGATTGCGGAATCTCGACTTGAAATTGAGCAGGCACGACTGCTTGTCCTTAAGACGGCTTGGATGCTCGATCACGTCGGGGCAGAGACCGCGCGCGCAGAGATCGCCATGATCAAAGCGGTGGTTCCTCGAATGCTGAGCCGAGTGAGCGATCGTGCCATGCAAACCTTCGGCGCAATGGGAACCGGTCCGGACACACCGCTTGCGGAGATCTGGACGGGAGCAAGGGCATTGCGGATTGCCGACGGTCCAGACGAGGTTCATCGGCGAACGATCGCCAAGCTGGAAATTTCGGCAAGCCGCTCGCGGCGACGGTCATCGACGAGTTACCTCCTGTCACCGTCGCGGAGCTGAGTATGACCTTTTCCCTATTCGACCTATCTGGACAGGTTGCCATCGTGACAGGTTCGTCCAAAGGAATTGGCCAAGCGGTGGCGGAGCGACTTGCCGAACATGGCGCACGGGTCGCGATTTCGTCACGCAACGCAGAGCCTTGCGAATCGGTGTCAGCTGCGCTCAATGCGCGTCATGGGGCGGGTACGTCAATCGCCGTTGCAGCGAGTATCTCGTCTAAGGAGGCGTTGGATCACCTGGTTGCGGAAACAACCGAGAGGCTTGGGCCGGTATCGATACTTATCTGCAACGCCGCATCTAATCCCTATTACGGCTCGATGAGTGGCATCAGCGATGCGCAGTTCCGCAAAGTGCTCGATAACAACATTCTGTCGAATCATTGGCTAGTCCAACGGGTCGCTCCCGGAATGATCGCGAGACGGGAGGGTGCGATTGTCTTTGTGTCCTCAATTGCTGGCATCCGAGGAACGGAAACCATTGGAGCCTATGGAATTTCAAAGGCAGCTGATATGCAGCTTGCGCGAAATCTCGCGGTTGAATTGGGACCCTTTGGGATCCGCGTCAACTCCGTTGCGCCAGGTGTGATCCGGACGGATTTCTCCAAAGCGCTCTGGGAGGATCCGGCCCTGCGATTGCGTAGTGAGGCGAAGACGCCGCTACGGAGATTCGGTGAGCCCGATGATGTCGCAGGAATCGTCGTGAGTCTTGCGTCTCCGGCAGGTCGGTATGTTACAGGTCAGACGATCGTCATCGACGGTGGCGACACCATTGCTTAGGTCTGACGACCGGTCACCGTTTTGAATTCCCACCGGCGAGAGAGAAAAATGTTGTCGAATGTCAGTGTTTCTAATGAAGCGGGAATCGCCTTCATCCAGTTGGTCAATCGTCCAGTGAACAGTCTCAGCAGGGGAACTCGGCGGGATTTGCTCGAAGCGCTACAGACGGCTACGGAAGATGTGCAGGTTGAGGGGATCGTACTTTGGGGCGGTGACCAGATTTTTTCTGCCGGCGCGGACATCACTGAGTTTTCTGCTGGTCTTGTCGGTGAAGCGCTCGCAAGTCCGACACTACCTTCTGTGGTCGATGCCATTGAGGCGTCAGCAAAGCCCGTCGTGGCGGCCATTGCAGGGGTTTGTATGGGGGGCGGTTTCGAATTGGCGCTGGGCTGCCATCATCGTATTCTTGCGCCGAGTGCTCGGATTGCACTGCCCGAAATCAAGTTGGGTCTACTGCCGGGCGCCGGCGGTACTCAACGTTTACCGCGCCTCATTGGCCCCGAGCGGTCATTGGAATTGATTTTATCTGGGCAGACACTAGATGCGACGACTGCGGTCGGTCTAGGTATAGGCCAGTTGTCCACGGAATCTCTCCACAAGGACGCAGCCCTTCTTGTGCGCTCATTGGTGGGCGTGCCTGTAAGACGTCTGAGCCAATGTATCGCCACAGTGACCAGTTCCGCCGATCCGAATGCCTACTGGCAAGGCCAGGCACAGCGAGCGACAGGCATGGGGCCGGCTGCTATGAAATGCGTGGAGGCAGTCCGGGCTGCTGTGGAATTGCCGTTTGCAGATGGCAGACGCGTTGAGGATGCTTGTTTCGTCGATTTGCTGGGGACTCCCGAAGCCAAAGCGTTGCAGTATTCATTCTTCAGTGATCGGCACGCCGGAGTCGTTGAAAGACTTAATTCTGATACACGGCCGCTACCAGTGAGGACGATGGGTGTCGTCGGCGCCGGCACTATGGGCGTGGGTATTGCATTGACGGCGCTCAATGCGGGCATCCCGACGACGTTGGTGGAGATTAATCCTGATAACTTGCAAAAAGGAGTCGTGCGAATTCGGGGTAGTCTGGAACAGGCAGTCCAGAAAGGACGGATGAGTGCTGAGGAGGCGACCCGCCGATTTGGGCTCCTCTCTTCGTCCAGCGAGTTTGATTCGCTTCGTTCGGCCGACCTAGTCATTGAGGCGGTATTCGAGGATCTTGAGGTAAAACGAAAGGTCTTCCGGGCACTCGATGCAGTTACGAGCCCGACTGCCATACTTGCTACCAATACCTCAACGCTCGATGTCAATCTGATTGCAGAGGCCACGCCGCGAGCCGCTTCGACTGTTGGATTGCATTTTTTTAGTCCTGCGAATGTCATGCGACTGCTCGAGGTTGTTCGTGGCGCGCAGACGTCCGAACAGACGCTCGTCACCGTCATGTCACTCGCAAAGCGCCTTGGTAAGACGGCGGTGGTCTCTTGCGTCTGCGACGGCTTCATCGGAAATCGGATGTTCGAGGAGTATCTTCGGCAGGCATATTTTATGCTCGACGAGGGAGCAACTCCCTTGCAAGTCGACCTTGCGTTAGAGCGCTGGGGCATGGCCATGGGTCCCTTTGCCGTCATGGATCTAGCAGGCGGGGATATTGGCTGGGCGATTCGCAAGCGGCGCGCACTTGAGGATTCATCCAGAGTTTATTCAAAGATTCCGGATCTGATTTGCGAACTTGGACGGTTCGGGCAGAAGACCGGAGCGGGATACTACCGCTATGACGAAAAGGGTAAACGCATACCCGATCCTGACATCGACGCACTGGTGATCCGCTACTCAGCTGAGATCGGCCTTACTCGACGGCAAATAACGGACGAGGAGATTGTCGAGCGTTGCATCCTCGCGCTGGTGAATGAAGGCGCACGTCTGCGTGAGGATGGTATCTGTCAGCGAACATCAGATATTGACGTGGTCTACCGCAATGGCTATGGATTTCCTGCTCAGCGCGGCGGCCCGATGCATTACGCCGATGAACGAGGAATTGGTCATGTTTTGAGTCGCATGGCGACCTTCCAATCCGGCTACCAGGGTCAGTGCTGGAGCCCTGCGCACCTGATAGTTGATTGCTGTGCTCGTGCTATTCGCCTTTCCGACGTTTGACCGGAGTGTCCCATGACTGAAGCCGTGATTGTCTCGACTGCCCGCACGCCCATCGGACGCGCCTTCCGAGGTGCTTTCAATGCGACTCGCTCGCCAACGCTGGCCGGCCACGCTATTCGACACGCCGTCGAACGCGCGGGCATTGACCCGGCACGCGTGGATGACGTCATCTTAGGGACGGCGTTACCGGCGGGAACGGCGGGCATGAACATAGGCCGTCTGGCAGCACTGGCGGCCGGTTTGCCGGATACGGTGTCTGGTCAGACGGTCGACCGCCAGTGTGCGTCCGGCCTGATGGCCATCTCGATTGCCGCCAAGCAGATTCTCGTCGATGGGATGGAGGTCTGTGTGGGCGGTGGTCAGGAAAACATCTCGGCCCTCAATACGCCCTTTATCGAGTGGGTGGGCCGCGAGATGGATCCAAACCTGACGGCCACCTCGCCACATGCCTATATGGGCATGCTGCACACGGCGGAATTCGTCGCCCGGAAGTTCGGCATCACCCGTGCCGCGCAGGATGCGTATGCACTCGCCTCTCAACAGCGGACCGCAGCGGCGCAAGCTGCCGGCCGTTTCGACGCGGAGATCGTGCCGCTTCCGACCCAGATGGCGGTGACCGATAAGGCGACGGGGCAGGTCACCCTCAAGCCCGTCAGCTTGACCCGCGACGAGGGCAATCGCCCCGAGACGACATTGGAGGGACTGGAGTCCCTCAAACCTGTGGTCGAAGGGGGCTGCATCACGGCCGGTAACGCTAGTCAGCTCTCGGATGCGGCATCGGCGTCGGTCGTCATGCACGAGCGAGTGGCGTCCTCGCTCGGGCTTGCGCCATTGGGCCGCTATCTGGGCATTGCGGTAGCCGGTTGTGCGCCCGAGGAGATGGGGATCGGTCCTGTTTATGCCGTCCCCAAACTCCTGGCGCGCCATGGACTCAAGGTCGAGGACATCGGGCTTTGGGAGCTCAACGAGGCCTTTGCGGTTCAGGCGCTCTACTGCCGAGATCATCTCGGGATCGATCCTGAGAGGTTTAACGTCAACGGTGGTGGCATCTCCATTGGTCACCCGTATGGCATGAGTGGCGCGCGCCTGGTCGGCCATGCGTTGTTGGAAGGTCGTCGTCGCGGTGTCCGCCATGTCGTCGTGACGATGTGCGTCGGTGGCGGTATGGGCGCTGCGGGACTCTTCGAAGTACTTTGAGGAGAGATCATGCCGATTCGACTCGCCGAGGAAACCTCTGAGGCCTACCGATATCCATTGCTGATCGGGCAGTTGCTGCTTACGTCGCTTGCTACTACGCCCGATCAGGAGATCGTCTACCGGGATCAGGTTCGCCACACCTACCGGGACCTGCGTAGCCGGATCGGCCGCCTTGCGGAGGTTCTCGACAATCTCGGTGTCGAATCTGGCATGACGGTGGCTGTACTTGATTGGGACAGCCATCGCTATCTCGAGTGCTTTTTTGCGATCCCCATGATGGGCGCTGTCCTGCAGACCGTGAACATCAGGTTGTCTCCTGCGCAGGTGGCCTACACCATGCGGCATGCCAACGCCGAGGTCGCGCTCGTCCATCGTGACTTTCTGCCGCTGTTGGCGGAAATCAGAAGTGAACTACCGCAACTGCGTAAAGTCGTCGTGATCGATGACGGGATGGGAGGTGAACTTCCCGTTGGCAGCAACGGTGAGTACGAAGTCTTGATCTCGACGGCGCCCGGCGGTTATCAATTCCCGGAGTTCGACGAGAACGCGATTGCAACGACTTTCTACACGACCGGGACTACTGGCGATCCAAAGGGCGTGTGTTTTAGTCATCGTCAAATAGTCCTCCATGCACTCGCGGTTCTCGGAACTGTAGCGAGTCCCGCTCACGGGCAGTCATTCCGGCACGGCGACGTTTACATGCCAATGACGCCGATGTTTCATGTCCACGCCTGGGGCAACCCTTTTGTAGCGACATTGCTCGGCGTCAAACAGGTGTATCCAGGGCGTTATGTGCCTGAGGAGTTGCTGGCGTTGCGCACCAAAGAGGGGGTCACGTATTCCCATTGCGTACCGACCATTCTGCAAATGCTGCTCGCGGCTGCCGACCGCGCCGGAATCAACCTTGCCGGCTGGAAGATGTGTATCGGTGGCTCGGCGCTTTCGTCCGGGTTGGCACGAGAGGCATTGGCGCGTGGGATTGACGTCTTCGCTGGTTATGGAATGTCTGAAACGGGCCCGGTACTCGCGGTGACGCGACTTCATGCACCATCGACTGTCCCCCCATCAGACATCGAGGTTGCCCGTCGATGTCGAACCGGTCAACCGTTGCCGCTGGTCGACCTGCGGGTCGTCGATGCAGATGGAATAGACGTGCAAAGGAATGATCAAGAGGTCGGTGAAATCGTCGTTCGTGCGCCGTGGCTGACCCCGTGCTACGTCGGCAATCCCATGGCGTCGAAGGAACTCTGGCGTGGTGGGTATCTGCACACGCAGGATGTTGCCCGCATCGATGTGATGGGGTCTTTGCAAATCACCGACCGGACGAAGGATGTCATCAAAACGGGTGGTGAGTGGCTCTCCTCAATCGAACTTGAGAGCCTCATCTCGACAGTGCCTGGCATTGCGGAGGTGGCAGTCATCGCCGTCCCGGACGAGCGTTGGGGAGAACGTCCGCTCGTCCTCGTTGTCCGAAGACCTGGCATGGTCGATTCGCCGACAGCCGAAGAGATCCGCAAGACGGTCGCAGATGCGGTCACGTCTGGACGTCTCCCGCGTTATGCCATCCCGGAAAAAATCACGTTCGTCGATGCGCTTGATCGCACGAGCGTCGGAAAAATCAATAAGCGATTGCTGCGGGAGAAGTTTGGATGATGCGTCGTACCCTCGATTTTCTACTTCATGACTGGCTCGATATCCAATCACTGACTTCCCGTGCTCGATTCTCCGATCATTCTGTTGAGACCTTTTCGGCGGTTCTCGATACCTGTGAACGGATTAGTGAGGAAGTATTCGCACCCGTCAATAGAATCGTCGATACCGATGAGCCACGTCTCGAGGATGGTGTCGTCGTGCTTCCAGAGGCTGCATACGTCACGGCGCGTGCCTATGTCCAATCTGGGATGCTCGCGGCAGCCCAGGACTACGACATCGGCGGCATGCAACTTCCCTACGTCGCGGAAATGGCAGCTAATTCGATGTTCTGGAAGAGTGGCATTGCGCTTGGTGGGTGTGGTTTGTTGACAGTCGCGAATGCGAATCTGCTTATGGCGCACGGGTCGGATCGCCAGAAAGTGGCTTTCGCACATAACGAGTTTAGCGGTCGTTGGTTTGGGACGATGTGCTTGTCCGAACCACATGCAGGCTCCGGTCTCGGCGACATTTTGACCCGTGCTATCCCGGACCCAGATGGAGCGGAAGATCCGCTAGGTCCTCGCTATCGATTGCATGGCAACAAGATGTGGATCAGCAATGGGGACCATGAATTAACCGAGAACATCGTGCACCTTGTCCTCGCGAAGATAGCCGATGCGGACGGACGGCTCCCCGCAGGCGTAAAGGGTATCTCGTTGTTCATCGTCCCGAAGAAGTTGGTCGATATGGAGGGGAACCTGACCGGCGAGCGCAATGATGTGGTCGTTGCCGGACTCAACCATAAACTTGGTGTGCGCGGAATTCCGAATACGCTTCTGAACTTTGGTGAGGGCGCCTATCCAGTTCGAGGAGCGGCTGGCGCCATCGGTTATCGCGTTGGACGCCCCGGCGAAGGTCTCAAGTGCATGTTCCATATGATGAACGAGGCGAGAATCACCATTGGTCTCAATGCCGCATCGATTGGTTACGCAGGCTATGAGGCGAGTCTCCGTTACGCACGAGACCGCCGGCAGGGGCGCGCCTTGGCCCGAGACGGCAAGAGTAGCGATGGCGGCGCCGTGCGTATCATCGAGCACCCGGACGTACAGCGCATGCTGTTGGCGCAGAAAGCCTATGTAGAGGGTGGGCTGGCACTGTCGTTGTACTGTGCCCGTCTCGTCGACGAGGCCAACACGGGCGCGGAGCATGATGCTGTCAACGCGCGGCAGTTGCTCGACCTGCTTACCCCGGTCGCCAAGAGCTGGCCGAGTGAGTGGGGTCTGGAGGCCAACAGTCTCGCGATCCAGGTCCACGGGGGCTACGGGTATACCCGTGATTTTCCGGTCGAGCAGTACTGGCGGGACAATCGCCTGAATATGATCCATGAAGGCACGCACGGAATTCAGAGTCTCGATCTACTAGGTCGCAAGGTACGTCAGGATGACGGCGCGGGGATGCGGGTGTTGCGCTCGCGCATCGACGCCACCATCGCCGCCTGTGGCGATCAAGGTTTGCAGGGACGTGGCGAGGAGTTGCGGTCTGCCTTCTTGTCGCTGGAGCGAGCGATCGAGGGTGCCTGGATGAACAACGACCACGTGGAAGCGCTGGCGAGCGCGACCCCGTTTCTTCAAGCCTTTGGGCACGTCGTGGTGGCGTGGCTTTGGCTTGACCTTGGTGTCGCCGCGGCACGGGCGCCAGCATCAGATCGTGCAAAGGGTCTGCGCCAGACGATGGAGTATTTCTACACTTTCGAGCTGCCAAAGATCAGTGCATGGCTCGGGCCTGTCGAAAGTCGCAGTGGGGTATGTCGGGACATGCGAGAAGAGTGGTTCGACGCATGAGACGCAATGCACGCCAACTATTTGATCTACAGGGACGAATCGCGCTCGTGACAGGCGGATCTAGAGGTCTTGGGTTGCAGGTCGCAGAGGCACTCGGGGATGCTGGAGCCACCGTCGTCATCACTGCACGTAAGCGTCCAGAACTTGAGAGCGCCTGCTCGGAGCTTGCTTCCCGGGGAATTGACGCGCATGCGATCGAGGCCGATGTCTCGAAAATCGAAGACATCGAGCGCATCAGCGCGCTAGTGATTGGCGATCATGGCAAGGTCGATATTCTCGTCAATAATGCTGGCGCGACCTGGGGCGCACCGGCCGAGGAGCATCCTGTCGAGGCTTGGGACAAGGTCATGAATGTCAACGTACGAGGGGTGTTTCTACTATCCCAGTATGTTGCCCGACACTCGATGATTCCAAATCGCTACGGTCGCATTCTGATGATGACCTCGGTGACAGGATACCGTGGGAACCTTCCGGGTCACGAAACTGTTGCCTACAACACGAGCAAGGCAGCCGTGATGAATATGACTCGCGCCCTTGCTGGTGAGTGGGGCGAGCACGGAATCACGGTCAACGCCATCGCTCCGGGCTGGTTTCCGAGTCGCATGACTGCCGGTACGCTGGCGGTGAAGGGTGACGGGATACTCGAAAGGTCGCCGCTCGCGCGTTTTGGGGATGATGAGGATCTGAAAGGTGCAGCGCTACTTTTCGCGTCAGACGCGGGCAAGCACATCACGGGTCAGATTCTTGCGGTGGATGGCGGTATGTCTGCGGTGGGTTGAGAGCGCCGCGCAATTTTTGCGAATAGCGAGGGTGTATGTCATCAGTGCTCACAAGTCCCGGGCCTTTACTCGACCGCGACGACGGACGAGACACATGGCGGCGGCAAGAAGGAGTCGTGAAATTTCTGGAATTCCCGGTTCGGAAGGAGGGTATGTCGCACCGCGAATTTCACTTGTATTGGCAGCGGCATCATTCGCCACATGTGATGAACGTTACCGGCTTTTCACGGTACATCCGCAAATATGTGAGCGCTCATGCATATGACGGACATGTGCAAGGCCTGCCATTGCGCTTTCGGCAGGAAACCCCTTTCGATGGGGCATCGGAGTTATGGATCAATGGTCTCGACGAGATCGCCTCTTGGCTTAGTCATCCGCAGTACGAAGAGCTCATCCGGCCGGACGAACTGCGATTTTTGAGTCAGGAAGGAAAAGGTCGGGTGCTGATAGCGCGGGAGGAACGCGTTCTTGACCTTCCTCTTGACGACCCCGAGTCCGGTTTGGTGAGACTCTATCTGCAGCTTGAATCTCGCTCAGGAGTAGCTCGGGATGCCTTTCACTCCGCTTGTAGTGATTTCGCGATGGTTCTCGCAAATAGTCCGTCGACACTGCACTTGCGCCAGGTGATTTTGAATCATATGGTTGACGGCCCATTGCCACTGGAATTACCTGCCCCTGGTGTGGATGTTGTGATGGCACTTGGGTTTGACACCCTGCAACAAGCCAAAAAAATTCTTGCGCTTCAGGAAATTGAGAAGCGATGGGATAGTCTCGAAGGACTGGTTACCGATATTGGCAATATCCCCGCGTTGGTGACCCGTCTCTGCGTGGTACATGATGAATTCACGTTCCAGCCGACGACTATGCAGGCACGGCCATTTTCCTGGGACTCTATCTAAAAACGTCAAATTGAGCGCGGCATTTCGCGACATCGTGATCGGTTTCCTGCGGAAGTCTTCTGACTTGAGCGATTTCCGTAATGAGTTCTCGATGTCTACCTGCAAACGGCCAACGGTAGGCTGCCCGCTCAAGGGTTTTCTAAAACGACAATAATTTTGCCGGTTATTGTTGCCTCAGCTATTCGGAAGTTTGGCAGGGGATTGCCCTTGTAACTCCGCGCGAATAGAAGACGGCATCGTAAGCCTTGCCAATTCCAAGCACATTCAATGGCGGCATCCCGAACTCATCCCGGTCGGACTTCAACTTGCTTGCGATATGGGCAGGTGCCCCGCGCAGATCAAGCAAAAAGAACTCCGGCGGTAGTACCGACCATTGCGCCTCAAACGTTTCGGGTGGCGCCGCCCGGGCAGGTTTGCCACATTGCGTTGATTCGCTGCCGAACAGGTGCGCGATCATCACGTTGTCGGCGCCGTAGCGCTGCTTCATGTAGACCCCGACCATGGGTGGAAGTTGGGTGAGTCCCGTCGGTGGCGGCAGTCGAATCGTGGAGGGCGTGTACATCAGATGGCCACGGTGCATGAACACGAGGACCCGAGCGCTAGGCCCCATTTGGTTCAGAACCCACTCCAGATTGTCGGCCTTGGTTCGATCAGCTGAGGCGACCGTCGGAAAGATCCCGGCGTAGCCGTCGCTGGGCTTCCACCCAACCGGCACCCAACGAAGGTAGCTATCGACCTGCCGGGCCGCGATTGCGGCACGAAGCGCCGTGGCGTACTCCCGCTTTGACGTCGCTGTCGTCCATTGTGTCTCGTGGACCTCGAGTTCGGCGATGATGTCGGCGATCGTCGCGGTCAGTCGGTCGCGTTCGGCTTGCGTCAGTTCTGGGTACTGATTCGGCGCCTCGGTCATTCGATTGAGATGCAGTCGCGGCAGCAGGTCAGCGATTCGAGCAGTGAACGCTGCCGATTTCGCCGGATCCCGGCCACGCAGGAACTCGAGCGCGAAGCGCAGCGGGAGTTCCATGTCGTCATCCCCACCCGAGACGTCGACACCGTAGAACTCGACTTTGTGGGTGTGCTTGGGATCGTCGTTGTAGGTGCGCATCCACCGCAAGAGAGGTGGTTTCGGAATTTAAGACACGGGTATAAGGTGGATTTTGGCTGACCGGGTAATCAACGGGAGGTACGAGATTCATGAGGAAGCCAAGAC